>Ga0114930_10003405_pt1 | contig 13904 bp, 13 predicted proteins | sample AnhtaG_FD_87300 | JGI IMG/M metagenome (GOLD analysis project Ga0114930, IMG submission 87300) | Deep subsurface microbial communities from Anholt, Denmark to uncover new lineages of life (NeLLi) - Anholt_01485 metaG | ecosystem: Environmental > Aquatic > Marine > Oceanic > Sediment | place... | reverse complement strand
TGGCTGCCACCCATCGCTTCGCTCATTCAGTGGCTGCCACCCATCGCTTCGCTCATTCAGTGGCTGCCACCCATCGCTTCGCTCATTCAGTGGCTGCCACCCATCGCTTCGCTCATTCAGTGGTTGCCACCCATTGCTTCACTCATTCAGTGGCTGCCACCCATCGCTTCGCTCATTCAGTGGCTGCCACCCATCGCTTCGCTCATTCAGTGGCTGCCACCCATAGATTTTCTTGATAAGGCGGTACCTGGAGAGTATAGTATTGGCAATTGGAAAAAGAGCAGTTTACGTTTTCATGCCCTGTGTTCCGATAAGTTTCGTATGAACGCCTTCTATAGAATTAAGTAGAGGTGTTCTCCGTGCTCTAAAGCGTGTTTTTTGGCCACGACCTATCTATTTCCCGAATCCCAAAAATTGCCTCTACCTCCCCTTAAAGTGGTTCTTTCATTATGACGAAAGACTTCATGGATGGTGGGCCCGTTGAATGGCAATGGGAGGCACATCGAAATTCATAACTTATGTTAGGAGACAGGAAATGGTGAACACAAAAAAGATTCGGATTGCTCAATGTTTGGTAAGCACATATTTGATTCTCATGTTGCTCGTCTCAGGATGTGCTAACAGGTATGGTCGGGTCCTGGAGCCAATAAATGAACGTGACGAAATTACGAAAACTCATTCGAAATTTTCCTTCCTGGCTAACAGTTCGGCTCTGCCGGCGATGTATGTAAGTGAAGGTAAAATTGGCGTTTTCAAAGTCGAAGCGGCCCTGGAAACAGCCGATACCGGTGATTTACAGGCTCGTGCAGAATTGAATAAACAGTTGGCTGATTTCAGTGCCCGCCGCATGGAAGTTGAAGCGCAAGTCAACAAAAACCTCTCTGAAGCCGATGCTCTCCGTGAAAAGTACAACAGAGAATACAGTAAGGCTATGGCACAAATCACAGCAAGAGAAGCAGAACTTGATGCTCTCATCGAACGGAAAGAGACAATCGTATCGTTATTAATCAAAGAAGGCGACAGCAAACGTAACGATATTATCGCTAACGGACGTGAAAAGTTCGAGAGCGAAACGGCTCGTATTGAACAGCTCAAAGCAATTCACAACGCGATTGAAGTCGAAAGCAATGCTAAAATTCTTGAAATGACAGAAGCTTCGAAAGCGACCCGGGAACGGGCCGCTGCCACCGTATTAGAACTTGAAGCGAAAGCTCGCGCGGTTCAACTGGAAACTTCAGCTCGCGTAGATGAACTTGATGAGCAACTCAAATCTACTACTATTCAGACAAAATCGGAAGCCAACAGACTCAATGCCATCCGCGAAGCCATCCTCAAGGATTCGACGGCTCACGTAAAAGTGCTTCGTACCAAAGCCGCTACCATTCAGGCGAATCTTGCGAATGAAGAGTATCAATTAAAACTGACAGAAGCCGCGTCTGTCAAGGCCGAAGCGCAGGCGAAAACACAAGAGAAATCCGCCAAGGCGCCTACCCGCTTTGACAAGGCCATGGCTGAAATTGACCGTCTCCGGGCGGAAATTCACCATCATCAGGACAGTTCAGCAGCCAACTACGAATCGCTGCTTGCTGAAACTCAGGCCAAACTCGACGATGAACTCAATGAAGTCAAGAAACTCCGAATTAGTTCGGACAGGGTCGAACAAGTCGCTCGTGCCGAATTTGTTAAGACAGAAGCCACCGCTTGTGCCGAGGCGGTACGTCAAACAGCGATTCATGCCGAAGCTGTAGCCGAAGCACAAAAACTTCAGATTATCGCCGAAGCCGAAGCGGAAGCGGCAAAAATCAAACAGGAAGTCTTAGAAGAAATTGCTTCTAAAAAAGCGGACAATAAAGTGGAAATCGACAAGAACACCACTGACGTATCACAGCAGACAGAAGAACTGCACGAGGTACCGGATGTTCCGCAAGTCGAGGCTGTCGCGGCCAGGATAGAACCGAATCACATCGCAGAGTATCGCACAAGCTTTGCGGAGGTTATGAGAACCAGGGCGCAAGCTAACGCGTACGAATTGGTCACAGAAGCGACATTCGCAGAAGCCAAAACAAATCTCCTGGCCGTAAAAACACAGGAAGACGCCATTGCATCAGAACAGTTAGCCATCGCGGATGCTCTTGAAGCCCAGGCCCGTTCACGGTTCAGCGAAATTGAAACCAAGACTGAAAAAGAGATGGATATCGTAGAATCGAAATACCGCCAGCACATTGTGCAAGCGGAGTCCTTCCGTAAGGAAAAAGAAGCCGAGGTCCTGGATTATCACAGTCAAGCGAACGCTCTGGAGCAGATTGCCAACGCTCGCACAGAACAACTTCTTGCAGAAGCAGGAGCCGTTACCAAGTGCGGCAAAAATGATGTCGAAGAATTAAACGTTGCGCTTTGGGCCGCACAACAGCGCGGCAACGCCCAGTATTCAAAACTCATTGCAGAAGCCCAAAGTATCTCTGATTCGCAAGAAGCTCTTGCACTACAGATTGACGCGCAGGTTGATTCTGCCCACAGATATCTTGACGCAGAACTGGCCAAAATTGAAAATTCAATCCAATCGGGGGCAAGAATCGCCCAAGCCGACCATCAGCAGGCATTGACGCAAGCGACCGTTCTGCGACAAAAAAGAGATGCAGAAATCAGCCGCATTAACGCACAATCTACAATGGAACACGCGATATCGAAGGCACAGATAGAACGAGACAGAGGACTGGCATTAAGCCAGAGCCTCCGGAGCGAAGCTGCCTGTGACCGTATGATAGCAAACGCAAATACAAGCAAAATGTGCGAAAATGCCAACATTGATGCCAAATATGCGACCGCGCAAGCTGACATGGATATTATTCTGGCTGCCAACTCTGCAAAACGTGAGGCCGCACAGGTCTATCTTGATGCTGTAAAGGCCAGGTTCAACGCACGAATACAGCAAGTCAAGGCCGAACGTGTAATCGACATGGCCCGTGAGCACAATGCGATGGCTTTAAAACGAACCGATTTAGCCAGTGCACTGAGTCAAGCGAGGGCCGCCCGTGAAGATTCTAAGCGGAAACTGGCTGCACTGCGGAAAAGACAGACCGAGCTTCAGACTGTTTCTATGGTAAACTGGTCTGCCAAACTTGCCATGTTTAAAAATGACGGTACAGAGTTCAAAGCCATCGAAATGCCTGTACCTGAAACGACTCCTGTAACCCACACAGTAAGTACCTGGAGTTTTGACGACGCTGAATAATTTCAGGAAAAATCACAACAACGAAGCAGGACGGATGAACAGGATCCGTCCTGCTTTTTTTGGGTTCTTCCGGGGATAATTAAAGGTGTCCGGAACCTTTTTTAGGTTTTTGGCGTATTTTGGGGCCTCGGCCACTTTGGCAATTATTTATTCTTCTTTTCTTTTTTCAATTTTCGTCTTTCCTTTGGATTAAGCAGGGCCTTTTTCTGTTGTTCTCTTTTGCCTTTATCCCTTTTTCCCTTATCGCCCATATCTGTTTCTCCTTGCTTGAAAATGACTTGCGCCGGACTGTGGCGGCGAATGGCCCAGAGCGAAGCGGCGCGGCCATTCATCTATCCTGTTTCCATTTTTCGGCGAAACCGTTAAGAATAACGATGTCAATATAGCAGAACGAGTACCTATGTCAAACGCGAATTATCGGATTTCGGCGAAAGTATTTCCTCGCCGGTAGATAGAGCCTGTCTTTTTTAATGGCATGCAGGAGGACTATTTCCAAGGCCAGGATTCATAGTTACCAACCTTCGCTTGAAATCCAGTAATGTGGTAAAGTTTTACAACAAACGCGGGACAGCAGAGCAATGGAACAAAGAAGGTAAATACGCATTGAACTGGACTCGACTTTCCGCCGTTAGGCGTCCTCCGTAAGGAGTCCTTAGGACTGCGGACTGCCACTGCCGAAAGGCATACCGTGTAGATTTTATTGATAAGGCGGTTCCTGGAGAGTATAGTATGGGTAATTGGAAAAAACGGCAATTTTTACAAGAAGAGAAATTTGATGAATAGACGTGATTTTTTTAAGACAATCGGCTTAGGTGCGGCGGCGATGGCGCTGCCGGGATGTGAAAGCTCCTCCCAGAGGTCGCCGGGTAACTCGTCTGCGAAAAAACCCAACTTTGTTTTCTTTCTCATCGACGATATGGGCTGGATGGACACCGGCTGTTACGGGAGCAGCTTTTACGAGACGCCAAATATAAACTGGCTGGCGAGCCAGGGTATGCGGTTCACCGATGCCTACGCGGCTTGTCCGGTCTGCTCACCAACGCGGGCAAGTATAATGGCAGGCAAATATCCGGCGAGGCTAAAGCTGACAGACTACCTCAAAGGCAGGCGGCGAGGGAAATTGAATCCCGCTGATTACCTTGACCAGATGCCGCTGGAGGAAGTGACCATAGCCGAGGCGTTGAAAGAGGCCGGGTACGCGACCGGCTTTGTCGGCAAGTGGCACCTGGGCGATAAACCGTATTATCCCGAGCACCAGGGCTTCGATGTTAATATCGGCGGCACCCGCAGCGGAATGCCGCGGAGCTATTTCTATCCCCAATGGCGCAGCAATCCCCCGATTGAGGGCCGCTCCGGGGAGTATCTCACCGACCGCCTTACCGACGAGTCGCTCAAGTTCCTCGAAGCCAACAGCGACAAGCCGTTTCTCCTGTACCTGTCGCACTACGCCGTGCACACACCATTGCAGTCGAAGAAAGAGCTCGCTGCAAAGTATAAGGCCAAGGCCGAAAACCTGCCGGTCAAGGAGCCGCGTTTTGTGCCCGAGGGAGAGCGGCTGGCACGGCAGGTACAGGACCATCCGGTTTATGCCGGCATGGTTCAAAGCGTGGATGAAAGCGTCGGACGAGTGATGAAGAAACTCGAGGAGCTGGGTGTGGTGGACAATACGGTTGTAATATTTATGTCCGACAATGGCGGACTGTCCACGTCCGAGGGCTCGCCCACATCAAACGTGCCATTACGGGCGGGCAAGGGCTGGCTGTATGAGGGCGGCATTCGCGAACCGATGATTATCAAATGGCCCGGCGTGGTCAAACCAGGCAGCGTGTGCAATGAGCCGGTAACCAGCACCGACTTCTACCCGACGATGCTGGAGATGGCGGGTCTGTCGCTGCGGCCAAAACAGCACCGCGACGGCGTGAGCCTGGTGCCGCTGCTGCGGCAGACAGGCAAGCCGAGACGCAAAGCGATTTACTGGCACTATCCTCACTACGGCAATCAGGGCGGCAGTCCCGGTGGAGCCGTGCGGGCCGCCGATTACAAGCTGATTGAATTCTATGAAGACAAGCGCGTAGAGATGTACAATTTGAAAGACGACGTCGGCGAGAAACACGACCTCTCCGCCGAGATGCCAAGAAAGGCGGCCCAGCTTCGCAAGATGCTGCACGACTGGCGAAAGGCGGTGGACGCGCAGATGCCCAGCCCCAACCCGGAATACAGGCCCAAAGCCGGAAAGGACAGAAAATAGAATACGGATAATCAAAGATAACGGCCTGCCGAACCATATAATAAGAAAGGCTCAAACAACAATGAAAAGGAAAAATTTTATCTTGTCTGTGTTTTTTGTATTAGCTCTTGGCGGCATCGAATTGCCGGCCGTTGATAGGTCGGCCGATATAGCTAAAATCCAAAAGGACAGAACTACGGGCTTTTCCAATGCCGGATGGTGTTACGACCGCTATGCGAATCTGAAACCATTGAAGGCACATACGCAAATCACCGTAGCTGATATCAAGGGCCCCGGCATCATCAAACATATCCATACAACCCGTCACCAGCCCAAAGATGTTCTGTCGCGCGGCATCGCAATAGAGATATGGTTCGACGATGCCGAGGAGCCGGCGGTGATGTGCCCCCTGGCCGACTTCTTTGGCGACGGCTGTAACGGCAACAGTATGTACTTTACGTCAAATCTGGTCGAATGCGCGCCCTGGAGCTATAACTGCTACTTTCCAATGCCGTTCAAATCTCGCGCCAGGGTCATATTGCGCAATGGCTCCGACAAAAACGCTATGAACTACAGCTATGTGGAATGGGAAACCCTGCCGAAATGGAACGATGATTTCGGCTACTTCCACGCCACATACCGCCGCAAGTGCTTCCAAGTAACCAAGAATACCGACGAAATGTTCTTTGAAATCGAAGGAACAGGACATATCATCGGACGTCAATTTAGTGTCGTAACCGATGAACCCCTGTTTAAGGGCTTTGCTTTCGTAATGGAAGGTAATAACGAAGTGGACATTGACGGCCGAGAGCGCGCAATCGATTACCTCGGCACGGAGGATTCGTTTACATTTAGCTGGGGCTTCCAAACAACTTTTGCCGGACTGCGTGCGGGAATGCCGCTGGTTGACAAAGGCAAGACTAATCGCCTGTCGATTTACCGTTTTCACGACCATATGCCGATACGGTTTAATAAGTCTTTGTCGTGGCACATTAACTGGTCTTATGAGCGAATGTTTACCAAACGGGCTGAGTGGCCGAAAGCGGTGGCCAATGACGGCTGCTGGGTTGATTACGCAACGGTTTATTACTGGTATCAGGACACTCCCGGCGGGTATAAGCACGAGTCGTTGCGCCCCGTAGCCGAGCGAGCGAAAGTCATGCTGCCTCACCGAGTTAAGAAAAGCGAACCCCCTGAGGATACAGGGGAAAAACATAAATAGTTTTTTACGACAAGGAGACCTAAAAGTGTACAAGATTGCAGTAATCCCCGGTGACGGGACCGGGCCGGAAGTAACAGCCGAAGCGGTAAAGGTATTAAAAGCCGCTGCGGACAAATTCAATTTCAAAGTCGATTTAACCGAATTCGATTTCGGCGGGGAAAGATACAAACGGACGGGCGAGACCCTGCCCGATAGTGCCGTCGAAGAGCTGCGCAAATTCGACACAATCCTGTTAGGCGCAATCGGCCATCCCGACGTCGCGCCGGGAATTTTGGAAAAGGGCATTTTGCTCAAAGCGCGCTTCGAACTGGACCAATATATAAATTTACGGCCGGTCAAGCTCTATCCGGGAGTAGAAACTCCGTTAAAAGACAAGGGGCCTGACGATATAGACTTCGTCGTCGTTCGCGAAAATACAGGCGACCTCTACACCGGCACGGGCGGCTTTACAATGAAAGGAACACCCAACGAAGTGGCTGTTCAATCCGCCGTCTATAACCGCTTCCAGGTTGACCGGTGCCTCAAATACGCATTCGAATACGCCCGCAAGTACGGCAAGAAGGCACGCGGTAAAGGCGACAAGAACACGCTCGCTCTGTGCGGCAAAACCAACGTGCTGACCTACATCTACGACCTGTGGGAACGGGCGTTTCACGAAATGGGCGATGCCGAATATCCCGATATCGCAAGAGAATACTATCACGTTGACGCCACCTGTATGTGGATGGTCAAGAACCCCGAATGGTTCGACGTTATCGTTACCGGCAATATGTTCGGCGACATCATCACCGACCTCGGCGCAATGGTCCAGGGCGGTATGGGCATTGCAGCCGGCGGAAATATCAACCCCGAAGGCGTCAGTATGTTTGAGCCGATAGGCGGAAGCGCACCGAAATATACCGGCAAAGGTATTATCAATCCCTTAGCTGCTATTTGCGCCGCCCAAATGATGCTTGAGACGCTCGGCGAAGAAGAAGCCGCCCAAAAGGTAGAGCAAGTCGTGATGTTCGTAACCGCCAACAAGATAAAGTCGCTCCAGGCCGGCAAAATGGGCTTCTCGACCAGCGAAGTCGGAGACCTCGTCGCAGAGAGACTCTGCGACTAAAGTAAAAAGGGAAAAGGCAAAAGGAAAAAGTAATATGGCAAGAGCTATAGATATTGATAAGCGCACCTTCGAGTTTGCCGTTAATATCTGTAAATTAGCAGACAAGATTAGCAACACCACGCCATCCAGGAAAACCTTATCGTCCCAAATCGTACGCTCAGGAACCTCAATTGGAGCCAATATTGAAGAAGCGCAAGCAGCAGAAAGTAAGGCAGACTTCATACACAAATACAGCATTGCTCTCAAAGAAGCTCGTGAGACAAGGTACTGGTTGCGATTGTTGGTCGCTTCAAATACAGTCCGTAAGGAAGATTTGACTGGATTGACTAAGGAGATAGATGAAGTCTGCAGAATCATAGCTCAAATTATCATCAACGCCCGAAAATAATAAGAAAGGTATTTGCTTTTCGTTTTTTACTTTTACCTTTTTACTTTTAACTTTGAACGATGCCAGCTAATCTAACACCGGAATATTTTAAGGCAGAGAAGTGGTTTCGCGAGGCGACGACCACTGAGGAGAAACTTCTGGCGCTCGAGCAGATGCTGCGCGTTATGCCCAAGCACAAAGGCACCGACCACTTGCGCGCAGATTTGCGAAAGAAACTGAGCAAACTAAAGGAAGCCCCCGTAAAGAAAGCCGCCACACACGTCGACATCTTCCACATGCCGCGAAGCGGTTCAGGCCAGATTGTTCTTTTAGGGACGCCGAACTGCGGCAAAAGCTCCATCGTTGCCGCCCTGACCAATGCAAAGGTCAACGTTGCCGATTTTCCTTTCGCTACCAGCGCGCCTGTCCCTGGAATGGTGACGTTCGAGGATGTCCCGATTCAGCTCGTCGATATGCCGCCGATTACCGCCGACTACCTCGCCCCCGGCCAGGTGGGGACATACCGCAACTGTGATGTAATTGCCATCGTTATTGACCTTTCTGCCGACGTTGGCGAACAATTGCAAATCTGCCTGGACTTTTTGGAGTCAAGAAACCTGCTCATCGATGCCGAAACATCAACTGTGGACGAACACGGCAACGTCCTGGCTAAAAGGGTCTTTTGCATTTGCACCAAATCCGACATCGCCAAAACCGGCGCCCTCGGAACCCTGAAACAATCGTGCAAACGCCGCTTTGAATTTGTCGAAATCTCAAGCGAAACCGGCGCCGGCCTCGACAAACTCTCTGCGACCTTTTTTAGTTCATTAGGTATCATCCGGATTTATGCCAAACCGCCCGGCAAGCCAGCCGATATGACCGAGCCGTTTACGCTGCCGGCCGGGGCAACCGTTATGGACCTGGCCATCGCCATCCACCGCCAGTTAGCCGAGAAACTCAAATTCGCAAGAATATGGGGCACCGGCGTATATCCCGGACAAAACGCCCAGAGAAACCATATCCTGAACGATAAAGACATTATTGAGTTGCATTTTGCATAATTGTTTAACTGACCACAAGATGACGCAAACACAATCGCAGGTATGTTACAGATCTCACATTCTCTTAAATGAGCAATTGTTACACCTTTTCCATCATCCTATTCATCACATTCTCAATATATTGCTTATGAGCCATTGATTTAGCATGAACAAGACAATAACGCAAGAAAGACATTGGAACGTCGGCAGCACTCCCAGGTTTGTCATTCCACCTACACAGGTCATTATTGCATCGGTTTGCGCCTAGTTGTGAGTCATAAGCAAACGTGTTGGCACCGCAGACGGGACATTCCTTAAACACTTTTTTGTTCAATTCCTTTCTCATTTTTTTGCTCCTTCCATAGACACAGCTAATCCTTTACCGGGTTTGATATCTCGTAGAAAAATTTGCGACTACGTTCTCCTTGGGTACAGCCTATCGAGGACTTGACTACTCTTTACACCCTCAAATTTCTTAAGTCGCACTCCAGCGTCTTCTAAAATCCTATATGCTTCCGTAAAGGGATATGGCTCTACATACCAGACCTCACTTATACCAACTTCTATTATCTTTTTGGCGCACAATAGACAAGGGAAAGTCGTTGTGTACAGTATGGTATCTTTCAGACTCGCCCCACCTTTCTTGGCTATCTGAAGGATTGCTTTTTCTTCGCCGTGTAGTCCCCGGCACAAATCCAGGTTCTTCTCGAGTTCTGCAACTCTTTTTTGCTCTATTGGCCTACCGCACTTGACGCAAACTCTCAAGATTGCTTGAAAAGGAGTTCTGCAGTCCACAACCTCGCACTCCTTAGCATGGTCTTTGTAACAGGAATTTAAACTTATGCAGGAAGCTACTTTTTCTGGAGTACCATTATATCCACTTGCAATTACCTGTCCGTTATCCGTTATAACAGCACCGATACCTCTTTTAAGACAAAGTGAATTTCGAGTTTGCTCGAAAGCCATTTTCATATTAATCTCGTGGGGACGGGGCCTCTTAGAACCAGGATTTACAATTAGTTTTAGATATCGGTTAACTTTTTCGTGTAACTCTTTAATAGAACCGAGGTTATTAATTACCACATCAGCACTGTCGACGCACTTTCTGACTTGTTAGCCATAGTCAGGCTGATTTTCCCCCGAGTCTCTTTCGTCGTCATAATCAAAATCAATGCGACGTGTGTATTTATCTTTCTCTATGCAGCGAGCGTAACGAGTTTCTTCATCTGAATCTATATTGAACAAAATGAAATCGTTATGGAAGGTAGATCTGAACTCTTTAACCTCGTAATGACTCCGAATGCTCTTGACCACGATTTTGCGGTTTGGCGCATCTCCAATTTCACTTATGACCTCTTTTGCCAAGAAGGCATTCCCGTGTTTTTTTCTCAGATCGTCGCCGATATTCTGCATATCTCTTCTGCTCGGATGTTCAATTTCTCTTCCTTTTGCCTCATTCCTTATCCGCTTTGTTAGCGAGAATTTTTCAAATCCTTTCTTTTGGAGATATTCAGATACCTCACCGCAACCGCTCCCAAACGACCCTGTTAGACCAATCACGAGTGTTCCTTTTGCCATTTTCTTGCCTTATTCTGTATCACCGGAATTAGGTTTGGACACCAACTCTGCGGAAGATACAGCACTACGGTTAATTTGATGAGAGAATTTTACTTTCAGGGCCCCTATGAGTCAATCAAAATGAGAATTATTTTTGGGACGGGAAGGGAACCGCCGATATGACCGAGCCGTTCACGCTGCCGGCCGGCTCGACGGTTATGGACCTGGCCATCGCCATCCACCGCCAGTTAGCCGAAAAACTCAAATTCGCGAGGATATGGGGCACCGGCGTATATCCCGGACAAAACGCCCAGAGAAACCACGTCCTCAACGACAAAGACATAATTGAGTTGCATTTCTCATAATCTGCCTCTATAATATTTCCCGCATACGAATGAAATGATGTTTTGAACATTTGAAAATTTGAATTTTGATATTGTTTCGGATCTCGATATTCGAATTTCGAACTTAAAAACCGGAGGTTTTTTAATGGAATGCGAAAAAGAGCAAAATCTAAAAGACTGTGGTTGTACATATCCCGGCTGTGAGAGAAAGGGAATGTGCTGTGAGTGCATAAGCTATCATTTATCGTCGAAGCAGCTGCCCGGCTGCTGCTTCCCGCCTGACGTGGAGAAAACTTACGACCGCAGCTTCAAGGCCTTCACCACGGCCTGGAATTTATGAATGTTTAAACCCCACGTAAAACGTGGGGCTAAGTAAAACGATAAAAAGGCCGAGCCAAAAAGCCCGGCCTTGTGTTTGTTGGTAGGCTGCTAATGGCTTGGTCGGTTGCGTATTTACTTTGCTAATTGTAGAACATCGCCATAAGTTACCTGTTCCGGTGCTTTTCCATTGTCACTAAGCTCAGCCATAGCACCAAGAACCCACGTGTCAAAATCATACCTCGAGTCTATAACCAAATCCTCAGATATGTTCCGCGGCCAGGTTCCAAACCTGCTCTTATCCACATCAAATTCAAGATTTACCTCGTAAGCAAATAGCATACTGCGCTGAGGCGGTTGGTTATCCGGAACATAAAGACTCCACTCGTAGAAAATCCTGTCCTTATGTGTGTAAGCAAGATGATGCCCCGTGTAGCTTATGCCTAATTTCCGTGGAATTGCCGTCAGACCTTCAATTTTACATGCCAGCTCAGGTAAATTTCCACCAGAATTAAGATTCTCGAACAAATCAGCTTGTGAACTACGGTTTTTGTCCGGGCAGCTCCAGCCAATTATTACGCTGCCGTCTTTAAGTGTAAAGCCTATGTGAACATGCAATTCGTAATCTTGACGCATAACTTTTTCGGGACTTATGCCAAGCCCACTCAGAAGGGCTGTTTCTTTAGTATTGTCCAGCTTGTAGCCTTCCGGCGGCTCGGTCTTGAAGATGCCTGGTGGTGTAACAACATTAAGCTCAATAGTATGTACATCAATTACTAACCTCCAATTCGGGTCGGCTTTTTGTCTCTTTTGCCAAAAAAGTATTCGCTCCACATCACCCGAATCGGGGTCCACCCAGGTTTTTATTTTGGTGCCTCGACCGTCGGAAAAGTAAAATTCATTCTCCCAGATGTCGAACACGGTCCCCTCAAATTTTTCCCGCCCAACTTTTGCCGAACCTTCGATTTGATCTATATTCCCAAACATCCGCATTAAAAACACGTAAGAGTTTTTGTACGCCTCAAGCCGGGCTTTGAAGGGACTTAGTTTGGTAAAAGAAATTGATTTCCAAGGTTTGCCCTTAACGGGACGGTGGTAAGTTTCACCCATAACATACCGGCCGTCTGAAATGGTCGTATAATACCTGGGCTCACCCGTATCTTTGTCGATTCCGCCCGGTTTGTACAGTCTATAGCGCCCGTTTTCAACATCGAACCAATACTCAAATTCTAATTTCGCAGGTTCCCGGCCATCTTGTCCGTTGGGGAAATACACCCACCCTTTCATATGAATGGTCTTGGCCTTTTTTATCAGCTCTGGCATATCGGTAATCCCATAGGTTGGCTTGGTGAGATTGAGATGGCGTACGGTCAACGCAGCTACAATAACTATCACCGCCGCAGCGGCCAGTTTTGTTATTTTACTTTTCATGATATACCCCAATAAAATATGTTGTCTTGGTCGCATCAAAGTTTCACTGAAATCTCTTGACGTTTCCTGTGCGATTTTGCGCACCTCGGCCGGCACATCTTCACTGCCGATGTTTTTGAGGATGTCTTCAATACTTTCTTTGCTCATTTTATTCCTCCCATTCTGTCAAAATCGCCAGCTTGCTTTTCAAAGTTGCAACTGCCTTGGATACGTGCGACCTTGCCCCGGCCTCGCTGCAGTTCAATTTCTCAGCGACGGCCTCGTAACTTTGTTGCTCGAAGTATCGCATCACTATCGCCTTTGACTGCCTGGCCGGAAGCTGGGCTACCGCTTGTCTTACCTTCGCGACCAATTCACTCCTGCTGACTTTCTCATCCGGGCCATTGGCAATGCCGATTTGGCTTCTCGCGATTTGGCCATCTCTGCCGATCCTATTTCGCCACGCCGCCGAATTAGCTGTCAGCGCAATCCTGTAGATATATGCACCTGCTTTTGGGCCGTTGAGCTTCTCGACATTTTGCCACATCCCTAACAGCGAATACTGCATCGCCTCAGTGAAAAGCTCCCTGTCGCCCGTCAGCTTCCAGAGAACCGATGCCAAGAAGTCGATATAGTCAGCTTTTACCTGTCTAAAGAGCTCCGCTCGCTTTGAATACTTCATCTATTAGGCCCCAAGCTTCCGTAAAACCTGAAAATTTCCAGTTTCCACATAATAATAACGGCCCAGAGTGCATTTTGTGTAAAAGTTTTTTCCCGAAAAGATAAAACCGCGCACACTTTTCCTGGAATTCCATCGAAATGCTCTTTCAACAGTCTATCTTCGGCTATTTACCGGCTAATTCCGCACCGGCCGCCTCTGGATTTTCAGCATAATGAAAAGTCCAAAAGCGCCCGAAAACAGATAACCCAGAGGCACAAATTTTAAGATGACATTCGTACCGAAATGTTCTGCGACAGGCAGCAAGGCCATAAAAACAATATTGGCCAACGCCCACGTACCCCCTACCATAAAGCCCATTCGCTGTCCGAGGTTCGGCCCGGTGGCGGCTCTGGCCAGCGTT
>Ga0114930_10003403_pt1 | contig 13911 bp, 9 predicted proteins | sample AnhtaG_FD_87300 | JGI IMG/M metagenome (GOLD analysis project Ga0114930, IMG submission 87300) | Deep subsurface microbial communities from Anholt, Denmark to uncover new lineages of life (NeLLi) - Anholt_01485 metaG | ecosystem: Environmental > Aquatic > Marine > Oceanic > Sediment | place... | reverse complement strand
GGTCCCAAGGGTTGGGCTGTTCGCCCATTAAAGCGGTACGTGAGCTGGGTTTAGAACGTCGCGAGACAGTTCGGTCCCTATCCGCGGTAGGCGGAGGAGATTTGAGGGGGGCTGTTCCTAGTACGAAAGGACCGGAACGGACGAACCTCTAGTGTACCAGTTGTCCCGCCAGGGGCAGCGCTGGGTAGCTACGTTCGGAAGGGATAACCGCTGAAAGCATATAAGCGGGAAGCTTGCCCCAAGATTAGATCTCCCGCCCTTTCGAGGGCTAAAGGGCCCTTGTAGACCACAAGGTTGATAGGCTGGATGTGTAAGTCCGGTGACGGATTTAGCTAACCAGTACTAATAGCCCGTGAGGCTTGACCATAAAGTTTCTTAAGACAAAAAATCCACAGTTTTTAGATTATCATTCCCATTTTGATTGGAAAATTTCCCGGCAACCATAATAAAGGGGAAACACCCGTTCCCATTCCGAACACGGAAGTTAAGCCCTTTAGTGCCGATGGTACTGCTCGGGGCGCCGAGTGGGAGAGTAGGTCGTTGCCGGGTTTTTTTATATGCTTAGCGATGGTTGACGGAAGAGGATTTAAATTCGGTCGCAATTTTTTTGCGGCCCTCTTCGCGCAACAGTGTAAAGGAACGGGACAAATTGCATGTTGTCAAGGACTCCTCTCCTTTATTTCGCGAATCACTAAAAGGAGTAAGTGATGAACATTTACGTGGGCAATTTGCCCTGGGGATTATCCGAAGAAGACTTGCGCGAGGCCTTCGAAGCCTTTGGGGAAGTCGTATCTGTTAAGATCATCAAGGATAAGTTCACAGGACGCTCAAGAGGTTTCGGATTTGTTGAGATGCCTAACCAAGAGGAAGGCGACTCCGCTATTTCTGGCCTCAACGGTAAGGATCTCAAGGACCGAGAAATTGTCGTAAACCAAGCTCGTCCCCGTCGGGATGACCAAGGTGGTGAAGGTGGAGGCGGGTTCTAACCCCTTTTTTTCCACGTAACTCTAATATTTTTTTTCGACATTTTTTCCGGGGATATCTCTATCTAAAATCTTATAATTCGGGGACATCTTATTTTTAGATGTCCTCTTTTTTTATTGGGTTTTTCTGTATAGAATGGAGTGGGTCGGAAAAAATGAAATGTCCTCGTTGTGGATCCGAAGATATATCGCCGGCTGAGCGGGAGTACACGCGTGACTATCCTTTCTGGATAGTTTTAGCCACCGTCTTTATTCTTATAGGAGGGGCATTCCTGCTTTTCCTGTTTCTCCAACTCCATCCTGTTATCCTGATACTCATTTCGGTGGCGGCGATAAGCTGGCTGCTCGATACCGGAAACCGGCGCAGGCAAAAAATCCAAAAAACAGAATATATCTGTCTAAGATGTGACCAACGCTTCAAAAAATAACGCCTCCTGGTTCGTCTTTGATCTCGGGAACGACAACGCCAGCCAAGTCGTTCTGTTTGAGCATGTCATAAATCTGCTTTCTCATCCATTCGATCTGGCTGATCATGTCGGAAACGGTGTTGAGATTCTGGCGGACCTCCTTCTGCATCACGATCTGAGCTTTGATGTCTTCCAGTTTGAGGACTTCGTCCGTGAGTTGCTGCAGGGGGGTGATGTCGTCCATTGTAGTAGACTAGAGGATTGCCGGGCCGATGTGCGCCCGGTAGCGCAGGGTGTTGAAGATCTCTGGCGTGATCTCTAAGGACCGCAATAAAATTTAATAGAATCCGTTATTTAATATTCTTGATGACCGGAAAGTTAAGCTCATTGAGCAGGGCGTTGAGCTCTGGAATATCTTTGGCCTTGAGCATTTCGGCGAGATCGAGCAACGGCTGCATAACCTGTTTGATGTTTTCGAAACGGGCGATTTGCGTCTGGGTAGGAGCTCCTTGATACCCCATGACCGAATACTGGAGGCGGGAAATTTGTTCGGGAAGTGTTCCTCCATGCAAGGCCACCAGAACCGGCCGTTTGTAACCTGTCCGTCCTTCCACACTGCGGGAGTAGGCTTTTTGGATCTTATCCACCTTGGCCCGGATGTCCTTCATTTTTGCGCTTAACCTTTCGTCTTTTATTCCCGTGGTCCTTGCTCGGCTCGCTACTGATTTTAACTCATCATCCAAATCGGCCATGGGCTGGATGAGTGTATTTCCTTTCTGAACCAGGGCTCCGATCTCTTGGGCGTACTTATGGTTGAGCTTTCGGTCTTCCAGGGTGAAATCGTGTTTATCAAACGGCATGACCACCAGCGTTTTGGCCTGTTTGACGCCGTTGATTTCAAGCTCGATCTGGTACTCTCCGGGCAAAACGTATGGCCCGCCGGCAAATCGCCGGAATCGTGACCTTCCCGTGTCCTCATCCGTTTGACTCGCTTGCCTTAAGGACCAGACAACACGATTCAAACCCTTGTTTTTTGTGACGCGGAGTGTGGTAACTGTCTGACCCGCATTATCCTTGATGGTCAGGGCTATCTTGTCCTTCGAACCGAGCTTGTCTTTCAAATAATATGTGATCATTGTCCCCATCGGAGGATTCGGTCCCTGAAAAGGATGGGGTCCGGAGTACATGGAGTGGCTTTTGTAAGAGTAAAGAACAGCATCCCGTGTTTTAAAAAGCGTAAAATCCGATGCCAGCACCTCGGATGTCAGATTTTGTATCGGTGTGATATCATCCAATACCCACAATCCCCGGCCGTGGGTCCCAACCAGAAGGTCCATCTCCCGGGGGTGAATCTGGACGTCCCGCACTGCGATCGTCGGGAAGTCATTCTTGTAAGCCATCCAGTGCCGACCACCGTCAAAGCTCAGGAACAATCCGAATTCGCTTCCCACGTACAGGAGGTTTCGATTGACAGGGTCCTCCCGTACCACATGCAGGTATCCCACCTTGGGCAAGTCGCCATGCAAGGGTTTCCACGTTTTCCCGTAATCCTCTGTCTTGAACACATAGGGTTTATTGTCGTCCATCCGGTGTCGGTCGAATGTGGCATAGGCTGTCCCTTCGGCAAAATGAGAGGCCTCGATCCGGGTTACCCAACTGTCCGGCGGAAGCCCTTTGATGTTCGCTGTGACATTAGTCCAGGCTTTTCCGCCATCTTGAGTGATTTGGACCAGACCGTCGTCGGTCCCGATCCAGATCAGACCTTCCTTGAGAGGCGATTCGGCGATGGTGTAGATGGTGCAGTGAATCTCGGCACCGGTATTGTCCGGGGTGATGCCGCCAGAGTCCTTCTGCTTTTCCGGATCGTTGGAGCTAAGGTCAGGACTCAATCTTTCCCAGGAACTTCCTCGGTCCGTTGTCTTGAAGAGATAGTTCCCGCCAAAATACACGACCTTATTGTTATGCGGCGAGAGCAGGATCGGCGAATTCCAGTTGAACCGGTAAGGCGGTTCATCCAACGAAGCTACAGGTTTGATGTCCTGGGAGTCGCCGGTTTCGACATCGAAACGCGATATCCCGCCCATGTGTGCGTTGCGGTAGAGAGTTGTGTAATCTTCCGGGTCGACTTGGGTGTAAAACCCGTCTCCCCCCCCGATTGCGTACCAGTGGAAATTCATGATGCCCATCGGGTCGAGGGAATTGATCGGCGCTCCCCAGCTTCCGTTATCTTGGAGTCCGACGTACACATAGTAGGGATCACGGAAGTCATAGCCGACCTGGTAGATCTCAGACCAGGCATTGGTTTTAACACTGTGCCAGGTTTTTGCTCCGTCGTAGGAGATGTCGATCCCCCCGTCGTTTCCGTCGATAATGTGGAGCGAGTTGTGGGGATTAACCCACACCATGTGATGGTCGGGATGGGTATCGCCGGATATTTGTTCGAAGGTTTTTCCGCCGTCGCGAGAAACAAAAGAACGGCCGGAATAGACATACACGACCAAGTCGTTGTTGGGATCGATCGTGATCTTGCTGTAGTAGAAAGGCCGGAAGTTGACCCGGTCATAAGTTTGCCAGTCTGACATCCGTCGCCAGGTTTCGCCTTTGTCATCCGAACGGAAGACGCCGCTGTTTTTGCTCTCGACCACAGTATAAACCACATTGGGATTGGTCCGGCAGATATCGATCCCCCAGCGGCCGTATTCGCCGCTGGGCAGTCCTTGGTGGATTTTCCGCCAGGTTTCGCCGGCGTCCGTTGTTTTGTACAGGGCGCTGCCAGGGCCGCCGCTCCGGAAATGGTAGGGCTTGCGGAGGTGGTCCCATGCCCCGGCGTACAGGATCCGGGGATTGGAGGGGTCCATAGCCATGTCCGAGATGCCTGTGTTCGGATTCACATACAGGACTTTTTCCCAGGTTTTGCCCCCGTCAGTGGTCTTGAACACACCGCGTTCTACGTTAGCTCCCCAGAGATGGCCCAAGGCCCCGATGTAAACGATGTCCGGATTTGTCGGATGAATCAGGATTTGGGCGATGTGCTGGGTTTTTTCCAGCCCCATGTTTTTCCAGTTTTTACCCCCATCATCGGATTTGTACACACCGTCTCCGATGCCCACGCTGTTGCGGGAGGTCCCCTCGCCGGTCCCTACCCAGACGATATCCGAATGGCTCTGGGAGACAGCCACGGCGCCGACAGCCACGGTGTTTTCTCGGTCGAAAACCGGATCCCAAGTCACGCCGCTGTTTTCGGATTTGAAAACACCGCTGGGACCTACGGCGGCATAGATGATCGCTGGATTGCTCTCTACGACCGCAAAATCCACGACGCGGCCGCCCATGATGGCCGGTCCGATGGCCCGCATCTTCAAGGTTTTTATGATCTCGGAATAGTCTTGCGCCGGCTGGGATTTGTCCTGGGCCCAAACCTGCCCTGCTGATGCAAAAAGTATAAAGAGAAAAATAGCTAGAGAAATACGCAGAAATTTAGATGTAATCATGATCCCTCCTCTTAAAATAAAGATGTGTGATGTCATCCCTCATGAACAGTTTTTTTATATATCACATGGAAATATTCCGGTCAATGGAACGTCCTCAATTTAATCTGTTTGCTGATAATTCGCATGACACTTTGAAAGAAGAAGGGATGAAAGTGCTAAAGTGTTCGGACTGTGTTGAAAAAATATACCCAATTCCGAAACTATGGTAAAATACTAATTGGAAGTTCTTTATTATCTTATTTTTTCATGATAAAAGAATGGTAGAAATGAAGGAAAACTAGGATGGGAAAAAGGCACTTATTCATTTTACTTCTTTGTTTTTTCCTAGCTTTTATTATCGCATTCGCTCCGTTATCGGCCACAAAAATTGAAAAAAATAACAGAAAAAATATTCTCCTTATAACCATTGATACGCTAAGAGCGGACAGGTTGAGCTGTTACAGTTCAGAACATCTTCAAACTCCGACTATTGACAAATTTGCCGAAAGAGGAGTGTTGTTCTCTAGAGCCTTTGCTCATACTTCTACAACATTGCCTTCACACACTAACATCCTCTGTGGAACAACTCCTCTGCACCATGGGGTTCATGACAACTTCAATTTCGTTCTCAACAAGGAATTCTTAACATTGACAGAACATCTGAAAGATTATGGCTACTCCACCGGGGCTTTTGTCGGCGGATTTCCCCTGGATTCAAGATTTGGACTTGACCAGGGTTTTGATGTGTATGATGATGATTTCGGCAAAAAATCTAAATTGGAGATTCAGGCGGAGCACGTGGTAAATAAGGCTCTATCCTGGTTGGAAATCCAGGAAAACCCATGGTTCCTTTGGGTCCACTGCTACGATCCTCATGATCCCTACGAGCCCCCAGAACCGTTTCTAAAGCAGAATGAAAACGATGTATACAACGGCGAAGTGGCTTACGTGGACCATGTTCTGGAGAGGCTTTACAGTTATTTAGAGAAGAACGAGTTATTCAATAATACCCTAATCGTCTTCACAGGAGACCATGGAGAAGCGTTAGGCCAGCACGGGGAAGTGACCCATGGGTTTTTTGCCTATAATGAGGTCATCTGGATTCCTCTCATCATTTGCTTGCCTGAGATATCTAAAGACCAAATTGATCAGCATGTGAGTCATATCGACATCTTCCCAACGGTTTGTGATCTGCTTGATGTAAGAAAGCCCGCTTTTCTCCAAGGCGTTTCCCTCATGCCCGCGATGAAAGGAAAGAAAATCCCACCCAGAGCCCTTTATTTTGAGTCGCTATATCCTTTCTACAGCAGAGGATGGGCGCCTTTGCGGGGTTTTATTCAAAAAAACGAAAAGTATATAGATTCACCGATTCCTGAGCTATATGAAATAGAGAATGATTTTGTCGAATTGAATAATATGGCAAAAGGGAAGAAGCTAGAAGACTACAAGAAACGGATGGATCGAGTTATGGAAGACCAGTCGAATTCTGAAACCCCAACGTCAAGAAAAACAATCGATAAAGAAGCTTTAAGAAAACTCGAAAGCTTGGGGTATATCTCCAATCCCAACCTCACTGTGAAAGAGAATTTTGGACCTGATGATGATATAAAAACATTGCTTCCGTTATATAACAAGACCCATCTTACCAATAACCTTTATGAGAAGGGTGAAATATCTATCGATAGTGCGATGGCTAGTCTAAAGGAGGTTCTTACGAATACTCAGAAAATCGATGGCGCCTATAAAGGTCTCGCTTCGTTATATAGAGAAATGGGAAGACTCGACAATGCCATTGAAGTTTTACAACAAGGGATAGAGTACCATCCCTCCAGTTTTGAAATCTTGCGGGATTTGGTGAAATATCTTTCTGAAGCTGGTAAACACCAAGATGTCATTTCAATATGTAATGAAATCTATCTTGTGCAGATGGAATTTGAAACGGATATCTGGAATTTCCTTGGTTATGCGTATTGGAAAACCGATGACCTGGAGAATGCCGAGAAAACTTACGAAAAAGCGCTTGCAATCGATGATGAAAATCCGGCTTTGTTAAGCAATTTCGGCAATGTCTATCTTTCCATTTATCCAAAAACTAAACAGTTGATTCATCTTAAGAGAGCTATTGAGCTATTTGAGAAATCCATTGAGCTGGATTCCATCAATGCTCAAGCTCATTATGGTCTTGGGATGGCTTTTCTTGGTTCCCGTGATATGGATAAAGCCATTTCTAAGTGGGAAAAAGTATTGGAACTTCAATCTGATTTTATCATGGCCATTTTCAATTTAGGCAGGGCGTATTTAGAAAAAGGCGATAAAGTCAGAGCCCTAGATTATCTCATGAGATTGAAAAATGAATTCTCCCATCGCGTTCCTGCCGCTTTGAAGCAAAGAATCGAAGACTTAATAAAACGATGCAAGGAATGAAAAACGATCCGGATGACTCCGTGAGAATGGTAGAAACAAGGAAAATTAGGTTGGGAAAAAGGCGTTTTTTTGTGTCTCTCCCTTGTTTTTTTCTCGTTATGGTCATCACCTCTGCTCCTTCGTTTGCCACAGATATGGCAAAAGAGAAGCAAAAAAATATTCTCCTTATCACCATAGACACATTGAGGGCGGATAGGTTGAGTTGCTACAGCACACAACATGTGCAAACGCCCAATATCGACAGTCTTGCCCAGAACGGAGTGCTGTTTTCGCGAGCCTTTGCCAACACATCCACAACCTTGCCCTCGCATACGAATATCCTTTTGGGCGCTTCTCCTCTTTATCATGGTGTTCACGATAATCTGAACTTTGTCGTGAGAGAAGATTTTCTGACTCTTGCTGAGCATCTCAAAGCTAACGGATACGCCACAGCGGCCTATGTGGGAGCCTATCCTCTCGATGCCAGATTCGGCCTCGCTCAAGGTTTTGATATTTATGATGCTGACTACCCCCATGATTATTATAAAGAATTGACCACTCTGGAAAGGCGGGCAGAAGACGTCGTGGATAAAGCTTGTGAGGGGATAAAAGACGCGAAATGGCCATGGTTTATCTGGGTTCACTGCTATGATCCTCACCTTCCGTACGAGCCTCCCGAGCCCTTCAGAAGTCGATTTGCAAAGAATCCTTACGATGGCGAAGTCGCGTATGTCGATCTCATGATGGGCAAACTTTTGGAGTGCTTGAAAGAAGAGCAGTTGTACGACGAGACGGTGATTGTCTTTACGGGCGATCATGGAGAATCCTTAGGGCAACATGGTGAGATAAGCCATGGTTTTTTTGCCTATAATTCGGCGATATGGGTTCCCCTCATCATGAAGGTTCCCGGAATAAAGCCGAATAGCGTCGACCAAAGCGTAAGCCATCTCGATATTTTTCCCACCATCTGTGATGTTATCGGTATCAAAAAGCCCTCCTTTCTCCATGGGGATTCCCTTCTTCCTGCACTGGAGGAGAAGAAACTTTCCGACAGAACGATCTATTTTGAGTCCATGTATCCCTTTTATTCCCATGGATGGGCGCCGTTGATGGGTTTCATCGAACGCAACGAGAAGTTCATCGAGTCTCCTATTCCCGAGCTTTATGATTTGGGAAAGGACTTCGATGAGCTCGAGAATTTGGCAGAACAGACAAAATTGGATAGATACCGGAAACAATTGGAGAGGATCATACGCGATCAATCTTCTGCTGATAATATCCAGGCAAAAGAAAGGGCTGACCCTGAAACGTTGGAAAAGTTGAGAAGCTTGGGCTACATATCAAGCTCTTCGGGTTCTGAAAAAGAAACTTTTGGGCCAGAGGATGACGTAAAAACCCTTCTGCCCATCCACACAAAGAATTTTGAGGCCATGGGTCTTCATAAAAAGGGAAAAACCGAAGAAGCCAAGGCAATACTCCAAAACGTCTTAAAAGAAAATCAGAACATCGGTATGACCTATGTCTATCTCAGTTCTGTCTTTGCGGATGAAGGCAGGATAGCTGAGAGCCTGGAATTACTCAGAGAAGGGCTTTCCAAATTTCCTGAAATGTACGAGATTTACAAGCACTATGTCAAAACTCTGCGCCGGGCCAGAAAATTCGATGAGATCATCGCTGATTTCAACGAAAAAAGTTTCAGAGAAATACCGATCGATCCGGAAATATGGAACCACGTGGGATTTGCCTATGCGATAAAAGAAGATTGGGATAACGCCATAGAGGCTTTTGACCGGGCTTTATCTTTAGACCCACTATATGCTGAAGCGTTTTTCAATCGTGGGGAAGCATATCTATCCCTGTCGATCAAAAACAGAGATCAAAATATGACAGAGGTGGCCTCGGAGAGTTTCAAAAAAGCAATCGAGATGGATCAGGATTATGCTCCCCCTTATTTCAGTTTGGGCAAGATATATCGGCAGATGGGCAATGTGGATGGTGCCATCTATTGTTGGGAAAAGGCCGTCGAATTACAACCCAACTTTGAGCAAGCCCTTTATTTTTTGGGCGAAGCCTACTTGGCCAAAGGTGACAAAACCAAGGCACTGGAGCGTTTTCTTTATCTCAAAAAAAACTTTTTTCAACGCTTTCCTGATGATCTCAAGAAGAGAATCGAAGATTATATCGAACAATGCAAAAAATGAAATAGTGGGGACGTCCCATCAGGTACCACCCTATAACTTGCTGGCCATATCACGAACCACTTCCAGAGTGGTGTCGATTTCGGTTGTGCTGTTGTAGATGTGGGTGCTCTGCCTCAATTCTCTGAAGCGGATCTTTTTCCAGCTTTTTTCCTTATTTTTTCAAGTGGAATGTCTTTTATATTTTGACCAAATAGGTCTTGATGAATTTTTCGATCGCTTTGACAACCTCGTTCTTCAGTTTGGGAGGACTCTGTGCGATCCAAACCGTGAAGTTGTAGAGTTCTTGGGTGTCCACCTTGATCCACTTTTTGTTAAAAAATAAAAAAACCATCAGAGTTGTCATCGTGGTTCTTTATCATCAAGTAGAAAAGAATGAACGCTTTCGATACAAATGAAGGATAGAGCGATTTTTTCACAAAAGTAAGATCTTTTTGGGGAACGACTCTGTTTGAACTACTCGTATCGGGGGGAGCGGGCCGGGTCTGTCCGAGCTGCTTTATATGCCTGGAAACTGACCGTTAAAAGGGCTATGAAGTACGCCATGGCCCCTGCCATCAGGAAAATCCATGCGGAAAGACCGGTTCTGTAAGCATAGCTTTTGAGCATTCTGTTCATCAAGAAAAAGGCTATCGGCCAGGCGATCACGTTGGCCAGAGTGAGCAGCAGGACAAATTCTTTGGATATCAGGGAAACAATGCCCGAAATCGAAGCTCCCAGGACTTTCCGGATGCCGATCTCTTTGGTGCGCTGTTCTGCCGTGAAGGCGGCCAGGCCGAATATCCCGAGACAGGATATGAATATCGCGAGGATTGCAAAATATTTAAAAATTGTCCCGGTCCTCTGGTCGGTCCTGTAAAGCTGCTCGAAATCCTCATCCAGGAAAAGAAAGTCGAAGGGATAGTTGGGCGCGAATTTATTCCATGTTTTCTCCAAATTATCCAAGGTCTGGGAGATATTTTCAGGCCCTATTCTGAGGAAGACATAGCTGGGTCCCCAATTCTGTTGAGCTAAGGTAAGAACCAAAGGCTCAATTGTGTTGTGAAGAGGGCGGGAATGGAAATTTTTCACAACGCCGATGATCTGACCTTCGTTCCGCCAGATTGAAAAAAGCTTGCCCACGGGATCCTCGAATCCCATTAATTTTACAGCCTCCTCATTGACGATGTAATTCTGTATGTCGGTCGGATAATCACGAGAAAAATCTCGGCCTTGTGCCATTTTCATCTCGAAGGTCTTGATGTAGTCATGGTCGCATGCGATAAACTTTATGACCTCATACTGTTCCGGTCCTTTCCCTTCCCAATAGACAGGATTGATATTTCCCACTCGTGTGGGCCGGCCGGTGGCTGATGTCACATGGGTGACGGATTGAAGGCTCAATGCTTCGTTTTTGAATGACTCGTAACTCTCCCTTAAGGCCGGATTCATCGGCAGAGAAACGACATGCTGCCGGTTGAAGCCCAATTCTTTATTCCGTATAAAGTTGAGTTGTTTGGCCGTGACGATTGTCCCGATGATCAGAACAATTGCGATGGAAAACTGGGTGACAACGAGGACTTTTCGTAGCGAGGATTTGGATGAGCGGGCAAAGTGTGATCCTTTTATAACATTGGCAGGGCGGAAAGAGGATAAAAACAGAGCCGGATAGCTCCCGGAAACCATCCCGCTGAACAGAGTGATTCCCAACAATCCTGTAAGTACGGGTAGATTGCTGCCGAGGTCCAGTTTCATGCTTTTCTGGGCAAGATTGTTGAATCCCGGAAGAAAGAGATATACCAGCCCTACGGCTATTAACAGGGAGACAAACGACAGAAGGAGGGATTCTCCATAAAATTGTTTGATGACATGTTGACGTTGGGCACCGACAACCTTGCGCATCCCGACTTCCTTGGCGCGTGTGCTCCCACGAGCTGTGGACAGATTCATGAAATTGATGCAGGCGATCAAAAGGATAAAGACAGCGATGGTGGAGAAGATGTATATGTAGATGATGTTGCCGCCGCCTTCTAGCGAATAAAGGTGCATCCGGGAGAGTGGATTGATGCCGGTCAATACTTTTTTGCTCGTTCTTTTATCGTATTCCATGGTGATGCCCTTGATTTTCTCACCTAGGGCATCGGGGGACGCGTTTTTCTCCAAGAGGATGAAGCTGCTGGATTCGAGGGCCCAGCTGTTGAGTGTCTCCTCTCCGAAAAGTTTGACCGGAGCAAGGATGTCGAAGGTTAAGGTGGAATTCGCGGGAACATTTTTTATGATACCGGTAACAGCAAGTTTTGTCCTGTTGTTAACGGTCAGAGTTTTGCCTAAGGGGTCTTCACTTCCGAAATATTTTGTGGCCGTTCTCTCTGTGATCACGATCGAGTTCATCGTGGGAAAAGGGGAATCTTGGCTGCCCATTACCCAGGGAAAAGTGAAGATATCAAAAAAGTCAGGGTCCACAAAGGCCGTCTCTTCGTTAAAGTTTTTGTCTTCATAAGTAAAAAGCAGGTCGTTGTTGCGGTATCTCGTGGCCAATAGGATTTCGGGATACTCCCGTTTCAATATCGGTGCTAAGGCCCAGGGACTGGAAGTCGTCCATCGGCCTTCAAGGTTGAAGGCCGTTCTGTAGAGTTGCTTATGATTTTTATGAAATTTGTCAAAGCTCAGCTCGTCCTGCACCCACAGGAGGATCAGAACACAGCAGGCGATTCCGACGGCAAGCCCGGTGATGTTGATAAAAGAATATCCTTTGTGTTTTTTGATGACACGGAATGCGATTTTTAGATAGTTTTTGAACATTGTCATGCTCCAATAGATATGAGATTTGCAGAATGAAGGGAAAGAAATGAGCATTTGGTACCAGACCCAGCACCTTGCCGCCAATCTTCCCCGTTGTGAACAGATGCCTTTGTAATCTTCTTCGACATCGCCCATCAGGGAAAGGATTTCCTCGGGCTCGGCCAGGTGACGGAGAAGCCAAACGGCCATTTTTGGGGGGCTGTTTCTTTTTTTCCTCATCGTGACGCGGCCTAATCCGAGATAGGCTTTGTGATATCCTTCCATAAGGTTTTTTGATGCAAATAGGTGTCTTGAAGGGCCTTTTTCCCATTTTCCGTCAGGGTGTAATAATATTTCCGGCGCCCTCCTCTTTTTTGAGTCGGCTCGCCGGGAGTTTTGAAGGCCAGGCCTTTTTTAACCAGTTGGGCAAGCATGAAGTAAAGCCCCCCATAAGAAAGCGTTTTGTCCGTTTTTTGCGAGACCGATTGTTTGATAGTGACGCCGTATGCATTGTCTTTAAGTTCCAAGATGGAAAGGAGATAAACCTCTTCCCACCGGTTCAAAAAATCCAGATCTTTCATAATTTTGCCTCTTTTATATATATACTGTAAACTAGTAGAAATGGTTTCCATTTTTTGAAAAAAAATTGGTACCCCACATTTTGATACAGGTATACCGTTATTTAATGGATTGAGTGTACTGTTCCGAATCAAGGATTGAGAATTATGCGAGATATCCCCTAATTAGGCGGAGCGCTATCTCAGGGCTCGAATCATGTAAGAAATGTGGCCGACGATTATCACGATCACGGCGCCGATCAGTGTGTAAAGCGGCCACGCGATGGTCAATCCCTTTACAAGAAAAATTAGGGTGATCAACCCGGCAAAAAATCCGCTGACTGCATCGAAACGTCGGAGTTTTTTCGAGAAAATTCCCAATATAAAGGCGCCAAGCAAACCGCCGTAGGTGTAGGAGGCGATCCCGAGACCGAGTTCTACCACAGCCGGACGTTCTCCTGATGACTGAAGCTGCAGGAAGGCAAACACGAATGCCGAACCTGTGATGACGATTCCCCAGCCGATGGTGATCATCCGGGAAATACGCAGGTCCTTCTCGGGAGAGTTGTCCTTGCCCCAATAGGGTTTGTAGATATCCATCGTTGTGGCGGATGCCAGGGAGTTGATCGAAGAAGACAGAGTGCTCATGGCTGCAGCCAGAATTGCGGCTATGATCAGACCCGACAATCCAGTTGGGAGTTCTTCCACGATAAATTTTGCGAAGATTTCATCCGTGGTAGCCAATCCCAGCTGTCCGGGTGTTTGTCCGCTGTAAAACCCGAACAGGAGAAGTCCGATGAACAGGAACAGGGCAAATTGAAAGAAGACCACGATCCCGCTTCCGATCAGGGCCTTTTGGCTTGAGCGAAGGTTTCGGGTCGTCAGCAACCTCTGGACGATAAGCTGATCCGTCCCATGGGAAGCGATGGAAAACACGGCGCCGCCTATAAGCGCCACAAAAAAAGTGTAAGGCTGAGCGATAAAGTCTCTGAAATTCAGACCCGCTCCCAGGTCAATAAGTTTTAATTTTTCGGCTCCTTGAGCGATTTGGGCAACTCCACCCCAGCCATCGGGCAGGCGTGTTAAGATGATCCCTGCAGCCAAAAAAGCCCCGCCGATGTAAATGCCCATCT
>Ga0114930_10003402_pt1 | contig 13911 bp, 11 predicted proteins | sample AnhtaG_FD_87300 | JGI IMG/M metagenome (GOLD analysis project Ga0114930, IMG submission 87300) | Deep subsurface microbial communities from Anholt, Denmark to uncover new lineages of life (NeLLi) - Anholt_01485 metaG | ecosystem: Environmental > Aquatic > Marine > Oceanic > Sediment | place... | reverse complement strand
TCGGATTCCTTTTAGTAGACGCGGCATCCTTGCCGCGTTGGCAAAGCGCCAAGATGGCGCTTCTACATTACGAATACGATGAGTAATTGTCTTACGGCTCCTATGAGCAACGGACGCGGTTGCGGTCCATCCGCAACACGAAGAAACTGAGACCGGACTAGGCGGTTCGGGGCCATACGCCCGCTTCGGCGAGCAGGGCCTCGAGCCGGTGCGCGGCGGCCATGAGCGGCGCCTCTCCCAGCGGCTTGGTGGCCAATTGCACGCCGGTGGGCCGGCCGTCCCGCGTGCGGCCACAGGGGACGCTCACCGCCGGTATCCCCGCCATGTTGGCGGTTACGGTGAAGATATCGCTGAGGTACATGGCGAGGGGATCGTCGATGTTTTCGCCGATCTTGAAGGCCGCGGTCGGGGTCACCGGATGCATGACGAGGTCGCAGGACTCGAAGGCCGCGTCGTAGTCTGCCCTGAGCAGCGTGCGCACTCTCTGGCCTTTCGAGTAGTACGCGTCGTAGTAGCCGCTGCTGAGCACGTAGGTGCCGAGCATGATGCGGCGCTGGACTTCGGGGCCGAAGCCTTGGGTGCGGGTCTTAGTGAACATGTCCTTGTAGTCGGCGCAGCCCTCGGCGCGCACGCCGTAGCGGACCCCCTCGAAGCGTGCGAGGTTCGCGCTCGCTTCGGCGCAGGCGATGATGTAGTAGGTGGGAATGGCGTACTCGGTGTGCGGGAGACTGGTGTCGATGATCTCGTGGCCGTCGGCCCGCATCAGGTCGATGGCCTGCTCGACGCTCGCGCGGACTTCGGCGTCCATGCCCTCGACGAAGTACTCCTTGGGGACGCCGATGCGCCATGGGCCGTTCGATCCCAGGGGCGCGCCGTAGTCCGGGACGGGCCCGTCGATGCTCGTGGAATCCCTCGGGTCGTGACCCGCCAGCACCGACAGCAAGAGCACGGCGTCCTTGACGTCCTTGGTCAGCGGGCCGATCTGGTCGAGCGACGAACCGAAGGCCACCAGGCCATAGCGGGACACGCGGCCGTAGGTGGGTTTCAAACCGACGACGCCGCAGAAGGAGGCGGGCTGGCGGATCGAGCCGCCGGTGTCGGTGCCGACGGCCAGGATGCACTCGTGGGCCGCGACGGCCGCGGCCGAGCCGCCGCTCGAGCCGCCGGGCACACACTCGAGGTCGTGGGGGTTGTGGGTGACCTTCACGCCCGAGTTCTCGGTGCTCGAGCCCATGGCGAACTCGTCCATGTTGGTCTTGCCGACGATGATGCCGTCGGCCTGGCGGATTTTCTCGACGACGGTCGCGTCGTATGGCGGCACGAAGTTGGCCAGGATCTTGGACGCGCAGGTCGTCAGCGTGCCTTTGGTGCAGATGCAGTCTTTGACGGCCACGGGCAGCCCGGCCAGGGCGCCGACCGTGTCGCCCGCGCGGCGGCGTTGGTCGACGGCGCCGGCCTCGGCCAGGAGTTCGTCGCGGTCGCGGAGGTGGACGTAGGCCTGGACGTCCGGCTCGCGGGCGTCGATCTCGTCGAGGACGGACGCCATAATCTCGCGGCACGAGGTCTCGTCCGCGGCAAGCAACTCCTTGAGCCGGCCTGCGGTCATCTCGGCCAGTTTCATCGAGGTCTCCTCGGGGTTTGGTCCGGATGCGCGCACGGCGGCCCCGGATTCAGGAAAGACGATAGCACACGGGGTTTTGCGTAGGCAAAAGAAGGGGGGCGGATTGGGCGGACGTAGGACGGCCGCGGGAGGGGCACGCAGGAGGACGGGGACGATTACGATGACGACTACGATTACGATTACGAGCACGATTACGAGCACGAGCACGAGGAGGACGGGGGGATGGTTTCGGGAGAGGCGGTAGGGCTGCTTGTAGGGATTAGGGGGGCGTGATATAGTCGAAAATCCCGGACCCGCCAAGTTATGAACACGGACGATAAGCTGATCGAACTCGAGCGGCCGCCTATCACGGAGACGGCGGTGCTGGTCCGGCTGGTGCTGCCGAGCGACTCCGACGAGGAGGTCGAGGAGTCCCTTAGGGAGATGGGCCAACTGGCGTGGACGGCCGGCGCGGAGGTGGGGTGTACGGTGGTGCAGCGCCGCGCGAAGCCGTGTCCGGGCACGCTGTTGGGCGCGGGGAAGGTGGACACGATCAAGGCGGTGGTGGCCGAGCTCGAGGCCGACTTGGTCATCTTCGACTCGGACCTGAGCCCGGCCCAGGGCGCGAAGCTCGAGAAGCTGCTCGAGGTCAAAGTGGTGGACCGCACGCAGCTCATCCTCGACATCTTCGCGATGCGCGCCCACACGAACGAGGGCAAGCACCAGGTCGAGCTGGCCCAGCTCCAATACATGCTGCCCCGCTTGGCCGGGCGCGGCTCGGTGATGCGCCAGCAGGGCGGCATCGGGGTGCGCGGCCCCGGCGAGCAGAAGCTCGAGGTGGACCGCCGCGTCATCCGCCGGCGCATCGCGCGCCTTCGCGGCGAGATCGAGCACGTCCGCCGCAGCCGGCGCGTCCAACGCAAGCGCCGCGTCCAGGAGACCGTCGGGACCATCGCCCTCGTGGGCTACACCAACGCCGGCAAGTCGTCGCTTCTCAATGCCCTGACCGGGGCCGAGGTCTTTATCGAGAACAAGCTGTTCGCCACCTTGGACCCGCGCACCCGGCGCTGCAAGCTCCCGAGCCAGCGCGAGGTCACCTTGTCCGATACCGTCGGCTTCATCCGCAAACTGCCCCACTCGCTGGTCGCTGCCTTTCGCGCCACCCTCGAGGAGGTCAACCAGGCCGATCTCCTGCTGCTGGTGGCCGATGCCGCCCACTCGGCGGTCGAGGACCACATCCGGGCCGTGTACGACGTCCTCGAGGAGATCGAGGCGGACGACAAGCCAATCCTCATGGCATTCAACAAGATCGACGTGGCCGCTCCCTCGCGCGTCCAGCAACTCACGTGGCGCCACCAGCCCAGCGTCGCCGTATCGGCCCGCACCGGCGACGGACTCGATGACCTCCGGCAGGCCATCGACGTGCAGCTCGCCGCGACCCACCGGCGCGTCACGGTGCGCATCCCCCAGAGCCAGGCCGGCCTCGTCTCGCGCATCCACCAGTCCGGCCGTGTGCTGAGCCAACGCTACGAGGACAACGCCATCATCGTCGAGGCCGAGGTCGACCGTGCCCTCGAGGGCCAACTCGCGGACTACCTCGCGTGTTGACGCCATCACCGAGGGCCGGCGCCCCACACCCGCGCGTGCGCGTGGCGGCCATCGTTGTGCGCGACGACGCCCTGCTGCTCGTCCAGCATGAGAAAGCCGGCCGGCGCTACTGGTTGCTGCCCGGCGGGGGCGTCGACTACGGCGAGACGCTCGTCGAGGCGCTCGTTCGCGAGGTCAAGGAGGAAACCGGGCTCGAGGTCCGCGTCGGCCAGTTGGTGCTGGCCAATGACACGATTCCGCCGGACCGCCACCGCCACATCGTCAACCTATGCTTCACGGCCGAACTCGTGGGCGGCGAGCTGCGTCCGGGGCGAGATCATCGGCTCATCGAGGCGCGATTCGTGCCGGTCGACAAGCTGGCCGAACTCGACCTCTACCCGGACATTCGGGCCGAGTTGCTTCTTGGAATCCGCGACGGGTTTGGACACACCGCGCGCTACCTTGGTAATCTCTGGAAAGACCAATAGCCGGGATCCAGCCCTGCCGCGGAGACACCATGCGGGTAGCCTTCCTCAATGCCATGTTCGCAAAGGACTTCACCAAGTCCGCCCGGTGGTTTGCGCGGTCCCGCGGCCGGGTCCAGCGGCATCCCGACTACCTGTGCACGGCCGCCGGGACCGTGCGCGCGGCCGGGCACGACGTGTTCTTCCTCGACGCCCAGGCCAAGAACCTGCCCACGGACGACCTGCTGCCCCGGCTCAAGGCGTTCCAGCCCGACCTCATCGTCCACCAAGCGACCACGCCGTCCATCGATTCGGACGTCGCTGCGGCGGCGAAGTGCAAAGAGGCGACGGGCGCCGCCAACGTCCTCGTGGGGTCTCACGTTTCGGCTGAGCCGGAGGACACGCTCGAGCGCGGCAGGGGCGCCGTGGACGCGGTGGCCGTTGGCGAGTACGACTACACCCTTCGCGATCTGGCCGAGGGGACGCCCTTGGAGGAGTGCCCCGGGCTGGCCCGCGTCGAGGACGGCGCCTGCGTGCGCAACCGGCCGCGTCCGCCGATCTCGGACCTCGACGCGCTGGGCTTCCCGGCGTGGGACCAGATCGACATCAACGACTACTGGGACGCCGGCAAGCTGTTCCCCTTTCTCACGCTGCTCAGCGGCCGCGGCTGCTACGGCCGCTGCACCTTCTGCCAGTTGCCGCAGGTCATGAACGGGCGCCGGTACCGCGCGCGCAGCGTCGAGAACGTGATGGCCGAGATCGAGTACGACCTCGGGCTGTTCCCCGACCTCAAGGAGATCATGTTCGAGGACGACACGTTCGTGATGAAGCCGAATCGCGACCGCCTCGCCCGGCTCTGCGAGGAGCTCATTCGCCGCGACTGGCCGCTTTCCTGGAGCGCCAACGCCCGGGTCGACCTGAACGACGCGGAGATCATGCGCCTCATCAAACGCTCGGGCTGCCGCATGCTGTGCGTCGGGTTCGAGTTCGGCGACCAGCGCCTGCTCGACGCCGTCAACAAAGGCACCACCGTCGACGACATGTTCACCTTCGCCGAGAACGCGCACAAGGCCCGGATCCGCGTCCACGGCTGTTTCATGTTCGGCGGCCCCGGCGAGACCCTCGAGACCGCGCAGAAGACCCTCGAACTCGCCCAACGGCTCAAGATCGATACCGCCCAATTCAGCGGCGTGGTCGCCTACCCCGGCACGACCTACTACGAGTGGGCCAAGGCCAACGGCTACCTCATCCCGAAGGACTGGCGCGACTGGGTCGACGAGAACTACGAGCAATGCGCCACGGTCCGCTGCCCCGAGCTGTCGGTCGAGCAGATCAACGCCCTCATCGACCAAGGTCTCCGGAAGTTCTACCTGCGCCCGTCCCAGATGGGGCGCATGCTCCGCAACGTCCAATCCCTCGCCGACCTCAAGGCCAAGCTGCACGGCCTCAGAAGCTTCCTGGACTACTTCTCGGCGCGCGGGTGCTGAGTGCAGGTTTTCGCAAGCACGGCGAGATATGGAGGACGGCGAATAGGCGACCATACTTGGGACTTGAAGTGCTCAGCCTGCGGGGAAGGGCGGCCGGGATTGAGTCATTGAGCGTGTGCTACAGGCGGTGTTGGCGGTAGAAATCGTGGAAATGCCGCGCCAGGCCCTCCCGAATGTCGTGGGGCACGGGGCATTCATAGCCGGCAAGCAACTCCTCGACGCGTTCGTGGGCGCGCTCGAGCATCGAGGGCGCGTCGCCGGCGTGGCCGGTATAGTCGAAGAGGGCGTTATCGAAGAACTCGCCGCCCCGGCAGAGCTCGAGGGTCAGGGGATCGGTCAGGAACTCGCCGCCGGGCTCGGCCTCGGCGATGTTGTCGAGGCCAAGGCGCGTCGGGGCGGTGTTGATGCCGTTGGTGAGGAACCGGGCGGCATCAAGCCAGGCCTCCTGGATGACCATCATCTCGGCCGACATGCCGTTGGCATTGTAGCACGAGCCGAGGCCGCACAGCAGGTCCGCGCCCGAGGCGTAGGCGGCCAGCATGAAGAGCATGCCCTCGGCGCCGGTCTGCACGTCGCAGCGGTGGGTCATGGCGCCGCCGCACTCGGCGCCGCACGGCATGTTGTGGGCCTTGGCGAGTTGGGCGCCGGCGACTTTCCACAGGACCTTGTCGAGGGTGTAGTAGCGGTCGTGGGCGGTGCGCATGTCGCTCACGGACGGGCCGAGGCCGTATTGGAACGGGTTGCCGGGGCGGATGAGCTGCGTCAGCGCCGCCATGAAGAGGTTTTCGGCGTGGGCGAGCAGCAGCGTCGAGGCAAGCGAGTAGGGGGCGGTCGTGCCCGCCATCGGGCAGATCGTGGGCACGACGGGGAAATCGTGGGCGCAGGCCGCGAGCAGGAGTTCGCCGTTGGGCCCGGTCAACGTGAGGGGCGACCGGACGGCCACGCCGCAGGTCATCAGGCGGCTGCCCGCCGGGTCTTGGCCGCGGTTGAGGACCCGCGCGATGGCGAGGCAGTCTTCGAGCTTCTCGGGGGACGCGGCGAGGACGGCCCAGTGCTTGGCGTGATGGAGCAGGTGGGCCTCGAGGGCGCGCCAGCTCGAGGTGGCGTCCGCGCATTCCACCACCGGGTAGTCCATGCAGCTCATGCAGACCACCGACTCGATTTGCTGGCCGAGGATGGTGTGGCGGACCACGTCGTCGAGGCTGGGGTGGCGCGGTTGTCCGGTATCGTAGTCGATGATCCAGGGGTCGTTGGTGATGGCGAACACCCCGGGGTCGGCGCCGCCGCCGATCTCGCGGCCGCCCCCGGCGGCGTTGCGGATGGTGTAGGTTGGCGGCGTCCGGCCGAGCAACTCGCGCAGCAGGGGCTTGGGGAAACGCACGCGGCCATCGGCGTCATCGACGTGCGCCCCTTGGGCGCGTGCGCGCGCGCGCAACGCGTCATGCTGCACGCAAAACCCCGTGCGCTCGAGCAGGTCTTCGGCCCCCTGGTCGAATTGCTCGACCTGCGCGTCCGAGAGCGCCGTAAAGGGGTTCAGCGATACCATGGCCTCTTTCTCCATGTGTCGCCGAATTCGCGACAACACGTGCTACGGGTTCTCCCAGTGCCATGGGAAAAGGATCGTCTCGTCCACCACCGGGTCGATCGCCTCGGCCAATGCTTCGACGACCTCCGGCGTGAGCGGCTCGAGCTGTGCGAGGCGGGCCGTGTCGCGGACCTGCCCCGGCGACTCGGCCCCGACGACCAACGGCCACCCGAAGGTCAACGCGTAGCGGACGGCCATCTCGACCGGCGGGATGCCGTACCGTTCCGTGACCGCCTGCCATCGTAACGAGGCTTGGTGGGCCATGGGCAGGCGCTCGGCCACGGCCTGCGGGCCAAGCGTGAGCAGCCCTTTAAGGTAAATACTGCGGACACAGCATAGCCGGCCGGTCTCGGCGGCGGTCTCGAACACGCCAAGGCGCTGCATGCGGCGGTCCCAGGCGTTGCACGGGACCTGGAAGACTTCCATGTCCGGGTGCTCGACGCACGCGCGCGCCTCGCGCGAACGGCTCATCGAGACGCCCAAGTGCTGGATGCGCCCGGTATCGCGATATCGGCACAGGACCTCGCCGAGGCCATGGTCCCAGGACGCCAGCCAGGAGGGACGGTGGAGCATCATGCACCAGAGGCGGTCGACGCCAAGGCGCTCGAGGGTGCGTTCGATGGACGCCTCGACGGCGCTGCGGTGGGCCGGGTCCATCGAGGCGGCGAGTTTGGATTCGACGCGGGCCTGGTCTGCGATGCCGAGCTCACGGAAGGCCCGGCCGAGGATGGCCTCGCTTTCCCCATAGTCCTGGGCCGTGTCGAAGTAGCGGATGCCGCATTCCCACGCGGCTTCGACGATGGCCGTCGCGGCATGGAGATCGGGTCGGCCTCGGGTGTTGGCGATGCCGTAGTCCAGGCCCAACTGGGCCGTCCCAAGCATGAGGCGCGACACACGCTCCGCGCGCCAAGGGACATCGGGGATTGACTGCGGCGGGTTCCGCAAAGGCTTGCCACTCACTGGCATAACTCCCAATCCGCTACGTTGACGCCGTAGCATAGGGCAAAGGCGTTGTGTCATTCCATCGGCGCCGGTCAGCGATTCCGCAACAAGGGATGCGAAGCCCTGTCGAGAAGAGCGGGGCGGCGCGTGGTGAGTTCCCAGGAAGGCACCGCAGAGCAGGCTCGGATGCTTGTATTCAAACTCCGGACTTTTTGCACATAGTGGTTTGTTATTCATAGTGAGGTGTATGCCGACCGGTTCTGCCTAGGATTGTCTGACGAAGGCGGCCTCCGAGCGCAAGGTCCGCATGGGGTCCATTCCGAGGGCCAAGGGCCTGGAGGTGGTTCGCGTCGCGGGTGGACCGCGCCGCAGGTGGATCGGATTGCGGGTAGTGTTACCCAACTACTGATGTAGGGCTTAAATTGTTATTATGGGAAATCTCGCTTTGGCTTCTATGCATGCGGCAGAGATTTCTTTGTTCTTCGACGATGCGCGTGCTATAATCCCGGCGTTACCACAGTAGCGAGTGGTCTCAGCTTAGGAAAATGCGCCAAGAACATGTCTTTATTCGATATAAACGTTGGGCTGGGGCGGGTGACGTCGTCCCGTGGCGGGTTCGATACCGCAGAGCCGTTGCTAACCGAGATGAGGCGGCTGCGGATCGACGAGGCGCTGGTCTACCACGAGTTAGCCGCCGAGGCGGATATCGAGCTCGGTAATGGCCTGCTGCTAGAGGCGATCCGGGGTCACGAGGCCCTCCATGCCTGTTGGGTGATGGCCCCTCCTGCGCTGGGCGACCTGCCGGAACCGGCCGCCTGGGTGCGCCAGGCCGTCGAGGCCGGGGTGCGCGCCGTGCGGCTGTTCCCTCGCCACGGGCTGTACACGTTGCGCGAGTGGTGCGCCGGCCCGCTGCTGGCCGCCCTCGAGCGGGCCGAGCTACCCCTCTTGCTGGATTTCGGCCCCCGGCACTGGTCGGAACGGGTGACGCCCTGGGAGGGGATTCGGGAGGCCTGCGAGCGGCATCCCGGGCTGTCGGTAGTCGTGATCGGCAGCACGGTGGGCGAAACCCGCGACGCGGTCGCGCTGCTACGTCTGCTGCCCAACCTTTCCCTCGAATACCACGCGTTCAATGTCCCGGACGGACTGCGCCTGCTCGCCGAGGCGGGTTTGGCCGGGCAGTTGGTATTCGGCACGGGAATGCCGGCGCGGGCCGGGGAGTGCGTCACGGAGCAAACGCTGCGCAGCGGGCTGGGCGCGGCCGACCTCCATGCCGTCGGAGCGGGCAATGCGCGGCGGGTCTTGAATCTGACGGGACTGGCGCCCGTGGCGCGCGCTTCACTCGAGCCGGTCTCGCGCGCCTCCGGGATGGTGGTGGACGCGCACGCCCACGTCGGGTGCTGGGAGCGCACGCTGACGACGGTCAGGGCCCCGGCCGATATCGTGACCTCGATGCAGCGTTGTGGCGTCCAGAAGATGGTTGTAAGCAGTTTCGCGGCAATCCACGGCGAAACGCGCGCGGGCAATCAGCAAACGGCCGACGCGATCCGCGAATTTCCCGAGCACCTGTACGGCTACGCCGTCGTCAATCCGCACTATCCGGAGGAAACGGAGGACGAACTGCGGCGGTGTTTTGACCGGTTGAACCACTTCGTCGGACTGAAGTTGCACTGCGGGCTCCACGGTGTCCCGCTCCAGCATGCGGGCTACGAGCGGGCGCTGGCGTTCGCGAACGAGCGCGAGCTGCCCGTGCTGGTGCATGGCCACGGGACGGACGATTGGGATTCTACGGCGCGGCGATACGCGGGCGCGTCGTTCATCATGGCGCACGGCTGCGCGTGGGACGGGGTCGACCCGTCTGGCGCCGAGTTGTACAAGCCGGTGGGCGACGTGGCCAACCTCTACGTGGACGTGGCCGGGTCGGCGGCCCACCGCGGCGCGTTGCGGGCGCTCGTCGACCTCGTGGGCGCCCGGAAGGTCTTGTTCGGCTCTGACTTTCCGATGTTCGACCTGGCCTTTGAGTTGGGCCGGGTTGTGCTGAGCGACCTGAAAGCGGCGGAGCGGGTGGCCGTGTGCGGCGGCAACGCCTTGCGGCTATTCAGCACTATCAGGGATTTATCGAAGGCGTTATGTTGAGACACGCTTTCGTTGTGGTAGGGTGACGGAAGACAGGCAGCAGGAGCAGAGACAATGCCAGCAAAGTATGATTTTCGTTGGGACAAACAGGAGCACATTCGCCAGTGCGCGCGCGCCTTGGGCGAAGAGCACTCGCTGTTCTTCGCGCAGACGCCTTGGACGCCGCCCATCGCCAACATGGAGGGGACGGTCAGTTACTACGATCCCGTCCGCATCGACCGCGTCCGTAGGCGCCTCAAGGGCGTGGACAAGAAGCGGTATCTCAAGGAGATCGTGGACGAGATCCTCGAGGCCGGCATGGGCGAGCGCGAGCGCGTGGCCGCGATCTGCGGGTTCGTGTCCGGCGCGCTCTACTTCAACCCGCTTCAGCAACCTCAGGAGGACGATACCGGTGCTCTCGTCGTGGACCCGGTGGAGTTGCTCGAGTTGCATGACTCGCGTTGCGGGCAAGGCGTGGCCGTGACCCTGGCGCTGCTGGACCAGGCCGGCATCGAAGCCCGCAAACGCGACGTCGTTCACCACACCGTGTGTGAGGCGCGCTACGACGGCCAATGGCACCTCGCCGATGCGTTGATGTTCGGCAAGGACCAGCCCGAGCGCGACGGCGAGGTCGTGAGCGTGGCCGATCTTCAGCGGGAACCTTACTTCGCCGACGCGTTCCCGCTGCGGTGCTTCACTTACAAGACCGAGGAAGTGCTGTCGGCCGACGGTTTGCGGTACTTGGGCTACTGCTTCGGCGAGTGGGGCAGCCTGCCCTACTACAGTTGGTACATGGGCGGCGAAGAGGACTTCCCGCCGATGATGCCCACCGTGCTGCCGCCCGAGCGTGTCGCCCGCGACATGGTCCGGCTGCGCTGGTCGCGGAGCGGCAGGCGGAAACGCGGTCGCATTCGCTACCGTATCGTCGCCTACCGCGACCGGGCTTGCACCCGGCCGATCTTCAAGAAGACCACCACCACCATCACGCACGCGTGGCCCATCCCCGAGCTCGACAACATGTACTTCTTCGGCGTGACCGCCATCGACGACCACATCGAGAAGAACCCGGACACCTGGTACCCGGAATCGGTCGCCAACTTCGTGCTGCCGTCCGATGAAGGCCAGTACGGCTGGTACGGCCTACTGTAGCCGCGCAACGGGTCGCCGCCATGCGCCCGCGGGGCGGACTCCCTGCGTGACGCGCAGGCGTTGGCGTTGTACGGTGATTTGGGCACGCCTTGGGCCAGTTCGCGGCCCGAGGAAGGAGGTGAGCCGTGAGAAGCCGGAGCATTGCCCTGAAGGCTGTGCTGGCGGTGGCCGCCGTGTTGCTGTCCGGATGTCCGTGCGGCGAAGAAGTCCCGGGCGAGCTTAGGCCGTTCTCGGGTCGTTTTGGCTACTTCGTCGCGGGCCCGTGGGGCTTCGAGGGCGCCCTGACCAAGGAGAACCTCGGCGACCCGGAATGGACCCTCGAGGGGACGTTTCAGTTCCCCTCGAGCGGCTACACCGTGCTGGCGCCCGAGGTGCAAGTGGCCGAGTCCTACCCGGAGCAAGTGCTCATACGCATCCGGGTCCTTACCCCGTCGCCGGGCCAGGTGGTCCTGCCGGTGATCACGGAGGCGCCCGTCTCCTTCACCATCCCGGCATCCGACCGGGCCGAGTTCGACGTTTGGTTCGTGCCGGTGTGCCTGGCGCCCGATTGAGAAAGAAGCCCTGGCGGGGCGCGCGCGTCGAGGCAGGCTGACAGCCTGCGCTACGGGTTGCCCTGCGCCAAAGCAGGCTGACAGCCTGCGCTACGGGTGACGGCGTGGTGTGGGTGATTTCGCGGCCGCGAGGGCTGTCAACCCGGGCCAAGAAGACCGCGCATCAGGCGTCAAGCGTGTGGAACGCCTCGCGGATCCACTGATAGTTCCGTTCCGTCATGCCGAGGCAGGCGTAGTCTTCGATGTAGGCGATGAAGCCGCCGTTGAAGGCCCCGAGCGCGTCGCGCAGGAACCTGGCGTAGGCAAAGATGTCGTCACGCGTGCCGGAGATGGCGCGGCGTTGGTGGTCGATCGAGCAACAGAAGCACACCGTGCCGCCGAAGTCGCGCGCGAGGCGCTCGACGCCCAGAAGGTCCGGCTGCAGCAACTCGATGACGTCCACCCCGACCTCAATCAGGTCGCCGATGATGTCGTAGACGTTGCCGCACGTGTGGAACCAGACCTTCTTGCCGGCCCGGCGGACCCGCGCGAACTGGTCGGCGTAGCGGGGTCGAAAGACCTCCCGCCAGAGGCCGGGATCGATCATCAGTCCTTGCTGCGTGCCCCAGTCGTCGCCAAAGGCCACGGCGTCGATCTGGTATCGAAGGGCCTGGTCGATGATGGCGTTCTCAAAGTCGAACACCAAGTCCAACACGCGCTCGGCCCGGGCGCGGCAGGTATATAGGTCGGCAAGGAAGGCCTCGAAACCGCGCAGGAACGTGGCCTGGTTGAAGCCCGTGATGGACAGGCCGAACTTCACGAAGCGGTCTTGCCATGGCGCGATGGCGTCCTCGATGCCGTCGAAACGTCCGGGCGCGTACGGGTCGGGCGGGGCGTAGTCGGCGATGCGGTCCCAATCGGCCAGGGGGTGCGTTTTGGGTTGCCCCATCGTGTCGTCCAGGATTTCCCAGACGAAACCCCATTCGGTCTCGCCCGGCTGGGACGGCGTGAAGCCGGCCGCGGGCGCAAACCCGACGCCCATCGTGTCCGAGCTGTCGAAGTCGCGGTTGCAGTAGTTGATGGGGACGCGCGGCGGGCCGGTGCGCTCGATGGCGCGGGAGACGATTTCCTTGCGCGTCACGGCAGCAGGCCCCGTCAGATCCGACCCGCGCACCACTGAATGCCTCGACCCACGACGGTGCGGAAGTTGGGGTCGACGAAGGTGCGGTTGTCGTGGCCGGACTCGTAGCAGAACAGGCGGGCGTTGCGGTACGCGCGCGTCCACGCCAGCGTGTGCATGCTGGGCTGGTGGTCCGTGGTCAGCAGCACGTGGTTGCCCGCGCCGGCATTGGCCATCGTGTAGGTCTCGTCCGGCATCTCCCAAGACGTCAGGCCCTGCGTGATGGGATGGTCGGGATCGGCGACGTCGACCTGGAGCGTTTGGTTCAGGTGGTAGTTCGAGCGGCGGTCTTCGATGCCGACGACCTCGGCCCACAGCGGCAGGTCGGGGAACGCCAGCAGCGCGTGGTGCAGCACGAAGATGCCCTGGCCGGTCTCGCCCAGTTGTTCGAGCGCGGGAACCGTGCCGCTCTCCCACCAGCCCGCGTCCGGAGCGGGGGCCTGCATGTGCATGTTGTAGAACACGACCACGTCGTACTGTTGACGCACCTCCAACGCCGTGCTTGCGTAGTCCTCCATATGCTGGATGTAGCAGTCAGCGTCGGGGAAGCTGCGGAACAACGCATGGAACCCGAGCACGTCGAAGGGATGACGCCCAGTCACGACGGCCGCTCTGACCGGGCCGGTCTCGGTAGGGTTGCCCACGCGTCAACTCCTCGATGGTTGATGCCCCGAGTGCGCCACGCAACGCGGATCGCGAATATGGTAGCACATCGCCCGAGGCGGAGCACCCCCGGGGGGGCCCTAGAACCGGTTAATCTCCTCGTCGTAAGCCTGCAGGCCCGCATAGTGCCGCGCCGTAACGTCCACCGAGCTATGTCCCAGCCACTTCGAGATTTTGCAGATACTCGTCCCCGCAATCGCGTGTTGGCTCCCGAACGTGTGGCGCAGCAACTGAAACGTTACGCGCGGAACGGCCGCCGCCTCCGCCACCTGCCGAAAGCTCCGCTTCGGGTCGTACCGATACAAGTGCCTCCCCTCCGACCGCCGCCCCGACTCGAACAGAAACCCGACCTCCGCCCGCTCTGGAAACAAGGCCGCGTGCACCTTGTCACTCATCGGAATGGTCCGCTCCTCGCTGTCCTTCAGCTCGAAGCCTTCGCCTCGCTTCACGCGCACGAGCTTCTCGTCAAAGTCCAACCACTCCCAACGAGAGGCAATTGCGAAATTGGGAAGTGGTGTAGGGTGTGGGGTTTGGGAGGGGTGGGTAAGAGCACTTACCCCGTGGGATTGGGCGATCTTGGGCTTTTGGGCGCGAAAAAGGTTTTTTTCGGAG
>Ga0114930_10003401_pt1 | contig 13911 bp, 14 predicted proteins | sample AnhtaG_FD_87300 | JGI IMG/M metagenome (GOLD analysis project Ga0114930, IMG submission 87300) | Deep subsurface microbial communities from Anholt, Denmark to uncover new lineages of life (NeLLi) - Anholt_01485 metaG | ecosystem: Environmental > Aquatic > Marine > Oceanic > Sediment | place... | reverse complement strand
GCCACTTATTTCTCTGCTCATCTGTGGCATTGCGTAGGGAAGGAAACCATTCCAATGGGACAATGATTTCGCGTCCATCGGATAGCTGGACATGCATCCTGTCTGCATCAAATCGGATACTAATAGCTAAGACGTCAATCGCCTTGATCGCCGAAGTATTCACGCCATTTCTCCACAAACAAATGTCTATTTTCCTCTATTAGCTCCCTGAGTTCTTTTAGTTCCTTTGCATTGTAGCCCATTGATTTCGTCAAAGCAACTGGATTCAGCCAGAACTTAGCATAGTTCTCACCAGTTTCAACATGAATATGAGGTGGTTCGTTACCTTCATTACTAAAAAAGAAAAAGCGGTGCCCACCGTATCGTAATACCGTTGGCATTAATACCTCATTTGTCTCTGTATTTCATTTCTCTCAATCCCAAACATGCATGGGGGATATGTCAATAGGTATGAGTTTTTTTCAGTCCCGCCTCTTAGTGCCGTTGATCAGCCATACCACCGTGACAATAAGGATTACGGAAATGATGATAGTGGTGATCAAGCCCGTTTTGCTCAGCCCCCAAAATTTCTGGGGGGTAGCTACATAAGCTACAAGGCTCGTTTCTATCCAGCCTGGCAATGTAACCATAATCTAATTTACCCCCGTAACATCAACCTGTAGCCGCTCAAGGCGGGGATGAACCCCGCCGCTACGAAGATTGCCTGCTACACCATATTGTAGGGTTGGGGCTTGTCCCCAACCAACTTCAATAAAATTCTAATATCTAAGCTCCAAATCCAAATAGCAAAACTCACTTTGTTTTGAATTTTTGTTATTAGTGCTTTGATATTGTTTAGCATTTAGAATTTTGTGCTTAGGATTTAAGGGATATGAGGCGGGGATGAACCCCGTCAACGACTACCAATTTGCCCAGAATTTATGCTATACTTAAGTCGTAGGACTTAAGTCATGACAAGGGCTAGATTGGCAGTTGCGGGACTAAATTTAAGGAAAGTCATTCTTTTTGGCCTCGTTTTTGTGGGGCTAAATATTCTGGATGCGCAACTAACGGGAACTGCTCTGGTACTTGGAGCTAGCGAGCTTAACCCCATTGCAGCCACAGGATTTGGCAGCAGCATGCTGCTTAAGGGGCTGCTCTCTTTGGCGATAGCTATAGCTCTGGTTTTGTTTAAGCGGGGCCGATTATTGAAGCCCTTGTGCTTTGGGATGCTCCTTGTTGTGCTGTGGAACGGTCTTGCTATCTGGTCATGGAGCTAGGGAGATAAGATACAACTAAACGCTCTCTAGACTGGCCTTTTGTCTTTGTTCCCCTCAAGGACTACAATAAAAGCATGCACCATCAAATTATTGACGCCTTGAAAAGGCGTAATGCCGATTATATTGAAGCTCATTTTGAAGAGAGCGAAAGTACCCACATTATTTACCGAAGTGGCAGGTTGGAGGAGGTAAACAGGGCTGGTACCACCGGTGGCAATATTCGAGCTTTAGTCAGGGGTGGTTGGGGGTTTGCTAGTTTTAGCCACCTTGACAAGCTACAGGACAAGGTGGCTCTAGCAGTAGATGAAGCCAGATTGGCTAGCAGCGAGCCATTTAAGTTTTTTCCCACTAAGCCTGTGGTGGATGCAGTGACTCAATTTCACCCTCACCTTAATCCTCTCCCATCAAGGGAGAGGAGAAACTCAGCCTCGGTGTCACTGGCAATAAAGAAAGAGGTTCTGGATGAATACAATGATATCATGTTGAGCTCACCCAAGATTGAAAGCGCGAGAATCAATTATCGTGATGTCAGACGCAAAGTTATTTTTGCCAGTTCCGAAGGCAGCTATATAGAGCAAAGTAAGCCAGACCTTAGCTTGAGGTTGACAGCTATAGCCAGGGAAGATAATGAAGTTCAACAAGCGGGGTTGAGTTCGGGCAGTAATGGTGATTTCTCGGCTATAGAGGGTTTGCATGACCAGGTGCGGGAAATAGCCAAGCGCGCTGCGGCTCTCCTTTCTGCTCCTCATGTAAAAGGAGGTGAGTATACCGTGATTTTAGACCCTGTTTTAGCCGGAGTTTTTGCTCACGAGGCTTTTGGACATTTATCGGAGGCAGATTTCGTTTATCAGAATGAGCAGTTACATAACATCATGGCTTTAGGGCGAAGATTTGGCGGTAAGCACCTCAACATTGTTGATGATGCCACTATTCCCGATTTGAGAGGGAGCTACAAATATGATGATGAGGGAATGCCAGCATCAAAGACCTACCTTATTCATGAGGGCATTTTGGTAGGAAGGCTCCACTCTCGAGAGACAGCGGCTAAAATGGGAGAGAGGCCTACGGGGAATGCACGTGCTATTAATTATCTCTTTCCTCCTATAGTAAGGATGGCCAATACTTTTATTAAGCCTGGCTCGGTGTCCTTTGAAAAAATGCTCAGCGAAATCAAAGAGGGTATTTATGTAAAGGACTGGTATGGCGGAACGACTAGCTTGGAGATGTTCACTTTTTCCGCTGGGGAAGCCTATATGATCCGAGATGGGAAGTTAGCAGAGCTATTGCGCCCGGTGGTGCTAACCGGGAACGTTTTCGTTACCCTGGGCAACATAGATGCTATTGGCAATGACTTGAAGTTAAATCAGGGTGGAGGCTGTGGCAAAGCAGGACAATCTCCACTACCTGTTTCTAACGGCAGCCCGCATATCAGAATTCGCCGTTGTTTGGTGGGAGGCCAAGAAAAATAAAACAGCAAAAGTAAAAGTGCAAAATGATAGGGGAAAATAGAGCAAAAGGCAAAATTGGGGAGGAATTCAGTAGTCGAGGGGCGGCTACTGGCTACTGAATTCTGACTACTAAGCCTTGACTTTTGATATTGTTTAGAATTTAAGATGGAACATCTTTTGGAGATTCTTCACTCTGCGCAGAAGGTGGCTGAACAAGCTGAGGTTTTTTGGGTTTCCTCTGGGGAAACCCTAGTTCACTTCGAAGCTAATAAGCTAAAGCAAGTTCAAACTAAGGAAAACACCGGTGTCGCCTTGCGAATTTTCCGAAGTGGTAAGGTTGGCCTCTCAGCGGCTAGCGGCCTAGCCAATATGGAAACTTTGCTTGATATGGCTATGAAAACATCTCAATTTGGAAATCCAGCCAATTTCACATTTCCCTCCTTGAGGGATTACCCCGAAGTCAGCATCTTTGACCCTCAATTGGGAAAGATACCGATGGAGGAGATGATTGAGTATGGTAATCAGCTTATAGTTAGGGTCAGGGAATATGCTTCTGATATCCTCTGCGATGTTGAAGTGGCTAAGGGGATAAGCTCAGTCCACGTAATCAATTCTCAAGGTGGGGAAGCGAGTTATGCCAAGAGCTTCTTTGGCTTTGGTTTGGAAGGTATTCTTATCCAGGATACAGACATGCTCTTTGTTGGTGACGGTGAAAACTCATGTTGTTTGCCTGATAAGCTTGAAGTTGCAGCTGACAGGGTGATCAGACAATTGGAGCTGGCTAAGGGAAAAGCCACTGTGTCTACTAAGCCATTGTCAGTGATTTTTACCCCTCGTGGAGTAGCTAGCACTTTTTTAACTCCCATAGCGCTGGCTTTTAATGGTAAGACAGTTTTGGAAGGAGCCTCGCCATTGAAAGATAAGTTAGGAGAGCAAGTTTTTGACAGTAAGCTTAGTTTGTGGGATGATGCTACATTAGCTTACCGTGTGGAGAGCTCTCCTTGTGATGATGAGGGGATGCCTAGTCAACGCACCCCGCTTATCAAGGGGGGAGTAGTGTCGAATTTCTTATACGATTTACAAACGGCAGCTCTGGCTGGCACTCGAAGCACTGGCAATTGCAGGCGGGTTGGCGGTGGTTCTCCTAAACCAACCATAAGTTCCCTCGTTATAGATGAAGGAGATATTTCCTTTGAAGCCATGGTGGAGGATATGAGAGAAGGCTTAGTAGTGGAGCAACTTATAGGAGCTGATCAGGGTAATCTCTTGGGTGGTGATTTTGGCGGCAATGTGTTGTTAGGATACAAGGTAGAAAACGGGAAAATAGTAGGCCGTGTAAAGGATACCATGATTTCTGGGAACATCTATCAAGTTTTGAAACAGCCTCTTGGTATAGGGAATGAGGCAAGGTGGGTTGACGGGATTTTGCGAACTCCTGCGCTATATTGTCCTTGTTTATCAGTGGTAGCGAAATAAAAAAGAGAGGTAGTGCTGAAAGAAATGAAAGAGACAATGAAGGGTGCAATAAGGCTCTACAGGCGACCACGTCCTAAGAGCTGTTCTATGTTTGCTTCTTGGCCGGGTATCGGCGATGTTTCTTTAATAGCGGCAGAGTACTTAAAAGAAAAGCTAAACGCTGTAGAGATAGGGGAAATTGACCCCGTCAACTTTTTTGAGCCAGTGGGTGTTATGGTAGAAGATAATGTGGTTGAAAGTCCTCGTTTTCCCGAGAGCAAGTTTTACTATTGGCAGGATAGTAAAACTGGCAAAGGCTTGGTGTTATTTATTGGTGAGGAGCAACCTAGTTCCAAGGGATATGAGCTGATTAATTGCGTTCTGGATGTAGCTCAGAAGCTTAAAGTAGGAAGGGTATATAGTTGTGCTGCTGCTGTAACCAGGATTCATCATAGCGAGGAACCAAAAGTCTGGGGAGTAGCCACAAAACGAGAGTTAATTGGTGAGTTAAATAAATACAATGTCATTCTTAGAGGTGACCTTCGCATTGCAGGGTTGAATGGGTTGATATTGGGGATAGCCAAGGAACGAGATATTGAAGGCATTTGCTTACTGGGTGAAGTGCCGACATACAGTACTCAAGTAGCAAATCCTAAAGCCTCCCTGGCTGTGCTCGAAGTGCTAACCAAAATGTTGGGAATTGAGGTTGACCTGACTGAACTCGGCAATCTGGCTGAGCAGGCAGATAGGGAGATGGAGAGGATAGCCAAAAGTGCTACAGCTGAATTTATTGACCGCTTCACTGAACCTATTTGGGAGCAGGATGAAGATGATGATGAGGAGGAGGAGTAATATAGTGCAAATTGACCCCCAAAGCTAAGCGTGTTATTATCAGATTAGATGTCAGCCTTGACTGAGCTTTATAAGGAGATGGCAAATTGCCAAAATTGCGAGCTAGCTAAGTATCGCACTAAGGTGGTGCCTGGTGAAGGTTCTGAAGATGCCGAATTACTTTTTATCGGTGAAGCGCCAGGATGGCATGAAGACCAACAGGGGCGTCCTTTTGTGGGGCCAGCGGGAGCATTTCTGGACCAGTTATTGGCTTCAATTGGCTTATCACGGGAGCAAGTTTACATTGCTAATGTAATTAAATGTCGCCCCCTGGGGAATCGTGACCCTTTACCGGCTGAAATACAAGCTTGTCGCAAATGGCTCGACCATCAGATAGAAATAATCCACCCCAGAATGATTGTTACTTTAGGTCGTTATTCGCTAGCAAGGTATTTTCCTAACGAAAGTATAAGTAAGATTCACGGAAAGGCACGAAAAGAAGGCGATATTATTTACTATCCCATGTATCATCCAGCCGCTGCTCTTCACCAAGGCAGTCTACGCCAGATTATTGAAGCTGATATGCTCAGGATCCCAAAAATATTGGCCCAAGCTGAAAAGATAGCTGAAGCTCCTGTCAAAGCTCAGCAATTAAGCTTAACTTTAGACTAAAGCTATGTCAACACAAAAACTGAAGGTAATCCCCCTGGGTGGCTTGGGTGAGATCGGCAAGAACATGCTGGCCTTGGAGTATGCTAATGACATTATTGTCATTGATGCTGGGCTCATGTTCCCTAGTGAAGAAATGCTAGGAGTTGATTTACTTATCCCAGATATCAGCTATCTTTTACAAAGACAGCAGAATCTAAGAGGCATCGTCATTACTCATGGGCATGAGGACCATATTGGTGCTTTGCCTTACATTCTACCTCAGCTTGCTCTTCCTATTTATGCTACTAAGCTTACCGAGAGGTTGATTTTCGCTGAGCTTAAACAACGTGGGGTGAAAAGTAGCGCAAAGATAAATGTAGTTCACGCTGGCAGTAAGGTTACACTGGGCAATTTTACCATAGAGTTTTTCCCTGTTTGTCATAGCATCCCTGATACTATGGGGCTAATCATTCGTACCCCGATAGGCATTGTAGTTCATAGTGGTGACTTTAAGCTTGATTATACCCCTGTGATTGGTGAACCGGCTGACCTTAGCCAATTAGCTTGGCTAGGCACAAAGGGGGTTTTGCTCCTCCTTTCTGACTCCACTTATGTTGAGCTTCCCGGGTATACTCCCTCTGAGCAGGTGGTCAGCGAAGCTCTAGACCATATTATGATGGGGGCTTCAGGGCGGGTAATCATAACTACATTTTCCTCTCTTATCTCTCGCATTCAGCAGGTGATTGATGTTGCTGCCAAGCATAATCGTCGTGTATTTATCACTGGTCGCAGCATGGAAGAGATAGTACCCTTGGCGGTGGAAACGGGTTATCTTGCAGTTCCCCCGGACATCCTTTGTCGTTTTAATGAACTTAAACATTTGCCTCATAATCAAGTAGTCATTTTGACTACGGGAAGTCAAGGTGAACCCACCTCTGCCCTAGTACGCATGGCTAATCGGAACCATGGCCAAGTCCAAATTGTCCCTGGCGACACGGTGGTAATGTCAGCTACTCCTGTTCCTGGCAATGAGGCGCTAGTTAATAAGACTATAGATAGCCTCTTTCGGCAAGGTGCTAATGTAATTTATGAGAAATTGTCTCAAGTTCACGTTCACGGACATGGCAGCCAGGAAGAGTTAAAGCTTTTACTTAATTTGGTTAAGCCTAAATTCCTTGTGCCCATTCATGGTGAGTATCGCCATTTGAGCTTGCATGCCAAGTTAGCCCAGAGCCTGGGTATGCCTGGGGATAATACTTTTGTTCTTGAGGATGGAGATATACTTGAGCTGGGGCAAGAAAGTGGAAAAGTCTCTGGTAAAGTTCCCATAGGCAATGTCTATGTAAATGGTTTGGTAACCGGTGAAATAGATAGTGCGGTGCTTCGTGATCGCAAGTTGCTTTCACGAGATGGGGTTGTAATGGTAATTCTGGTCGTTGATGCCCAAAAAGGCGGGCTGATAGGAAGGCCTCGCATTATAACACGGGGTTTTATCGATACCTGGGAGGGTGGGGCTTTAATAGAGAAGAGCCAAGATGTGGTGATAGCTGCTCTGAATCATGATAGGAAGAGCTTACTTGGGCAAGGAATATTAGCTACGAGGGAGCGAAGCAATCTGGAGACCAAGGTAAGGGATTCTTTGAAAGGATTCCTTTATAAGGAGACTCATCGTCGTCCTATTATTATTCCTGTAATTCTGGGAGTGAGGAAGCCTGTGTCTCGCAACCCTTCTACTGGTGAAGTAGGGGAGGTGTAACCCTGTGTCTAAGGCAAAACAGAAAACCGCATTTAGGCCAAAGCGGAAGAGGACGACAAGGCAGCCAAGGGGGAAGCGTTTTTTTGGTTCACCTGTGGTAAGAAGGCTCATATTAGTTGCCGTCATAATAGGGTTGCTGTATTGGTATTGGTTTAGCTTTAGCCCCCGTTTAGTTACCTGGGGCACTAGTATTCTTACCTTATTTGGCCTGGGATTAGCCATAATAGTCGCTGCGGTAGGTGTAGCAATCTGGGTGATATGGGGAGGGCACTTCTCTGCTTCAGTTAGGCGGTGGAACTGGTTTGTGGGAGGAGCTATCTTGGCTTTAGCCGTGTGGGGAGCGCTTTCCTTTTTCTCCCCTGGAGAGGGAATTTTAAGACTAGCTACATTTGGGGGAAGATTTGGCCAAAGAATAGCCGGGGTTCCTGATATTATAGGAGGTCTTCGAGTAGGTGGGCTTGTCCTTCTTGGCGTCGTTCTTATCGCTCCGCGCAAGTGTTGGCGGGTGGTGACGAGGGCTGTTAGAGGTGGTTGGAGATTCCTGGTCAAAATTTCTCGACCACGCCCCAAAGTTATTTCTCCTCAACCTACCCCACCCAAAGCTATCTCCCCTGAAGAACGCCCTAGCGTTACTGAAATGGAGGCAAAACCTGTTGCAATTTCTCCTTCCCCCGTTAGCTACGAGCAAGCAACATGGCTATCTCGCCGTGAGCCGATTGTCACTCCCAGTGGATGGCGGCTTCCGCCTATTGATATCTTAGATAAACCTAGTGAGGTGGAGCTGAACAGAGATGATATTAACAAACGAGCTCGCTTGATTGAGGAAGCTTTGATTAGCTATGGTGTGGAAGCTAAAGTGGTGCAAATAAACATGGGTCCTACTGTGACGCAGTTTGGTGTCGAGCCTGGGTGGGATAGGAAATACAAGGAAATCAGGGAGAAAGGTCAAACCAGATTGGAAGAGATATCGAGGATCAGGGTTAGAGTAGACCGCATTACTTCTTTAGCTAATGATTTAGCTTTAGCTTTAGCTGCTCCTAGCATTAGGATTGAGGCTCCCGTGCCGGGGAAATCAATGGTGGGCATCGAAGTTCCTAACATAGTGTTTGGCTCAGTTTCCCTTCGCAGCGTGGTAGAGACTGCTGCCCTCCAGAAGATTAAGGCTAAGTCGAAGCTGGCTATCGCCTTGGGTAAGGGTGCTGGCGGCGAGGCGGTGGCAGCGGATCTAACCAGGATGCCGCACTTGCTTATTGCTGGAGCTACTGGCAGCGGCAAAACTGTTTGTCTTGATTCTACTATCTGTTGCTTACTTTTGCATAACAGTCCTGATGATGTACGATTCATCCTGGTTGATCCCAAGAGAGTAGAGTTGGTGGTCTTTAACGGAATACCTCATTTGGTTGCCCCTGTAGTTGTGGATAGTGACAAAGCTATAAAGGCGCTGCGATGGCTTAATCAGGAGATGGACAATAGATATCGCCTCTTTGCCCAAGTAGGAGTGCGCAATATTGAAGGTTATAACAAAGACCGCTCACCTGGCGAGGGATTACCATACTTAGTGCTGGCCATTGATGAACTGGCCGACTTGATGATGGCAGCCTTTGACGAGGTAGAGCATACCCTTTGTCGCTTAGCTCAGTTAGCTCGGGCTACTGGTATTCATCTTATTGTAGCTACTCAACGGCCTTCAGTAGATGTGGTTACAGGGCTTATCAAAGCTAACTTTCCTACTCGCATTAGCTTTGTAGTTACCTCTCAAGTAGATTCGCGTACTATCCTGGATACGGTTGGTGCTGAGAAATTGCTGGGCAGGGGTGATATGCTCTTCATGCCTAGTGAAGCCAGTAGGCCAAAGCGCCTCCAGGGAAGCTTTATTTCCGATACTGAAATAGAGAGATTGGTATATTTCTGGGGGAACCAACGTGAGCCAAGGGTGAGTTATGTTAACTTTGATGAGGTAGCTGAGCTCATCACCTTGAGTCAGAAAATAGCTTCAGCTCCCGACCCTCTGTTGGAGGAGGCAAAGCGTTTAGCACGAGAGCATAAGCATGTATCTACCTCTTTCTTACAGCGACGGCTTCGTGTTGGTTATCCCCGAGCTGCTCGTCTCATGGAAACTTTAGAGCAGGAAGGCTTGGTGGAGACTGCCCGGCCTAAAAGGGAAAGCTAAAGTCTGCCACTAGGCACCAAATTTATCCAATTTTAAAGCATTAGCCATAGCTAGAGGCATGATCTCTATAGCAGGAAAGCGTCCTAAACCGCCTTCAAGGCAAGCTCGCTCTGAAAACTCGCTTACTCTATCGGGGAAACACCATCTGGACCTCAACATGAAAGGGACTGGATGCCAGCTATGCCTGCCGAAGGATGCTGGAGTGGAGTGGTCTCCAGTGATAATGAGGACATCAGGATTTAAGCTGAGCAGGTTAGGAAGAGCATTATCGACTTCCTCAATGGCGCGAACTTTAGCCTCGAAGTCGCCATCCTCTCCTCTGGAATCTGTTGCCTTGAAGTGGATAAAGAAGAAATCATAATCTTTATAATGGTGATGCAAGCTTTTTAGCTGGTCTGTTATACTGTTGCCTGCCGGCAGCACCTCCATTCCTACTAGCCTGGCTAAGCCACGATACATAGGATATATAGCGATAGCAGCAGGTTTTAGCTTGTAAATCTTAGCCATAGAGGGAATGCCAGGTAGGTGGGAAAAGCCGCGCATAAGCACCATATTGGCAGAAGGTTCATTCTTTAAGTAGCTCCTCGCTTGTGAGATAAATTCGTTGGCTATCTCCGCCGTTCTCTGCGCCTGTGGTAGTAGAGCCTCTATCTTTTTGGGAGCCAAGCCCACCTGCTGAGGGTCAGAATCCGTTAGTTCAGGTGATAAACCTTCACCTCGTAAGATGAGCACGAACCTGTGCTCTTTAACTGGCGCAACCAGGATTTCGACTCCCTTGATGGCAATTTTATTATTTAGTAGCCGACATAGCGCGGCATTTCTCTCTGTAGTAATGCGTCCTGCCCTTCTATCAGTAATGATTCCTTTATTATCAATGGTGCAAAAATTGCCACGGGCGGCAATATCCTTTGGTTTTAACTCTAAGTCTATTCCCACAGCTTCAATGATTCCCCGACCAATACTGTATTTGACAGGGTCATAACCAAAAATAGCTAGATGTCCTGGTGCACTTCCTGGAGTAATTCCTGGGCTTATAGGGTCAATAAGACCACAAATTGACTCCTTGGCTATCTGGTCTAGATTTGGTTTTTCCGCTGATTCTAGCTCCGTCTTGCCAATTTCTGGGTGAGGCAATCCACCTACGCCATCAATTAGCACAAGCACTATCTTGGATGGCGATGTGCGGGAAATCTTCATTAAATGTTCAAATCCAATCATGGTATGTGCCATTTTAACTGCTTGCTCCCTTATTGACAAGCTATCTTAGTGACAGTAGTATGAAAGCCTGATAATGTCAAAAAACAAGGAACAAAAGCTTATCTTAGGAGTAGACCTTGGTGGCACAAAAATTGCTACTGCTCTTGTCACTGCTCAGGGGGAGATTGTGGTGCGAAGGCGTAGCCCTACACCTGCTCAAGCTGGGCCTGACGCCGTGATAAATAGCATTTGTACCACTATTGATAAAACCCTATCTGCTAAAAAATCGTCGCCATCTCAGCTTTTAGGCATAGGCATTGCTGCTGCCGGCATTATAGATAGTGATAATGGCAAGGTTATTTTTTCCCCTAATCTTCCTGGCTGGCATGAAGTACCGTTAAGAGATGCTATTGAGCAACGGTTTGGCATTCCTACCTACCTGGGTAATGATGCCACTCTGGCTGCTTTGGGAGAGTGGCATTTTGGATTGAAAAGGAAGGTCGCCAATCTGGTTTATATTACCGTAAGTACTGGAATTGGAGGAGGCATTATCGCTGAGGGCAAATTGTATACCGGAGCCTGTGGCGCTGCTGGTGAAATTGGGCACATGACCATAGATGTAAACGGGCCAAGGTGCAATTGTGGCAATGTTGGCTGCTGGGAAACTCTAGCCTCAGGCACCGCTTTAGCTAGAGAAGCAGCGAAGCAAATCAGGGCAGGTGCCGATACATCTATTGCTGAACTTGTAGATGGCGATATAAGCAGGATTGATGCTGAGATTGTTTTCCTGGCAGCTAAGCGAGGAGATAGATTGGCTAAGGAGCTTATCTCTCGTTTGGGCTATTTCTTCGGTATAGGCTTGGTTAATTTGGTCAATATTTTCAACCCGGAGCTGATATTAGTAGGTGGCGGCGTGGCCAAGATGGGTGACTTATTGCTTCAGCCGGCAATAAAGGTAGTCAAGGAAAGAGCCTTTAGCACACTGGCTAATGCTGTTCAGATTAAGCCAGCTCTACTGGGAGATGACTCTGGTGTGTTGGGGGCAGTAGCCTTTGTTCTAGAACACTCTGGATAATAATGCATTCCCTCGCCTATTCCTCTCCCTTCCCTACTTCAAGGGAGAGGTTAGGTGATGGTGAGAGGAGGTGATAGTTATGCTTATTGTACATGGTGGTGTAGGGCTGGTCATAGGAATAGCTAGTCTAGTTTTCGGTATTATAGTGATGATCTTTCCCAAGATCCTCAACTACTTAGTGGGCATTTATCTCATCGTGGCATGAATAATAGCGATTGTTGCTTACGTCAGTCATATCTTAGGCCTACAAGATAAGTTTATTGCGTCCGTTTCAATGTAATGTTCATTAAAGCTTTCCCATTCCTAACGTGTTTTTTCGGGAAAAACCTGAAGAAGTTACCTCCTATTGTTTTCACGTTCTTTAGAATTGCTCTGCTTGAAGTTCCTGATAATGCGGCTGGATATATCAGCCAGCTTTACAATAGATTTGTAATATTCATTTCCATTCTGCATAATGCAGTGTGATGCCTTCCCACCGCATCGTATAAATTAACAGAATACAGTTAAAGAAAATCAGCCGATGAAGTTCTGCAATGAAATTAAAAGGGGGGAAACAAAAATGAAAGCAAAGCTAATTTTAACGTGTGCTATGGTTGCCATCTCGCTCTGTCTCTTTGCTTGTTCCCCGGCCGCAAAGCAAGTATCTGTAGAAGCTTCCTGTGATGACTTCATCAAGCTGCCCCCCGAGGAGCGTGTTATTAGCAAGGAAGTGGAAGTCGCTGTTGACGGCTCATTGAGAGTAACCTTGTGTTCTAACCCGTCGACGGGCTTTCAATGGGAGTCAGTAAAGATTACTGACCAAACCGTGTTGGAACAAGTAGACCATAAATTTGTGTCTCCTGAAAGTGAGCCTCCACCTCCTCCTGGGACTCCTGGCCAAGAAATATGGACTTTCAAGGCTCTCAAGAAAGGCACCAGCACTATATCTATAGACTATAGTCGGCCTTGGGAGGGTGGTGAGAAGGCAGCCTGGAAATTTGTCTTGACCGTGGTTGTTAAATAGAGCACACAGAGATAACAGAATATATTGCCTACCTACAAGGTAACAGGACTTCATTTCTTACATGAGAGACAAGGGGTCGAGGATTTATCCTCGGCTCCCCTTTTATCCCTAATTGAAGTCGATAGCGAAATGTTTGTGTAAAGTAACAGAGAAAGCCCGGGGTACAACTCAGGTAATGCAACTACCGAATCAGCAAACGGGAATAGGAAGGAGTGGAATATTGGATAAGTAGAGTAACTAACTGGCTACTAGCCAATTTGGGGTAATACTATTTCCCATGGTGGGCGGTAGAGGATTTGAACTTCTGGTCTCCTGTATATAAAAACAGGTGCTCTAACTGCTGAGTATAGCTTACTCGAGGATTTTTGAAGAAAATACATATTGGGTGGTTGTTTTTAGCAACTTCCTTAGCAGAGCTAATTGTGGTTTATATATTGTAATCCTTCCTTGCTTGGGTGTAGTGGGCATATTAAGAATTTTTGATATAACTTTCTCCTCTACATCCGTTTGGCATATTATGGCTGCCTCGGCCTCATTTGCTCCCAACTCTATAAGCACAGGCAATAATAATGCTTCCTGCTCCTCAGTGTTTATAAGGCTTGCAATATACTCGAGCTCTCTCCTCTTAAATAGGTGAGTGCTGCCATCGCTGCATAACACGTGCGGGTATTCCTCGCGTAATAAATCGGATAGCCGTTTCTGCCTCCGCGGTAGCCCGGCATTTACTACTCTGAGTTCACCTTTCAAGCATTCCTGGAGCATCCTTTCATAAGGCAAGCTATTAGACATCCTTCTACCCTCGCGCGACTAACACTTTCACGCGTTTCAATCGTGTTTTCTCTTCCCTATCCCTTTCCTCAAACTTCATATTCAAGTATTTTATCGTCAACTGTAACGCGGGAATTATCATATACTCTAAAGCGTTGGTTATCCTTTTTGTCCTATTTATCTCCATTCCCAATAATTCGAGACTCCTCTGGAGTTCAGCTAATTCTACAGTAGCCTTGAGGCATTTCTCGTATAGTTGTGCTGCGTGGTCCAACCACGAAGAGGTATCAACCAAATT
>Ga0114930_10003400_pt1 | contig 13913 bp, 11 predicted proteins | sample AnhtaG_FD_87300 | JGI IMG/M metagenome (GOLD analysis project Ga0114930, IMG submission 87300) | Deep subsurface microbial communities from Anholt, Denmark to uncover new lineages of life (NeLLi) - Anholt_01485 metaG | ecosystem: Environmental > Aquatic > Marine > Oceanic > Sediment | place... | reverse complement strand
CCAGACCGTAGCACAGGTCGCTGAAGATCGCGCCGCCGCCCCCGCGGTCGGGACTGAACACGTTGACGACCACGAGCAGGCGTCTTGCCGGCGGTTCTCGGTGGTTGGCGCTCACATCTAGCCTGTTTCCCTGTCCGACACACGGCTCGCACGCCATTATCTCGGACCCGGCCGGGCTTTTCAAAGTCCGGGCTTGCCCAGTGCAGCAATGGCCCGGGCATAGGGGCGAGCGGAACCACGAGGACCAGGGCAACGACCAGGCCGGGGCGAGTTGGTTGTGCCGGCCCGAACGGGCCTGCTAGGATCGGGGGTACACAGGTGGAGTATTCGGAGAGACGGCCATGCCATTGTTTGACTATGTCTGCGAGAAGTGCCACCGGCGCAGTGAGATCCTGGTGCGGGGGGACGAGACGCCCGTGTGCCCTCACTGCGGGGCGGATCGTCTCGAAAAGCAAATGAGCGCGTTTGCCGCCATGGGCGCCACGGCCGCCGAACCGGCGTGCGCGATCTCAGGTGACGGCGTCAAGTCCTGCTGCCGCCGCGCCGACGGCTCCTGCCCCAACCTCTAGCCGCCTCATCGCCCGCGCCGCCGCCAATGGCATGTCCCGTGTGCGACGCAACGGCTGAATGGCTTGTTCTCGGCGGCCGAGCCCAGCCAGCCTTTCCGGCATGGCCGCGGCGCGGGGCGGCTCATCGGTTGAAAACCGGCGCTTGCCCGACTAGAGTATACGTGGACGAACCGGCTGGCCGCGGCACGCGGTCGGCCTGGCGTCGAGCGACGTGAAGGGATGCGACCCATGGGCGTTTTCCGAGTGCCGGTGCGGCTCAAGAACTGGCAGAACAGATTCCTGCCTAGGGAACAACAGGGAGAGCAAGTCGAGTGCGACGCCTTGGTGGACTCGGGCGCCGCGGAACTGGCCCTACCTGCCCAAATGATAGCGCGGCTCAAGTTGGCGGAATTGGGCTCGGTCCGAGTCTGCACCGCCGACGGCGGGCAGCATAACTACCGACTGTTCGGTATCGTGGAACTCGAGGTCGGCGGCCGCGTGTGCCAGGTGCGCGCCATCGAACTGCCGCGCGACGTCGAGCCCCTCCTGGGCGCCGTGCCGCTCGAGGAAATGGACTGGCACGTCTCCCCCCAGGAGAAGAAGCTGCTGCCCAATCCCCGCTCCCCGGACGGCCCCCTCCTGCCGCTCTGTTGACCAGGCCGACAAGGGCCGTCTGTCGGCTTGATCGCCGCCACGTCGCAGTAATCTCGTGATATCCCATGCCCCGGGCACTGTGCCTCGGCGCAAGCCCTGACCCACCTGGCGACGAGCGGGGCTAGGAGGACGAGCACGAGCACGCTGGCATGGGGCGGGATCAGGGCAAGTCACCCGCTGGGTCAATGGTCTTGCTCATGACAACGGCGTCCTCGCCGGTGCTGCGGTAGTAGCCTTTGCGCCAGCCGGTGTGTTCGAAGCCCAGCTTGCGGTAGAGCCCATGCCCGGCTAGATTGGATTCGCGCACCTCGAGGAACGCCCGGTGCAGACCGAGCTCGGCCGACACCCGAAGAATGAAGCGGACGAGTTGGCTGCCCAGCCCTTGGCGGCGGTATTCGCGCCGCACGGTCACGCTCGTCATGTGGGCCTCATCCGCAACCCGCCAGATGCCGACGTATCCGACCAGGACGCAGTCGAGAAACGCTACATAGAAGCAGGCCAGGGGGGTGTGGATGTCTTGGAGGAACATGCCGCGGGTCCACGGCTCGGGGTACGCTTCCTCTTCGATGGCCATGACGGCCTCGAGGTGTTCCTCTTGCAGCGGCTCGAACACGAGCGCCGGCACGTCGCGGGCGCTCACGCCGGGCCGCCCCCGGCCCGATCGCGGTTCTCCTCGGCCTGGGATTTGCGCAAGTATATCGGCGATACCTGGGCCGCGTCGGTCGACACGCCTTGCGCCAGCAGGCACGCCGCTTCACCCGCGACCGCCGACGCCCGGGGCGCCGCGCACAACGGCTCCACAAACACGGCCTCGGGATCCTTGGCCAAGATGGAGTCGCGGTACACGGCAGCACCGTCGCCCAGGAAGGTCGAGCACCCCGGAACCTCCTCGAGGATCGTCTCAACGGGACACACCATGTCCGCCGTGAGCTTCGTGCGCCTGGTGCCATCGAAGCGGTACACGGCGCCAAACACCTCGCCCATGCGCGCGTCCAGCAGCGGGCAAACAACGACGTCCCGGAAAGCGCCCAGCCGCGTCATCGCGTCGAGCGTCGGCACGGGGGCCAGGGGCAGCTTCTGTGCGAAGGCCAGTCCCTTCCACGTGGCCACGCCAACGCGCAGACCCGTGAACGAACCGGGGCCGATCGAGATCGCCAGTGCGTCCAGGTCGCCCAATTCGAGACCGGCCTCGGCCAGGACCCAGTCCACGGTGGCCAGCAGCCGCTCGGCGTGGGATCGTCCGCACTCGACAATGGTCTCCGCCAGAAGCCGTCCGTCGGCGCATACGGCGACGGTGTTGACGGCGGTGCTCGTATCCGCGGCGAGGATCTTCATGGCGACAGAACAGGCCCCTCAGCGGCGCCGGGTGACGCGGAAGGCCGGGAAGCCCTCGCCAGAAGGGACCCTTGTTGAGAAAGGTCTACGCTCCTTCGCCTTCCGTCGAGGACTGCGTCGGCAGCATCGCGCCGCCCATCGAGTCCGGACCCGCGGGTCCTGCTTCCGGGGCCGGGCTCGGGGTCGTGCCTGGCCGCGGTGCTGCGGCTTCCGGGGCGGGGGCTCCGGCGGCCTGCGCGGCAACCAGGTCCTTCATCTTCTTGCCGGGACGATACGTGACGACGCGGCGTTCCAGTACCGGGACCTGCTGCCCCGTGCGCGGATTGCGACCGATCCGCGCGGCCCGTGTCTTCACCTCGAGCACCCCGAAGTCCCGCAATTCCCAGCGGTGGCCCTCGGCCAGTGTGTGTGAGATCGTCTCGAAGGTCCCCTCAATGATCTTCGCCACATCGTTCTGCGTCATGCCCAGCTTGTTCGCCACCCGGATCACGAGTTCGCGTTTCGTCATCGTCACGGGGATGGGCCCTCCCTCTTTGCATTCTATGAAAACAGCTTAATCGCCCAAAACGAGCACATTGAGGAATTATACGGACTCTGCCCCGCTGTTGCAAGCGGGTTCTCGCGCCGAGATCCCCGTTTCCAGCGATCCTCCTCAACGGCCGAGGGAACGTTGAAAGCAGGACGCCAAACTCGTATGCTGGACGCCCTAAACGCATTACGTGGGTTCGGAGCATGACGAACCGCGGGGAGAAACGGACATGGACATCTACGGAACGAAGTACACACTCAAAGAATTGCGCCGCCGGGTCGGCAACATGGACCAGATCGCGGGCGTCCGCACGGTGCTGCTTGACGACGGCAACGAGCGGCCGACCCGGGCCGCCGTTTTCCACACCGGCGCCGGCTTGGAGTTCACCGTGTTGCTGGACCGCTGCCTGGATGTCCCGTCGGCCTCGTTCTGCGGCAAAGCGATGGGCTGGCGCTCGACCACCGGCGACGTGGCCCCCCAGTACTTCGAGGCCGAGGGACTGCGCTGGCTGCGCAGCTACTTCGGCGGCCTGGTCACGACCTGCGGGCTGACCCACGTCGGCGCGCCCCGACCCGACAGCGCCCTGCTCGGCAACGGACTGCACGGGCGCATCGGCAACCTGCCCGCCCGCAACGTCCGCATCGTCCAGGAATGGCAAGCCAACGACTACGTGCTCAGCGTCAGCGGGACCATGCGCGACACGGTGGTTTTCGGCGAGAATCTCACCTTGACGCGCACCGTGTCCACGAAGCTGGGCGAGCGGCGCTTCTGGATCCACGACGTGGTCACGAACGACGGCTTCAACAAGACCAAGTACATGCTGCTCTACCACTGCAACATCGGCTGGCCCGCCTTGGACACGCGCTCGGAGATGATCGCGCCCAGCCGCTTCGTGGCCCCGCGCGACGCGGAGGCCGAGGACGGCAAAGAGAACTGGCACAAGATGGATCCGCCGGTCCACGCCTACAAGGAGAAGTGCTACTACCACGACATGGCGCCCGCACGCGACGGAACGGTCACGGTGGCGCTCGCGAACAAGGGCTTCGCCAAAGGCAACGGCTTCGGCGTCTACGTGAAGTACAACAAGAACGAGCTGCCCCGCTTCGTCCAGTGGAAGCAGATGGGCGAGCAGGACTACGTCATCGGCTTCGAGCCCTGCAACTGTGGCGTCGAAGGCCGCGAAGTGGACGAAAAGCTCGGGCTACTGCACTCGTTGAGGGCCGGCGAAAGCCGCTCATTCACCCTCGAGTTCGGCCCGATCACGACCAGAGACGAGGTCAAGGCCCTCAAGGCCCGGAGGGCGAAGGTCCAAACGCAGATCGTGGGCAGTTACAGGGAATTCGTCAAGAAGCCAACTTAAGATATTGGCATAGAAGAACTTAGGCAGGAGCCCCGTCCCTAGCCGCCAACGCGGCGTCGGGCGGGGTGCCTCGGTGCTTCGGGCTTGACGAGGCGGGTTTTTCGCTTGCACCAATGCGGACAAAATGCTACCATATATCCGGCGTGTTCTTGGGCTTCATTTCATTCGCAGGACTCGTGCGGGGCCTTCCTGCGCCGCGCACACTGGTACCGGGACGCCGTGAGGCGTCGCGGCGGGTTGCGAAGAGAGAACCGAGCGTCTAGACCCTGTATCCGGAACTTCGCTTCTTGCCATCGCGGGAGGTTCCGTTCATGGCCCAAGACAGCGCTAGCGAGTCCAATCTGACGCGGTCGGCAGGAGGGCCGGCGCATCCCGAGCGCCGGGAAGCCGAGCGCTTCGCCGTCGCCTTAGGGCTATCGGTCTCAACCGAGAACCCCAATGACGCCGGCCTGACCGTCAACCCGGCCCAAGTCCGTGACATCTCGGCAACGGGGGCCTTCATCAGCACCCGAGCCCGCCTGGAACCCCGGCAGAGCGTCGTCATCGCCGTCCCCACCGACCAGTGCCCCGGCGCGATGAGTCTGCCGGAAGCCTTCGTGGGCGCCGCCACGGTGATGCGCGCGCACCAGGCGGAAAACGGGAGGCAATTGGCCGCGTTGTGTCTGGGCGATGCCTTCCACCAGAACATGGACTTCGCCATGTTCGTGGACTTCATCCAGGCCAAGGCCCAGGTGGGCCCCATCTTGTCCAATACCGACTAGGCCCAATACGGCTCACGCAGAGATCCCTCTCGGTCCCACTCGTCATCGTCATTCGCTACCCGTTCACAGCGCGCAGCGCCAACGAAATCGGGGCGCCCGCCATCGTGCTCGTGCTCGTGCTCGTAATCGTAGTCGTGCTCGTACTCGTGCTCGTAATCGTACTCGTCATTCGTAATCGTCCTCGGACCCAGAGCGTGGGCATCGATGACGATTACGATGACGATGACGACCACGAGCACGCGAATATACGTCATCAAACTTGCGGCAAAGGTCCCCAAGTGAACAGCATTGCGGCTAGGCCGCATGACGCGAACACCTCCGCAACGGACGGGGGACGCGGATCAGAGCGCGCGGCAGGGTTCTCGACGCACACGGGAGGTGGATGGCATGCATCGTAGTGGATCTGTTGCGGCGGCTCGGGGCGCGTGTGCGGGCGTGGCCGCCTTGGTGTTGGTTTGCGGATGCCGCTCCCTGCTGGGACCAGGGGGCGAGGGGCCCCCCGAGTCGCCGCTTACCGAGGCGATGTGTCTCCGAGATGCCCGGTCCCACCGGGCTTCCAGCTACGACCGCACGGGCGGCAACGCGGACTGGGTAGTGCTTCGCTCGAATCAGACCTACTGCTTGGCCAACATCGCCGGGGCCGGCTGCATCAAACACATGTACTGGACGTACATTATCGCCGACGAGCAGACCCGCAACCACCTCTTCCGCGACCTCATCCTCCGCATGTATTGGGACGGCGAGGAGCAGCCAAGCGTCGAGTGCCCCATCGGCGACTTCTTCGGCGTGTCGAACTGCACCCCGCGCCCCATCCGCTCCTTGGTGTTGGTGGCCAATCCGGGCACGGGCGCGCGTCCCGTTAGCTGGGGCCTCAACGGCTACTTCCCTATGCCCTTTTCCGACGGGGCCCGCATCGAGGTCACCAACGAGGCCCCGGTCGGGCTCGGGATCTGGTACCACATTGACTATGAGACCTATGACAAACCACCGCGATGGCTCGAGGGCGCCGGACGCTTCCACGCCCAGTTCCGCCGCGCCAAGCCGGCCGCGCTCAGCACACCCGGGGGAAGCAACACGACGGGCGACGACAACTACCTCATCCTCGAGGCCGCCGGGCGCGGCAGCCTGGCCGGCTACATGCTCAGCGTGGACAACGTGACCGGAGGCTGGTGGGGCGAAGGCGACGACATGGTGTTTGTGGACGGGGAGTCCTGGCCGCCCTCGTTCCACGGCACGGGCAGCGAGGAGATCTTCGGCGGCGGCGCCTGTCCCGACCTCGAATACTCGGGGCCCTACACCGGTTTCCACCTGGTCGAGAACCGCCTCGGGGACCCCTGGTACGGCAAGAACGCGATGTACCGGTTCTTCGTGCACGATCCCATCCGCTTTCGCAAGGCCATACGGGTCACCATCGAGCACGGCCACGCCAACGACCTCGCCAACGACTACTCGAGCGTCGCGTACTGGTACCAGGAGGAGCCCCACGCGCCCTTCCCCGCCTTGCCCTCGGTCGAAGGAAGGGCCGTCATCGAATACGCGCCTGTGGCAGGCATCGAGGGGGCCATCGAGGCGGAGAGCCTTCTGGACACGGCCGTGAGTTCGGGCGATCAGGCCCGGGCGTTGCGCTTTCCGGGCGAATGGAGCGCGGGGCGCTTCCTATGGTACGTGGCCGACGCGGAGGGCGACTTCGTGTCCATCCAAGTGCCCGTCGAGGCCCAGGGCGCCTACGACCTCGCGATGTACTTGGCCCAAGCCAGCGACTTCGGCACATTCCAACTCAAGGTGGACGGCCGGGAAGTCGGCCAGCCCTTTGACGGTTACAACGGGGCCGGCGGCGTGGGCCCGACCCACGTCGTTCGAGCCGACGAGGTGGGCTTTGGCCCGATAGACCTCACCGCGGGAAACCACACCTTCGAGTTCCGCCTCGTCGGCAAGAACCCCGCCGCCACGTCCTACATGATCGGGGTCGACTGCATCCTGCTCCGCCCCCACGAATAGCGTCATTCGATGGACCGCGGATGGATGCCGGGGTGCAGGTCGGGCCCCATGCCGTTCACTCGCAGATTCCTCACCCCCCTGCTCGTCATCGTCATTCGTCGTCGTAATCGCAATCGTAATCGTAATCGCAATCGTAATCGTAATCGATGCCCACGCGCTGGCGTCCAAGGACAACTACGGGAAAACACAGGGACCGACTACGGGTTAAACTGATCTCTCGTGTTCCTTTCGGTAGACTATGAGGCATGAGTCGCGTACCACGTATAGTGGTACCGGGTCTTGCGCATCATGCGACCCAACGTGGCAATCCCCGCACGGATGTGTTTCAGACGGACGCGGAATACGAGGCGTATCTTCTCTTCTTGAGGCAGTACGCGGACAAGCCCGTACGCCATGTCCCTGCGGTTCATCGGCATTCCTCGATGGGGTTGAACGCCTCCTGCAACGAACCGTTCGTCCAAAGAAAGGTGGAAGGCCACGAAAAGGCGAAAGACCGTAGTCTGTCCCTAGGTTTCCCTAGGTTTCCTCTTCAGGGAATCAAAAAGAAACGCGCGCAATCGCTAATCCTTCAGCCCGTTGTCAACCTCCTTCGACGAAGCGCCAAACCCAAAAGGACGAGACACAGGATCACCAAAGCGGCGACCGAGGCCACGGGCACTTCCGGCGGCACGGAATTGGGATCGTTTGGATCGCTGCCGTGCTGAACTTCGTATCCGTCGCTAAAGCCATCGTCGTCGCTGTCAGGGTCGTTCGGATTGGTGAAGTACGTGAGGACCTCCTCCCCGTCCGTTAGCCCGTCGTCGTCCGTGTCTGAGTAATTGGGATGGGTGTCGCAATAGAATTCCTGCTCGTTTGTCAGGGCGTCTGAGTCAGGATCGTCTTCAGCGCCTCTCTGGTCCGGCGGGATGCCGCTGAACTGATTTATCCACTCCTCGAACGTTGTTTGCGTACGGTTCGTCACCGTGTTCGTATGTATGGGCGGGTTCGTGTCGAAAACGATCGACGCGAAGTTCGTGATGAGGGTTCCCTCGGGCCAACGGGGCTTTGGCATTACACTGAACGCAACGTGCCCTTCGCCGCGGTGCGTGTCGTCGTTCGGAGGCAGGAAGCCGGCCAGCGGGTCTTCGGGTGGATCTCCGGTATCCGGGTCCAGCGTCTGGAACGTCCACCGCACCCGGCCGGACGAGTAGTTGACGTCCACTTCAACGTCGACCCACCAGGACTTGCCGACCTCAGGACGGTAATCGGGCACCGTCTCCCGGGAGTAGAACGCCGCCGTATCCGCAGCAATCGTAACGATATGATCTCCCCAGGCAATCTCGCTGATGCGCAAGGTGGACCAGTCGAGATCCTCATCGAGGTAGTCCGTAACAACTACCTCCTGGGCCGGCGCCGTGGCCGTAGACTGGTTTTCAAAGTACACGATGTACTGCAGGTCGTCACCTATCTCGACGACGTGCTCCTCACCAACACCCGCCGGCCCAACCTTCTCATTCGGGTCCCAAGGTTGGATGATCTCAGAGAGCACGTTTTCAATGAAGTCTGCTGGAGGAGTGGCTAGATTGAATGTCACCCCAACCCCATAGACGGCTACTATGTTGAGTGCACTAATCACTCTGCTCGACTTCATTAGGATCTTCAGGTCTCGCTGACGCTCCTCGTACGGGATCTGCAAGTTGTCAGGATTCTGCTGGTAGCGCCAAGGCGCTATCCACAATGCGACGACCAGACGGATCCGATCCCATATGCTTCGGGGCCCGTTTTGAAGAATCCTTCTTTCCTCGGTTCCCACATCGTAGGCCCGCGACAGCGCTCGGCGCACCTCCTCTGGCGTTAGCGGTTGAAGGCCCAACGGATCAATCATATAAGTTGGCGCATTCCCAGGGTAAGCATAGAGGTTGGCGGCGCCAATCCTATGGTCCAGCGGCTCAGGGCTCACAAACCTGCCAAGTCCGGGCGCGAAATGCCTCCTGCGCATGAAGGCGAGTCCGCTGCCGTCATCCATGACACCAAACTGGCCTGCGAAACGGAATGGGTTGGCGACCGCTTCGTCCACCTGCAACGGAACGCCAAATGGGCAGTAGTCATAGTTGTTCTTCACGACTCCGCTAGCGTCAGTCATCTGCCGCGTATTGCCAATTGCGTCGAAGGAATAGTACGCGCGATCGCCTCCAGCGTCGATACGGCTCACAAGTCCGATACCGTGGATGTAGCGGGCGGCGAGGGTACCCGTGTTGTCGTATTGGGCGGCGACGTCAATCAGACCCATGGGGTCGTGCACGTAGCTGGTTTCCAGACCGTTCAGGGCAACCGCCACCCGGTTGCCGAGGGCGTCGTACGTGTATTCCCACGTATCTCCAGAGGGGGTCTCGACGCGGACCAGGCCGTTCTCGATGTCGTATTCGTAGGTGGTGTCGCCTTCGGCGTCGGACCTCGAGATCATGTTGCCATCGTCGTCATAGTCGTAAGTCGTGTCGTCGACCTCCTCGTACTGGTTCATCTTGTTGGTCGTGTAGGCCGTGGAGCTGCCGTCCTCAGTTACGACGACGCGGTTGCCCGCGGCATCGTACTCGTAAATGAGCGAACCACCGCCGGGGTAGTTGACCCTCACGAGTTGGCCGATGGCGTCGTACTCGTACGTGGTCGTACCGTCCAACGTCGTCATCGAGGTCCGATTGCCGTTGTCGTCATAGGTGTAATGGAAGAAGGACTGCTCGGTGTCGCCTGGGGCATAGTTGACCATGGTCTCGAGTTGTCCCGCATCATCGTAGGCGTACACGGTATAGGTCCCGTTGCCCTTGTACTCGGCGCTCAATCGGCCGGCGCCGTCGTACTCGTACCGGATCAGTTCGGTGCCCTCGCCATCGACGAGGCGTTCGAGCCGCCCCGCAGCGTCATAGTGGTAGTTCAGCGTGTACCCGTCGTCACCCACGCGCTGGGTCCGCTGGGCGGCATCGTTATAGTCAAAGTCGAACCAGTGGCCCGAGGGATACTCGATGTGTTTGAGGAATCCCCGGTCGTCGTACGAAACGCCGATTGTCCCCGTGTTCTCGGTCACCTCGACAAGATACCCTATGTCCTCGTCGTAGACATACGTAATGTAAGCGTCCGTTGGGACGTAGTGCTTTTCCGTCACCTGGCCGCGATCGTTGTAGGTGTACTGGATAGTGTCGCCGCGCCGATTGGTGGCGCTGGTGACGTTGCCGTCCGCGTCGTAGCCGAACCCCTCGGCGCTCGTATCAGGATAGGCGATATCCGTCAAGTTAGCAGCGGTGTCATAGGCAAATGTGGTCTCGTTCTCTCGAGCGTCTATGAGCGCGCTGAGCGCGCTGAACCGATAGTCGTAGGAGAACCACACGTCACTACCGAGGGGATCTTCCATCGCAATGACGTTTCCGAGAAGGTCATACTCGAACTCGAACCTGGCTGAGGCAGGGTCTGTCAGTCGAACGAGGTTGAAGTGGGCGTCATAGGCCATCTTGACGATCCGGTTCAGGGTGTCCTCGATCTGGGTGGCACGGCCGTATTCATCCGGTGAGATGGTAATCGCGCCCCCTTCGGCATCTTCGATGAGGACCGCGCCGCATTCACCGTACGTGTAATCCAACCGCTCGGCGCCGCCGTCACGGTATTCGGCGGAGAGGCGGCCCAGAACGTCGTAATCGTAGTACTGGTGCATCAGGTCGGGATACTCGACGGATCGCAAAGCATGGTCCCCGGGATCACCGGTCTCGGGATTGTAGGTGTAGTTGGTGGTGGGGCCGCCGGGGGCGACCACCCGTTCGAGGTGTTCGCCGTCGTATTCGTACGTGGTCACGCGTTCCGCATGGTCCGTCAACTGGACAATACGGTCGCCGTCGTACCCGAATTCGAAGAGATCGCCACAGGAGTGTGAGACGGAGATCAACCGTCCGCTGCCATCATAGGCCGTCGTAACCTGGTTTCCGTTGAGGTCCTCGATGTAGTCGAGTTTCAAATCGGAGGGGAAATGGTATGTCGTACCGTCTTTCTCGGTGAGCGTAAACGTACCCCCGTCCTTTACCAACGTTCCGTGGTCGCCCGGCGAAGCGGCATAGGACCCGTCGCTGTTCTTCCGGAAGAACCGCACAAAACCGGTTCCCTCGTGCAGCGAGATATCCTCATCCTCAAGTTCCTCGAGGTAGATGTCGAAGGTATGCGTCCAACCCCGGCCAAAGGGCCCCAGGTACAGGCGCTTGTCGAGCCTGCCCGGATAGGCCCGCCTGAAGGCCAGCGGCAACCCGGGCGTCGGGCAGAACGCGTCCAGACTGCCGGCGAGGAAGGCGCGTGGGTTCATGCCCAGCACTTTCTGCACCTCGAACCTGAAAAGATCCCGAACGCTGTAGACGGTGCGCCCGAGCGTGCCCAGGTATCCGGCATCCGCCACCAAAGCCAGACGATACTCTTCCCATGTGTCCCCAAGTTGCTCCGTGAGCAAGGGCCACAGCCGGTCCCAGACTTCCGGGTCCACATCTGCGGGTCGGACCTCCGGCTCGATTGCACCCCAGTCAATCGCCCCCGCATCCTCGACCATCCGTTCCAAGGTGAACTCGGCAAACGAATGGCCTGGCGCCTGCGGGTCAGCCTGAAACTGGATGCGTACCCGGCTCTTGGCACCCGGTGGAAGTGCCTGCAGCGGCGCAACCGAATTCAGACCAAGAACCTGAACGGCATCTTCTCGAAAGGGCTCGGACTCGCAAAGCCGCATTAGGGCGTATTGATTGCATGACACCACGAACAGCGGCGCCAACATGTTCGCATCGCCAGTGTTTTCATACTCGAGCCACAGCGTGTAGGTGCGTCCAGGCCGCACCATTTCTGGCACCAAAAGCCGCGCTTCAAGCTCCGGGCCGATGCCGGGCGTTACCTCAAAGGCCCCCAGCATTCCCATTTCATCGCCACCGGGCCATATGATGTAGAGGTCGTAGAGGCCCGTCGGAACGCCGCTCAAGTTAAAGGTGAGTGTGAGCTCGGTATCGGCGGTAAGCAGGACCTGGCTCGCCGTAAGGGTTTGTGCGCCGAGTCGTAACTCCGCCTGCATGTCAGATCCTACAAAACCCAGGCCCGACACTGTGAAGGTCAGTTCGCCGCCGTTGCCACCATGGTCCAAACTAGTGTGCGAAAGATACCTGTCAACCGCCAGTGCCGCGATCTGGCCTGCCATGTCTGAACTGTCGTGGTCGAACGCCGAGATGTAAAGCCGCCGAGCTTCGGCACGTGCTGCCACCAAGAACACGTAATCATCGTTCGCATTCGGAGCATACAACCTTGTGTCGAAAAAAACGTGCGTGGGTAGAGTACCGTCCCTAAGGTAGAAGAAGAATGGCAGGGATTCCGTCCAGTCGCCACTCAGCCGAAACACCGCGGCGGTTCCGCCGGCCACATCTACGTAGTAATCTGACCACTCGTGATTCAAGGTCACAAAATCGACCGACTCTCCCAGAGCAAGCGGCTGGGCCTCGCCTTCGCGTATGCCCTCGTTCGAAACCCAAACATCGTCGACCCATCCCAGCCCGTCGCCGGATTCGAGGGAAAGGCCTGTGTACTCGGGCGCGTCACCGGGAAGCGGCAGGGAGCCCAATTCCGTGCCATCCACATAGAAACGGACCAAACCCGAGGAGTAATCAACGTCAAACGCAATGTCATACCAACGGTCGATGACGCTGGAATAGCCGGGAACCAGGTTAAGAAACGTAGCACCGTCTCCACCATCATGTGCATAGCCTAACAATCCTTCGCCTCCCTCGTTGCCCGGATACAGCCCTGGTCCGGAAAAGATCCCTATTCCGGCGATCGCGATACCCCAGGTACCTATGTTCTGATTCCGAAGCGCTACGGTAACATCGTAATCGTGGCAACCCCCACCTGCCTCACCGCCGCCCCGGATCTCTGCAAAAACCACCGTTCGGGAACTGAATGGCACTAGACGAAAGAGCATCCCTGCCCAGCACCCGGCATGGCTTCCATACACCCGCGCAGAATGAGGCGAAGACACGGCATATTCTCCACTCACATACCACTCGCCAGACTGGTTGATTGCGTTCCACCACGGCTCCCACCCAGGCAAGGAACCAAGGTAGGTATATACCTCATATGAATCGAAGTCTTCATGGAGTAGCATTGCAGCGCCTTGCCCTGCACCCTCACGCTCTGCTCCGCCGTCTCGTTCACCTCCTCCCTTAGATTCACCTTCCCTTTCGCCTTTGAAGGCTCCCAATGCGACGTCAATTGCTCCCTCGTTCCCTACCAATGCACTCGGCTGAGTGGTACCGTCCTCCACATCGAGGCCGTTATTCTTGCCCACGTAGGACACCGCCCCGGACCCGTTGGAAACCAAACCCGCCATGGAAATCACGAAAACCAACCACTTCTTCAGCATTTTCCCGCTCCTGTTCAGCCACGAAGTCCAAAGCCCGCCAAGCAAATACGCACGTGATCGCAAATGGCGCTGGACTGTGGTCATGTTGCTTGCGTCTATCACCCGAACGCACCTGTCCAGTGACGCCGCCTTTACGTTCTCAGCGACCCCGAAACCCTTGGAGTCTCTCCTTGCCGGATTGTCTTGTACATCGTCTCCCCTCTACGTTGATAGTGGGCTTGTGACATTGGCATAAATGGGATAAATGGGGCCAGTCACCGTTTATTTGTTCTCCTCCTGCTGCCACGGCACGTCGAGCACATGAACGCCGCTCGTCATCAGCAAGCAGCCT
>Ga0114930_10003398_pt1 | contig 13916 bp, 24 predicted proteins | sample AnhtaG_FD_87300 | JGI IMG/M metagenome (GOLD analysis project Ga0114930, IMG submission 87300) | Deep subsurface microbial communities from Anholt, Denmark to uncover new lineages of life (NeLLi) - Anholt_01485 metaG | ecosystem: Environmental > Aquatic > Marine > Oceanic > Sediment | place... | reverse complement strand
AGCAAAAGTCAAAGAGAAGCCGTCTAAGGCGGAAGTCAAAGAGAAGCCGTCTAAGGCGGAAGCCAAAGAGAAGCCATCTAAAGCGAAAGCCAGGGAGAAGCCGACTGGAGTAGCGGAGGTTGAGGAGAAGCCGTCTGGAGTAGCGGAGGTTGAGGAGAAACCGCCTACAGCAGTGGAAGTCAAGAAGAAGCCATCTAGAGCGAAGGTCAGGGAGAAGCCGTCTAAGGCGGTAGACAGCAGCAGTTCGGAAGGAGAGCCTAGCGCTTCGGCGGAGACGGAGGAAAGTGATGCTACAACCTAAGCGGGTGAAATACCGCAAGACTCATAAGGGGCATCGCCGGGGTAAAGCCCAGGTTGGAAACACCGTTGTTTTTGGTGATTTCGGTTTGCAGGCACTGGAGTCGGCTTGGCTTACTAGTCGGCAAATTGAGGCAGCACGCCGGGCTATTACCCATCATATCCGTCGCGGTGGTAATGTCTGGATTCGTGTTTTTACGGATAAACCGGTTACCAAGAAACCGGCTGAGACCCGTATGGGTGGGGGTAAAGGTGCCCCAGACCATTGGGTAGCTGTGATTAAGCCGGGAAGAATATTGTTTGAGATGGCTGGCGTCGATGAGGAAGTAGCTAAAGAAGCTATGCGTCTGGCTTCACATAAGTTGCCAATTGATACCAAGTTTGTGGTCAAGGAAACTGACATCGCCATCGGCAGTGGTTTAACGACTAAGGAGTTGGCTTAAGTTGAAGGTTGATGAAATTCGAGATCTCGGTTCTACGGAACTGGCAAAGCGACTGGAAGAAGCTCGACAGGAGCTTTTTAACCTGCGCTTTCGCTTGGCTACTAGGCAGTTGGTAAACCACCGCGAAATTCCAAGGGTTCAGAAGAAAATTGCTCAGCTGAAGACCATAATCAGGGAGAAGGAGCTGGGTATAAGGTGAGGCTTCGCTTTTCGGGAATTGGTTTATATCCACGTTAAGCTTTTGGGGAAGGGATTTGTTTTATGGAAGGAAAGCGTAAAATTAGAGTTGGTCGTGTGGTGAGTGATAAGATGGACAAGACAGTGGTGGTGGTGGTGGAATCGCCCAAGCGTCATCCGTTGTATAAGAAGACCATCAAAAAAATTGTCAGGTTTAAAGCTCATGATGAGAAAAATGAGTGTAGAACGGGGGATATTGTCAGGATTATAGAAACTCGCCCGTTATCGCGGCAGAAGCGATGGCGAGTAGCTGAGGTAATAACCAAGGGAGAGGTAGTGGAAGTTAAACCTGAGGAAATAACCTGAAATCGGTTTTTGGGTGGTATGGTATGATTCAATCTAATACTAGACTTAAAGTAGGGGATAACACCGGTGCCCGACAGATTATGTGTATTGGTGTTTTAGGTGGCACGCGCAAGAAATATGCTCGGGTGGGTGATGTTATTGTCGCTTCGGTTAAACGAGCCATCCCCACCGCCATGGTGAAGAAGGGGGATGTGGTTAGAGCCGTTATCATCCGCTGTGCTCAGCCATATCGGCGTCCTGACGGCTCTTATATTAGGTTTGATGAAAATGCGGCGGTTATTCTTACTGATAAGAATAATCCAAAAGGGACCCGAATATTTGGCCCAGTAGCCCGGGAGCTTAGAGAGAAAAATTTTACCAAGATTATTTCACTAGCGCCTGAGGTGTTGTAACAAGGTGAATTATGAAAATTAGGAAAAATGACACTGTGCTGGTTATCGCTGGAAAAGATAAGGGCAAGAAGGGTAGAGTTCGCTTTGCTTACCCTAAGAAGGAACGGATACTGGTCGAAGGTGTCAACTTTATCAAGAGGCACACCAGGGCAAGACGACAGGTTAGACAGGCGGGGATAATAGAACAAGAAGCTCCAATGCATGTGTCGAAAGTTATGCTGCTGTGCAGCAGGTGTAATCATCCTAGCCGGATTGGTTTCAGCTTTTTAGAGGATGGCAGGAAGGTCCGGGTTTGCCGCTCTTGTGGCGAGGTAGTTGATTAAATGTCGCGACTCAAGGAAAAGTATAGAAAAGAGATTACCCCTAGCATGATGGAGCTCTGCGGGTATAAGAATATAATGCAGGTACCGCGTCTGGAGAAGATTGTGCTTAATATTGGTTTAGGCGAGGCAATTCAGAATGCTAAGGCTCTGGAAGGGGCTGAGAGGGATTTATTGGCTATTTCAGGACAACATCCGGTGACTACTCGTGCCAAGAAGTCTATTGCTTCCTTTAGGTTAAGGTCAGGGATGCCTATCGGGTTGAAGGTAACCCTGCGGGGGAAGCGCATGTATGACTTCTTTGATAAGCTGGTGAATGTGGTCTTACCCCGTGTGCGTGAGTTTCAAGGGGTTTCCAGGAACTCTTTTGATGGCCGTGGTAACTATACCCTGGGAATTAAGGAGCAAATCGTTTTCCCTGAGGTAGATTACGACAAGGTAGACAAGATACGGGGATTAGAAGTGTCGATTATTACTACAGCCAATACCGACGAAGAAGGCAGGCACTTACTGGAGTTATTGGGTGTGCCTTTTGTCAAGGATTAAGCGAGTTAGGCATGGCTAAAAAATCGAAAGTCGTAAAGTCAGAACGTCCGGCCAAGTATAGGGTGCAGCAACATAATCGGTGTCACTTGTGTGGACGGCCGCGTGCCTACATCCGTAAGTTCGGCTTGTGTCGCATTTGTTTTCGAAAACTGGCCCTTGCTGGCCAGATTCCTGGGGTAAGAAAATCAAGTTGGTAACTAGGTATTGTTGAATCAACATAGACTAAGGGAGAGACATGGCTATCTCTGATCCAATAGCGGATATGTTAACGCGAATGCGTAATGCCGTTAAAGTGAGGCATGATGTTGTACTGGTGCCGGCGTCGAAGATAAAGCTGTCTATTGCTCGAATCCTCAAGGAGGAGGGTTTTATTGCTGATTGTGAGGTGGTTAGGGGTAAGCCACACCGGGTGATTAAGATTTACCTCAAATATACTGATAAGAACCAACCAGTCTTCACTGGATTGGAGAGGGTAAGTAAACCTGGGCTGAGGGTATATGTTCAGCGGACAGAAATTCCCCGTGTTTATGGTGGCTTGGGCATCGCTATTATTTCTACACCTGAGGGTGTGATGATAGGGCAACAAGCCTGGCGCCGAGGGGTTGGCGGTGAACTTCTATGCTATGTATGGTAAGTGAGTCTTGGAGTAGCATGAATGTCTAGAGTAGGGCGAATGCCTATAACTGTGCCACCGGGTGTGGTGGTAAGTATTAAGAAGAGTGAGGTTACTGTAACCGGACCTAAGGGGGAACTTCGTCGTCGCTTCTCCCCTGATATGTCTATAACCCTCCACAATGATAGCCTGATAGTGTCGCGACCTAGTGATAGCAAGGTGCATCGCTCGTTGCATGGATTGACACGCAGTCTTTTGGCTAATATGGTAGAGGGGGTAACCAATGGCTTTGAGAAAAATCTTGAGATAGTAGGTGTGGGTTATCGGGCTGAAAAATCAGGTGATAAGCTGGGAATTCGTGTCGGATACTCACATCCGGTGGAGGTATCACCGTTACCCGGTGTGTCCTTGGCAGTAGAAGGAGTAAATCGGATTAAGGTTACCGGAATCAACAAGGAAATAGTTGGTGAGATGGCAGCTAAAATTCGGGCTATTCGCCCCCCTGATGCTTATAAGGGTAAGGGAATTAGATATGCTGGTGAGAAAGTTCACCTTAAAGCCGGTAAAGCCGGCAAAGCTATAGGTGGGTAAGGTAATAATGGCAAGAAGGGGAACGAGAATAGCACGTGTCAGAAGACATGCCCGAGTCCGGGCTAAGGTGAAAGGTACGGCCTTAAGCCCTCGATTATGTGTTTTCCGCAGTTTGGATCATGTTTACGCTCAGATTATTGATGATGTGCAAGGGCACACCTTAATCTCTGCCTCAACCCTTGATCCAGAGATAAAAGGTGAGTTAGATGGCAAAATGAAGAAGGCTCAAGCCGAGCTTGTTGGTCTTCTGATAGCTAAGCGAGCATTGCCTAAAGGTATAAAGCAGGTAGTTTTTGACCGTGGTGGATACAAATATCACGGCAGAGTTAAAGCCCTGGCTGATGCAGCTCGACAGGGGGGATTAAAATTTTAAGGAGTGATTTTGGGAAAGGTGAAGGAGCCGATAAGCAAGATAGACCCGACAGAACTGGCGCTGAGTGAGAAGCTAATCTATATCAATCGTGTGTCTAAGGTGGTAAAAGGAGGAAAACGCCTCAGTTTTAGTGCTTTAGTAGCCACCGGTGATGGTAACGGACACGTGGGCGTTGGTGTTGGCAAGGCTAACGAGGTGCCAGAGGCGATTAACAAGGCAGGCGCTGTGGCTAGAAAAAATTTGATCGAGGTGCCGTTAACCGGGACTACTATTTATCACGAAGTAATGGTTAAGTTTGGGGCGGCCAAGGTCTTGCTAAAACCAGCGGCACCAGGGACAGGTATAATTGCTGGTGGTACTATTCGAGCTGTGCTTGAATCAGCTGGAGTTAAGGATATTCTGACTAAATCATTGGGTAGCTCTAACCACATTAATGTGGCTAAGGCAACGATATTAGCTCTTAGGCAGATTAAACGGCCGGAAGAGGAGCTGGCCAAACGCAAGCCAGCCCCCAAGGTTGAGGAGGCAGTAACTGGTGGCTAGACTACGTATCACCTGGATTAAAAGCGGCATTGGCTATGCTGAGGGTCAGAGGAAAACATTGAAGGCGCTCGGTCTTAAGCGATTAAATCAGAGTGTTATTCATAGTGACTGCGCCTCAGTTAGGGGTATGGTTAACAAGGTGAAACATCTAGTTAGGGTGGAGGAAGAAAGCTAATGAGGCAAGATGAACTGTCGCCGGCCCCCGGTTCTAAAAAAAGCAGGAAGCGAGTGGGGCGGGGGGATGGTAGTGGACATGGTACTTATTCCGGGCGCGGCTGTAAAGGACAGAAGTCTCGTTCCGGTAGCAAGTTGCATCCAGGCTTTGAGGGTGGACAGTTACCTTTAATTAAGCGCCTGCCCAGAAAGCGTGGTTTTGTCAATATTTTTAGGACCGAGTATAGCTTGGTTAAAGTTGGCCAACTCGATATCTTTGAGTCCGGGAGCGAGGTAACACCGCAGAGGTTGTTAGCCGCTGGCTTGGTAAAATCTCTGCGCTATCCAATTAAGGTTCTGGCCGATGGTGATATTGACAATCCCCTGGTGATAAAGGTAAACAAGTTTTCTGCCGCTGCTAAAGCCAAGATTGAGGCAGTTGGAGGTAAGGCGGAGGAGATTTGACTATGCGGCCAAGGCAAGCTAGACCGCGACTGTTGCAGGCAATGCTTGATGCCTTTAGTCTACCTGATTTGAGGCGCCGCATCCTGCTTACCATAGGCATTCTGGTGATTTTCCGTATGGTGGCTCATGTGCCTCTCCCCGGAGTTGACCTTGATGCCTTGCGGGAGCTATTTGAGCGTATGCCGCTATTGGGAATGCTGGATATGTTCAGCGGCGGTGCCATGAGACGGTTTAGTGTAGCGGCTATGGGGGTTTATCCCTATATAACGTCTTCAATTATCATGCAGATACTGGTGCCAGTTATCCCGCGTCTGCAAGCCCTTTCCATGGAGGGAGAAGCCGGTAGACATAAGATTAATCTATTTACCCACTGGCTGACTGTCCCGATGGCCGCCCTCCAGGGCTATGGACAGTTGGCCTATCTCCAGAGTCAGGGTGTTATCGGTGGTGCGGCAGCATTACCGATGGCAACTATGGTTTTGTCAATGGTTGCTGGCACTATGTTTTGTGTCTGGCTTGGTGAGCTTATCACCGAATATGGTATTGGCAATGGTATCTCTATAATAATTTTTGGCGGTATTGTGGCTGGCTTACCGGAGATGCTTGGTCAAGGTTTTCTGGCTAGGGAAAATCTTGGTGGCTTGATGATGTATATTATTATAGCCCTAGCTACCATCGTCTTCATAGTTATCTTTACTGAGGCACACCGCCGTCTTCCCGTTCAGTATGCTCGTAGTGTATTTCGTGGCGGTCGTATGTATAAACAATCAGGGGCAACTCATATCCCGCTCAGGGTAAACACTGCCGGGATGATACCCCTTATCTTTGCTATGTCAGTGGTAATTTTTCCCGGTATTGTAGCCAGCTATTTTGCCCCTCCAGTTGGGGCTGAGCCCAATCTGGCTACTCATATTATGAACCTGTTTGACCCTAGGGCGGCGTTGCCCATGGGTTTATTTTACTGGGGCGCCTATTTTCTGTTGGTGATTGGTTTCGCTTTCTTTTACACTATGGTGGTTTTTCAACAGCAGGATTTACCCGGTGTCCTGCAGCGGCAGGGAGGGTTTATCCCTGGAATTCGTCCCGGCGCTCACACCAAGAAGTATCTTGACGGGGTTATACTTCGTATTACCTTCGCCGGGGCTATTTTCCTGGCCTTAGTGGCAATAATGCCATTTGTAGCTCGGGAGATTACCAATGTTCAGGTGATACAGTTATCCAGCATGGGTATGCTTATCGTGGTCGGCGTTGTTTTGGATACCATGAAGCAGCTTGAGGCGCAACTGGTGATGCGGCGCTACGAGGGCTTCATCAAGTAGGAGTAAGAGTGTATATTATTTTCCTGGGTGCGCCTGGAGCTGGTAAAGGAACACAGGCGTCTATTGTAGCTCAGAAGCTGGAACTGGTGCATATTGCTTCTGGTGACCTGTTCCGGCAGGCAATAGAGCAAGGAACTGAATTAGGAATACAGGCTAAATCTTATATGGAAAAGGGGAAGCTAGTTCCTGATGAAATAACGATACGAATGGTTCTAGAGCGTGTATCTGCTTCAGATTTTGAATCTGGGGTAATTCTTGATGGCTTTCCCAGGAATCTAGAACAGGCCGAGGCGTTAGATAAAGCCTTGACTGACCAGAATAAGGCCATAGATAGAGTGGTATATATTAAGGTATCTGAGGAGGAGCTTTTGAAGAGGCTCAGTGGACGCTGGATTTGCCGTAATTGCCAGGCGCCGTATCACACTATAAGTTCTCCCCCAGAGGTTGGGGGTAAGTGTGATAAGTGTGGTGGCGAATTATATCAGCGTCCTGATGATACTGTTGAGACGGTTAAAAAGCGGCTGGAGGTCTATTTTGCTCAGACCACACCTCTTATTGATTACTATAGCCGGGCGGGTAAGCTATTGGAGGTGGATGGAGAGGGGAGTGTAGATGAGGTAAGCGGGAGGATAATTTCAGCCCTTCAGCAAGAAAGCTATAAGTATGAGCATAATTATCAAATCTAAACGAGAGATTGCTGCCATGCGGCAAGCAGGAAGGGTTGTTGCCACAGTGTTGGAGATATTAACTAGACAGGTGAGACCGGGGATGAAAACCAAGGAATTGGATGTCACGGCGGGTATAGAAATAGAAAGACTGGGGGCTAAACCTTCATTTAAGGGATACCGAGGGTTTCCCGCTAACCTTTGTGTCTCAGTAAATGCTCAGATAGTTCATGGGATTCCTGGAGAGTGTGTCTTAAACGAAGGTGACATTGTGTCTCTTGACTTAGGGGCAATTCTTAATGGTTTCCATGGTGATGCTGCGGTAACAGTAGGTGTGGGTGAAATTAGCTCACTGGCTAAAGAACTCATGGAAGCGACTGAAGGTGCCTTGAAAGCCGGTATTGCTGCTGCTTATCCTGAAGCAAAGGCGGGGGATATTTCAGCCGCTATTCAGGGCTATGCTGAGTCCAGAGGGTATTCAGTGATACGTGAGTATACTGGACATGGTATCGGCCGGGAGATGCATGAGGAACCTCAAATACCTAACTTTGGTCTGCCGGGAACGGGACCAGCGCTAAAAAGGGGCATGACCTTTGCTCTTGAACCTATGCTGAGCACTGGTGATTGGCGCACCCGGCTTGGCGATGACCACTGGACGGTGTTTACCGATGATGGTAGCCTTTCCGCTCACTTTGAACATACTATTGCTATTACTGATGCTGAGCCGGAGGTGCTTACTGTTATATAGGAGACCACTCCTTGGCTCTGATAGGAGTGCGAGGAAAATAAATTATATAGCTTATATAAGGAGTGTATGCCTAGGAAAGAGGCTATCGAGGTTGAAGGGAAAGTAGTTAAGTCTTTGCCCAACGCAATGTTTTGGGTCGAGTTGCCCAATGGGCATAGAGTCCTAGCTCACATCTCGGGTAAGATGAGAATGCATTATATTAGAATCTTACCTGGTGACAGAGTGTTGATAGAGCTTTCTCCTTATGACCTGAATCGAGGTAGGATTACATATCGACTTGATTAAAACTACCGATTACATTTGGCTATAAACTAAAGATGAGATTAAATGAATCAAGTGAGTTTGACTGTGGTTAGGCTTTTTGTTATACAATAATATAGCGCTACTACTTGTAAGATTATAGATTAGGCAGGAGTTATAGAATCATAAGATGGCAAGAGAGAATCTCAATTATTAAATAGAAAGATTTAATCATGAAAGTTAAAGCTTCAGTAAAGGTTAGATGCGAAAAATGTAAGGTGATAAAGCGGCGGGGGGTGGTCAGGATCATCTGTCCCAACCCGAAGCATAAGCAGAGACAGGGTTAATTTTTGCCGAAGGAGGGAATCTAATGCCACGTATAGCCGGGGTAGATATACCCAGAAATAAGCAAATTTGGGTTTCGCTACAGTATATCTATGGTATCGGTCCTTCCTTGAGCCGGAAGATCTTGGATCGAACTGGCATTGCTCATGACATTAACGCGGATAGCCTTACCGAAGACGAGGTCAACCGTCTCCGTGAGCTTATTGACCGGGAGTATAGGGTTGAAGGTGAGCTTAGGAAAGGGGTAAATCTTGACATTAGGCGCCTCATCGAGATTGGTAGTTATCGGGGTACCAGGCATCGCTATAGCTTGCCAGTTAGAGGGCAGCGAACGCGGACTAATGCTCGGGCTAAGCGCGGACCTCGTAAGACGGTGGCCGGTAGAGGTCAGCGGCGTGCTACGGCTAAGAAGTAATTTGACATAATGTAAATAATTCTGGGTCTCTCAATGGAGTTGTTTAATAAGTTTAGGAGGTAAAATGCCAAAGAAGCGGACTAAAGCAAAAAAGCGAGAACGAAAGTCTATCTCTGTCGGCAAAGCCTATATCCAATCTACTTTTAATAATACCATAGTGACTCTCACTGACCCCGAAGGAAATGTTATCGCTTGGGGAAGTTCGGGGACGGCTGGTTTTAAAGGCTCGCGCAAAGGCACGCCATATGCTGCTCAGTTGGCGGCTCGGGATGCCGCGCGGAAGGCTATGGGGTATGGCTTGCGTCAAGTAGAAGTTTATGTTAAGGGGCTAGGCAGTGGACGTGAGGCAGCTATCCGCTCTCTCCAGAGCTCAGGTCTTTACATTACTAGCATTAGGGATGTGACTCCAGTACCGCATAATGGTTGTCGTCAGCGTAAAAAGAGGAGGGTATAAGGAGCAGAATGGCGCGATATACAGAAGCAGTTTGCCGTTTGTGTCGCCGTAGCGGCGAGAAGTTAATGCTTAAAGGCGATAGGTGTTTTACTCCCAAATGTGCTGTGGACAGGCGAGACAGGCCGCCAGGGCAGCATTTGAAGCAGCGTCGTAGGATTTCTGACCGTGGTTTTCAATTAAGGGAAAAGCAAAAAGCCCGCTACGCCTATGGACTTATGGAGAAGCAGTTTCGGCGGTTTTTTGCTCAAGCGGAGAAGCAGCCAGGTATCACCGGGGAAAATCTATTAGTGTTGCTGGAGAGGCGACTTGATAACATGGTATATCGTTTAGGATTTGCTGACTCCCGCTCCCAAGCTCGTCAGCTAGTTCAACATGGGCACATTCTGCTCAATGGGCGTAGGACTAATATACCCTCCTGCTTGGTTAAAGAAGGCGATACCATCAGTTGGCGGGAGGAAAGTACCAAAACTGAGTACTGTAAAATTCTTCTTGAGAGCATTAAGGCTAAATCTGTTCCGAGTTGGTTAAGTCTGGATAAACAAAATCTTGTCGGTCAAGTTTTGTCTCTGCCAACTCCTGATGATGTTGATACTAAATTTGAGGTAAAGAGTATAGTTGAATATTACTCAAGGTAAGTTATTGATAAGGAGGTGTCACCTTGTCTCCTCTAGTTATACCTGGAATTGAGTGTGTTGAGAGTAGTGGTAACTTTAGCCGCTTTGCGGTAGAGCCGTTGGAAAAGGGGGTTGGAATTACTCTGGGTAATGCCTTGCGACGAATGTTGCTTGGCTATTTTCCTGGGGCAGCAGTGACTTGGGTTAAGATTGAGGGAATTCAGCTCGAATTCTCAACTATTCCTTATGTGAAAGAAGATACTACCGAGTTTTTACTCAATGTTAAAGCCTTGAGGTTGAAACCCAATTCCGGTCGCCCAGGTCAATTAACGCTAGAGGTGGAGGGAGAGGGGCAAGTTTGTGCGGCTGATATTAAACTATCAGACGACTTTGAAATTGCCAATCCTGACCTTTATCTGGCTACCTTAGATTCGCCTGAAGCCAAACTTAATGTTGAGTTTAATGTGGAATTGGGCGAGGGCTATCGACAGGCGGATTCGGGTGGTGATCTGCCAGTAGGGGCAATCCCGGCAGATGCTATTTTTACCCCAATACGCAAGGTTAATTTTACCATTGAATCAGTTCATATTGGCCGAGAGACTAGCCATGAACGGTTATATCTGGAAGTATGGACAGACGGTACTATATCACCGGTAGATGCTATTAGTCGTAGTGCTGGCATGCTGGTAGAGCTACTGACTCCGTTTACCGATTATGTCAGGATTTCTCAGATGGGGGGGGAGAAACAAGTCGTTCAGCCATCGGTTGTAGATGCGAAATATAACATGTTTGTCGAGGAATTGGATATGTCGGTGCGTACTTTGAATAGCCTGAGGCGTGGTGGCATCACAACGGTAGGGGAACTCATAGCTAAAGGTGAAAAAGGGTTGCTTTCACTACGGAATTTTGGACAGAAGTCTAAACAAGAAGTAGACGAGCGCCTCACGGCATTAGGGCTATCTCTTACTCCTCAGGATGAAAAAGAAACAGATGAGAATCAACCTGAGGAGTGACAATGATAACAGGGGTGCATTCGATTGCTTACTGAGGTAAAAGTACTATGAGGCACAAAGTAGCCGGTAGAAAATTGGGCAGGTCTTCAGGTCACCGGCGGGCATTGTATCGTAATCTGGTGACTGACCTGCTAAACTATGAAAAGATTACTACTACCGAGGCCAAGGCTAAGGAAGTACGCTGTCTGGCTGAGAAGATGGTTACATTGGGTAAGGAGGGTGGGCTTCACTCGCGTCGCCAGGCATTGTCTTTTATTATAGATGAAAAGGTGACGGACAAACTATTTGCTGACCTTGCTCCAAGGTACGCTGAGCGTCCTGGTGGTTATACCCGTATCATTAAGTTGAAACCCAGATTGGGTGATTGGGCAGCTATGGTTCAACTTGAGCTGGTAGAGTAGAGCAAAATTTTTGGCTTGGCAACCAGGTGAGGGGTTTGTCAGGCTATTTTGAAGGGGCGAATAGGGGGCTGTCTGGAAAGAACTTGTTTTTGTGGGTGATAATGCCTTCCGAAGGTAATCTTCACCCTTCTTTTTGAGCTGTTTAAGAAGATGCAGGAGGTGAGGTTAATAAACGATCTCACCAGGATTGTATTAATTGTGGAGTATGATGGCACATGTTATCATGGCTTCCAGCTCCAGGCCGGTGTGCTCACTATTCAGGGGGAGATAGAGAAAGCATTGTTTAAGCTTGTTGGAAAGAGAACTCGGGTGATAGCCGCCAGCCGAACTGATGCTGGAGTTCATGCTAAGGGACAGGTTGTCGGCTTTAGGACTGGGTCATCTCTCCCATTGCTGACATTTATTAAGGGACTAAACTATTATTTGCCGAGGGATATCGCGGTCAAAATGGCGTATAAGGTAGGTGATTCATTTAATGTTAGGCGTGATGCTCAAAGTCGGGAATATAACTACTATATACTGAATAGTCTGACCCGGTCTCCACTCAGAGAGGGTTTTTCTTACTTAGTAACGCGTCATCTAGATATTGAAGCTATGAACCAGGCGTGTCACGCCCTTGTCGGAGAGCACGACTTTGCCTCATTTGCTACCTGTATTGATACTGAAACAAAGGGCACGGTACGGAGTGTATATAGAGCACAAGTGGAAAGGCATAAAGAATTGGTTGTTTTCGGCATGGAGGCCAACTCCTTTTTGCCTCATCAGGTGCGCAATACTGCAGGTGCCTTAATCAGGGTTGGCCTGGGGAAGATGAGTGTTGATGAATTTCGTGGTATAATTGAAGTGAAAAAACCGGGGCTGGCAGGACCAACTGCTCCGGCATGTGGGCTGTGCCTTATGCAGATAAATTATCCATTGCCGTTTTCTGGAGAAGTAAAGTGAAAACCTATAGTGTTAAGAAATCTGATATTGAGCGACAATGGCATGTTTTTGATGCTTCAGGTAAAATCTTGGGTCGGCTAGCCACTCAGGTAGCTGGTTTACTTATGGGTAAGCATAAGCCGATATTCAGTCGTAATCTAGATACGGGTGATTTTGTTGTTGTCATCAATGCCGATAAAGTTCGGGTTACTGGTGATAAGGCTCGGCAGAAGACCTATTATCGGCATTCAGGTTATCCCGGAGGGTTGAAGAGTATCACTTTTGAGAAAATGATGCAGACTCACCCTACCCGGATAATTGAGCATGCGGTGAAGGGTATGTTGCCTCACAATCGTCTGGGTGCTACTATGATAAAAAAACTCAAGGTCTATACTGGTGATAAGCACCCTCACTTAGCTCAGACGAGAGCCGGCTCGACCGAGGTAAAAGCAAAGAAAGGTTGAAGGGAGGCGAACCCTCTTTACATAGCCAATGCTCTCCTTATAGAATAGCAGGAGATAAAGAGGTTTTTCAGTAGAAGCTAAAGGGGATAAGGTTCAAGTGGAAAAGAAGGCTTATTTTTACGGTACAGGCAGACGCAAGACAGCGGTAGCTCAGGTAAAGCTATTCCCGGGCAACGGGGCTATTATTGTAAATGGTACTCCTTATGAGGAGCGGTTTCCTCGTTTTGAACACCGCCGGACAATAATCCAGCCTCTCATGGTTACTGATAGTGTTGGCAAGTATAATGCCGTGATTAAGGTGACGGGGGGTGGTATCTCAGCCCAGGGTGGAGCTATTTCTCATGGCATTGCTCGAGCCATGGTAAGGGCTGATGAGAGTGTTAAGCCCGTTCTACGCCAGAATGGGTTGCTTACGCGGGACTCTAGGACTAAAGAGAGAAAGAAAGCTGGTCTCAAGCGGGCCCGCAAAGCCCCTCAATACACCAAGCGGTAAGGTTTGGGTAGTTAAGTCGCATGCGCTAATTCTTCAGCTTTTGAAGAGATTTCTGCTGCGCTTATAGTCAATAGCTCTTCAACGGTGAGTTCAATTTTCATACGAGCTATTTCGCTGCCATCGTTTCTAATCCACTTGTTGACAGAGTTGTGCAGGCGCATGTAAGGATGTTTTAACTTGTATCCAAACCTATCTCCATAAATACGGTCAATTACTGTTTCATGTTTACTAACCATATTCAGGGGCGTGTGTTGCCACGCAATGATTTTTCCTTGGCTATCAGTGATTTCCTTGTGAGAATCTTCGATATTATTTTTACTTTTTAGAACAGTAATAATCTTATCTAGCTTCCTACTTGAGAGTTTTATCTGGTCGGGGACAGAGCCACATATCCCCAGCGACGAAGGACGCACTTCTATGTTAAAACCCTTGTGACCGCTAAAGAATATGCGCAGGTCATCTGAGGATAGCTTTAGCTGTTTTGCCAGATACATTACTAACTGTTCGGTGATAACTTGAGCATCATCTAGGTTTTCGTCAGAGTT
>Ga0114930_10003394_pt1 | contig 13921 bp, 9 predicted proteins | sample AnhtaG_FD_87300 | JGI IMG/M metagenome (GOLD analysis project Ga0114930, IMG submission 87300) | Deep subsurface microbial communities from Anholt, Denmark to uncover new lineages of life (NeLLi) - Anholt_01485 metaG | ecosystem: Environmental > Aquatic > Marine > Oceanic > Sediment | place... | reverse complement strand
TTCTGGACTGGCTCAGAAGATCAAGCCATTCGTGGAAGACATTATACGGATTCAGAAGCAGGCAAAGTCGCTGGGTATCTTCGTGAACGACCGTGAACTATTGGAGTGCACCGGCTGTGACCTTGTGGAGGACGTGGCATTCGACGGCTCACTGATGACCTATCACAGAGATAGCGATGACATGACTGATTCCGGCCTGCGGTTTGAGAAAATGGACGAAGAAAAATACCGATGCCCAGTATGCGGGACCGTGTTGAAGGCGCAGTTTTTGTGACTGGCAGAACCCATTCAACATCCGGGATGACATCCATCAACTCCGCCTGGAAGCATGTGAGATCGCAAAATGCGACCTTAAAGCCGCCGCCTGATCCGCCGAGGAAGCCGATTTGGTTTGAGTTTAAGGAGCCCAAAGTTCAATATGGTAGAAGAGGTAAAAATAGTCAAACGGAGGTTTGATCCTTGACCAATTATACGATCTTAGTGTCTTGGTGCCCCTGGCCCAGACCTGGTTTATAAGCTTAGTAGTTTTACCCCATGTTTCATATATGGTTTACATGTTTCATAAGATCAATCAATCTTGTCGCACCAGGGCAGGCTTTGTGGCTGAATAGTCGTGAAAAAAGAATCTAAATACCCCGTTCACCCGCCTCTGGCGGGTTTACCCCGACTGCCCCGCGTGCCCTGTTAAATTCCGCAGGACTATTTAACCGGGGTAGGTATGAACTATCGTACTGGGGTGGAATCAGTAACTATTCCACTGGGGCCTGCCCCGTGAAATTTACTCCTGTAACAGCGAAGCGTATTTCACTGGGGAGCTGCCCGCACCAGCTAAGTATTCGTGGAGCTTTTTTTATGGCTATTCTGTAGAATGAAACTTGGTGTTAAGCAAGAAAAACAGAACATGAGTCAAGAGCAGACCCCTTTACATCTCTCGAACGCTATCCTGCATCCCGCATTAGCGGGCATTGTTCTCCTTGACAATCCAGTAAGATAAGCGTAACTTAGGCGGATCGTAAATCACCCTTTAGCAATAGCAGAGGCATGACAAAAGAATTTTGGACAATTAACGAAGTTATAGAAATTTTTCAGATCGACGAGAGGTTTCTTGCCGGGCTCGAAGAAGAGGAGATCCTCTGTCCGATGTGCCGCGATGATTCTCCGGCAAAGCTCTTTTCTTCCAGTGAACTTGAGAAATTGCGTCTTGCGAAACTGCTCATCGAGGATATGGATGTTAATCTGCCGGGTGTTGATATCATATTACGGATGAGACAGAACATGATCCAGATGAGAAAACAGTTTGATGCTATCCTTGAGGACCTGTCCCAGCACTTTCGAGAAACTTCCGGAAAAGGTTCCTGAGCCCGGCAACGGCTCAAGAACTCTGCAGGGGAAACCTTGCTCGTTTGCAGACCCAATCAATCAGGCACCACATTTTCACAGCCTGATCCGTGCCCTGACGTCCTCTTTGTAAAGCCTATCCATCTTCTCTACAGCTTCAAGCGCCTCCATGTCATCAGTCTGCGGCACCTTGACAACCAGCTTTACCATGAGATCGCCCCGTTGCTTTGTTTTGGCGCTGATCGCCCCCTTCCCTTTCACCTTCAGCACCTGACCGCTCTGACTTCCGGGAGGCACCTTGACTCTTACCTGCCCGTCTATGATGGGAATGGTAATTGTGCCACCGGCCATGGCCTCACGAACGGTTATAGGAACTTCCATTAAAAGGTTATCTCCTTCCCTCTTCAGCAAGGGATGCGGCTTCACATGGATAATAAGATAGAGGTCGCCGGGTTTTCCACCGTTAAGGCCCGGTTCGCCTTTTCCGGCTACCCGAACCCTGGAACCCTCTTTGACACCCTGGGGAATTGTCACCCTTACCTTCTCAACTCCAAGCACCTGACCGCTTCCACCACAGTGGGAGCAGCCCTTGCCTATCTTACCATGCCCCAGGCATTGCGGGCAGGGCTTGGTGAAATGCATAGGGCCTTCAGCCACGTTCAGGCGTCCAGAACCATTGCACGTAGGGCACGTGGTCAAAGTAGAATGGGGATCTATCCCTGATCCTTGACATTCAGGGCACTTTTTCACGAGCTGCATGGAAAGGTCGGTCTTAAACCCCTTCAAGGCCGAGATCAAATCAATGGTCATATCGTGTTCCGCATCCCTTCCCCTGGCAGCCATGGTGGCTCCGGGTCCACCCCGTGCTCCACCGAAGAGATCACCAAAGATATCCTCATAGCTCTGGTACTGGCCGAAATCTTGCCCGGCTCTCTGCCGGCCTGCTTCCTGAAAAGAACTCCACTTTTTGTACTCCCTGGCCTTTTCAGCGTCAAATCCCGCTTGAAGGCCTTCTTCACCGAATTCATCGTAGAGTTTTCTTTTTTTCGTGTCGCCGATACAGCCGTAGGCCTGAGATATCTCCTTAAATTTCTGCTCCGCCTCCTTATTGCCTGGATTTATGTCCGGATGCCATTTTCTGGCAAGTTTGCGGTAGGCCTTTTTTATCTCTTCCTGGGAGGTATCTTTTGAGACACCCAGAATCTTATAAAGATCTTTTGCCATAAAAACCTGATCTATGCTTGAGTAAAGCTCAACGGGTCCAGCATGAGAGCTCCTTGAACGGTTTTGAGCTCATAGTTTCTGGTTGCGAGCTAATGCCCCTATCCCGTCAGACAAAAGCGTTCAGGGCAATCTCCCTGGTTTGACAACAGGAACCGAATCCACCTTAAATTGACACGCCATAAATGTCAATATCTCTGCTTGAAGGAGCGTTAGGTCAAGATAAAACCCTCTGCAGCATGTTGCTTTTTACCAATAGCGGATAGCGCATAAAGCTTCATTGTTAAAACAGGTAACCAACTGTGACACCAGGAGAATAGGTAACATGCACAAATAACAGGTAGTAGGGTAACTATAATACCTATTTTTAAAGCAATACGAAAGAAATTAAATGAATCTATTCTATCAGCAGAGATATTTGAGCCATTCGTTTTTTATTTTGATATATATGGTGATGTCCATTCCCCTCCTGCATCCTGCCTTTGGCGCATTTCTGCGCCCTATATTCCTTGACAAACCCCAACCACAGGCGTAAGCTTGCCACAATATAAATGTAGCCCTTCAAGGCGAGGAGGGAATTTGTTCTGTCATTAAAGGAAAAGGTTTTTTCCAAAAGCTCCACCAACGCAGTGTTCGTGGAGCTTTTTTACGTCTATTCTAGAATAACAGAACATGAGTCAAAAAAAGATTTGGCCCCTTTTTCATAAATGCCTGTGAAAACATGCGGAAACCTTGAAGTATAAAGTTTTTTAATAATATTAAGCCGTGTTGTTTATGCAACATTAGGGTTTAGTAAGGAGGTGCTTATTATGCCGGATTCAGTTAAGACTGTACATTTCAGGTGGTGGGTTTTCTGGACGGGGATTTTCAACATCGTTGCTTATGCAGCGTTTATGTGTCCCTTTACGCTGAAGATCTTCTTAGGCACTTCAACCGGCCTAAGTAATGCCTTGAGGCTTGGGGGAACAGTGTTATCGATGCCGGAAAATGTAAATCACGTTCTATTGATCAATATTCTCGGCCTCATCACTGTTTTTGTGGGAATTTTTCTGATCATTGCGTCGCTGGACATAGAGAAACGAGCGTGGTTCGTCTTCTGGGAAGGCTTGACAAGGATCTTTGTTTTTCTCTTTTTCCTCTATTTTGTTTTATTCAGTAGTGCCGCCCAGATCCTGCTCCTGATCGGAGTTATCGATCTTATCATAGGCATTATTTACATGTATTACATTTTTACAATAAAAGATTTGAAGATAACATAGTTACTGGTATTTCAAATAAATCTTTTAACCGCCGGCTGAGTATCTGCCCCGTGGAATGATTACTTGGCCGCCTTCGGCTGATTCAGCCCTTTAAGGAGGGTATTATGCCTGCCCCGTGCAATGCGAAACATATTTCACTGGGGTTTACACCGCCCGCCCCGTTGAACCGGGTTCAACCCGTGAAATTTACTCCTGTAATATCGAAGCGCATTTCACTGGGGTACCTTCAGGGTGTTCAACTGGGGTGGAACCTTCATCCCGCCTGTAATATAGATAAAAATGTTCATATTGAAACAGAATGCTTCAATTTACTTAAACTTGATTTAACTATTCCACCGGGGATCTGCAATTCCAACATGAGGTTTTTCAAAAAAGCTCCACCAACGTAGTGCGTGGAGCTTTTTTTATGTCTATTCTTGTGAATAACACTTTCTGAAAAGCAAGAAAAACGGAACATGAGTCCAAAAAAGATTTATCCCATTAAATGCGCAGCCTATTTAACTGGGATTTGATCCGTTGACTACATCAATATTGATGTTGACTTCCCATGGAATTTACTATAGAATTTTATGAACCAAGTGCGGGCAGATGCCCTGTCCATGAGTTTCTTGACGAGCTAAAGAAATCCAATACTTATGATTTTGCAGCGGTCCTGGCAAGCCTCGCAAAGCTCAAAACAGGGAATATCATCGACCACCCCTTTCGAAGCCTATAGGAGACGATCTTTTTGAGTTACGACACGTGGGAAAACTGAATACTCGAATCAAACAGATCAAAGATCGCATTGAATCTCTAAGGAAAGATTTATGAATAACCAAGTGACAATTGAACAATTGGAAGAACTAATGACTTCCAAAGAGGGAGAGCATCTCGAATTCAAGGAAGCCAGAAAAAATTATCACTTTGAGACTCTTGTTAAATATTGTGCTGCATTAGCCAATGAAGGTGGCGGAAAGATTATTCTTGGGGTAACCGACAAACGTCCCAGAAGCGTTGTGGGTTCTCAGGCTTTTAGGCAACCGGAACGAACAAGGTCTGGTCTTATCGAACAATTACATCTGAACATTGATTTCAGCATAGTCAGTCACCCAAAAGGCCGGGTTCTGATTTTTCATGTCCCCACGCATCCAATCGGAAATCCCGTCAAATATAAGGGAATTTACTGGCAACGACAGGGCGACAGTCTGATAGCAATATCCGAAGACCGGCTGCGTGGTATTTATGCGGAGGCAGGGCATGATTTCTCGGCGGATATATGTGCTTCCGCCACCATGAATGATTTGGACACGGTGGCTATTGAAAACTTTCGCAAACGCTGGATTACCAAGTCCGGGAATCAAGGTTTAACCACTCTTACTCCGGAACAGCTGCTTAATGATGCTGAAGCCCTGGTTGACGGCGGTTTAACCTATCCTGCCCTGATTTTGTTCGGCACCCCGAAGGCCCTTGGGCGACATCTTGCTCAGGCGGAAGTTATTTTTGAGTATCGTGCCTCCGACGCATCTGGTCCTGCGCAGCAGAGAAAGGAATTTCGCCAGGGGTTTTTCAGCTTCTATGATGAACTATGGAACCTGATTAACCTGCGGAATGATACCCAACACTTTCAGTCAGGCCTGTTTGTTCTGGATATTCCTACTTTTTCCGAGCGTGTTGTTCGAGAAGCTGTTTTAAATGCCGTCAGCCATCGGGACTATCAGCTTGGCGGCAGTGTTTTTATCAGACAGCATCCCCGCCGATTAGTACTCGAAAGTCCGGGCGGCTTTCCTGTTGGTATTACCGAGCAGAATATTCTTGACCGTCAATTGCCGCGTAACCGGCGTATTGCGGATATTTTTGCCAAATGCGGCCTTGTGGAACGCTCCGGGCAGGGTATGAACCTGATGTTTGAGTTGAGCATTCAGGAAAGTAAACCAACGCCTGATTTTACGGGTACGGATCAATATCAGGTCGTTCTTAACCTCAACGGAGAAGTACAGGACCCCCGTTTTCTACAGTTTCTCGAAAAGGTGGGGCGGGAGGCGTTAGAACTCTTCAGTACAGCCGATTTTTTGTTGCTGGATCATATACACAGAGAACGCAGGGTACCGGATCAGCTTCAAAGCCGCTTGCAGTCACTTGTGGAAAAGGGCGTTATAGAGCGTTTCGGCCGTGGCCGCGGGGTCAAATATATCCTCAGCCACCGGTATTACAAAATGGTTGATGAAAAGGGCGCCTATACGCGTAAAAAAGGGCTGGATCGGGAAACAAACAAGGCCTTGCTCCTGAAACACATAAAGGGAAACAGGTGTAGCGGTAGCAGGCTGAAGGAGCTTATGCAGGTGCTTCCTGCATTGTCAAAGGATCAGGTGCAAAAATTAGTTGCTGAACTCAAGAAAGAAGGGAAAATTTTCAAGATCGGAGCTACGAAGGCAGCCCTATGGTATCCGGAAAACACGGATTCTATTGCGCCATAAAAAAGAAATAGCGCAATCATGGCGCAATTAAATATGTATAACTGTTTGATATACAATGAATTATATTGCGCCGCCTATTACAGTGATAATTGTTTTGACGTAATAGAAAACGCAATAATATGAAGTAATAGAGCAGAAGAGAATTAAACCACTGAACACACGGAAGACACAGACAAAGAAAAAAATAATTCGGTGTATTCCGTGGTAAAGAACTGGAGACAAACATGAAAAAATTGACAGAGCAGGACGGCAGCAGCCTCAATATGGTGAACGAGAATTTGGAGGCGCTTAAAGCCATCTTTCCCGAAGCCTTTACAGAGGACCTGTCTGCGTCCGATGACGGGCAGGCAGGCGGCGTGGACTTTGAAGTGCTTCGCCAACTTCTGGGAGATGTGGTTGATGAGGGAGAGGAAAAAGACGAGAGTGCTCCTGGCACGGGATCGACAGGTTGCCCTGGAAAGAAAGAGTGATTGGCTTACGAGGAATCTCACATGAGGAAATAAACAAACTTTGATCGATATCTTGATGAACAGTTGAAGGACCCCACCTTTGCAGCGCGGTTTAAAGAAGCTGGTGAGGCCTGGGACGTGGCTATGCAGCTTGCTGCACTGCGTAAGGAATCCGGTTTGTCTCAAAAAGAACTTGCTCAACGCGCGGGAACTTCTCAGCAGCAGATAAGCCGCCTGGAGTCTCCGGTTTATAAGGGCCATTCCCTGAGCATGCTCCGTAGGGTGGCTGAAGTGCTGGGAGGCTCGGTACGAGTCCAAATTCAACGGGGTAAACGGGCAAGACCATCAGGGGTTGCCGAGGATACGGAAACTTACAAAACCAGGCCGAGCTGATATGGGGCTTGAGCCGATCAAAAAAGAACAACAGTCAAACGGAGATTTGACCCGTTGATGAAAACGTGTCCATATTTTTATTTTTCTTGGACATGTTTTGTAATTATGGGCATAGATTAGATGTGAAAATAACACGCAGTGCTGTTTGCGGTAAAGCTAATTATTAATATGCTGATCTGGGCAAGCCCGTAACCCGAAACCCGCACCTCGCAACTCAGATATACTATCAGCTATGAGCTTCCTTACTCCTATATCCCTTGACAAACCCCAACCACAGGCGTAAGCTTGCCGCAACATAAATTCAGCCCTTCAGGAGGGTGTTATGTTCACCCCGTGCAATGCGAAGCCTATTTCACTGGAGCCTGCCCCGTGGAACCTTTATCCCGCCCGCAATGTAGATACAAATGGTCATATCGATGCAGAATTCTTCAATTTACTTAAACCTGATGGAACTATTCCACTGGGGATCTGCAATTCCAACATAAAGTTTTTTCAAAAAGCTCCACCAACTCAGTGTTCGTGGAGCTTTTTTATGTCTATTCTGGTGAGTGACACTTGCTGTTAAGCAAGAAAAACGGAACAAGAGTCAAGAGCAGATTTATCCAGTAGAATGCTCCCCGCTCGTCACTTGCAATGGCAGGCAGGCGAAGACTATTCAACTAGGACTTGACCCCTTAACAATTAATGAAAAATGAGGGACTAATCATATGAAAGATGCACAGAAACCGGATCATATAAGTTTAAATATGATTATTGGCAGACTTAAGGAAGGACGGTTTGTTATCCCTGACTTCCAACGAGAATTTGAGTGGCGTCCTTGGGATATCAAGGACTTAATGCGTTCCATTTTCTTGGACTACTACATCGGCAGCCTGCTTCTTTGGAAAGGGAATAGGGCAAATTTTGAAGCGCTATCCTGTGAGATTGTTTACGGCTACGACGGCACAACCGGTCAGCAATCCTGGGATTATGGGCATGGCCACCCGGAATATATTGTTCTTGATGGCCAACAGCGTCTCACTGCAATGTATTACGCCTTTATTGCCCCGGATGTGCCCCTGCCCAATAGAGCTAACCGGGCAGTGTATTTTGTGCACGTCGACAAATTCATGGATGAGCAGTACGACGAGGCCTTTCAGTATGATTGGCTTTCTAGACGCTTCAGTAAGATAATGAATAATCGGGAAGTACAGTACGCAGAACATATCTTTCCTCTTTCAGTAGTTGGTGCGGGAGGATGGGATTTGCCTAATTGGGTGCAGGGTTATGAGGAATTCTGGAAGGCAGCTGCCTCAGATGCCCAGAGTGCAGGTGATACCGTAAAAGTAGAGATTGCGACGCGCCATGCGCAGAACGCGAAAGCTTTTAGTGAGCATATAAAAGGAATCACCGAAGAATACCAGATTGCTTACATCGAGCTCGATAAAGACATAGAGGTTGACAAGGTCTGCGAAATATTTACCCAAATCAACAGCCGTGGCATAAGGCTAGATGTTTTTGACCTCGTCAATGCCCTTCTTAAGCCAAAGGGGCTGCAACTTAAACAAATGTGGCGAGACGCCGCACCGCGACTGGAGTTCGTTGATACAGAAAAGATGAACGTTTATATATTGCAGGTGATGTCGATTTTGCGGCAGTCGTACTGTTCACCTAAATACCTCTATTTTCTGCTCCCCGGTCAGGAAAAACAAGTTCGGGACCCAGACGGCACCCGTAGAAAAGAAATACTCGTCCAAAACATCGCGGACTTCAAAAAGCGTTGGGATGCTGCTGTCACTGCCCTCGAAAACGCGATCAAGCTTTTGCGGCACCCGCAGGAGTTCGGCGCTATCTCATCACAATACCTGCCTTACGTTTCAATCTTTCCCGTTTTTGCCGCCCTGCAGTTGCAAAGCGCATCTTTGCCAGCCAACAAGAGGCTTGATGCCCAGCGCAAGATCCGGCATTGGTACTGGGCCTCGGTGTTTTTAAACCGCTATTCAGGCGCTGTTGAGTCAACAAGTGCACGTGATTTCCTTGATGTAAAAACCTGGTTGGAAGATGATACTGCCGAACCGGCACTCTTGGAGGAATTCAAGGAGCGGTTCAAAAGCCTGGATTTTCGCAAAGAGACAAAGAAAGGCACCTCTGTATACAACGGCATCTTCAACCTGCTCGTACTTCAAGGCGCACGCGACTGGATGACCGGTCATGTTCCCCACCATGACGATTTAGACGACCACCATATTGTTCCTGCCTCCTGGGGCGTAAAAAATCTCAAGAACAGCTTGATACATACAATCCTGAACCGTACACCTCTGAGCGCGGACACCAATAGGAAAGTGATCAACGACAGATTACCCAATGAATATCTCCCGGAATTGATAGCCAATAATGGGGATACCGCAGTGCGCGCCATACTCGAGTCTCACTTTATCTCGCCAGCCGCGCAGGATATCCTGCTAAGGGATCCGTTTACACCCGATGATTTCGAGGGGTTCATTGTCGAGCGCCAGCGCACGATTCAGAAAGCCATAGAAAACTTGCTCATCAAGGAGCGACTGGACCTATCACCTCAGCTGCGTGAGCTGGACGAAAGTATTGAGAAAACAGAACTCGCATTGCGTAAGATCATTGTTGAAACTTTAAACGAGGATGTTTCCCAATTCCCCCCGCATATCCGGCAGAAAGTCAACGAGCGTATTCAACGGGCCGCCAAAAAGAACGCCACCCTTGATACGGAGCACTATCAAACCCTTGCCGGCATGTTGGAATTTTGTGACTTGCGAGAGCTTCAGGACTCCATAACATCTAAAACATCCTGGGCCCAATTTGAGCCAAGATTCACCAACAAGGAAACCCTCGTTGCCAAGTTCATTCAGCTTGCTGAACTCAGGAATGGCATTCGGCACAGCCGCACAGTGGACGAAATCACCCGCAAAGAGGGTGAGGCAGCAATCCTTTGGTTTAAGCAGGTTATCGATAAATGAGTGATCACATTACACAATCCTAACTTTTATCCTGCCTCTAGGGATCGGCAACGCTATTTCGCGGCTATATTGCCGCTGGTGATTGCAAGCAGTTCATTTTTTCACTTCTGTTCTACAAGCACCTGTGTGATGTATGCGACTAAGAAATGTCCGAGGCCCTCTTTGGGGATTCAAAAGTGCGGAGCATATGCCCACTGGGGCGAAGGCTATTCCACTGGGATTTTGCCCATTTACTCCTTACTTCTTAATCATAATACTTTTATGAAATAATTATTTTTTTATTTTTTTATATCATATGTTATACTTGGTAAATAAATGCACACGATCATAGAGTGACAATCAGCTAATACTGTGTTATACATATAACATTATGCTAAAAGGCGATAAGAAAAAAGCACATATTCCAGATGACTTTCCAAATAGAGTCAGACGCCTCAGGATTAAGCATGAACTAACACAGACCCGAATGGCTGACCTCATGGCCCTCTCTTTTGCAACGATTAACCGGTGGGAAAATGGTCAATCGAAGCCATCCCGTCTTGCATGGCAGCAAATTATGCGGGCTGAGAGATATGGAATAGAGGCACTAAGCAAGGATTTTGATCCTCCTTTGATGGTTAAAGAAAAGGCCGTTGCCTATGGTTTAAAGACAGAAAAGCATAGTCTTCCTGATTTCACCACTGATCCAGAAATTGTTCGTGTTGTAGCAGAGGGCCACCGTTTAACGTATGGTCATCTTTTTAACCCTGCATTTGCTACGGAAATTTCTCGTATAGATCCACTGCCCCACCAAAGAATTGCTGTATATGAAAATATGTTGCCTCAATTCCGTCTTCGTTTCCTTCTTGCAGACGACGCTGGTGCTGGGAAAACTATCATGGCCGGCTTATATATCCGTGAGATGCTGGCTCGTCGTTTAATACACAGGGTCCTTGTAGTCCCTCCTGCCGGGCTTGTCGGTAATTGGGAGCGAGAAATGCGGCAGCTTTTCAGTTTACCGTTTCGTGTTGTGAGAGGCAGTGAGGCCCTTTCAGGCAATCTCTTTAAAGAGCAGGGAAGCGATCTTTTAATTGTCAGCGTAGACACGCTGGCTGGAGAACGGATGTTCACGAGACTTCAGGAACCCGGAGTCGAGCCTTACGATTTAATAATTTTCGATGAGGCTCACAAGCTTTCCGCACGTAGAGATCCTGATGGTACGTTCCGGGCTACCGATCGTTATCGCTTGGGTGAAGCTTTAGCTGGAATTGACATTGATAAAAAGCAATGGAAACTTCAATGGAGCGCTCGCCACATCTTATTGCTCACGGCCACACCTCACATGGGAAAGGATTTTCCATACTACTGCCTCTGGAGGTTGTTGGAACCGGAAGTTCTTTCCACATACGATGCTTTTTCCGCCTATCCTAAGGGGGCCCGGCAGCATCATTTCATTCGTAGGGCCAAAGAAGAAATGGTGCGCTATGATGGTGCACGTATCTATCCAGAGCGTATTTCTGATACGCTTAGTTACGATCTCTCTCAAGGCGAAGTCAGCGAACAGACACTTTATGATGCAACAACACGTTATATTCAATCCTACTACAATAAGGCTCGTTCATTGAATCGCGCTGCTGCCCATTTCGCGATGAGCATTTTCCAACGGCGGTTGGCAAGTTCTACTTATGCATTAATACGTTCATTTGAGCGGCGAATCGAAAAGCTGGGAAAGATCATTGACGATATTCAATCGGGTAAGATCACGCCCAAAGAATTAGTAGCTCAACAAAGAAAACTCGATGATGTGGAAGACATTTTCTTCAGCAAAACAGCAGACGAAGAGGAGATGGAAGATGGCCAGGAAGAGCATGAGGCTGTGGAAGATCATGCCTTGGGTGCCACTGTTGCAGCCAACTTAGCTGAGCTGGAGGCCGAGCGACTGCGTGTCAACGAACTTCTTGGTCTTGCGCAACAAGTTTACGAAGCAGGTGAGGAATCTAAATTCGAAAAGCTTCGCGAGGTGCTTCGAGATCCGAAATTCCAGCATGAAAAGCTCATTATATTTACCGAGCATCGCGATACGCTGAATTTCATTGTTCGTCGACTTGAAGGGCTTGGATTCACGGGCAAAGTTGCTCAAATACATGGTGGCATGAATTACCATGAGCGTGATAATCAGGTTGAGTTCTTCCGCAAGACAGACGAAGATGGTGGTGCCAAATATCTTGTAGCCACCGATGCAGCGGGTGAGGGAATAAACCTCCAATTCTGCTGGCTGATGGTCAACTATGACATCCCATGGAATCCTGCGCGTCTGGAACAGCGCATGGGACGTATTCATCGATATGGGCAAAAGCATGACCCAGTCATCATTATCAATCTCGTCGCCGGTAAAACCCGCGAAGGCCGAGTGCTAAAGATCTTGCTCGAAAAGCTTGAACGAATTCGCAAACAACTCCGTTCAGATAAAGTCTTCGATGTAATAGGCCGTGTTTTTGAAGACATTTCTATAAAGGAGTATATGGAAAAAGCTATCACTGATGCTGGTGCTATTGAGGTAGAAAAGGCCATTGAAGGCAGGCTAACTGAAGAACAAGTCAGAGCCATAGAAGAACGTGAGCGAGTGCTTTATGGAGAAGGTGGCGATGTCAGTAAAGAATTGATAAGACTAAAGAATAATATGGATCAGGAGGTGTATTGTAGGCTTTTGCCGGGCTATGTACGACGGTTTATTCAGAAATCCACACCACTTTTAAACATTGACATCGAAGGCGATTTAAACGGGATGTTCTCGTTTCGGGCAGGACATTCCGCTGCGCTTGATTTTCTTTGGCCCGTTATGGAAACCTATCCGGATCGACAACAAAACCTGCTCACTATTTATAACACTCAGGAAAATGGAAATGCCATTTTTCTTCACCCTGGAGAGCCTCTTTTTGATGCTCTATGTGAACACGTTTACAGGCGATTTGGCAGTAATGCATTGAAAGGTGGAATCTTTGTCGATCCTATGGCTCAAAGACCATATTTCTTTCACCTAGCATTGGTCAAAGTAAAGAGAGAAGCTGACTCTGACCTTAAACCCTTTGCTCATAGCGAAGTGATAGAATACCGGCTGGTAGGGCTTAAGCAAGATCAGGATAACCAGGTTGAAGAATGCCCATTAGAATATCTCCTTCTATTGAAGGGTGGACAAGGGTTGCCACCCACTGCTATTCGTTTTGCAGCTACCATCAAAAATGCTATAGATGAGGCGAAAGAATATGCATTTGAAGTGATTGCCAAAGGGCTTGCCGGAGAACGTAAACAAAGACTGCTCAATTCATTACCGGAACATGAAGACTTCGTCCGACGTGGCTATGATTATCAAGAAGCCGAACTGGCAACACGCAGAATTGAGTTTTCAAAAAAAGTGCGGGCGGGCGAATCAAGGGCAAAGATTGAATTATCCCGGGTCAAAGAGCGCCAGCGACAGATCTCACAGCTCCGCGAAAAAGCCTTAAATACCTTGCGGCGAGAGCCTGAATTGATTGTACCGGATGATGTCGAATTTCTGGTCCATGCACTTGTTGTACCTTCCGGTGATCCGGAGGACAAAAAACGCCAGGATAAGGCTATTGAAGAAATAGCCGTTAAAGTTGCATGGCTCTTTGAAGAGGAGGCTGGAGCCAACGTTAAAGACGTATCAACTCCTGCACGTGCTCGCGAAGCTGGATTATTGGATTGGCCTGGATTTGATTTATTGTCCATCCGTTCAAACAAGGAAGAAAGAGATATCGAGGTTAAAGGACGCGCTGGCGTCGGTGATATTGAAATCTCTGAAAATGAATGGGCCAAGGCCTGTAACCTCCGTAATCGGT
>Ga0114930_10003392_pt1 | contig 13936 bp, 12 predicted proteins | sample AnhtaG_FD_87300 | JGI IMG/M metagenome (GOLD analysis project Ga0114930, IMG submission 87300) | Deep subsurface microbial communities from Anholt, Denmark to uncover new lineages of life (NeLLi) - Anholt_01485 metaG | ecosystem: Environmental > Aquatic > Marine > Oceanic > Sediment | place... | reverse complement strand
CACCCGTGCACGTAATCCGGCGTCATCGCCGACTTCCTCCTTTGGACTTGTATTGATAGTCCCCCGCCGCAGAGACCTTCTTGGACGGGGGGACCTTCTTGCGTTTCTTGCGCTGCGCGCCGATGCCTCGGAGCCGCACCATCAGCACGAATACGAGGACGGCGACGACGATCTCGAAGTAGAACAGCCACACCGGGTTGTAGAGCTCGCGGTTCCAAAACTCGAGCCACGGCGTTTCCCACCCGGGGTTGTAGTTCTGCCCGACCAGGCCGCGTGCGCGTTTCATGGTGGACTGGTCTTTGAACCACGCGGCCACAAAGACAATCGTGCCGAAGCCCACGTGGATAAGGCCCAAGTAGATGACGTACTCGATCGCATACTGAATCAAGGGCAAGGACCAGCGACGGAAGTAGATGAGCGGGGGGAGAAGAACGGCGGCGCCTATCGCGTAGTACATCCAGTAGCTCTGGAAATGGTCGATCATGATCTCCATGGCTCGTCTCCTTCGCCGACCCTATCGAGTGTAGCACAGCGCGGTCGCCCTTGTCAGACCACCTGCTCAGGCCGGGGGTTCGCCGCCCTCGATGAGGTCCCGGAAGCGTTCATGGCGGCGCAACGGAACGAGACGCGGTTCTTGGACGAGCTTGTCGCCCATGGCGGGGTCGCATGCCACGGCCTCGGCAAAGGCGTCGATGGCGTCTTCGGCGCGGTCGGGCACGGCCACGGCGAGGAAGAAGCCGAGGTCCATGTGGCCGATGGGATTGCGAGGCTCGAGTTCCGCGGCGAAGCGCAGTTGCTCCTCGGCCTCTTTGAACTTCCGTTGATGCGACAATACACCGCCCAGGGCGCGGCGCAGGGCCGCGACGGTCGGCACGGTGCGCACACACGTCCGGAACGCCGCCTCGGCGCCATCGAGATCGCCGTGCTGGAAGGCCTCCTGGCCACGCTGCCAGTGCTTCTCGAGCCGGCGGCGGCGCCAGTGACCCAGGCCGTACCAGCGAAAGAAGAAGACCAACAACACCAAGACCAGCGCATAGCCGGGATGAAAGTCCACCGAATGCCTCCGATTGATCGAGTGAGGGACGCGCCGGGACGGCCCCGCGCCGCTGGGCGGGAAGAGTAGCACAAGTTGGGGGGCGGGGGCGCAGGAGCACGAGCACGATTACGAGCACGAGTCGTCATGAAGCGTTGCTTCGCCCAAAGATGACAAAAATGGCGTCTGGGAGGGCGAGGCTCCGTCCGAGCCGTTGGCGTACGTCCCGGCTCGGACGGAGCCTCGCCCTCCCAGACGGGAACAGACGATTCTCGGAATAGCACGAGCACGATGACGATGACGGGGAGAGGAGATGCGGGGACTTGTTCCCATCCGGCGCTTTTGGTAGAACCGTGGCGGAGGAACGAAGCTATGGAGACCTTTCACGGGACGACGGTGCTGAGCGTCCGCAAGGACGGTAAGGTGGCGCTGGGCGGAGACGGGCAGGTCACGCTGGGCCAGACCATCATGAAGGAGAAAGCGACGAAGGTCCGGCGGCTGGCGGAAGGGCAGGTGCTGGCCGGGTTCGCGGGGGCGGTGTCGGACGCGTTCACGCTGTTCGAGCGGTTCGAGGGCAAGCTGACGCAGTTCAACAACAACCTGGTGCGTGCGGCGGTCGAACTGGGCAAGGAATGGCGCACGGACAAGTTCCTGCGCCAGCTCGAGGCCCTGCTGACCGTGTCCGACGCGGAGAAGTCGCTGCTGATCGCGGGCAGCGGCGAGATCATCGAGCCGGACGACGGGATCATCGCGATCGGGTCCGGTGGCCCGTACGCGCTGGCCGCGGCGCGTTCGCTGATCGCGCATACGTCGATGGACGCGGAGGAAGTGGTTCGCGAGGCCCTGCGGACGGCCGCGGGGATCTGCGTGTACACGAACGCCAACATCACCGTAGAAACCTTGTAGGGGGAGGCCGGGATGCACGTGATTGCCTTGAGCGTAGCGACAATGGCGGCGTTGGCCGCGGGAGGACCGAGCGTGCTGTGGTGGAACGCCTACGAGATCGGCGCGTCGGGCGTCGAGGTGGCCGAGCCCGGCGAATACGCCGTGTGGCTTTGGGTGCGCGACGACGCGGGCGGGACCGTGACCGTGGCGGGCAAGGGGCTGGAGGCCGGCAAACGCTCGAAGCCGAAGAAGGAATACGTGTGGCTGCGTGCCGGGACGGCGAAGCTGGAGGCCGGCACGGTTGCTTTGGAACCAGGCGCGGACGTGGCGGGGGTGATCCTGAGCACGGCGGACGGTTTCGACCCGAAGGCCGCGATGGGCCATAGGCGCGTGTTTGACCAGCCCGAGCGCGTTCACGACCGCCGGGCCGAGACGGCCAAACACACGGACACGGTGTTCACGATGCCCGAGTTCGGCTCGCGGGAGGCGTGGGAAGCGTACGCCGCGAAGCTGCGCAAACGCATCCTGGTGTCGTCGGGCCTGTGGCCGCTGCCGGAGCGCACGCCGCTGAACGCCGTGATCAGCGGGCGGATCGAGCACGAGGACTACACGGTCGAGAAGGTGCGCATCGAGGCGCGGCCGGGGTTCCTGGTCACGGGTAACCTGTACCGGCCGGTGGGCGAGGGGCCGTTCCCGGGCGTCGTGTGCCCGCACGGGCACTGGGAGCGCGGCCGGCTTCACAGTGACGACAGGGGCTCGGTGCCGGGGCGGTGCATCACGCTGGCGCGTATGGGCGTGGTGGTGTTCACGTACGACATGGTGGGCTACAACGACAGCCTGCAATTCGAGCACCGCTGGGGGGGCAAACGCGAGAAGCTGTGGGGCATTCACCCCTTCGCGACGCAGTTGTGGTCGAGCATGCGGGCGGTGGACTTCCTCGAGGGGCTGCCCGAGGTGGACGCGGCGCGCATCGGCTGCACGGGCGCGTCGGGCGGGGGCACGCAGACTTTCGCGCTGATGGCCGTGGACCCGCGTGTCCAGGTGGCCGCGCCCGTCAACATGATCTCGTCCACCATGCAGGGCGGCTGCCTGTGCGAGAACGCGCCCATTCTGCGGCTTGATAACTCGAACATGGAGATCGGCGCCCTGATGGTGCCGCGCCCACTGCTGCTGGTGTCGGCGACCGGCGACTGGACGCGCGAGACACCGCGCGTCGAGTATCCCGCTATCCGCAGCATCTACCGGCTCTACGGTGCACAGGACCGCGTGGCCAACGTCCACGTCGACGCCGGGCACAACTACAACCAGGCCAGCCGCGAGGCCATGTACCGGTTCTTCGGCAAATGGCTGCTGGCCGACGAAGCGAAGTGGGCCGGCTTCGAGGAGCCGGCGTTCTCGGTCGAGAGCGAAGACGACCTGCGCGTGTTCCCGGACAAGAAGCTGCCCGAGGGACTGCCCGCGGCGGCGGAGGTCATTGCGCAGAATATCGAGACGAACCGCGCCAAGTGGCAGGCCATTCTGCCGAAAAACGCGGATGACGCGGCGGCATTTCGCGCGAAATACGGCGATGCCTTGGCGTTGGTCCTCGGCGCCGCGGTCCCCGAGACCAATGACCTGGCCCCGGAACGCGTCGGGTATCAGGAGCACGGCGACTACGTGGTCGAGCGTTGGGTGTTGGGGCGGCGCGGCGCGGGCGACGCGATCCCGGCGATCTTGTACCGGTCGGGGGACGCCGGACCGCAGGACGCGGTCCTCGTTGTCCATGGTCAGGGCAAGGCGGCGTTGGCGGACGCGGCGGGCGGCGGTCCGGGGCCGCTGGTGGCGGGGCTGATCGCACAAGGCAAGGCGGTGCTGGCCATCGACGCGTTCCTGCTGGGCGAACACCACGCGCCACAAGCGCGCACGGCACGCAAGAGCGTGGGCGGCTTCATGGACACGTTTCAGCCGACCGACACGGGCTACCGCATCCAGGACGTGGTCACGGCGCTGGCCTACCTGCGGTCGCGGCGCGACCTGAGCGGCACGATCGACCTCGTCGGGCTCGAGCTGGCCGGGCTGTGGTGCCTCTTCGCCAGCGCGCTGGACGGGCGGACGCGCACAACGGTCATCGACGCGAACCACTTCGATCCCGATGACGACGAGTCGTGGGTCGAGAGGTACTACACGCCGTGCATCCGCGCCGTCGGTGACGTCGATACGGCGGCGGCGATGACCGCGCCGCGGCGGCTGGTGGTCTGCAACGCGGGCGAGTCCTTTGTTGACGGCGTCCGGTCCGCGTACGAGGCCGTGGCGGAGGACGGGCTGACGGTGCACGCGGACGCCCTGGGCACGAACGCCGTGCTGGCGGTGCTGGAATGAGCCGCCGCATCGGCGCCGGGTGGCCGCATGTCTGACGCTCAGGACTCTTTTGTCCATATTGCCGACCTGCATTTCTGGCGGGTCGCGGTCAATCCGCTACGGTTGATGAACAAACGGTTCCTCGGCAACCTCAACGTCGCGCTGAGGCGGCGGCGGGAGTTCGCTATGGCAAACGCGGAACCGTTCGCGGACGCCGTGGCCGCGACCGGCCTGAAGACCGTCATCATGACGGGGGATTTGGCGTCAACGGCGCTCGAGGAGGAGTTCGTGGCGGCGTCGCGGTTCGTGCGCGGGCTGCGTGAGCGCGGCCTCGAGGTGCACCTGGTCCCCGGCAATCACGACGTGTACACCTTCGAATCGACGCGCGCCAAGCGCTTCGAGAAGCACTTCGGGGACTGGCTCCCTACGGAAGGCTACCCCGCTCTCAGGGAGCTTCCCGGGGGTACGCCGCTGGTGCTCGCGCCGACGGTGGTCCCGCGGTACCTGTCCGCGCGGGGCCGGATCACGGACGATCAGGCGGCGGCCGTCAGCGAGTTGCTGGCCCGATGCGGCGACACGGTCGTGGTGGCAGGCCACTATCCCTTCCTGCATAAGACGCACGGGTACGCCTCGAACCGCTCTCGCCGTCTCGAGAACGCCGGGGCGCTGCGCCGCGTGCTGGGCGAGTCGGGCAAGAGCATCCTCTACGTGGCCGGCCACGTCCATCGGTTCAGCTACGTTGTCGATGCCCGCTACCCGGGCTTGCGGCAACTGACGACGGGCGCGTTCTTCCGCACCGATCACGACCACGGCACGGACGGAGAATTCGCGGAGGTCGGTGTAGGCGGCGGAGGGTTCGCCGTGAAGCGCCATCTCCACAAGGCCGCATGGACGACGACGACGGCCGCGCCCGCCGAGTAGCGCCGGGCGGGCGGCTGGCGTGAGCGGCGTTCGTAACGGCCGTAGGGTTGGGCTATACTTGCGTGGGTGTCGTGCTCGGCCGCTGACAATCTGGGGCTTGCCGAACGGAGACCGAATCGGATGTCGGATAATACTCTGGCACCGGGTGAAGTGCTGCGTGCGCGGCTCGTTGCCGCAGCCATCGCGGCGTGTCCGCTCATCTACGCTGTTGTCCTTGTTGCGCTGGACCTCGCCGGGTCCATGCCCGAGGACGGTTTCGTAGGGCCCGAGCCCTCGCTGGCGCAACTGCTCGGGCTTCTGTTCCTGGCGATGGCCGTCGTGTTCGCCGTGGGCTCGTTCCCGATCCGCGCGTTTCTAGTCGCGCACGAGCCGGCCGGCGCCGGTATCCCGGCGCGGATACGCAGCATGCTGGTGGCGATGGCCGTGTGCGAGGCCGGCGCGGTCCTGGGATTGGTCCACGCGCTGCTGGCGGGTCTGACGCTGCACGCCTGGCTGCTGTGGGCGGTCTCGATCGGCGCGAGGAATCCTTGGGCCAGGCATTGCGGGATGCACACACGGTGTATGCGATGTATTTCAATTCGCGTACACAGCTATCGGGTCACGTAGGGCAAGGGCGTTTTTTCTCATGTCCGTTTGATGAGATGCATCTGTGGGCCGCGGTACGCTATGTGGAGCGCAACCCGGTGCGTGCCGGGATGACCGAGCGCGCGGAGCAATATCGTTGGACAAGCGCGCCGGCGCATTGCGGCCATCGCGAAGACGTGGTGTTGTCACAGGACTTTCCGCCAACGGGTGTGATTGAAGATTGGGCCGACTGGCTCAACGCGGAACGCCAAGATTATCCCGCCTATGAACGCATACGCCGGCACACCCATACGGGACGTCCCTGCGGTTCATGGGCCTTCCTGGATCAGCTTGAAGGCCCCCTGCAACGCACCCTTCGCCCAAAGAAAGGCGGAAAACCACGAAAAGGCGCAAGACCGTTGTCTGTGCCTGGGTTTCCGTTCTATCTGCGTCTTCCGCGCCCGTGCGCGAGGTCGTGTCTTGTGACGTGCGGAGGACCTTTTCTGAAGCTTCGGAGACGGCTATACTATGGGTGCCGAGGCGAGGCGCCCTTGTCAGGGAGCAACTCAAGACGGTAAACGGCGGAGGTCCCTTGACCGACACGACGGTGCATCCGAAGAACACACTCGAGCCACGCCGTAAGCCGGCGCAGGCCCGCAGCCGACAGCGGGTCGAGGGCATTTTGGACGCCGTGGCCGAACTGCTGGTCGAGCGGGGGTTTGATGTCATTACGACCCGCCTTATGGCCGAGAGAGCGGGCATACCGGTCGGGTCCATCTACCAGTTCTTTCCGAACAAGTACGCCATCTTCAACGCGCTGGGCGTGCGCTACCTGGGACGCTTCGCGCAAGTGTACAGAGACATTGTCACCGCCGAAGTCCAGGCCGAGCCATGGGACGAACTGCTCGACCGCGCCATCGACGCCTTCAGCAAGGTCATCTACGCGGAGAGGGGCGCTGTCATCCTATGGGCGGGCATGCGGAATTCCCCTGAGCTGCGTGCGGCCGAAGCCCAACATCGCGCCAGCGCCGTCGACTACAACCTCGCCATCCTCGACCGCGTGCTCCCCCATCTCGAACCGGACCGGCGCCGCGTGATAGCCTGGGTCATGGTGCGCGTCCTCGACGCCTTGCTCTATCAAGCCAGCCGCGAGGAAGACGAACGCAAGGCGCAAGTGATCGCGGAGCTGAAGCAGTTAATGAAAGCCTACGTGGCCAGTCACGTGCAGGCCGGCTGAGGCCCTGCCAAGACAAATGGGCCAGGGCGCTTGGGGTGCGGGCGCAGAAAGGTCTTGCTGAAAGGAGAGAAATGTGACATACTGTTCATGGTTTGGTGCGGGAAGGCACGCCTCTAGCGCCGCCGGCCTGCCGCCGGAAAAATGCGAAGGCGCGACGGGCGAAGAGAACAGGAGGAATGAGCGATGAAGAAAGCACTTGGATTCACATTGATCGAGCTACTCGTAGTCATTGCCATCATTGGTATCCTCGCAGCGATCTTGCTGCCGGCGCTTGCGCGCGCGCGCGAGGCGGCGCGGCGGGCAAGCTGCCAGAACAACCTCAAGCAGTGGGGCCTCGTGCTCAAAATGTACGCCAACGAGGCACCGGGGGAGCGGTTCCCGCCCGTGCAGCATCAGCCGCCCGGCAACCTCTTCTACATGATGCCTATCGTCAAAGGCATCTATCCCGAGTACTTGACCGACCCGGCCATCTACGTGTGCCCCTCGAGTTCGAGCATGACGGTGGCGGACATGTACAACGACGACGGCACGACGATTCTGGTGGACACGGGGGACCCGGGGCCGACGGGCGAACCGTGGTACAAAGCGCACGAGAGCTACCAGTACTGGGGCTGGGCGTATGATCGCTGCGACAACAGCGACCCCCGGGAGTTAGGCGATCCGTATTTCTCGCTCATACAGCCATTCTTGCCCGATGTCGTTTTCCCGACGGGCGTCTACGTCCCGTCGCAGTTCGTCCGGCAGATGGTCACCCTCTTAACGCAGCCGGACGTCATCAGCTATGTCATGGGTTCCGGCCCAACCTGGCCCGATGTGTTTCCCCCGTTCGACAACGACACGTCCGGCGGCAGCCTGAGCCAGGGAGGGGTCAACTACGGGACGGGCAACTCGGACACCGTCTACCGTCTCCGTGAGGGCATCGAACGGTTCGCCATCAGCGACATCAATAACCCGGCCGCGTCCGCCACCGCCCAGAGCGAAATCTGGATTATGTACGACTGGCTGTCCACCTCGGCCGCGGACTTCAACCACGTGCCGGGCGGGATCAACGTGTTGTACATGGACGGTCACGTGGCGTTCCTACGGTATCCGAGCGAGGACGCCCCGTGTTCGTCGGGTTTCGCGATCGCCACGGGCCTCATCAGCGCCCAGTGGCACTAGGCGTTCATCGGGGCCGTACGTCGGCCCGGTTGTGCTCGTGATAGGATGAGGGGCGTTGGTGTAGTCTGGCGCACCAATGCCCCTTGTGTTGCCCGGGGCGGGGGACGCATCTGCGACGGAGGTCCGCAAGTGGGCCGATGGCTGTACCGTGAGGACATGGACGAGGCGCGTCGGCGCTTGACCACCTGGTGGAACGGCGGCGACATCGGGCGGCCCGCCCTCCAGTTGACGGTGCCGCGCGAGGAACCCATCGAGGTTATCGAGCCCATGCCGGAACCCGAGGGCTGGAGCGGCACCGACTACACGACCATCGACTTCGACTTCCGCGTCAATAGGGCCGCCCGCGCCTGCGTCCACACCCACTACCTGGCCGAGGCCATGCCGAACGTCGCGCCCGACCTCGCCCCGAACTGTCTGGCGCTGTACCTGGGTTGCCGCGGGGTCGAGCGGCCCGACACGGTGTGGTGCGAGCCCTGCATCGCCTCGCCGGAAGAGGCGAGGTTCGAATACGCGCGCGGCAACTTCTACTGGGACTTCACGCTTCGCCTCGGAAACGAGATGCTCCGGATCGGCCAAGACCGTTTCCTCGTGGCCTTCCCGGACCTGATCGAGGGGCTCGACACGCTGGCCGCCATGCGGGGCAACGCGGCGCTGCTGGCCGATCTCCATGAGCGGCCCGAGTGGGTCCACGCGTGCCTGCGTCAGATCACGGACCGGTACTTCCGCTACTACGACGTGCTCTACGACCTGTTCCGGGACGAGATCGGGGGCTCGGTGTTCTGGGCGTGGGCGCCGGGCCGCATGACCAAGCTCCAGTGCGACTTCTCCGCCATGATCGGCCCGGAGATGTTCGGGTCATTCATGCTGCCCATCTTGCGCGAGATGACCGAGCGCGTGTCGTATTGCATGTACCATTGGGACGGGCCGGGCGCGATCCGCCACCAGGATCTGCTGCTTTCCCTGCCCGACCTCGATATGCTGCAATGGACCCCCGGCGCCGGCGCCGAGCCCCCAGACCACAAGCGCTGGTGGCCGTTGCACCACAAGACCATCGAGGCCGGCAAGAAGGTGTTCCTGCACTGGTGCGAGGGGATCGAGAGCCTCAAGGCCCTCAAGCGTGAGTTCGGCCCCGGGCTCAACCAGTTCCTCATCAACGTCACGGCCCAAACGCTCGAGCAGGCCCAGGCCATGCTCGGCGCAGCGTCGGCCTGAGCCCGCGGCCGGGGCGACGCGGCGCGTCCCCGGCTGCAAAATGCAGCCAACCCGGGCCTCTGCTATACTGAAAGGGCTCCGCGCGCGGCCGAGCGACCGCCACGGCATCCACTGGAGGGCGAGCTCATGAATGGTGAAGTGACAGACGTGGAACGCTACCTGAGCGTCGGGTGTCCGGTGGTCGTCGATTCTGACCCCACGCGCGACACGGGACGCCGTTACAGCAGCACGGTGCGCGGGTGGTGCGGCCCGGCCTACATCCTGATCGACCGGCCCATGGTCCAGGGCAGGCTTGCGGCCCTCCGGGAGAACCAGCCCTGCGTGATCCGCTTCGTCGACCGCGGCCGGGCCTGCGCCTTTGCCGCCGTCGTGTTGGACTGGGACAATCGCCCCCACCACTCCTATTGCCGCGTCTCATGGCCCCAAAGCCTCAAAGCCGTGTCGTTTCGCAAGTTCGAGCGGGTCCCGGTGGACGTGCCCTGCGAGTTGACGATCGACGACAAGGCAGCGGCCGGCCAACTCGTCGATATCAGTATTGGGGGGTGCATGGTGTGCATCGAGGCCGACCTTGCCGCTGACGCCGAGCCCCTGCTCTCGGCCACGCTTCCTAGCGGCCATGCCATCGACGACGTCCGGTGCATCGTCCGCAACATACGCGGGGCGCCGGGAGGCAAGTCCTACATGGGCTGCGAATTCGTGCCGGACCAAGTGACCGTCGAAAGCGACGTGGCGCTCTTCATTGCCACCAGCATGGGCCGCGGCCAACAGGACGCGTCGGCCACGCCCGGCGTCCTGATCATTGACCAGAACCCCAAACAGGCCGTCTTGTTGCGCCACCTGTTTGAGAGCCGCGGCTCCCGGGTCATTTTGGCCACCGGCACCGTGGACGGCGTGTCCAGCCTGCGCCTCTCCAACACGCAGGCGGTCATGGTCAACCAGACCCAAGACGACCTCGCCGGCGTGCTGACCGTCCAGCTCATCAAGCGAACCCGAGGGCTCGAGTCGCTCCCGGTGTTCCTCTACGGCGGCGAAGCCGAGGACCTAGCCGCCAAGGCGGAACAGGCCGGCGCCACACAGTACTTCCCGCCGGGCATGACTGCCCCCCAGATCGTCAGCCTCGTGACCGAGCACCTCGCTGCCTCGCACAACAACGACGCCTAGCCTCGGCCGGAGCAACGCCATGCACATCGCTCTCAACAAGGCCTACTTCAACTCACTTGGCCTTGCGGCCTTAGCCAAGACGTGACGCTCAGCAGCCGAAGCGCCGCGGTACGGACCCGTATGGCCGGTGGTGTGACAGGGAAAGCCCGCGAGGGCCTACCTATTGTGGATTAAGTGAAGTCTGAACTCGAAAGGGACCAAGGCCGCGGCAACCTAGGTCTGCGGCCATAGGATGCGACATGAGAGGATACGTCCAAGTATACACCGGCGATGGAAAGGGCAAGACGACCGCCGCTATCGGCCTTGCGGTCCGTGCCGCGGGCGCGGGCCTGAAGGTCTTCATCGCCCAGTTCGTCAAGGAAGGCGCGTACAGCGAGGTGCATGCACTCGAGCGCCTCTCACCTGCGATCACCTGCCGCCAGTACGGCAGCGGCTGCTTCATTGTCGACGAACCGACCGACGAAGACGTACGCCTTGCGCAACAGGGCTTTGACGAAGTCCGGCGGGTCGTCGGCGCGGGACAACACGACGTCGTCATCCTCGACGAGGGCAACGTCGCCACGCACTTCAAGCTCATCGCCGTCGAGCAGCTCCTCGACCTCATCGAGTCCAAGCCGGAGCACGTCGAGTTGGTCATCACCGGGCGCCGGGCCGACCCGCGCCTCATCGAGCGCGCCGACCTCGTCACCGACATGGGCGAAGTGAAGCACTACTACCAGCAGGGCGTGTCCGCGCGAAAAGGGATCGAGAGCTAGGGCGGGTGCGTCACAGTTCCTCGCGGGCGCGCTCGACGATCCGGCGGATTCCCTCGAGCTTGTCCTCGTCCTTCGTGGGCGGGGTGTACCGTGCAACGGCGCCCTTGTACCGCTGGTGGGCGGCTTCGAGCATGTGCGCTTCGCTGCCGAACTCGGTCGCGTCGTCCGCCCACGGACGGCGCTCGATGAATTGCGGCAGCCAGGTGTCGCGGAAGTGGGCGAACGTGTGCGGCGCGTCCAGGTAGGACTTCCCCTCCCCCACGCCGACGGCCCGAATCGCCTCGACCGCCAGCATCTCGTCGTCAACGTGGATGCCTTGGCCGAGCCGCCACAGCCCTTCGCCCAGTTCGCGCTCGATGATGAACTGCACCGGCGAGAAGATCTTGCCGCCGTCCAAGGTCCCCGTGCCGCCCATGTGGAACGGCCGGCCCGTGCAGGCCGCAATGGCCATGGCCCGGTACGTCCGCTCGTAGGCCGCCTGAAGCCCGGGCAGGCGCGCATCGATGTAGTCCGCGCCGGCCGCCACCCCGACGCCGCCGCCGTAGCGCCGCTCGAACAGCTCGGCCACCCCGAGGTTGGACAGCAGCGCCTCGGGCGCGTTGAAGCTCGCCACGCCCTGGCGCATGTCGATGATGCCGTTGCACGCGCCGCCGCCGAAGGTGGCTTCGGGCAACAGGGACTTGATGGTGAGCCAGCCGCCGATCAACTCGGCCGCGCTCAGGGCCACGTTCCCGGCGATGGTTATTGGCGCGTTGCCGCCGCTGATGGGCATCACCCCGACCCCAAACGCCGTGCGCCCGAATTCGATGGCGGCCAGGGTGTAACGCGCGACGCGGTCGCCGAAGGTCAGCGGCGACGTCATGAAGCTCGCGCCGTGCGGGAACACGCGCCGCCCGTAGTAGACCTCCGACATATCGAGCAGGAACGCGATTTGGTCCACCTCGCTCGCGAAAGCGGCCTCGGGCGGGCGGGCTGAATGCTCGATCAGCAGCGCATAGGCCTCGATGGGCTCGAGGCGCGGATCCACGTCGCTCATGGTGACGGCTTGGCTGACCCGGCAGGTCTCGGGCGTATCCACGTCGGCCCAACGTATGATCTCGAGCAGGTCCTCGCGCGTCCCGGGCCGGCGGGCGCGGCGCTCGAAGTCGTGCAGGAACGGCGCGATCACGCACCCTACCGACGGCGCGTACGCACCGGCGTGATCGCGTACGGGCGACTCGCACGGCCTCGCCCGTGCCCTCCGCTCGTCGAGGAAATCCTCGACCAGCCGCGCCGGAAACCGCGCCACGCCCGACGCCTTGTTCACGTTAGCGCCTGCGGCGGCCAAGGCTTCGAGAAACGCCTCATGGCAAACGCGGACGCCGGGCTCATCCAGAATCCGCAGCACGGCCCCATGGAGGCGGTCCAGGTCCGTCTCCGTGAAAAGCGTCAGTCTACCCTCGATCATCCTGCGCCCTCCCCCACGCCGCACCAGTCCATAGCCGCGAAGGCGTACAGCCGAGCCGCCTTCAGGATCTCGGACAGCCGGACCTTCTCCTGCGCCGAATGCGCGAAGAGCAATTCGCCCGGCCCGAACGTGATCGCCGGAATGCCGGCCACGCTCGGAAACAGCCGCGCGTCGCACGACACCGTCCAGCCCTGAAGGCGGTCGGCCAGCCCGGCCTCGCGCGCCGCGCCCTGAACGCACTGAACGAAGGGATGCGCCAGCGGCACTTCATACGCCGCGTTGTGCAGCTTGTCGAAGCGCAGCTCGAAATGCTCGCAGAGCCAGGCGTCGCCGCGCTCGCGGATCCACTCGCTCATCTCGCGCTGGACGTTCTCGATGTCCTTGTTCGGCAGGAAGCCGATGCCGCCCTCGACGCGGCACGTGTCCGGCACCTCGCTCGGCCATTCCCCGGCGCGCACCATGCCGATGCACAACTGGATGGGCCGGTGCGGGAGCCCCTCGAAGTAGGGGTGGTCCATGAAGTTCTCGATGAGATACCGCTCGTATTCCTTGAGAATCCCGATGGCCTGGTTCGCTTTCTCGAACGCCGACACCCCGTTGTCGATCTCGCCCATGTGCGTGGACACGCCCGTGGTGGTCAACTGGAACCACAGCGCCCCCCGGTTCGCCGGACACACCACGTTGCCGGTGCACTCGGCCACGATCGCCGCGTCCGCGGTGTGGCCGTTCACCAACAGCGACAGCGTCCCGTTCCCGCCCGTCTCCTCGTCGATCACCGCCTCGAGACTCACCCGCCCGGCCAACGCCACGCCGCACTCGCGCAGCGCGCGCAGCGCGAGGTACTGCGCCACGGCCCCGCCCTTGTCGTCGGCCGCCCCACGACCCACGATCACGTCCCCGTCCCGTTTCGGCTCGAACGCCTCCGGCCACCTCTGCGCGGGAACGACGTCCAGGTGCGCGTTCAGGATGAGGCTGCGCCCCACCTCGCCGCCGTATTCCGCGACCAGGCTCCCGCGTCCCTCCCACGCCGGCGCCGTGGTGTAGGGCGTGAACGCGGGATGGTCCTGGATGGTGGGATCCATGGGAACCAGGCGCGCATCGAGCCCCGCCGCATCGAGCACGCCCTGCCAGTACGCGACCGCCCCCATCTCCTCGCCGCACACGGAAGGAAAGCGGATGAGGTCCATAAGGACTTCCGCGCCGTGCTCGGTCAGGCCGTCGAT
>Ga0114930_10003391_pt1 | contig 13937 bp, 11 predicted proteins | sample AnhtaG_FD_87300 | JGI IMG/M metagenome (GOLD analysis project Ga0114930, IMG submission 87300) | Deep subsurface microbial communities from Anholt, Denmark to uncover new lineages of life (NeLLi) - Anholt_01485 metaG | ecosystem: Environmental > Aquatic > Marine > Oceanic > Sediment | place... | reverse complement strand
GTTCAACGCCAGTTAAACAAGCTAGGGGTAATCAGACGCTAGGCTAAAAAGCGCTTGGTTTGAAAGGTAACTATGCCTAAAACAATGAGGGGGGTGGGGATTTTTGGTCCCCAGCCCCCTTTTGTTTTTTCAATTCCATAAGATTGTTAGCGATCACCAAGGATTTTTCTCCGGTCAAAATCAGAGTGTGCGCTCCCTTCAACCTCACCCCGGTTATCCCCCTCTCCTTCAAAGGAGAGGGGGAAGGTAGCCACCACCCCCACACCAAACTATTGACCACCCCGGAAAAACGCCTAGATTTTGATTCTGGTGCGTCTGTTATTGTAAAGAAGGGGCTCCGGCTAAGAGAACCAGCACGGAGCCCCCTTTTTGTGCCGCGACTGCACAATCTAAGCAAGTGTGACCTCAATTGCACATTATGGATAATCGTTCAATGGTGAGCAAGAATATGTGGCCAAAAAGGCGGGATGCCACTTGCCCGAAACCTTTACACTCTCTGATTAAGTCTTGAAAGGGCACCCAAAAACTTCCGGATAGAGCCTCTTCGAAGATTCTGGAACCCTGACCTTTCTGGTCAAGTAACTGTTGCTTGGCTCTAGGTTTTTGCCACCCTAGCCTCCTCATCCTATCATTGTGCTGGGAAGCCACAAAGATAGCTCTGGAAAGGCTATGACAATGGCTAACCCTACGCACAATGCAAAAATGAAGGGTATTACCCCCAAGATAATTGTACCAAGGGGTCGGCCTGTAATACCAGAAAGCACGAACAGGTTGAGACCCACCGGAGGGGTTATGTTTGCCAACTCCATATTGACTACAAATACCACGCCAAACCAGATAGGGTCAAATCCCAGACTTACAATAATCGGAACTAGGAGAGGTATGGAAATGAGCAACATCGTCAATGGGTCAATAAGACATCCCATTACAATAAGCGCTAGATTTATCCAAATTATTATCACCCAGCGATTTACCTCAAGACCAACTACCATCGCGGTCAGCTGCGCGGGGATTTTCAGCAGGGTTAAAGCATAACCAAAGGTCATCCCTCCAGTTATCAAAAACAAAATCCAGGCGGTGGTACGTGCCGCCGCCACCGCTGCCCCCCCCATTTGTGACAAATTGAAACCCTTTTGGCTTATGACCATCAGCACCAGGGCGCTGAAAGCACCAGCCGCCGCTGCTTCCGTAGGGGTCATGACCCCCGTATAAATCCCACCCATGACTATAACCACAATTACCAAACTTCCCCAGACACTCCTTAAAGAGAGCAACTTCTCTTTCCAGCTAGACACCTCGGAGATAGTTGGCGCTAGCCTGGGTCGGATTTTTACCAGTATAAGGACAGCAAGCATCAGCAACCCGCTCAAGATTATGCCAGGTATGATGCCAGCCATAAAAAGTCGCCCCACAGAGGTGTCAGTCATCTCTCCGTAGATAATCATCGGGATGCTAGGGGGGATAAGGATGCCTAGGGTGCCCCCAGCTGCTACTACTCCTATGGCAAAGCCTGAATCATAATTCCGACTTTCCATCTCGGGGGTGGAAATTAGGCCTATGGTAGCGGCTGTGGCCATACTCGACCCGCAGATAGCCGCAAAGCCCATGGCGGCTACTATGCTACTTATGGCTAGCCCGCCGGGAACATTCCTGAGCCACTTGCTAGCTGTGTCATATAGGCGCCCAGATAATCCAGACACATGAAAAATTTCGGCCATGAGGATAAAAAGTGGCACGGCGGTAAAAACAAAACTAGTACCAAGATTAAGGGCGATAGCCGCCACGGCACCCCATAGGGTTGACCCACCCATCAGATAGAGGACAATTAAGCCAGGGATTAGCAAGGCAAACGCAATAGGTATCCCTGAAACAAGGAGAAGGATCAGCCCCCCAATTAGCAAGATAACTAACGTATTTGGATCCACAACTGGCTCCTTCATCTAGGGCAAGGCAAGAATTAAGCTAGGCTTCACTCCCCCGCTCTCTTACTCTCTGGACTACGACCTCGCAGGTGGTCGACATATGTCTTGACTATAACTATCCACTGGAGCAGAAATAAAGCCCCACCAACAGGAATAATCCACACAACTAGGACAAGCGGCACCGACAGAAGACCGGTGGCTTTCTCGCCAAAGTGAGAGATCTGCATCATCTTCTCCCACCCTTGCCAAATAAAAACGCTCAGAGCTGAAAAGGCTAAAACAGAGGTAACAATTCGTATAACCCACCGTGCTCTTTCGGGCACTCGTGCGACAACAAGTTCGGCCTTAGGATGTGCATCTTTCCTTATAGCACTAGCCATTGCCAAGTAGCACAGCAGCAGTAAGTATGTGGCTATCTCGAGCGACCAAAATGTGGGGCTGTTAAACACATACCTTGCTATAACCTCATAAGTGGTGATCAATGTCATCACTATGAGTCCACAACCAGCTACCACGTTCGCTTGAGTGGTAAACGAATTAACAAACTTCGCCAGCAGGCTCAGCGTCTGTCTCAATCCTTTGGTCAACAGCTCACACCCCTACTCTCTCGACCAGTACAACCACCAGCAGGAACGACATCCTTTACAAATACCGCTCCTTTCAAAAATGTTGCCTCGTAATTTTACTTGATCGCCTTTTTGGCAATATCGATCATCTTTTGACCGGCTGCACCGACCCCAGTCTGCGCCAGCCACCAGTCCGCAACGGGCTTGCCCGCCTCCCGCCAAAGGACTAGCTCGTCACTGCTAGGTTCGTAAAATTGTATCCCCCCATTTTTACACTCTACTCTCGCCTCCTCAGTTAACCCGTCAATGGCCGCCAAATACTCCTCACGCATTATTTTATCAGAAAGAGTGGTAAAAAGCTCTTGCATATCCTTGGGCAAAGAATTCCATGCCTCTAGGTTAATAACGAAATCCAAAGGGTACAAAGAGATAGGTAAGTCGAGAGCATAGTCGGTAACTTCATAAAGCTTGCGAGAAGCGGTACTTATGAAAGAGGTAAAATATCCGTCTATTGTGCCCAGCTGCATGCCCATATAGATTTCGCCTGAGGGCATGAAAACCGGGGCTCCATCCATTTCACTCGCCAGTTTAGCGATAGCGTCACCAGTCACCCTCATCTTCAGGCCCTGAAAATCACTGGGAACACGGAGCGGCTTATTAGCAAACCAGTGCACCCAGCCCGTAGGTGAGGTGTCAAAAAAATGCATGTTATGGCGTTCATATATGTACTCGCTCCACAGCTCGCGCAATCCTTCGTCCATTACCTTAGCCCACTCGTCATGAGACTCGAAGAGGAGCGCATTAGCTGCGTAGAAGCTGATTAGCGGCTCTTTGCCCGAAAAATATTCAGCGCTTATAAGTGCCATGTCGACCCGGCCGCTTTCTACTTCATCCCACATCATTGTACCGCCCACCAGCTCACCAGTGGGGAAGTACTGAAATGTTATCCGTCCCTCCGAACGCTCCTCCACTGCTTCCATCCACTTTTCTAAGAACACGACAGAGCCATAAGTACGGGTGAGGTGGTGCGCCAGTTTCAATGTTATGGGTTTTACTGGCGTGGGTGTTGGAGTAGGAGTAGGTGTTGGCGTCGGTGTTGGAGCACAGGCTGCAACCAGCGGTATTGCCAACATCAAGATTAGGCAGACACTACAAATTAACATCGCTAGCCTTTTAGTTCTCATTTTAACAACTCCTTATTAAAAATTTAGCTACCCCAAAATATTTAGTCTGACTATTTCATTTCACACCTTTATCAGGCATTCCTTCTACCCCCCCTTTCATTTTCTTTCGCAGTTTCTGAGTCTCAGCCATATCAACTTCCGTGGTAGACTCATTTATCACCACTCCATAGGCTTCCCTGGCTCGCTTTACGCTTACCCTCTCATTACGCACATCATCCAGCACCATCTCCACATCACGCTCAAGGGGATCACCCCACCCCCCACCTCCTGATGTTATCAACTGATATGCATCACCCTTCTTTATGTTCATGGTTATCTTCCCAATATGGCGATTCTCAGTGTCTGGATTAATGATTGACTCCGAAGGAGCCCCACTCTCTCCACCGTAAAGACCATAGGTCCTAGAGCGCTGCCGATCTGTCCGAAGTTGAAGGACAGCCTCATCACCGATAAATTTCCACTCCCGAACCAGGGGCATCGAACCCCTATATTTGCCAGCACCCTCTCTATCAGGCAAATGGCCATGTTGGTTGTACATAATGGGATAAAGCTCCTCATTCAACTCGCAGGACTGGTTGCTACCATTTAAAAAGGGAGGGGTATTGTAATCTACACCATCAGCCGAGGATCTTCCCCCCCAACCACCCCAGATAGTCTCGATAAGAATAAAAGGCTTACCCTCCTTATCGCGACCACCTATATTAAGCAGGCTATCCCCACTCGAGCAACAGGCTGGTATCTTGTCAGGACGTATCTGAGCCTGTGCACCTAGCATAACATCATTTTGACGTGAGAAGGTTCCTCCCCTGCTAGCCACAGCTCCGGGTAACCTTGGGTTAAGATAATTCCCCTCCGGTATTATGAGTGTTACCGGACGCCAGGCTCCACTGTTTCGGGGAATGTCAGGGTCCATCATCTCCCTTAGAGCAGTAATAACAATCGCCTTACTTGATGCATAGGGGTTATTTAGTGCCCCCCTCACCTGCGGTGAAGTCCCGGTAAAATCATAGGTTATCTCATCACCGGCAACTGTGATCTTCAAATGCACCCTAACCGGCTCAAGGGTAATTCCATCATCATCCATATAATCGGTGAACTCATATTCACCATCAGGCATTTTGCTGATCTCAGCTCGCGTTAGCCTCTCGGTGTAATTGAGCAGCTCATCCAGGTAGATACTAAGCGTCTCCCAACCATATGTTTTGGCTAATTCCAAGAACCTCTCCTCCCCGATATGACATGCTGACCGATATGCCTCTATATCACCCACTACTACCATGGGAACACGCGAGTTCACCTTAATTATATCAAACAGGGTTTCATTGGGAACACCCCTCTCATATAGCTTCATCGGGGGGAATCTTAATCCCTCTTGATAAATCTCTGTGGAGTCACAGGCACAACTCCCAGGGGTACTACCACCGACATCTCTCAGGTGGCCACCAGCTGCTGACCAGGCCACAATCTTACCATCGATATAAATGGGATACCACATGTAAATGTCGGGCAGGTGGGCGGCGCCTGAGTAAGGGTCATTGCAGACCATGATGTCACCGGGGTAGGTGGTGTCAGCGTGTGCTTTTATCCAATCACTAATAAGACCTGGGTAAACAAGTGAGTGTATAAGCGTCCCCTCACCTTCTAGAAGCATTTCACCATCGGCATGGCAAATGCCACACTGAAAGTCAAAGGCGTCCCTGGTGAGTGCGGAAAAGGATGTGCGTACTACTCCTATAGTCATCTCATCGACCAGGGAATACAAGAAGTTGTTGATTATTCCCAAAGTGATAATGTCAATCTTCTCTTTAGCCATGTTAACTCACCTCGCTTTTAATATTGATTATGAGATTACCCCAGTCCCCGGTAGCGATGGTACAGTCAGGGGGAATCACAATAGTGGTGTCATAGCAATCCACCAATAGCGGCCCCTCTATCGGGCTTTGCGCGACCTGTTCTAGTTCCAAGACCGGAGTATCTATGAAGCCATGCTCCTTACCCCAATAGGCCTTTCTCTTCTCCGAAGCTAGCCCGGTGGCTTTCGCTGCGCCGGCTCCACCGGTTATGGAGCTCAAAGTTACCCGCTTGGTGGGAATAGTAGCCACTAATCTCAGGGCGACTGCCTGCACAGTGTAGCCCGGTAAGCAGTGACCGTAGGTCTTTTCGTGCTCTGCCTCAAAGTCTTCAGTCGCCTTCACTAGCTCAGTTGGCCCAAGTTTTCCTTCGGGCACTGGGATTGATAGCTCCGACGATTGTCCTTCATATCTGAGGTCAACTAACTTATCGAGGTGAGGCTTAGCCATTGGGCGTCCCCCCCATACTTCCACTGAGGCAATAGCTTCATCCATCATCTCTTCAAAGGTACGGTTCAGATTCTCTAACACCGCGTCCTCCCATAGGTGGGAGAAAGCCTTAGCGTAATGACGCTCGATATCAGCACAGGTGAGCCCAAAGGCACTACAGACCCCAGGGGCAGGAGGCACAATTATCTGTGTTATCCCCAGTCCTTTAGCTACCCCGACGGCATGCATAGCTCCAGCACCCCCAAAGGCGTAGAGGATAAATCTGCGTGGGTCTCTGCCGCGCTCTGAGGAAACTGCCCTTATCGCCCGGAGCATATTGGCGTTGGCGATAGAGTATGCGCCGTAGGCAGCCTCAACGACATCCATCCCGAGGGGTTTGGCTACCTCCTCCTCAATTGCCCGGAAGGCCTTCTTTGCATCTAGCTTAAGCTCACCACCTACCAAGTAATTCTGATTGAGGTAACCCAGCACGAGATTAACATCGGTCAAGGTAGCCTCCTCTCCACCGAGGTCATAGCAAGCCGGCCCAGGTGCTGCCCCGGCGCTCTCCGGTCCGATATGAAGGGCGCCGCCGACATCCACCCGCAGGATGCTTCCCCCTCCAGATCCAATCTCAGCAATGTCGATAGATGGAACTCGAACTACATAGCCCTTACCCTTGAGTAATCGGCTTGCCCGGTGAATTCCTCCCCCAACCTCGTATTCCGGTGAACGTGTGTATTGCCCCTCCTCAACAATTGAGGACTTGGTGGTTGTTCCTCCCATATCAAAGGTGATCAGATTACCAATATTCTGTTGCTGAGCTAGATAGGCACAGCCGACTACCCCGGCGGCTGGGCCACACTCAATTATCTCTACTGGTCTCTCAGCGGCTGCCTCAGGGGCTATCATACCGCCGCTCGACTGCATTACATATAGCGGTGCTGCCACACCGGCCTCGGTTAACTCCTGCCGCAAGGCTCTCAAGTAAGTCGCCACTAGCGGCATAACGTAGGCATTCACTGCTGTCTCACAGGTCCGTTCATATTCCTTTAACAGAGGCATGACCTCTGTGGAGAGGCTAACGTAGACCCCCGGGGCCCTTTCTCTTAGCAATTCACCAATCTTTTGCTCATGAACCGGGTTTTTGGGAGAGTTAAATAAACATACCGCTATTGCTTCCACACCATAGGAGACGAGCTTATCTATGGCTGCTTTTGCCCCGTCAATATCCAATGGGCGAATAATCTCTCCTTTTGTATTGATACGTTCGTCAACCTCAACTCGCAGATACCTTGGGGCAAGTGGAGGTGGCTTACTCCAAGTAAGGTCATACATTACCGGCATGCGGCCGCGACCTATCGAAAGGACATCGCGAAACCCCTTGGTGGTGATAACACCAATTTTAGCACCTGTCAGCTCTATACAGGCATTGGTCACAATGGTACTGCCGTGGACAACCTCTTCGATATCTGAGGCACTCAGGCCGTGGTCTGCGATGACGTCTTGAATACCAGCAATTATTGCCCGGGCATAATCATCCGGAGTTGAGAGCACTTTCTTGGTAAAAGTAGTTCCGTCATCACCGATGAAGATAATATCGGTGAAGGTGCCACCAATATCAACTCCAACTCTAAAACTTTTAGCCATGTACAATCCTCCTTTCTTTTTGTAGACTGTTCACGATTATTTCAGGCTGTGTAGAATCTCTCTTTCTTTGCTGACTATGCGTAGTTACTTCAAACCATGCAAAATCCTCCTTTCTTTGTAGATTGTCTATAGTTACTCCCAACCCTGCTAATTACAGAGCTTCTGCTGAGTTGCTTACTGTTTCTTTGCTTTGACAACAGCTGAAATCGCCTTTATGTGTTCGAGACTGGTACCACAACAGCCACCGATAATCCGCACGCCGGCGTCAATCCAGTCTGGAACCACCTTGGCTAGATCATCTGGTGTCGCTGGGTAAACCGTCTCACCTTTGATCAGTTGAGCTACACCCGCATCTGGCCTTACGGTCATGTAACCTTTATACCCTTTTCTTATCTCGCCAATAAGATTGCTGGCTTCCGGATACCAGTCAGAGGCATGTGGAGATTGGGTCAATAAGCCACAGGTAAAGCCAACGACATCAGCTCCTGCCTCCTGAAGTCTGCGTGATGCTGTCTCAGGGTCTATACCCATCATTGTTCGGAATCCCTTCTTACCTTTAAAAAAGACGCTTGCAGCGATTATGGGAAAGTCGGTGAGATCTTTTATTACTTTAATAATCACTACCTGAACGTCGAGTTGGGTACCACCAACACTGAACAAATCAACCCCACCTTCTATCAAAGCGACTACTTGCCTCTCATAGCCTTCGTAGACCTCATCAACGGTCATATTGCCCACAGGCTCTAAAAAATCTGGATTTGAAGACGAAATGTGTCCACACAAGTAATGATTTTTCGGGGTAACCTCCTTCGCAAGTTTCGCTGAATAGTAGTTCAACTCGAAGATCCTGTCATCTATGCCAAAGGGCTTTGCCCTAAATGGGTTACTTGCTTGAGTTGCGGTAACCCCGATGTCTGACCCGGCTGCGTAAGACTGCCTGAGAGCATCCTGAAATTCACGTGGGTGCCTAATAACCCATTCCGATAGGTGTGACTCTAAATCTTTGCCCCAGTCTGCCAGCATTGTATGCAATGCTGGCCAGCCGACTAGCACCTCACTCCTTATTCTTTCTAAAAAGTCTTCTCTTTTCATCCTAATCCCCCTATTAGCAATTGTTTAAAACTATTTGATTTTGCCCTACTTCACTCTAGGTTTAGCTTTTGCAACCAGTTACGCCTTTGCTTGTTTCACAAGAGCAGCTAACTCCCCGTAATTCAAGCCAAAATCTATCACTAATGCCTTCACTGTCACAGTACTTTCTCTGCCTTGAGTCTCGCTAATGATCGGTCAAAAGCTTCCACAGTCTTCTTTATATCTTGCTCAGTTATGGCCCCGCTTACAAACAGCTCAACCAGTCCCAAGCCACAGTTAATACCATTCAAGAGTAGAGCCAAAATAACCTTAGATCTCAAAGAAGCCTCCATACCGGCATCCAACATTTCGAGGTCAGGATTAGAACAATGTTCAACATCGCATTTACCAAGGTAAGGGCAATTGTGGTTAAGAAAAATGCGCACAATTGAATAGTCACCATAGGCACAACCACGAACATTGTGCTTTTTTATCTGCTCATTGAGACCTTTCCTGAGTACACCGGTTAGCCTGTTCATGCGAGCCTGTACCTCTCCTGACTTAAGGATCTCCAGGCCGGCAACGGTAGCAGCGAGTGCAATGGGAGTCCCGCTGTGGGTACCTTGAGACCTAACACGTTGGTATCGGTCATGCCTTTTGTCTCCGGTGAAAGCCAGTTGCTGCATAATCTGTTTCCTGCCCGCGACAGCTGCTACAACCATGCCACAACCAAGGGACTTACCTAAGGTGACTAAATCAGGAATAACCCCGGTGACTTCTTGCGCGCCGCCTGCAGCAAGCTTGAAGTTAGTCATAACCTCATCCCAGATAAGGACAATCCCCATTTCCTTAGTAATTTGGCGTACCTCTTCAATGAAGCCAAGTCGATTTGGCATCATCCCGTGGTGTGCTCCCGTCGGTTCCATGATAACGCAGGCAACATCACCTCTCTCAGCAAATCTCCGAACATCCTCACTGCTGTTGTGGTTAGCCAGCAAGACATCCTTAAAAGCTTCCTTTGAAGTGCCTGCCGAGTATGGTACATCAAAAGGCGCCGATACTGCAGCAAATCCAGCTCCATCAAAAGCACCGTGCCAGTGCCCACGAAACTTAATAACCTTGTCTTTACCTGTGTAGGCTCGCGCTATTCGTATAGCCAACATATTTGCTTCTGCGCCGCTCCCAATGAATCGTACCTGCTCGGCACAGGGAATCATCTCGACGACCAATTCGGCCGCCCTTATTTCCAGCTCATTACATGAACCAAACTCTATGCCTTTATCCAGCTGCTTCTTTATTGCTTCTACTATAGCTGGGTTCCGGTACCCGAGGATGTAAGTGCCATGTCCAGGATGGTAATCGATGTATTCGTTACCATCAACATCCCATACTTTTGAACCCGCACCCCTGTCCATATAGACGGGAAATGGTATCATATGACGCACATCATGCACAAGACCACTAGGGATTACCTCCTTTGCCCTACGATAAAGTCCCTGTGACTTTGAATGGGTGGCGGTATACTCCTCCTCAATAGTCATCCCAAGTTGCTTGTCTGGCTCTAGTGTCATTTCGTTCTCCCTTCTAGGTGAAATTAGCAGACTCTTTTTGCGTAGCCTTTCAATTAGAATAGACTTGACTATTCGCTCCTTCTGTTGTCCAACTCATGCCATGTTTCTTGAATCTCCTGCCGATGACTACATCAATATTTTTCTCCATCGCTCCGGTGCTACATACCAGTACCCTTTCGGCCTTGACCTTACCCCTGAGGGACCTTTCTTTTTGTAGGCTATTCATAGTTAATTTTAGATTTCAGGCTAGTCCCAGAAGCTCTTTTGCCTTATCCACAGCAGACCCGGCATCTGGAGCATACCCATCGGCCCCAATAGAATCAGCGTATCCCTGGGTGACGATACAGCCGCCAATCATTGTCTTGACTCGCCCTTTGAGGCCGGCTTTCTCTAGAGCATCAATAACGGGTTGCATATGTTGCATGGTGGTGGTAAGAAGGGCGGACATGCCAATTATTTCGGCGCCGTTTTCGGCAGCCTCAACAAATTTTTCAGTAGGAATATTAACTCCCAGGTCTATGACTTCAAAGCCAGCTCCTTTTAGCACTATCCCTACCAGATTCTTGCCAATGCTGTGTACATCTCCTTGCACTGTCCCCAGGGCTACCTTCCCTTTCGACTCATGCTTGCCGTTTTTCAACAACAATGGTTCCAGAACCGCCATCCCGGCATCCATAGCCTTGGCTGACATCATTACTTCAGGAAGAAATACCTCGTTTTCCTTAAATAGTTTACCCACCACCGTCATGCCAGCAATCAGCCCGTTATCAAGCACATCGTCTGGGATTATCCCCTCATCCAGAGCTGCCTGGGTCAACTCTTTTACCTTGGCAGCTTGACCTTCCTTTAGATTTTCTGCTATTGCCTGTAGGGTGTCCATTTGCTCTCCCTTCTTTTTTAATCCTTAAGAGCTTTAACAGCTGTTGAAATGGCCTTGATGTGTTCCAGGCTACTTCCACAACAACCACCGACCAGCGATGCCCCGGCGGCAATCCACTTTGGAACCTCGTTAGCCATCTCCTCCGGCGTAAGCGGTTGCACTATCTTACCCTCAATCAATTGGGCTAAGCCAGCATCAGGCTTTATCAACAGTGGTTTATCATAACCTTGCCTCATTTCCTTAACAACGGTAAGGGCGTTTCCTATAGGGCGAGCAATGTCACCACAGACAGCACCGACAACATCAGCCCCAGCCTCTGCAAGTCTGGCTGATGCTGTCTTGACGTCGAGGCCCATTATCGTTCTGATTCCCCTCTTTCCAGCATAAAAAAGTTTCGGCCTATTACCGGGAGATCGCAACGGCCCCTCACTGCTTTGATACAGATTACTGCCTCTTCTGTATCATTATCGGTGCAAAAGAATAAGTCGACCCCACCTTCTAGCATAGGGATTATCTGCTCCACGTAGCTTTTGTAGAGTTCATCAACAGTTACCTCGCCCAGAGGCTCCAAGAAAACTCCAGACAATCTCACTTGCCCAGGTAGATAGCAGTTCTCCGGGGTAACCTCCTTAGCGAGTTGCACTTGCTTGAGGGTTAGTTCGTAGAGCCTGTCTTCCAAACCGAAGTCTCTGAGCCTGTATCTACCATTCCCCTGAGTTCCCGCCGTTCCAATATCGCATCCGGCGGCATACATTGCTTTGAGTACACTTTGAAACTCAGTGGGGTGGTTAACGATCCACTCAGATAAATGCCCCGATAGGTCACGACCCGTCTCTTGTTCCAACGGGGTGTGTATTGGCCCGTAAGAAACTAAGACCTCACCGTCTCTTAGCCTTTGTAGAAGGTCTCTCGCCATTCTTGTACTTCCTTTCCAGTATGCTAGTCTTATAACCGTTGTGTTTCTTTAATCAGTAGCCTACACTTGCCCAACCACGGTCGGCTTGTTCTCGACCTGGTCCCATAATGGGATAACGTCGTACTGGTGGCAGAGCATACTTTACCCATAATTCATGCCAGCCGTAGAGGGTTCGCACATAAAATTCAAGTGGTGCTGGCTTATTATCAGCTAAGGCGGAACCAGGCTCAACCATCCATTCCTTGGGTCGGGGAATAACACCATGAGCCATAAGGTAGTCCCACCCACTAAGGGTAGATTTCACCGCCTCATCTACAGTCTTAAATCCATAGGGCTGGCACATCTCAACTCCCCAAACAAAGCAGGGGCTAACATTCCCTTGACCAAATATATCAACTTCGTCACACATCATATCTACCCACTTCTTCCAACCAACACGCTTTGCCTTCCCCGGGCAGAGGATATTGAATAGCCGCTCGTCCCATACCTCAAGGTTGCTTTCATGGGCATCGATACCATTAGCCCGATATCTTTTAGCTACCTCACGTGTTTTAGGTGCTGTTTGCAAGCAGAGAGGCCATCGGTAGCCAATAGCCTCGTGTATGGCGTCGGCATACCGCATATAAAAGTCATCCTCATTCAAGCCATCCACCTTACCTAAAATTGTCCCCCCAGTGAATAGTATACCGGGCGGTAGTCTTCCTGGTGGCCACTCCTCCCCAAAATAGGCTTCCCTGAACGCTTCCTTTACCTGCTCAGGTTTCTCAAACCAGCCCCGTTTTGAGCGCAATCCCACCCTTTGTTGTTCTTTAGCAGCGCGATTTATATCACAAAACTTGCATTCTTCTTCGTAACCCCAGAATTGGCACATCCTCAGCGCCACAAAGCGGGTAAAAGGCTTACCGGGGATAACATCCACGACTTCACCATAAGAAGTCCCATCCTCAAAATGCTTATCCTTGTATTTGGGGCGGGGGTAGGGGTCAAGTATTGAGGCGATGGGTATATGCTGACCATTCTCTTTTGTACATAGGGTAAGTTTCCCGTCTATCAAATCAACGATATACTCAGAATTACGGTAAACATGCCAGTCCAGGGTGGTGTTGCCGCGCAAACCGTACATTCCGCCGGTAATATGCATCTGGTCAGGAACCTTACTCCATTTAGCATCGGGAGCGTCCCTATCCCAGATAAACAGATTGTAGCTCTTGCTGTGGTAAGGTTCCACAAACTTAAGGGCACTTTCGGTACAATCCACCCCCTGAATGGCGACGTCAGTTTGGATTATAGGCTCCCGTGGCACATCGGGATACTTGTTAAACATCAGCTCCAATTCTGCTTGCCTGCCTAATTGCTTTTCTTCCATTTTCGGCCTCCTACTATAAGGTATGCCAATGCATATATGTCAGCCGCTCTTGGTCGAAATACGAACAGCATTCAGCAGTCATCCCCAACCGGCTTAATAAAGCCAAAGGGCTCAAGGGTACACCATACCATCGGGTCTCTGAGCCCTTCTAGCACATTTTATTTGACTTATCTTCAGGATTACTTTAGAACAGAAATAGCTATATAACATCACTACCTAATTACCTCGGGAAGACCTGTTGCTGCAGGTCCTTTCTATTTTAGCTGTCTTTCTTTCCTTTTCTGCCTTGCCACCTTCGGCTCTATTGCTTCTTAAATCAAGCCACCAAGCGTTTTCATAAAATATATACAGTCGAGATGGATAGTCGACATCGCCGTTCCTTGGTTTATGTTAGCACACTATCAATATCTTGTCAAGCCCGCGAATTGACTCTGTTAATGTTCTATGATTTTGTCACCATCTAAGTGTTCTGAGAAAATGTCACCATATGAAAGAGTTGGTGATATTGAACAAGAAAGAGCAAAAGAGGTCG
>Ga0114930_10003390_pt1 | contig 13940 bp, 16 predicted proteins | sample AnhtaG_FD_87300 | JGI IMG/M metagenome (GOLD analysis project Ga0114930, IMG submission 87300) | Deep subsurface microbial communities from Anholt, Denmark to uncover new lineages of life (NeLLi) - Anholt_01485 metaG | ecosystem: Environmental > Aquatic > Marine > Oceanic > Sediment | place... | reverse complement strand
CTCGTCCTCGTTGCGCGCGTGGACCAACGCCAGCGGCCGGTCCTTGCCGACTCGCTCGCCGATACCCGCCACGTCGCTTAAGCCCACCGCGAAGTCGATATGGTCCTCCGCCCTGCGCCGGCCGCCGCCGAGCGACAGCACCGCCAAGCCCACGGCGCGCACGTCCATCGACTGCACGAAGCCGGACGCGACCGGCGGCGCCGGGCGCACCACGCCGGCCCGGGCCAGGTACTTGGCGTGGTTCTCGACGATGTCCCTGGGACCGCCCAGCACCGCGACCATCTTTTGGAACTTCTCGGCTGCGGCGCCCGATGACAGCGCCCTCTTCACCTTCGCTTTCGCCTCGTCGAGGTCCGCCGCCAGACCGCCCAGCAGCAGCATCTCGCCGGCGAGCGCACGGGTGACGGTCACCAGCCGTTCCTCGCTGCGGCCCGATTTCAGGATTTCGATCGACTCGGCGACCTCGAGCGTGTGGCCCGCGGTTCGGCCCAGGACCTGGTTCATGTCGGTCAGCACCGCCATGCTGTGCAGGCCCGCGCCGCGCGCGACTGTGGCGATGCTCTGCGCCAGCGCCTCCGCCACCTCGTATTGCGGCATGAACGCGCCCGAGCCGAACTTGACGTCCATCACCAGGCCGTCGAGGCCGGCTGCGATCTTCTTCGCCAGGATCGAGGCGGTGATGAGCGGGATCGACTCGACCGTCGCGGTCACGTCGCGGATGGCGTAGAGCCGCCGGTCGGCCGGCGCCAGGTCGTCGGTCTGCCCGACGATGGCGCAGCCGACCTCGCGCACCGCGCGCTGGAACAGCGGCACGTCGGGCCGCGAGGTGTAGCCGGGAATGCTGTCGAGCTTGTCGAGGGTGCCGCCGGTGTGCCCGAGGCCGCGGCCCGAGATCATCGGCACGAACCCGCCGCACGCCGCGACGATCGGCGCCAGGATCAAGCTCACCTTGTCGCCCACGCCCCCGGAGGAATGCTTGTCCAGCACCGGTCCCGGCAGGTCGAGCGGTTTCCAATCCAGCGTGCGGCCGGACTTCGCCATCGCCATGGTCAGCGCCACGCGCTCGCCCATCGACAGGCCGCGGAAGAACACCGCCATGGCGAAGGCGCCGATCTGCGCCTTGGCGATCGAGCCGTCGACGATGCCCTTGACCACGAACGCGATCTCGTCGGCGCTAAGCACGCCGCCGTCGCGCTTCTTGCGGATGATTTCCTGGGGCAGCAGCATCGCGGTCAGCGCTTCAGGTTCGTCCGCCCGAACGTGAGCGGCAGAAGCTCGCGTAGCGTCACGGTGCGCCTTACGCCTTTGCCGTCGCAGAGGTGGATTTTCACATCGGGCGCGGCGAACTCGCCCAGGCGCTGGCAGCATCCGCCGCACGGCATCACCGTATCGTTGCCCTCGGCCACCACCACGCATTCCAGAACGCGCCTGTCGCCGGCGGAAATCAGCGTGCCGATCGCCGTGGCCTCGGCGCACTGGCTCTCGGGATAGGAGGCGTTCTCGACGTTGCAGCCCGCGAACAGCCGCCCGCTTTCGCCGCGCAGGCACGCCCCCACTTTGAAGTTGGAATAGGGTGCGTGCGCGTTCTCGCGCGCCGCCGCCGCCAGCGCGATCATCCTCGCAAGGCCGTCCGAGCCGTCCATGGCCGCAGTTTTGGGCCATAAACGCCCCTTTGCCAATAGCGCCCGGGGCGGCTAAACCTGTGCGCCGGAAGGCCCGGCTTTGGGGGAAACAGGGGGCATGCAGACCGAACTGACGGCCACGGACGGGCACAAGCTCGCGGCCTGGCGCGCCGAGCCGAAAGGTAAGCCGCGCGGGGCCATCGTGGTGATCCAGGAAATCTTCGGCGTGAACCGGCACATGCGCCGGGTAACCGACGGCTTCGCCGCCGACGGCTATGTCGCGATTTGTCCGGCCCTGTTCGACCGGGTGGAGCGCGGCGTGGATATCGGCTACGGGCCGGACGACATCGCCAAGGGGCGCGACCTGCGCGGCAAGATCGCGTGGGAGCAGACCCTGGCCGACGTGGCGGCGGCGATCGCCGCGGTGCGCAAGGCCGGCAAAGTCGGGGTCGTCGGCTATTGCTGGGGCGGATCGGTGGCGTGGCGCGCGGCCACGCAACTCGACTGCGACGCCGCCGTGGGCTATTACGGCGGCATGGTGCCGCAATTCGCCAACGAGAAGGCCAAATGCCCGGTGATGCTGCATTTCGGCGCAAAGGACGCCTCGATCCCCTTGAGCGACGTTGACAAGTTCAAGAAGGCGCAGCCCGGCATTCCGGTGCACGTCTATCCCGCCGACCACGGATTCAACTGCGAGGACCGCAAGCAACACGACCCCGCCGCCGCGAAGCTTGCGCGCGAGCGTACGCTGGAGTTCTTCGGCAAACATGTCGGCTAGCATGAACGCGGCGGCACAGCGCCGCGCGACCGCCGCCGGCGCCACGCCGAAGATTCGCGTCCGCGGCCTGAAGAAGGCCTTCGGCGAGAACCGGGTGCTGAACGGCGTGGACCTCGACGTGATGCCCGGCGAATCGGTGGCGTTGGTCGGCCGCTCGGGCTCGGGCAAGTCGGTGCTCGCCAAATGCATCCTGGGCCTGATCCCGCCGGACGAGGGGACGATCGAGATCGATGGCCGCGACGTGGCGGGCATGTCGCGGCGCGAGCGCGACGCGGCCTATGCAAAATTCGGCTGCCTGTTCCAGAACGGCGCGCTGTTCGACAGCCTGCTGGTCTGGCAGAACGTGGCCTTCACGCTGGTGCAGGCGCGCGGCTGGGCCTGGGACAAGGCCAAGAAGCTGGCGGTGGACCGGCTGCGCGACGTCGGCATGGACGCGGCGGTGGGCGACCTGTTCCCGGCCGAACTGTCGGGCGGCATGCAGAAGCGCGCGGCGTTCGCCCGTGCCATCGCCGCCAGCCCCGAGGTGGTGGTGCTGGACGACCCGACTGCGGGCCTCGACCCGATCGTGACCGCGGCCATCAGCAAGCTGATCCAGAAGATCATCCGCGAGGCGGGCGCGACGGCGCTTTCGATCAGCCAGGACCTGACGGTGATCCACAACATCGCCGACCGCGTGGCGATGCTGTACGAGGGCAAGATCATCTGGACCGGGCCGGGCGCCACGGTCGAAAAGTCGGGCGATGCCTACGTCGAGCAGTTCATCAACGGCCGCCGCCAGGGGCCGATCGCCGCCGACGTGGTGTAGCGGCACGGCCCGGGCTTGGGCCGCGAACCGGTACCTTCGGCGAAGCCGGACCGTTCACGTGTCCGCCGCGAGGCCGGCACGCGCCATGTCCGTCACGACGCGCCGGAATAGGTCTTCGGCTTGGCCGGGATCGAAGTCGGTCCTGTAACGCTTCTTCACGCCGAGCTTGGCTAGGTCATAGTCGATGGCCGGGCGCACACCGTGCCGGGCCAAGCAACTCTTTACGCACGTCAACGCGCAGCCGTCGATCGCGACGACCCGCCTGCCGGAGGTAGCGAGGCGCACGAGCGACGGTACGTCTCCACCCACGCCCGCGATGCACGACATCTCGGCACAGCCGACACGATCGAGACGCAGCGCAATGTGGTTGGCGAGCTGCGCGGCGCTCGAGCACCCCGAGCATGAATAGACCAAGGGCAAGCCGCTTCTGCGCATCGATGTTTCCCCATGACGACGGTCGACGCCGCGTTCCGGAGGGCCGGCGGTCCCGAGCGGCTGCGTTGAAGCGCCCCGGCTCGATCCGATCGGCCGTTTGTGTCGCAGGATCGGTACCCGCGCGGAATGGGTCAGATTGTCGCTTCCGGCGGGAGGCGGGCAATGCGCCGCTTGCCGGCGCTTGTGAGCGGAGCGCGCCGGCGCTGCGCCGCGGCGCCCGTGCCGCCGCCGCGAAATCAGCGCGCCTTGCCCAGCGCCCTGCCCGCCACGGCCTGAAGCTTCTTCGTCATCGCGGCGCTGCGCTTCTCCGGCGCGGTGATGATCGCGGTGTCGAGCGCGGTGTGGCAGCCGCAGCGGCACGGCTCGGTCCGTGCGCTCAGTTTCGGCGTCGTGCGCTTGACGAGCGCCCGCGCCTTGTCGGCGTTTTCCAGCAGGATCTTGATTACCGCCTCGACCGTCACCGTGTCGTGGTGCGGATGCCAGCAGTCGAAGTCGGTCACCATCGCGATGGTCGCGTAGCATATTTCGGCTTCGCGGGCCAGTTTGGCCTCGGGCATGTTGGTCATGCCGATCACCGAACAGCCCCAGGAGCGGTAAAGCTCGGACTCCGCCTTGGTCGAGAACTGCGGGCCCTCCATGACCATGTAGGTGCCGCCGCGCCGATGCGGAATGCCGAGTTCCTTGGCCGCCGCCTCGATATGGTCGCCGAGCCGCCGGCACACCGGATCGGCCATGCCGACATGCGCCACCAGCCCGGTGCCGAAGAAGCTCTTCGCGCGGGCGAAGGTGCGGTCGATGAACTGGTCGACGATTACGAACGTTCCGGGCGGCAGGTCCTCGCGCAGCGAGCCGCAGGCGCTGACCGACAGGATTTCGGTCACGCCGCTGCGTTTCAGCGCATCGATGTTGGCGCGGAAGTTGAGCTCGGACGGCGGCACGCGGTGGCCGCGGCCGTGGCGCGGCAGGAACACGATCTTCTGGCCGTCGAGCTCGCCGAAGCACAGTTCGTCGGACGGCTGCCCGAAGGGCGACGCCACGCGCCGCCACTTCACGTTCTTCAGGCCGTCGATGTTGTAGACGCCGCTGCCGCCGATGACGCCGACCACCGGCGGCGTGCCGGGCTTGGCCGCAGGTTTCGGCGCGCGCACGGCGGCCATGTCAGTGAACGCCTTTCCAGACCTTGCGCTTGACCGCGTAGAGCAGTCCCGTGAGCACGATCAGGAACAGGATCGCCTTGATGCCCATCTGCTTGCGGGCTTCCATCTCCGGTTCGGCCGCCCAGCTCATGAACGTGGTCACGTCCCGCGCCATCTGCGCCACGTCGGCTTTGGTGCCGTCCGCATAGACCACGCCCCCGTCGTTGAGCGGCGGCGGCATCGCGATCTGGCTGCCGGGGAAATAGACGTTGTAGTTCATGCCCTGCTGCAGTGTGACGCCGGCGGGCGGATCCTTGTAGCCGGTCAGCAGGGCATAGACATAGTCGGCCCCGTGCTCGCGCGCCTTGGTCATCAGCGTCAGGTCGGGCGGAAAGGCGCCGCCGTTCGCCGCGCGCGCGGCCTTTTCGTTGGGAAACGGCGAAACGAAGCGGTCGGATGGCTGGCCGGGGCGCTTGAACATCTCGCCCTGGTCGTTGGGACCGTCGGTCACCTCGTAGCCCGCCGCCAGCGCCTTGACCTCGTCGGCGTTGAAGCCGAGCGCGTTCAGATCGCGAAAATGGAGGTATTGCATGCTGTGGCAGCCGGCGCAGACTTCTTTGTAGACCTGGTAGCCGCGTTGCAGCGCCGCGCGGTCGAACGTGCCGAACATGCCCTGGAAACTCCAGTGCTGGCCGGGTGGCGTGGCGTCGCCGGCCGCGCGCGCGGGCGCGGCCAGGACCAGCATGCCAAGGGCGACGGATGCGGCCCGCGCCGCGAATGCAATGCGCGCGCGCATCAGGCCTTCCCTCCGGTCAGCACGGGCTCGGATATGGACTTAGGCAATGCCAACGGCCGTTCGAACCAGCCGATCACCGGCAGCAGCACGATCAGGTGGAAGAAGTAATAGAACGTGCCGATGCGCGCGACCCACAGCGCCAGGCCTTCGGGCGGCTTCGCGCCGGCCCAGGTCAAGGCCGCGCAGCAGATCACGAACAGCCAGAACACCTTCTTGTAGACCGGCCGGAACCGCGCGCTGCGCACGCGCGAGGTGTCGAGCCACGGCAGCACCGCCAGGATGAAGATCGACCCGAACATCAGGATCACGCCCGCCAGCTTCGCCGGCACCAGCGTGAAGCCGATCCAGTTGCCGATGAAGTTGTCGGGCGTGGCGCGCAGGATGGCGTAATAGGGCAGGAAGTACCATTCCGGCACGATGTGCGGCGGGGTCTGCAGCGGGTTGGCGGGGATGTAGTTGGCGGCGTCGCCCAGCAGGTTCGGCGCGAAGAACACCATGAGCGCGTAGAAGATCAGCAACACGCCCACGCCGAACATGTCCTTGACCGTGTAGTACGGGTGGAACGGGATCGTGTCCTGCGGGCCCTTGATGTCGATGCCCAGCGGGTTGCCCGACTTGGTGGTGTGCAACGCCCAGATATGCGCGCCGACCACGCCGACGATCACGAACGGCAGCAGGTAGTGCAGCGAGAAGAAGCGGTTCAGCGTCGGATTGTCGACCGAGAACCCGCCCCACAGCCACATGACGATGTGCTCGCCGAAGAACGGGACGGCCGAAAACAGGTTGGTGATGACGGTGGCGCCCCAAAAGCTCATCTGGCCCCACGGCAGCACGTAGCCCATGAAGGCGGTCGCCATCATCAGCAGCAGAATGAGGATCCCGAGCCACCACAGCAGCTCGCGCGGCGCCTTGTAGGAGCCGTAGTACAGGCCGCGGAAGACGTGGATGTACACCACGATGAAGAACATCGATCCGCCGTTCATGTGGATGTAGCGGATCAGCCAGCCGTAGTTCACGTCGCGCATGATGCGCTCGATGCTGCTGAAGGCGTAATCGACATGCGGCGTGTAGTGCATGGCCAGGATCACGCCGGTGACGATCATCACCACCAGCATGAAACCGGCGAGCGAGCCGAAGTTCCACCAGTAGCTCAGGTTCCGCGGCGTCGGATAATCCATCGCCGCGTGCTGCATGGTCGAGAAGACCGGCATGCGCTGGTCGATCCACTTGACCAGCTTGTTGTCCATCCAAGGGGCCGAGGCGGTCATCGTATGGGCGGCTCCTAGCCGATCTTGACGATGGTGTCGGTGGCGAAGGCGTAGGGCGGGATTTCCAGGTTCTTGGGCGCCGGCCCTTTGCGGATGCGCCCCGAGGTGTCGTAGTGCGAGCCGTGGCACGGGCAGAACCAGCCGCCGTAATCGCCGTGCGGATCGCCCAGCCCCTGGCCCAGCGGCACGCAGCCGAGATGGGTGCACACGCCGACCATGATCAGCCATTCCGGCTTCTTCACGCGCGCGCTGTCGGGCTGCGGATCGATCAGGGACTTCACGTTCACATCCTGCGCCGCCTTGATCTCCTGCGGCGTGCGGTGCCGGATGAACACGGGCTTGCCGCGCCACACCACCGTGATCGACTGACCCGCCGCCACCGGCGCCAGGTTCACCTCGGTCGCGGACAGCGCGAGCACGTCGGCGGCCGGGTTCATCTGGTGGATCAGCGGCCAGGCGACCGAGCCCGCGCCCACCGCGGCGACGCCGCCGGTCAGCATGAACAGGAAATCGCGCCGGTTGGTTTCTTCGTGGGCGCCGCCCGGGTGGCCGGGCTTAGCGGTGTCGGCCATCGACAAAACCTCGTTCTCTGCCGCGCCGGGAAACCCGGTCGGGCCAGTGCCAGCATCTCTGCGTTCATTCGCGATTGCGACGCAACGTCGCGGCGCGAAGCCGGCGCCATGAGACCCCCGCGGACGCCGGCGAGCGCTGGTATAATAGAATTTTTCCGCATTGCAAAGGCCGCGTGAGCCCCTTCCGGCGGGTGCCGGTCTTGCCCCCCGGGCCTGACGGCGGTTAGCTGGATTGCGATGGCAAGCCGCATCCGCCTGGCGCTTTACCAGCCCGATATCCCGCAGAATACCGGGGCCGTTCTGCGCTTGGCCGCGTGCCTGGGCGTGCCCGTGGACGTGATTTTTCCGTGCGGCTTCGTATGGGACGACCGCCGCCTGCGCCGGGCGGGGATGGACTATCTTGCGGGCGTCGAGCTCGCCCGCCACGATTCGTGGCAGGCGTTTCTGGACGCGCCGGAACGCGCCGGCAGACTGGTGCTGTTGACGACGGGTGCCGCGGTCGGGCATGTCGATTTCATGTTCAGGCCGGACGACACGCTGCTGCTGGGCCGCGAGAGCAAGGGCACGCCCGAGCGGGTCCACCGCGCCGCGGCCGCCCAAGTGCGCGTGGCGATGCGCGCGGGCATGCGCTCGCTCAACGTGGCCGTCGCGGCGGCGATGGTGCTGGGCGAGGCGCTGCGCCAGACCCGGCAATATCCCGGACAGGCGCGGTGAGCGAACCCGCCTGTCCCGCCTCCACGCGCGAGCGCCGCGAGCGCGCCGCGCGCTGGTTCGAGGAGCTGCGCGATCGCATCTGCGCGGCGTTCGAAAAGTTGGAGGACGAGCTTATCGGGGTCGCGCCCGCGCTGGCCGCGGGCCGGCCGGCCGGCCGTTTCGAGCGCAAGCCCTGGCGGCGCCCGGAAAGCGACGGCGGCGGCGGCGAGATGGCGATCATGCGCGGCCGCGTGTTCGAGAAGGTGGGCGTGAACGTGTCCGCCGTCCACGGCGTCTTCAGCCCCGAGTTCCGCGCGCAAATTCCCGGCGCGGCCGGGGACCCGCGCTTTTGGGCCGCCGGCATCTCGCTGGTGGCGCACCCGCGCTCGCCCAAGGTGCCGGCGGCGCACATGAACACCCGCCATATCGTGACCACGCGCGCCTGGTTCGGCGGCGGCGCCGACCTGACGCCGGTCGCTCCGGTGGAAAACGACACGCGCGATTTCCATGCCGCGCTGAAATCGGCCTGCGACCGGCATGACGCCGGCTATTACCCGCGCTTCAAGGCCTGGTGCGACGAGTATTTCTTCCTCAAGCACCGCGGCGAGGCGCGCGGCGTCGGCGGCATCTTCTACGACAACCACGACACCGGCGACTTCGAGCGCGACTTCGCGTTCACGCGCGATGTGGGCCTGGCGTTCCACGAAGTCTATCCGCGCCTGGTGCGCCGGCACCTGGCCGAGCAGTGGACCGAGGAAGACCGCCGCCGGCAGCTCGTCAAGCGCGGCCGCTACGTCGAGTTCAACCTCCTGTACGACCGGGGCACCAAGTTCGGGCTGATGACCGGGGGCAACGTCGAGGCGATCCTGATGTCGCTTCCCCCCGAAGCGGCATGGCCTTAGACTCTCCGTCCATCGAAGGCCGAAGTTGGAGATGTCCGATGCAGTTGCGCGCTTTGCCTGCCGTCGTCGCCGGCGTGGTCCTCGCCCTATCGGCTGGTGCGGTGTTCGCCCAGGCGCAGCCGCAGCTCGCCCCCAAGACCCTGCCGATCGATGCGTATTTCGGCATCTTCTCCGGCGCGGCCGTCGCGGAATCGAACGAGACACCCGGCGGCAAGGCGAGCTTCCGCGACACGCGGCTGGAAATCCGCCCGGCCGGCGGTGGGGCGTTCTCGGTGGCCTGGAGCACGGTCGCGCCCGGCAGCGTCAGCGGCAAGCCGAAGACCAAGACCACCACGGTGGTATTCAATCCGACGCCCAAGCCGAACGTCTTCGAGGCCGCGACCCAGGGCAATCCGGTCGCCGGCAACGATTTCTTGTGGGCGCGGCTCAACCGCAACACGCTTACGGTCTACGCCGTCACCACCCAGCCGGACGGGCGCTACGAGCTGCAGAAATGGGACCGCACGCTCCAGGGGACCGGCATGCAGATGGTCTACACGCGCCTGAGCGACGGCGAGCAGAGCCGCATCGTGCGCGCCCGCCTGGTGAAGGACGCGCGCTGACGCGTCACGCGAACCACGCTTTCCAGGCGTCCCACCCCGCGACCAGGCCGGCGATGACGGCATAGCCCGCGCCGATCGCGTGCACGCCGTCGCCCTTGCCCAGCGCCGCGTGCCAGGCGGGATCGTCGATCAGTTTCGGATAGACCGGCAGGTACGGCACCCCGATCTCCCGCGCCAGCGACGCGTACGTCCGGTCGAGCTCGGCAATGCGCGCGTTGGCGAAGTCGTATTGCACGCCCGGGCCGGGCGAGACGCGCTGGCCCGCCTTGTTGACCGGCGCCGGGCCCACCCACAGCGTCGGCTTCCAGGCCTTGGCTTCGGTCAGGATCGCGCGTGCGTTGGCCGCGGACTGCGCCGGCGGCACGCGCACGTTGCCCGTTATGTCGATCGCGCTGTCGTTGACCCCGAAGGCGAACACCAGGCGCCCCTGGGCGATGTCGGGCAAGCGCGGCGCGCATTCCGCCCGCCAGCGCGGTTGGATCAGCGCCGTGGTCTCGGCGCGGATGCCCAGGTTGTAAAGCGACAGGTCGTGACCCTCGGCCTGCATCCGCCGGCACAGGCGGCCCGGCCAGCCCAGGAACTCGGCGTCGGCGGTACCGAGCGTGATCGAGTCGCCGATGAAGCAGATGCGCAAGACCGCCATGCTCTCGCTTCCCTTCAGAGTCTTCGCTTCAGTTCCGCGAGGCATTCCTCGCGCGTGGCCTTGAAGTCGCCCGCCTCCCACCATGCCTGCACCGCGTCGATCAGCTCGCCGACGCGCGGCCCCGGCTTGACGCCGAGCGCCAGCGCGTCGCGGCCCCTCACCGGAAGCTCGCGGCGCTTCCATGCGTCGGCGTCCGCGAAGAAGGCGGTCCAGGAGCCCGCGGCCGACTGCGGCAGCGGCCCTTTCGATGCCGCCTCGGCCCAGGCCAGGAGCAGCGAGTCGCGCCGCGCCGTTTCGTCGAGCCAGTTGAACGCGCGCCGCCGGTCGGCGCCCATCAGCGCCGGCGTCAGCGGCACCGGCGGATCGGCCATCAGCGCCAGGCGGTCGCGCGCCTCGTTCGACAGCCGCAGCCGCCCCCCGACCGCCAGCGCCGCGGCCTCGCCGCCCTCGAGCAGCGCCGCCAGGCGCCGCACCGGGTCGGCCGGCACCTTCGCCGACGCTTCGATCCCCATCAGCGCCCGTAATCGGTCGAGCCGCTTCGCCTCCGCCAAATAGGCGGCGAGCACCCCCGCCTCGCGCATCAGGTCCAGGACCGGCAGCGGATCGGCCGCCTCCAGGAGCCGCAGCGTCTCCTGCTGCAACCGCTCGCCCGACAGCGTCGGCAGCAGCGGCGCGAGCTTGCGGCAGGCCGCGAGGCCGGCCGCGTCGGGCGCGCCCCTGCCGTAATGCGCGTTGAAGCGGAAGAAGCGCAGCAGGCGCAGCACGTCCTCGCGGATGCGGGTTTCGGCGTCGCCGACGAACCGCACCCGGCCCGCGTCCAGATCCGCGCGGCCGCCGAAATAGTCGTGCAGCGTCCCGTCCGGCGCGCACGACATTGCATTGAAGGTGAAATCGCGCCGCGCGGCGTCCTCGCGCCAGTCCTTGGTGAACGCCACCACCGCGCGCCGCCCGTCGGTCGAAACGTCGCGGCGCAGCGTCGTGATCTCGAACGGGCGATGCTCGACCACGGCCGTCACCGTGCCGTGCCCGATGCCGGTGGGGACGGCGTGGATTTCGGCGTCCTTCAGGCGTTGCAGCACGACGTCCGGCGTTTCCTGCGTGCCGAGGTCGATGTCCTTGACCGGGCGGCCGAGGCAGGCGTCGCGCACGCAGCCGCCGACGAAGCGCACCTCCGCGCCGCCGGCCGCAAGCGCCCGCAACACCGCCGCCGTCGCCGGCGCGGTCATCCAGGGTTGAGCCCTGAGGCGCCCGGCCGGTTGTCCGGTCATTGCGTGCGGCCGGGCACCAGCTTGCCGCCCTCCATGTGCGCGGGCTCGTACTGCGAGCCGGGCTTGTAGCCGCCGTAATAGACCTCGATCATCAGCGACAGCAGCAGCAGGCCGACGCCGGCCAGGCCCAGCCACGACCACGGCACGTCGACCTTGTCGGGCGTGGTGCCGGCGGCCCGGGCGCGGCGCGCTACGAACCAGGCGTACAGGAAATACAGCGCCGTCGGCAGGACGATCGGCACGATGACGGAAAAAAGAATGCGCGCCATGCAATCCGTGCTACCGGCGCGACGCGTCGCCGGTGAGGATTTCCGACAGGTTCACCAGCATCGCGGCGGTCGCGCCCCAGATGTAATAGCCGAGATAGGGCCAGACGTAGAAATGCCGCATCGTGCCTTTGAACTCGCGCCGGTCCTTGCGCACGTTGCCGCGGTCGAGGAAGAACGACAGCGGGACCTCGAATACCTCCGCCACTTCGGTCGGGTCGGGCCGAAGCGACGCGGGCGGGTCGATCAGACCCACGACCGGCGTGATCTCGAAGCCCGTGCGCACGATGTAGGTGTCGAGGCGGCCCACGACTTCGATTCCCGCCGGCTCGAGCCCGACCTCCTCCCGCGCTTCGCGCAGCGCGCAGGTCGTCGCGTCGGTGTCGCAGGGATCGATGCGCCCGCCCGGAAAACTGATCTGCCCGGCGTGATCGGCCAGGTCCGGCGAACGCTGCGTCAGCAGCACGGTCATTGCGCCGGGCCGGTCGACCAGCGGCACCAGCACCGCGGCGGGCTTCAGCGCCTTGCCGAGCACGGCCAGCTCGTGCCGGCGCGCCTCGGGATCGATGAGATCGGCGTCGCTGCGCCGGGTCGGCGCGCGGGGCGCCGACAGGCGGCGGCGCACCGTTTCGCGATCCAGCCGCGCGGGGCTCATGGGCAGGGCGTCTCCGGGCAGTCGCCCTCGGACCGGCCGAGCGCGAAGAAAGTCCCGCCGCTCCAGACCCCATAGTGGGACCGGCCGCCGAGGCATTCGCAGGTCCCCAGTGCCACCAGCTCGTAGTAGACCGGCCGCGCGATGCGCGCTTCCAGGCCGTCGCGCACCAACACATAAGGCCGGGGCTCTGCGGTCACGGGATCGTGAACGACGCGAATCGGGTGCGCCTTGTCGGCGACAACTTCGTCGTCCACGTTGGTGCGGAACTTCAGGGATTGGGCCCGCCCGCTGCCGCTTGCATCGACAGCCACGGCCATGAACGGCGCGTCCTCGACCGCGATCTGGCCGCGCTCGGCGGGCGTCACCAGCCAATACGACCCGTCGCCTTCCCGGCGCAGGACCGTGGAAAACAGCCGCACCAAAGGCTTCCGGCCGATCGGCGAGCCGCGATAGTGCCAAACGCCTTCGCGATCGATCCGCATGTCCAGGTCGCCGCACAGAACCGGCACACGAGTTGCACCCCCAAGGGAATCGGGCCGCGAGTCGGGGCCTTTGCCGGTGCCGGGCGCCGCGGCGGCGCTCGCCGCGCCTGCGCCCAAATGCTTTAATATGCCCTCGGGATCGGGAATCATATCCGGCGAAACCCCATCTCAGCTCAAGGATCCCGTGCCGACCGGCAAGCCAGTGGAGGACTGATCCGTGACCGCTCCCAATACCGTCGTCGACCCCACCGATCCGCACCTGCTGGTTGCCGAGATCGAGGCCGCCGCGCAGCGCCTCTCCGCGGCGCGCGAGCGCCTGGGCCGCGTGATCTTCGGCCAGCGCCAAGTCATCGATCTGTCTCTTATCACGCTGTTGTCCGGCGGTCACGCCTTGCTGGTCGGCGTTCCCGGCCTCGCCAAGACCAGGCTGGTCGAGACGCTGGGCACGGTCCTGGGCCTGGAAGACCGGCGCGTGCAGTTCACGCCCGACCTGATGCCGGCGGACATCATCGGCTCCGAAGTGCTGGAGGAAAGCGAAGGCGGCCGGCGTTCGTTCCGCTACATCAAGGGCCCGGTATTCTGCCAACTGCTGATGGCCGACGAGATCAACCGCGCCAGCCCGCGCACCCAGTCGGCGCTGCTGCAGGCGATGCAGGAGCACCGCGTGTCGGTGGCGGGTCAGTACCATTCCCTGCCCGCGCCGTTCCACGTCCTCGCCACGCAGAACCCGCTGGAGCAGGAAGGCACCTACCCGCTGCCGGAGGCGCAGCTCGACCGGTTCCTGATGCAGATCGACGTCGGCTATCCCGACCTGGACGCGGAGCGGCGCATGCTGATCGCCACGACCGGCGCGGCCGAAGAGACGGCGACCCGGGCCATGACCGCGGCCGAACTGCAAGCCGCGCAGCGGCTGGTCCGCCGCATTCCCGTGGGCGACAGCGTGGTCGAGGCGATTCTTTCGCTGGTCCGCGCCGGCCGGCCGGAAGAAACCACGGTCGACATCGTGCGCGACAACGT
>Ga0114930_10003389_pt1 | contig 13946 bp, 9 predicted proteins | sample AnhtaG_FD_87300 | JGI IMG/M metagenome (GOLD analysis project Ga0114930, IMG submission 87300) | Deep subsurface microbial communities from Anholt, Denmark to uncover new lineages of life (NeLLi) - Anholt_01485 metaG | ecosystem: Environmental > Aquatic > Marine > Oceanic > Sediment | place... | reverse complement strand
GTCTGATGGATGGACTGAATACTTTTCTTAAAGAGCTTTCTCATCCTTACAAGAATTGGAAATTTATTATACAGGAAGCAAGAAGTTATTCTCTGGACTATTTTTATCTTCTAAAAAACCATTCTAAAGGTCACGAAGCAGCAGCGCTTTTTGTGAATATTTTTACAACCGCAATTGAATCAAGTGACGAAAAATATGCGAAAGCCGATGCCATTGACAATTTACTACTCTTTCTGAAAAAAATTATTAAGGATTCCGGCCCGGACATAAAAAGGTTTATGCCGGTAATCAATGACACACTTGATCATATCAGGAATTACAGCGATGAAATCTTTTTTCTTTTTATTAAAAGTTTCTATCAAATTAAAAAGCCGGCCAAAGACCTTTTAACATATTCGTCTGAAATTAATATAAGCTACAAGTCTATTAATCTGCTTCTATTAAAATATTTTAAGCATTCATATTCATACTGGCTGAGCGAGGAAGACCCTCAGGCCTGGTTTGAAAAAGAAGCAGAATTAACTGATAACAAATTGAATTTAAAAACTATTTTTAATGATATATCTCATAATCAAATTAAACAATGGAATCTCAGGCTGGACGATATTGCCCAGGGAAAAGAAATTGATTCCGAAGAACTTTTAAAAAGCCTTCTGGAAATGCCGGGGTACAAACAGATTGCTGAAAAATACAGGAAAACTCCTCAAAAGCTTCTTCAAGAAGGAATAAAAACCAGCGAAGGAAACAGATGGAAGCTTTTATTCCTCTTCCATATTATGAATACTTCCGGACTATCTATGATACATGAGGAAACTTTAAGAGAGATAAACAGAACAATAAGTTGGCTTATAGACCATGAAAAGCACTACAATATAAACAAACTAATTGAAAAAACTTTTTCTATTTTAAAAACTCGAACAAGCAGGTTTCCCGCCGTAGTTTTGAACTGCGTGCTGAATATGGGTAAAGGTGTCTATAAAACAGATGAAATTGATCTTGTTAATCTTTTTATTGATTCAACAATCGATCTGGGCTTTCAATCCCCAATGATAGAAGGCGTTGGAAACGACTGGCAAATAAAAGTCAACAGCACTCATATTAGCAATATAAGAACATGGTTAGAGCTGATCGAGCTTAACCCGAAATGGTCGGCGAATCTTCTTTCTTGCCTTATAATCCATCTTTCTATCAGCGGTGTATTTATCAAAGATACCGATCTGTTCCCAAAAGATATCACAAAATTCTTAAATGGCGATATTGAACCAGTATATAATCTTGCCAAACAACTGGCAAAGCTGTTCCCGGTTTATTTTAATGATATTGGCGCTGAAGGAAAGCTGAGAGACATTTCTACTAATATCGACGATATAATCGGCAGGAAAGATGTGCTTGTTCATTTTTTACGTAAACAAAGCCACGTTGAAAGCAACAACCTGATAATCAGCTTTATGGAGGCTGTCCTTAATTTCTGGAAGACCAGAGAAAAAAGCCTTATTGAGCCATTCGTCCCGCCGACTATTTACAGCCAAATCAGCACCAAAGGTCCATACATTGATGGCATTCACCTGGCAATGTCAAAACTTGAGCAAAAAGGTTTAAATCTGCCTTATGACCTCATTGCCATAAAAGATGAAAAAATAAAAAAGTTTTTGTCAGACATTAAAGACGTACCGCAAGTAGATCTGGAAAGGCTGGAACTTGCAATATCTTTTTATAAACTTTTAAACCAGAAATACAATCCCGATTTTATTGAAATGGACAATTATATTGCGCAGCTTAAAGTCGAAGCCTTCCCGGATTTGGACAAGCTGAAAAAAGCCCTGGCTGAACCAGACCTCAAGAAAAAGCTTTCCATGCTGATAGATTATATTGAATTGTTAAAAAATCTGATTCTGTCACATAAGTCATATGAAGCCAGAGAAGATATTTATAAAAAAAGACATATTACAGTGGATATTCCATCGATGTATGGATACTACCACGAATTGAAATTTGATGCGCTTGGCCTTACTTTTCGAATAGAATCTCTGGTGAATGTTCTTTTTGAAGAACTTATTCAAAATATAGACCTAAACCTTATAACTAGAGCCACATTTTACCAGATTTACAACCGCTTAATATTGTTTGACAAGGCATTAAAAGTAAATGGAATTTCTTCAGTTGAAATGGAACGCCAGATAGAACTTCTATCAAATTCTCTTGAGACAAGGGGATTTACTTTCACTCAGTACGTCGATATATTTAAAGGCTTTACCAGAGCGGTAAAAAATATAATAAATGACTATTTTAACAACATCCACGAAGAAAATTTAACAAAAATTTTAAACCAGATATCTGTCGACCAAATACTACCTAGATACCTCCCAAAAGAAGGCATGACTGATCATGAAAAGCTGAAACACAGAGTATCTGAGATCTTTTTTCGAGACAGAACAGCTCTTTCGCTTGGACTTGGGCAGCTAGATATCTTTTTAACTAAAATATTAAACACTCTCTTTCATCAATCCGACAAACTGCCAAAAAATAAGCTTCACCTGCTGCTTAATTATGACCATCAAAGGGCTATGACCTCCATAGTTGATAAAAATAGCAAAGTTTTCGGATTAATTCATCTTGGGAACAAGGCGCTTAACATAATTAAGATGAAAAATTATGGTCTGCCTGTCCCTCCAGGTTTTATCATTACAACAGAAGTATTTCGCTGCAGAGAAATAGTTGACAGCTATCCGCCGGCGGTACAGAATTTCAGAGAACAGGTCGCTCAAAATATATCTGCTTTGGAAAAGCTCAAATCCAAATCCTTTGGAGACCCAACTAACCCCTTACTGCTTTCAATTAGAAGCGGTTCTTCTATATCACAGCCCGGTATGATGGACACTTTTCTCAATGTTGGAATCAACGAAGAAATAGTAGAAGGAATTGCTGCCCTAACTGCAAACTCTTGGTTTGCATGGGACAATTATCGCAGATTTCTTCAGTGCTGTGGCATGTCATTTAATATTGAAAGGGATGCTTTTGACGCAATAATAAGTGAATTCAAAAAAAGACTGGGGATACCTTATAAAAGGGAATTCACCGGCAAACAGATGAGAGAAATTGCGCTGACTTACAAAAAAATGATAAAAGACGCTGGAATGGATATCATAGAAGATCCTATAGAGCAACTTCATCTGACAATCAAAAAAGTCTTTAGCTCATGGAATTCAGCAAAAGCAAGAACTTATCGCAAAATTATGGGTATATCGGATGACTGGGGGACTGCCGTCACTGTACAGGAGATGGTTTTTGGAAATCTTTCTAATTCATCCGGCAGCGGAGTAATCTTTACACATAATCCCAGATGGTCTGGCGACAGCCTGAAATTGTGGGGCGACTTTACCCTTGGAAACCAGGGAGAAGATGTGGTTTCAGGACTTGTTAAAACTTTGCCTATCTCTATTAACCAGCAGGAAATAGAAATGAGGGAGACCGACATAACACTTGAAACACATTTCCCCGAAATTTATAAGGCTTTAAAAGAGTGGGCCAATGAACTAATCTATAAAAAAGGTTGGACTCCGCAGGAAATAGAGTTTACCTTTGAAGGTTCTTCAATAAAAGATTTATATCTGCTTCAGACCAGGGACATGACAATGAGAGAAAGAAAAAAGGTACTAACTTTTGATCCTGGAGCAATAAATAAGGCAAAATATCTAGGCCGTGGTATCGGGGTAAGCGGCGGGGCAATGAACGGCAGGGTAGTTTTCACCCTGGAAGATATTAATAAATGGAGAAAATCTGAACCAAAAACATCTTTAATCCTTGTGAGAGGAGATACCGTCCCTGATGATATCATGGAAATTTATGCGGCTGACGGACTTCTGACGGCACGTGGAGGTTTAACTTCCCATGCGGCAGTTGTTGCTCACAGGCTAGGGAAAACATGCGTTATCGGTTCAGGCAATCTAGTATGTAATGAAAAAGAAAAAAACTGCCTCTTTAATCAGGTGTTTTTAAAATCAGGGGATTATATAAGTATCGAGGGGCGGGAAGGTTCAGTTTATCAAGGTAAAATTAAAGTAAAGGAAAATTAATGCGACCGTCAATAGCGATATTTCAGGAGGAGTAAGATGGGGATGAAACTTGGCGTAAATGGATTTGGAAGAATCGGAAAACTTACTGTATGGCATCATGTAGCCAGAAAATACTTTGATGAAATTATAGTTAATATCGGACGGGAGGCCGGCACATCCCTTGAGGATATTGCCCATTATGCGAGCAGAGATTCGAATTACGGCCTGCTGCATGGTTTTCTTTACGGTCAAAAAGCAGTGCCTGTTATTCATGATGTGGATGAAAAAAGCGGCAGTATGATAATCGACGGAATAAAAGTCAAATTTTTAAGGTCTTCCCGGAATCCGCTCGAAATCGGATGGAAAGATCATGGCGTTAATCTGGTAGTTGATACAACAGGGCAATTTCTTGATCCAACTCTTTCTCCAGACCACCCCAAAGGAGCCTTAAGGGGACATTTTGAGTCAGGGGCAGAGAAAATTATAGTCTCAGCTCCATTTAAGATAAAAGATAAAAGCAAAAAAATGCCGGAAGACGCTGTAACTACAGTAATGGGAATAAATGATAATGATTATGATCCTAGACGTCATAATGTCATTTCCAATGCGTCCTGTACCACCACATGCCTTGCCCATATGATAAAACCCATTCTCAATCATTTCGGTCCCAAAAAAATTCTTTCTGCTTCAATGGCAACCGTTCACGCGGTCACTGGATCACAGGAAGTTCTTGACCGTCTGCCAAAAACAGGGTCAACCGATCTGAGAAAAAACAGAAGTGTAATGAATAATATTATACTAACCTCAACAGGAGCCGCCAATACACTCAGACTGGTTATTCCTGAAATGGAACAAATCGGGTTCATTGCTGAATCTGTAAGAATCCCCACCTCAACTGGTTCTCTTATCATTCTAGTAATGAATCTCCAGGAAGAATTGTCTGGAGAACCGATAAGAAGAAAATCAATAAACAACATATATATGCAGGCTGCGGCTGAAGATCCAAACGGATATCTTCACTATACAGACAAGCAGAATGTTTCTGGTGATATTATAGGAATGCCGATTGCAGCAACAATAATTGAAGGCCATGAGACTCATACCAGCACCGCTGATGCTAAAATAGATTTGAAAAAAGTGCCTGGATTAGATAAAAGTATTATTTCTTCATTAAATGACACAATCATAAGAATTCCTGTAACTCAGTGCGTTATATACGGCTGGTACGATAATGAAATGGGAGGTTATGTTAACATGCTTGGAGACAGGATTGTTTCGGTGGCGGAAAATATGTGAGACTAAATAACCGTTCACGGTTTACAGTTATCGGTTCACGGTTGAAAAAAACAGAAGGTAGAGGAGAATTAGGTGGGTTATCTTTATGCAAAATGTTTCAATCGTTGCATAGTTCATTGGAAAAACTGTGAACTGTAAACCGACAACCGTGAACATCCATGTTCCTTAGGTTCTATCCACCTTCAGTACATTACCCAGCCTGACAAATTCTTCAACACTGAGGGTTTCTGCGCGTCGGGTTGGATCTATGCCTGCATTTTGCAGCGCATGCATAGACGTTTCAGCAGCAATATGAAGCTCGCTACCTGCAAGAGCATTTTTAAGATTTTTTCTTCTCTGCCCGAATGCAGCTTTTATTACCCTGTAAAGAAATTCTTCATCATCTGAATATTTCAGACTGTCTTTAAAAGTTATTTCAAGAACTTCGGAATTAACTTTTGGCCTCGGGAAAAATTGAGAAGCCTTAATATCTGCAACTTTTTTTATGTCTGCACAATAATTAAGCATAACCGTAAGTCGTCCGTATTCTTTGCAACCCGGCTGAGCAGTAATGCGTTGAGCGAGTTCTTTCTGAAACATAAGAACTGCACGGCTTACAGCACTTCTGGCTTTTATAAGTTTAATGAGAACCTGGGAAGAAATATTGTACGGAAGGTTTCCTAAAGCTAGTATTTTACGATTGGCTTCTTCAGCAAATTCCTCAATATTAACTCTCAGTATATCTTTTTCAATTAAAACAACATTAAAAAGGCTGTTTGAAGTAAGTTCTGTTTTTAACAGAGAGATTATCTTATGATCCTTCTCAACTGCATAAACCTTTTTCGCTATCCGAGCAACAGGAACCGTAAGCGCGCCTAAACCAGCCCCTATTTCTAAAACAACATCTTCCGGCATGACCCTGCAACTGGACACAATCATTTCTGAAACAGATAGATCCTCTAAAAAATGTTGGCCCAACTGCTTCTTAGCATGCATTCGCCAGGCGACAAGTAGTGTTCTGGGAGATGTCATATTCGAAATTTCTTTCGCAACCGAAGTTTAATAAATATTTTGCGGGTTATAAAATAGGCCGCTATACCGGGGAAAATACCAAGAATAATCCCGCCTGTAATCATAGCAATAGTAACATCCGCTCCCAGTTTTAACAGCTCTAAAATCGATTCATATTCTGTACTAAAAGGAGCTGAATTGCCAAGAATAGACATCCCAACATCGTAGCTACCCTTGTAAAATAAAGGTATAGTAATAGGATTGCTGAACCATACACCAATTGCGGCGGCTGACTTGCTCCCCCGTAAAATAAATGCCAGAGCTAAAGCAATAACTGTATGAAAAGGAATGGTGGGAGTTATACTTACAAATACTCCTACAGCCATTCCAAGAGCAACGTAATGTGGATCGCCATTAAGTTCTTTGAATCTGATTATAAACTGACGGATTTTTTCTCTGGGATTCATTCGGTTTTATCGCATCTGATAGTTATGTATAGATCATTACTAGTTTAAGATTAACATCAAATATTATTATTTTCAAGATTTCATTCTTTAGTACCGGTTCCTTCGGTTTCCCTAATCTAATTTAAATATATTTTATATCTTCAAACGGGAAGACTTCTTGACTTTTTCTATATAATTAAGTAATTTTATATAAATATTTCTAAATCTTATTTACTACTTATCCAAGGAGGATCTCATGCCAAAAAAAAGGAAAAAATCAGTAAGTTTCGATGCAATGGTCAAATTTTTTATGCGGCATTACAATGTTCCAACAAAAAGAGATGTAGACAATCTTATGACAAAGATAGATCGTCTGGAAACACTGATTAAGTCAACATCAGCGCCCGGTAAAAGCAAACGTTCAGCTAAAGCTACTCCTAAAAGCCCTGCATCTTCTTTAACGGCTTCTGATATGGTTCTGGATGTCATTAAGAAGTTCAAGCGAGGCGCCGGTTTTGCTGAAATCCAGGCTGCAACAGGCTTTGGGGAGAAAAAACTCAGAAACATTATATTTAGGCTTAACCAGATAAAAAAGATTAAGCGCAAAAACCGTGGTATATATATAGCCTCATAGATATCTTCGATATGTTGAATTATTCAATAAGCAACTCCGCAAGGTAGTTATATGGACAATACTTTGGATCAAAACAATCCCGATATTAAAGAAAATGACAATATCTGCGGCTATTTAATAAAAAAAAAAGTAGAACTTAAAGAAATAAGATCAATTCTATATGATATAGAGCATACTGCAACAGGCGCCAGGCATATCCATTTAAGCAATAATGATAAGGAAAATACTTTTAGTGTAGCCTTTAAGACAGTGCCGACTGATTCAACCGGTGTTGCGCATATCCTGGAGCATACCGTTCTTTGTGGTTCCAAGAAATTCTCTGTTCGTGATCCTTTTTTTTCCATGCTGAAAAGAAGTCTGAGCACTTTTATGAACGCCTTTACTGCATCGGACTGGACAATGTACCCTTTCTCTACACAGAACAGGAAAGACTTCTACAACCTGATGGATGTGTATCTTGACTCTGTCTTTTACCCTAATATTAAAGAACTCAGCTTTAAGCAAGAAGGGCACCGTCTTGAAATTGAAAACAACATAAAAGTATCTGAGTCATTGCATTTGGCTTATAAAGGTGTTGTTTATAATGAAATGAAAGGTGCCATGTCATCACCAGATCAGGTAATGGCTCACTCTCTTTTAAATGCACTGTACCCTGATACAACATATTGTAATAATTCAGGTGGAGATCCTGCTGTAATACCCGGTTTATCATATGCTCAGCTTAAGGCTTTCCACAAAAGGCATTACCATCCTAGCAATGCCTTTTTTTACACATATGGGGACATGCCTTTAAGAAACCACTTGTCTTTTATTCAAGATAATATTCTAAAAAATTTTACTAAAATCAACCCTGAAACAGATGTGCCCCTTCAACCCCGGTTGGATAAACCCAAAAAAGCAACTTATACATATCCTCTTGGTAAAAATGAAGATCCATCAAAAAAATGCCAGATTTGCATCGCCTGGCTTACTGCAGATATAAAAGATTCTTTTGAGGTGCTTGTTCTTACTCTACTTGAGCAAATCCTTTTGGGAAATTCAGCATCGCCGCTGCGCAAGGCTTTGATAGATTCAAACCTTGGAACGGCTCTTAGTGACGGAACAGGTTATGACTCAAATAACAAGGACACCCTGTTTGTCTGCGGGCTTAAAGACGTTAAAAAATCCGTCGCAGGCAAAATCGAATCTATCATTTTTAATGTTTTAAATGAACTCGCAACCAAAGGAATCGATAATAAACTTATTGAGTCAGCTATTCATCAGGTTGAATTCCATCGCAAAGAAATAACCAACACCCCTCACCCTTATGGCCTTCGCTTACTTTTAACCTTTTCAGGCAGCTGGCTCCATGGAGGAAAGCCGGAAATGGTTCTGCGGTTTGATACAGATCTTAGCAGACTTCGTGATGAACTTTCCAAAAGTCCTCTGTTCGAAAACCGCATAAAAAAGTATTTTATAAATAACTCTCATAGAGTACTTCTCACTCTTGCTCCTGACCAGAGGATGGAAGAGAAAGAAAAAAAACGGGTTGCAGAGGAACTCAATGTTATAAAGGCCGGCCTAACTCAATCAGATATTGAAAAAATAAATGAGGCCGCTGAAGCCTTAAAGAAACTGCAGGAAAAAAAAGAAGATGTTTCCTGTCTTCCAACGTTAGAAATTGAAGATGTCCCGCCCTCTGTTCAAACTGTACATGAATCTGAAACATATTGCATGGGTACTGCGTCTTGTTATAATCAGCCTACCTACGGCATTTTCTACTTCTCTTTAGCCGCAGGTACAGGTTCTTTGCAAAATCAGATGCTTTCCCTTGTACCCTTTTTTTGCTATGCTTTCTCAAAAACCGGTACAAAATCAAGAGCATACACAGATTTAGCACGACTGATTGATGCATACACAGGCGGAATTGTTTTATCAGCTCATGCGCGCACCAATTTTGAGGGGGCTGGCGCATGTATACCTTTTATAACATTCAACGGGAAATGCCTTGTCAGGAACCAAAGCAGGATGTTTGAAATAATAAAAGAACTTTTATATGAATTTGACTTTTCTGATCTTGATAGATTAAAAAGCCTTCTGCTTGAATACAGAGCAAAAATGGAATCTATGATAATTCACAATGGTCATAGATTAGCTATTTCTCTTGCTTCAAGAAATTTTTCAACTACCTGCGCTTTAAGCGAGACCTGGCATGGTATCCACCAGTTAAAAACTATAAAGCATATAACTGACAATCTTATCGATAATAAACTTGAATCTGTTTCCGATAATCTATCATCTATAGGAAAAAATCTTTTAGTTGGTAATAATTTCAAAATTGCTTTGATTGGAGAAGACAACGCGCTTTCCAGTGTATCTTCTTATGCTTCATCAATACAAAAAAAACTTAATGAAACATCATCTGCAAAACCATCAAATGGTTTTACTTCTCCTGCAATAGGTTATGATGATGAAATTACCAGGGAAGGCTGGAGTACCTATTCTGCTGTCTCATTTGTAGCTCGTGCATTTAAAACCGTACGCATGGAACACGAAGATGCACCTGCTTTGTCGGTAATCAGCAAGTTGCTTAGATCTCTGTATCTGCACAGAGAAATTCGAGAAAAAGGCGGTGCATACGGCGGCTTTTCAATCTACAACTCAGAAAACGGCGTTTTCTGCTTCGCTTCTTACAGAGATCCGTATATAGTATCGACTCTGAAAGTATATGATGACGCAATGATATTCATCAAATCAGGAGACTACAGTGAAGAGGATATCAAAGAAGCAATCCTTCAAATATGTTCAGAAATAGATAAGCCCGATCCTCCAGGCCCTGCTGCAAGAAAGGCATTTTACAGGAAGCTGATTTCATTGTCAGATGATGCTCGAAACCGTTTCAAAACAAATCTCCTTTCGCTAAAGCGCAATCAGGTAATAAAAGTTGCAGAAAAATATTTTAATCAAAAAGAAAAAAAACAGGCTGTAGCAGTAATATCCAGTGAAGAGAAATTAAAAGAGGCGAACAAAAAGATTAAAGGAAGACCTTTAAACCTTTTCAGGATTTAAAAATTAAGGGGAATAACGTTATGTCAATGAAGATTTACGTCAAAAATCTTTCTGCGGGAAGATTTATTTATGCAATTATAGTGGCGCTCTCTTTATCCCTAACCGCTTTAACCGTCCAGGCAGAAAAAAATGAGCCTTCAATAGATAAAGTGGCCATAGTTAATGGATCGGTTATTACCGGTGAAGAATTCAATAGAGAGCTAAGCCAGGTAAAACAAAGAATTTCACAGCAGGAGCTGGAAATTTCATCACCACAGCTTGAAGGTATCAGAAATGAAATTCTTGATAACATGATCAACCTCGAACTGCTGTTTCAGGAGAGCCGGAATAACGGAATTAAAGTTGAAAAAGAGGCTATCGATTCTCAGATAAAATCTTTAAAACAAAAGTTTTCTAATGACACTGAATTTGAAAAACTATTAAGTGAGCTAAAGTTATCTGAGCGAGCCTTAAAACTGCAGATTAAGAAGCGCATTGCGATACAGGAGTTTATTGAAACTCAGATTGTTCAAAAAATTAAAATTCCGGATGAAGAAAGCAAGGTCTTTTATGATACCTATCCAGACCTCTTCAAACAGCCCGAACAAATAAAAGCAAGCCATATTTTAATAAAAGTTGAGCCGGACGCAGATGAGATAAAAAAATCTGAAGCAAAACAAAAAATCAAAAAGATTCAACGAGAACTTAATAAGGGCGGGGATTTCGCTGTGCTCGCAAAAGAATTTTCAGAAGGCCCCAGCAAAACCAATGGCGGAGATTTGGACTACTTTACGCGAGGTCAAATGGTAAAATCTTTTGAAGATGCGGCTTTCGCATTAAAACCTGAAGAAATAAGCAATATCGTAGAAACTCAGTTTGGATATCATCTTATCAAAGTTAAAGATAAACAGCCCGAAAAGACGATCCCTTATGAAGATGTAAAAGACGACCTTGCTCAGCATTTGAAACAGGAAAAAACAAAACAGGAAGTCAACGAGTACATACAAAAACTCAGGGAAAAATCTAAAATAGAAAAATTTTTGTAATACCTAAGTTAAACGATTTTTTGCGAAGAAATGTGACAAGATCTTGATGCAGCAAGGTTTGCGAAAAGCGCAGGCATACCAATGGATATGTCGAGAGTTTTCGCAAGTCCTTGATGCGCAAGAGATTGGTGCAGGGCGTGTAAAAAATCACTTAATTTAGGTAATAGTTCACATATATTTTTTAGCCCCCAAACACCTTGACCGGTCTATAAGGATGAGATCCTTAGACCTTCTCCTTTCTTGAATTTGTAAATTTATGTATACTTATTTTTGGCTGAGAAGTTAAACCTTCTTCAATGCCACCTCAAGGCTCTCTCCCTTTTTAACGATCTCCGTGTAACCACCGTTCCTAATCATTCCAGGGTTTACAATAATAGTGCTGCCGATTCTATCCTCTCCGACTGCTTCATGAATATGCCCTGTAAGACAAAGCTGAGGCTGATATTTTTCTATAAATTTTCTAACGACTGTACTCCCAACATGAATTTCGCCGCTCACAATATCCAAGGCGGTATTATATGGAGGAGTATGAGACACCAGAATCTTTATTGGAATGTTTTTTATACTCTCATATCCTTTATAAATAAATTCTTCCAGTTGTTCTTCGCTGTATTCACTTGGGGTGTTGAATGGTGTATAATTGGAACCTCCCACGCCGAAAATTCCTATATCTTCAATAATAATGCCTTTGCTGTGAAGATTGATTCCGATTTCATCAAAGTAATTGTTTATTTCTTCAAAGTCCATGTTACCAAACTGGGCATAAATAGTGGGATTATAACGTGATATGAAGTCTATAATATTTCTGGCCTTTCTAACACCTCCAAAGTTAGTAAAATCTCCGGTAATCACAACAAAGTCTGCATCTGAGATCCCATCTATTTTTTGCACATTTTCCACATGATCATGAATATCGCCGAATGAAATAAATTTCACATCAGTCTCCTGAACTTAGCACCCTTCGAGCTAATTTTCAAAAAGCTAAAGTATTACCCTTTTGTTATTTTCTTTAGAATATCAGCGGATTTTTCTGAAAGAGTACCTTTTGATTTCGCGATACCTATCGTATGAAAACCAAGAGTATTATAAAGATCAAGTGATTCAGGTGATTTTTTCCCTATTTCTTCTATATGTCTCTTCACAGTTTCAATATCTCCTCTGGCAACAGGACCTGTTAGTGCTGCTGGAATTCCGGCCTTCTCTATATTTAAAAGCGTACCTTCAATTAAAGGTTTTAAGACTTTCCATGTATCACTGCCGGATATGCCTGCATGCTCAATAAGCCTAAAAGCAAGAGAAAGAAGGGTTACAAGGTAGTTTGACGCAACCACGGCAGCAGCATGATAAAGGGTTTTATCTTCAGTGTTTATTGGAATACAAGCTGCGCCAAGATCAACCGCAATTTTTGCTGCTATATGTAACACCTGAATATCACCTTCCACAGCAAATATGATTCCGTGAAAAGGGCTTCCATTCCCTTCATTTAAGGCAAAACTCTGCATGGGATGCATTGACCCGATAAAAGCGCCACAGCTTTTTGCCGATGATAAAATCGTTGATGGGAGGGCTCCGCTGCAATGCAAAACCAAGGAATCTCTTTTGAAACCGTCATTAGATGCAATACTACTGCATAGATCGGATATTGCGCTGTCTGGAGTTGTTAAAAAAACAATATCTGCTTCTTTCGTTATTTCCCAGGGTATCTTAGTAAAATGTTCGGTTCCTGTTAAGTCTGCGACCCTTTTTGCGGACGATAGGCTTTTACTTGCAAGGCCGGAAAGTCTATAGCCGGCTTCTGATAAAAATTTCGCAAGGGCAGTGCCAACTCTTCCGCAACCAACTATTGCAATCGCAGGTTTCATTATTTAATCCACAGATTACGCAGATTACACAGATTTTCGTGAGTTATTGGGTTAAATTCCCCGAAGCTTGCTGCGGAGTAGTTCATAACGCCGTTGTATCCTCAACAATAAAAGGAAAGCTCTTTATTCCTACGCTCATTTTTTTTATCCAAATCCTGGCCATTGTAACAGTTTCACCTTCCATGCTTACAAGGCTGGTAAGTTCTTCTACATAGGAAATATCCTCAATTTTAAATTCATAGTAAAAAGCATCGGAACTGTATGGGTCAGGCACCAGAATAATCTTACCAGGATCATACTGATGCTTTTGAGGTGATCCGGAGTAAGAAATGTGAGTTTTTTTAATGCTTCTCAAATCCTTAGGCTTTTTATAAGCTTGAATCTCAAATTTTTTAGCTTCTCGTGGAAAATTAGCAGACGACATGTTAGTTGTCTCCTTAAATGGAAAGCAGTTATAGGGCTGGTGTCTAACTTTGAAGGGATACTATAAATTCCCCTATCTTCTCAGCAGACCTGCCGAAAAGTTCCTCGATCTTAACAGATTCAAGATAATTATCGTCCCATGCAATACTGTTTTCTTGAACAATATTCTT
>Ga0114930_10003388_pt1 | contig 13947 bp, 8 predicted proteins | sample AnhtaG_FD_87300 | JGI IMG/M metagenome (GOLD analysis project Ga0114930, IMG submission 87300) | Deep subsurface microbial communities from Anholt, Denmark to uncover new lineages of life (NeLLi) - Anholt_01485 metaG | ecosystem: Environmental > Aquatic > Marine > Oceanic > Sediment | place... | reverse complement strand
TCTGCACCTCGGTCAACCACGTGGTGTGCCACGGCATCCCCGGCGACAAGGTGCTGGAGGCCGGCGACATCCTGAACATCGACATCACCGTGATCCTCGCGGGCTGGCACGGCGACACCAGCCGCATGTTCCTGGTGGGCGACGACGTGAAGCTCAAGGCGCGCCGCCTGGTCGACGTCACCTACGAGGCGATGATGAAGGGGATCGACCAGGTGCGCCCCGGCGCCACGCTGGGCGACGTGGGCCACGCGATCCAGACCTATGTCGAGGGCGCGCGGTTCTCGGTGGTGCGCGATTTCTGCGGCCACGGCATCGGCCGCGTGTTCCACGACCACCCCTCGGTGCTGCATTTCGGCAAGCCGGGCGAAGGGGTGCCGCTCAGGCCCGGCATGTTCTTCACGATCGAGCCGATGATCAACGCCGGGCGCTGGGAAGTGAAGATCCTCGGCGACGGCTGGACCGCCGTCACCAAGGACAAGTCGCTCTCGGCGCAGTTCGAGCACACCGTGGGCGTGACCGAGACCGGGTACGAGATTTTCACCCTCTCGCCCGCCGGGCTGCACCGCCCGCCCTACGCGCGCGGCTGACTTGGCGCGGCGGCCGAAACCGGCGGCCACGGACGACGCCGCCGAAGCCAAGCCGCATCACCTCGGCCACCGCCAGCGGCTGCGCGACCGGTTCCTTTCGAGTCCGCAGGCGCTGCCCGACTACGAGCTGCTCGAGCTGCTGCTGTTCCAGGCGATCCCGCGCCAGGACACCAAGCCGCTCGCCAAGCGCCTGCTCGCCCGGTTCGACGGCGACCTGACCCGGCTTGCCAACGCCGGCGACGGGGAACTGCGGGCGGTCGAGGGCGTGGGCGACGCGGCGCTCGCGGCGCTGCGGCTGTTCGGCGAGGGCGCGCGGCGCCTGTTGCGCCACCGCGTGCGGGAGCAGCCGGTGTTGAGCTCGTGGGCGCAGCTCCTCGACTACCTGCGCGTGGCGCAGGCCGCCAAGCAGACCGAGCAGTTCCGCCTGCTGTTCCTCGACGCCAAGAACCGGCTGGTCGCCGACGAGGTGCACCAGACCGGCACGATCGACGAAACCCCGGTCTACCCCCGGGAGGTCGCCAAGCGCGCGCTCGAGCTCGGCGCCGCCGCGCTGATCGTGGTGCACAACCACCCCTCCGGCGATCCCACCCCCAGCAAGGCCGACATCGCCATCACCAAGGAGATCGCCGCGGCGCTGGCCACGCTCAACATCGCGCTGCACGACCACCTGATCCTCGGCCGCGGCAAGCACGCGAGTCTGCGCACTCTCGGATTGCTTTAGCCTCGCCGGCAAAGTCTTGCGACTGCGCTGGTATTATACATTAGTACTTTGCAGAATTTTCTCATATTGACACTAATTCGGTGTTCATTATGCTCCGGACCGCGCCGATTTGAGGCAGTCAGCTTGCGGGCGCGTAACAAATGCAGCTAAAGCGAGGCGGTCCCGCCCGGCTCGAAACGCTGCGGCGGGCTTCGTTTTCCCCGCCCCCAGTTGCGCAATCCCGCTCGCGACCTCGGACCTGCGCCAACGGCTAGGAGGCAAAGCGACATGACCACGATCGAAGCCCGGGCGCCGGCCGCGCCGCGCCGCGAACCCGCCACCGGCACGGCCCCCGCGGGCTGGCGCACGGAAGACTGGACCGCGGTGCTGCTGGGGTTCGTGGTGATCGCCGCGGTCCTGCTGGCGTTCACTTGGAAGACGGTGGACCTGCGCAACGTCACCGCGAGCTTCCGCTGGACCACCGACGCCCAGATCGCGGCTTCGACGCCGGGCTGGACCTCGGCGCTGGACCGGATCGCCAAGGACGCCGGGGCCAAGGGCCAGAAGAACGTGGCCGACCTCGCCCGGGGGCTCAAAGCCGCGCTCGCGGGCGGCGACCGCAAGGCGATCGAGGCGGCGGCGGGCAAGCTCGCGGGGCTGGGCGGCAAGACGCTCCCCGGCGCGCTCGGCCGGGAAATCCGCGGCCACGCCGCGGCGGCGGCCGACGCCCGCGTATTCACCTGGGCCAACCTGTCGAAGGTCGTCTATGTCGGGGTCGGCTTCGCCGTCGTCGCCGGGCTCGGCATCGCCTATCTCGGCGGGCCGCTGGGCGCGTTCCTGCTCGGCCTGCCGGTCGTGTTCGGCCTGGCCTGGCTCGCCCGGCTCCTGGCGGGCAACGGGCTGTTCGTGGACTGGGGCATCGAGTACGTGATCTTCGCCCTGGCGCTCGGGCTTCTCGTCAGCAACACGGCCGGCGTGCCCGGGTGGCTCAAGCCCGCGGTGCAGACCGAGTTCTTCATCAAGACCGGCCTCGTGATCCTGGGCGCGGGCCTGCTGTTCACCGAGATCCTCCAGGCCGGCGCGCTCGGCATCGTGCAGGCGGTGCTGGTGGTGTTCGTGGTGTGGTACGCGTGCTTCTGGCTGTGCCGGAAGCTCAAGGTGGACGACGAGTTCGCGGCGATGCTGTCGACCGCCGTGTCGATCTGCGGCGTGTCGGCGGCGATCGCCGCCTGCGGCGCGATCCAGGGCGACAAGAAGAAGCTGTCCTACGTCACCTCGCTGGTGCTGATCGTCGCGGTGCCGATGATGATCGTGATGCCCTGGATCGCCAAGGCCACGGGCATGAACGACCTGGTGGCGGGCGCGTGGCTCGGCGGCACGCTCGACACGTCCGCCTCGGTGGTCGCGGCCGGCGCGCTGGTCGGCGAGACGGCGATGAAGACCGGCGTGATCGTCAAGTTCTCGCAGAACGCGCTGATCGGCGTCGCCGCGTTCATTCTCGCGATCTGGTGGGCGCTCAAGGCCGATGGCGGCGCGGGCGGCGGCGCGGGCGGCGGGCGGCCGAGCGCCGCGGTGATCTGGCAGCGCTTCCCCAAGTTCGTGCTCGGCTTCGTGGCGGCCTCGGCGCTGTTCTCGTTCCTGCTGTCGCCCGAGCTGGTGAACGGCACCAAGGGCGCGCTCGGCGAGATCCGGGTGTGGTGGTTCGCGCTGGCGTTCGTGTGCATCGGGCTCGAGACGCGCGTGATCGACCTGGCCACGACCGACCGCGGCCGGCCCGCGCTCGCGTTCCTGGGCGCTCAAGGTTTCAACGTGTTCTGGACCCTGCTGCTGGCTTGGCTCTTGTTCGGCGGCGTGCTGTTCGCGCAGCCCGCGATCAAGTAGCCGCGGTCCGGACATACGGGAAAACGGCGGCGCTGCGCGACGGGGCGCCGCCGCCCCCTTCCCAAGGCACCGCCGCCTCGCCTAAAGTCCCGGCAAATCGGACAATTCACCGGGAGCGAAGGCCAATGGCGACCACCCTGCATCACTTCATCGGCGGCAAGAAGGTCGCGGGCAAGAGCGGCCGCTTCGGCGACGTCTACAACCCCACCACCGGCGAGAAATCGGCCGACGCGCCGTTCGCCTCGAAGGAAGAGGTCGAGGCCGCGATCGCCGACGGCCAGAAGGCGTTCCAGCAGTGGAGCGCGATGTCGCCGATGGCGCGCGCGCGCGTCATGTTCAAGTTCAAGGAGCTGGTCGACAAGCACATCGACGAGCTCGCGCTCCTCGTCTCGAACGAGCACGGCAAGGTGCTGAGCGACGCCAAGGGCTCGGTCCAGCGCGGGCTGGAAGTCGTGGAGTTCGCCTGCGGCATCCCGCACCTGATGAAGGGCGAGTATTCCGACAGCGTCTCCGCGGGCATCGACGTCTATTCCATGCGCCAGCCCCTGGGCGTGGTCGCCGGCATCACGCCGTTCAACTTCCCGGCCATGGTGCCGATGTGGATGTTCGCGGTCGCGATCGCGGCCGGCAACTGCTTCGTGCTGAAGCCGAGCGAGAAGGACCCGTCCTGCCCCCTGCGCCTCGGGGAGCTCATGGTCGAGGCCGGCGCGCCCCCGGGCGTGCTCAACGTGGTGATCGGCGACAAGGTGGCGGTCGACACGCTGCTCGGCGACCCGCGCGTCCAGGCCGTCAGCTTCGTCGGCTCCACGCCCATCGCCCACTACGTCTACGAAACCGCCGCGCGCAACGGCAAGCGCGTGCAGGCGATGGGCGGCGCCAAGAACCACATGATCGTGATGCCCGATGCCGACATGGACCAGGCGGTCGACGCGCTGATCGGCGCGGGGTACGGCTCGGCGGGCGAGCGCTGCATGGCCGTGTCGGTCGCGGTGCCGGTGGGCGACAAGACCGCCGACACGCTGATCCAGAAGCTCGCGCCGCGCGTGCGCGCGCTGAAAGTGGGGCCCTCGACCGCCAAGGACAGCGAGATGGGTCCGCTGGTCACGCGCCAGCACTACGAGAAGGTGCGCGGCTACATCGACCACGGCGTCAAGGAAGGCGCCAAGCTGGTGGTGGACGGCCGCGAGCTCAAGCTCCAGGGCTACGAGAAGGGCTACTTCATGGGCGGCTCGTTGTTCGACGGCGTGAAGCCCGCCATGAAGATCTACAAGGACGAGATCTTCGGGCCGGTGCTGTCGGTGGTGCGCGCGAGGAGCTACGAGGAGGCCGCGCGCCTGCCGACCGAGCACGAGTTCGGCAACGGCGTGGCGATCTTCACTAGGGACGGCGACGCCGCGCGCGAGTTCGCGGCCAAGGTGCAGGTCGGCATGGTCGGCGTCAACGTGCCGATCCCGGTGCCGCTGGCGTTCCACACCTTCGGTGGCTGGAAGCGCTCGGCCTTCGGCGACACCAACCAGCACGGGCCCGAGGGCGTGCGCTTCTACACCAAGATCAAGACCGTGACCGCGCGCTGGCCCACCGGCATCCGCGCCGGCGCCGAGTTCAATATCCCGACCCTGAAGTGACGGCGAGGCTTGCGCAAGCGAGCGAAGCCGTCATGCCCGGACTCCGGGCAACGGTTGTCCGGTTCGGACTTGAGCGCCGACCGCGAGCGCCAGGATTGCACTGGTGTCCCGCTCGCTGCGTCATCGCAGGACTCGACGCTGCCGATGCACTTGATCGTCACTTCGTCTCCGCCCGGTGGACGCCGTCCCAGTCCGCGCCCGGCGGGTCGACGCGGTACTTCGAGACGCGCTCGGCCATCATCAGGTAGTACTCGTCGAGCGCGCCGGCGAACGCGCCGTTGAGCGCCTTCAGCGCCGCCTCGCAAGCGTCCCAGGCTTGGGCGCGGTAGGCCTTGAGCATCGCGTCGTGGCGCCCGGCGTCGGCCAGGAACCCGGGGTCGACGGCCGCGGCCTGCGCGCCCAGCGCGGTGAAGATGCGGATGCCCTCGGCCTTGCCCTTGACCGCGAGCTTGTCGAGCTCCACCAGGGCGAACCGCCCCTCCGCCTTCGCCGCGGTCGCCTCGCCGATCACCAGCCCCACGCCGTAGGCCTTGGACTGGCCTTCCAGGCGCGAGGCCAGGTTCACCGCGTCGCCCAGCACCGAGTAGTCGAAGCGCTGCTCCGAGCCCATGTTGCCGACCACGCATTCCCCGGTGTTGACGCCGATGCCGATCCGCAGCGGCTTGAAGCCCTCCCCCACGCCCGCGGCCTCGGCCTTGCGCCGCCGGCGCGCGTTGAAGCGATCGATCGCGGCGAACATCTCGAGCGCCGCGTCGATGCCGCGCCCGGCATGGTCGGCCACGTCGAGCGGCGCGTTCCAGAACGCCATGATCGCGTCGCCCATGTATTTGTCGATGGTGCCGTCGCGTTTCAGGATCACGTCGGTCAGGGGAGTCAGCAGCCGGTTGATCAGGTCGGTCAGCCCCTGCGGATTCGCCTTGAACCGCTCGGACGTGGCGGTGAAGCCGCGCACGTCGCAGAACAGGATGGTCATCTCCTTGGTCTCGCCGCCGAGCTTGAGCTTCTCGGGATGGGCCGCGAGTTGCTCCACCAGGGCCGGCGACATGTATTGGCTGAACGCCGCGCGCACCTGGCGGCGCTCGGCCTCGGATTGCAGGTAGTTGATGAGCGACTGGGACAGGTACACCGCCAGCGCCGCCGCGACGGGAAAGGCCGGGTCCAGCAGCAGGTGCAGCTGCGCGAAGGCGTACCAGGAAAGGCCGAGGATGCCCGCGATCACCGCCAGGCCCACCGCGGCCGAGCCCACCGCGCCGGCGAGCGGGATCAGCGCGGCGAGCAGCGCGCTCAGGACGACCATCAGCACGATCTCCGCGCCCGCGGCCCAGTCCGGCCGGTCGAGATAGCTGCCGGCGACGATCTGCTCCGCCGCCTCGGCGTGGACCTCGACGCCCGGCAGCACCGGGTCGAGCGGCGACGCGCGCAGGTCCATCAGCCCCGCCGCGCTGGTGCCGACGAACACGATGCGCCCCTCCACCTGCTTGGCCTCCGCCGCGCCCGACAGCACCTTCCAGGCGGGCAGGTAGCGTTCCGCGCGGTGGCCGGCGTAGTACAGCACCATCGCGCCGTTGCGGTCGGTCGGCACCGTGAAGTCGCCGATGCGCAGGTTGGTGATGCCGGTCTCGGCGCCGAAGCCGGCCTCGCCGCTCGCCCCGGCGGTCTTGACCACCATGGTGCGCTGGCCCTGCGCCGCGCGCAGCGCCTCGGCCACCAGCGAGCCGTAGAGCTGCCCGCCGGGCTCGCCCGCCTCCAGCCGTACCAGCAGCGGCACGCGGCGGATCAGCCCGTCCAGGCCCGGCGCCATGTTGATGCTGCCGTTGCCTTTGGCCGCCTGCTCGAGCTGCGGCAGGCTGGTCGCCGCGCCGCGATAGAGCGGCAGCCAGCGGTGCGGCGGTTCGCCGCCCCAGGCGACCGTGCCGACCACGCGCGGCTTGCGCCCGCCCGGCTGCTCGGTCAGCGCGAAGCTCGTCACCACGTTCGCCGCGCCCATCGCCTGGGCCAGGATTGCGTCGTGGTCGGGCAGCGCGCCGGGATTCTCCAAGAGCGGCCTGACGCCCGGCACGTCCGCCCACAGCGGCAGCATCTCGCGCGGCGAGGTGCGGTCCGGCTCGGCGAACACGATGTCGAGCACTATCGCCGCCGCGCCCAGCTCGGCGAGCTTGCGCACGAGTTCCGCCACGCGCGTGCGCGGCCACGGCCACTGGCCGAGCTTCTCCAGCGTCGCGTTGTCGATGTCGACGATCCGGACCGGCGCGTCGGGGTCGAACGGCCGCGGCTTCCAGCGCTGATAGCCGTCGAACACCGCGAATTGCGCGCGCAGCGCCGGGTTCGATTGCGCGACGTTGAGCGCCGTCGCGCCGGCCACGATCAGAAGCGGCGCGGCGGCGCGCACCAGGTTGCGGCGGGCGAACAGGCGGGCGATGCGCTCAACGATCGGCATCGCCGTCGAGCCCAGCTCAGAATTCCCAGCGCTTGGTCACCAGGAACTGGGCGCTCAGGTTCGAGTAGTCGTAGTTCGGGATGTTCGAGGCGTTGTCCAGCCATTGCAGCGCGCCGGTGAAGGTGATGTCGGCGATGTAGTCCGGCAGCGTGCCCTGGTCGCCCGACGTCAGGTCGGCGAAGAAGCCGATCGGCGCGCCGTAGGTGGCGCGCAGGCGCATGATCGTGTCGCGCCGCGTGCTGGCGCTGACGAACAGATCGGGGTCGTCGTAGATGTCGAGCTCGCCCGAGGCCGCGAACAGGAAGAACTGCCCCTGGGGCATCAGGTAGGTCAGATTGCCCTGGAGCATGTAGCCGTCGTAGGCCACGTAGCTCTGGCGCGCGTTCTTTCGGATCGCGTCGGCCTCGAAGTTGAGTTGCAGCGTCGGCATCAACGTCCAGGTGGTGCCGAAATGGACTTCCTGGCGGCCGCCGGTGCGGTCCACCGACGAGGGGCTGGTGGTGATGCCCCGGAAATGCTCGCGCACGCCGTAGTATTCGCCGTAGACGTCGAACTCCTTGGTCGCCTTCTTGTCCAGGCGGAAGCGCCCGCCCGTGGCCTCGTAGTAGCTCTGGTCGGCGAGCCTGAGGCGCGTGTGCGACGGGTTGACCGTCACGTTCACCCAGTCCGACTTGTAGGTGCCGCCGACGTCGATCGAGTAGGACTGCAGACTCTGGTCGTTCAGGTGCAGGTCGTCCTGGCGGAACACCGACACGCCGCCGAACACCTCGTGCTTCTCCTGGAATCCCAGGTCGTGGCGCACGCGGAACGAGCCCATGGTCAGGAACGACTTGTCGGAATGTTCGCGCTGGTTGTCCGAGACATCGAGCGGCGTGTCGAGAAACAGGACGCCGCCCGAGCGGGGCGCGGCGTTGCGGTTGCTGTCGTAGCTGAAGCCGAAGCTGAGCGAGGCGCTGTAGCGCGTCAGCTTCTTGCGGAAGTTGATCCGGTCGAGGTAGGCCTGGATCTCCTTGCGCAGGCTGTCGGGCATCGGCAGGTTGACGATCTGCTTCAGCTCGCGCTCCGCCTCGTCCAGGCTGTCGAGCCGGAACAGCACGATGGCGTAGAACAGCCGCACCTGCGCCAGCTCCGGGTTGTTGAGCAACATGCGTTCGAGCGTCGCCGAGGCGCCCTTGAGGTCGCCCTGCGCCACCAGCGTGCGCGCGTAGTCGAAGTTGAGCTCGACGTTGTCGGGGTCCTTCAGCACGTCGGCGAAGGTGACGGTCTTGACGCCCTGCTGCTCGCGCCGCTGCACGGCCTCGGAGGCCTCGGCGGCCGCGCGCGCGCGCTCCTGCTGCTCCGCCTGCTCGCGGATTTCCGAGGGTTGCGGCACGTTGATCTGTTGCGCGAATGCCGGAAGCGCCGCCAGGACGCTCCCTGCCGCGGCCGCGCCGATCACTGCCGCCCGGGCAAAGGCCAAACGTCGCGCCATCGTCCCCTGCTCGTCTCGTCCCAACCTACCTGCGCGACAGCCAAGGCGTTCAGGCGCCAGACTGTAACCGATAAGCGGCGGGCCGGTTAACGCGGGCAACCGCTCAGCTTCGGACAGGACCGCGGTTCATCCCCGGCTGTTGCGCGAAAGCCACAAGGATTCCCGCGAACCGGCGCCGGAACCTCACGGATTGCCGCGATATCGGGCGTTAACCAACGGAAAGGCCATCGGTTTCCCCGCTTTCCACCTCGGGGAAAGGACTCCGGGGCATGGGCGGTTTGGGTTAGACTTCATCGCAAGGGGCAAGAACAGTCGCGAAGGCGACACATGGGCTGGGGGAGCATCTCGATCCGGGCTTGGACCGGCGCGATCGCGGCCGCGGTGTTCGCGGCGTGCGTCGTTGCGCCCGCGGTTTCGCGCGCCGCCGATTGGATCAAGGACCCGCAGACCGGCTGCGCCACCACCAATCCGTTTCCCAATCCCAGCGAGTCGATCCGCTGGAGCGGGGCCTGCGCCGACGGCAAGCTCGAGGGACGCGGCACGCTGGTCTGGTACCGCAACGGCGTCGAAACCGAGCGCAACGACGGCACCTTCCGCTTGGGCGAGATGGACGGCTATGCGGTCACGCGCTACCCCGACGGCAACGTCGTGCACGGCCAGTACAAGCAGGGCCAGCGCCACGGCAGCTTCATGACGATTCGCGCCGGCGGCGAATACGTCTCGGCCAGCTATGCGGACGGCCGCCTGGCCGCGCAGCGCCGCCTCACGCCGGCCCAGGCCCAGCAATGGGAGAGCCGCGGCGGCGCGCAGCAGATCGCCCAAACGGCCCAACCCGCGGCGCAAGCGGAAATCGTCGCAAGCGCCGCACCGCCGCCAGCCGCGAGCGAGCCCGTGACCGGCCGCACCGCGGTCGCCTCGCCCTCGCGCGTCCTGCCGCCGCCGCCGAAACCCGCCGAGGCGGCCGGCAGACCGCTGGCGTCCGCGTCCGCCGCCAAGCCGCGCAGCAATTTCACCCTCGGCACCCAGGTGGCCGAAGCGATCGGCAGCGGCGACTCGACCCCGCCGCAGCCCATCGCATCCCAGCCCGCCGCGCCTCAACCCGCCGCGCCGAAGCCCATCGCGCCGAAGCCCGCGGCGCCCCAAGCCATCGCGCCCGCCGCCGCGTCGCCCCAGCGCGCCGCCGCCGCTGCGACCCTGCCGACCTTGCCGCAATTCAGCCTGGGCTCGCAGGTCCAGGACGCGATCGCGGGCCCGAGCACGCTGGCCGCCACCGCGCCCAGCCCGCCCACGATCGCCGCGAACCTTCCGGCGCTGCCGGCCGCGCAGCAGGCCCCACAGCTTGTTCCACAGCTGGTCCCACAGACGGCTCCGCAGCTGGCTCCGCAGATGGTCCCACAGACGGCTCCACGGATGGTTCCGCAGCTGGCTCCACAGATGGTCCCACAGACGGCTGTATCGCGGGCTCCGCAGCCGGCGCCACCGCAGGCCGTGGAGACGCTGGGACCGCCGCGCGGGACCCCCACCGCGATCACCCAGCGCCGGCCCCCGTGGATGAATCCAGGCTCCGGCGAAGCGATCGCGCTCGGCCCGGCCCTGCCCGGAAACACGCCGCCGCCGTTTCCGCCCACGCCCATGGCGTCCGCCGCGCCCCTGCCGGTGGGCGGCGGCTACTACGCCCAAGCCCCGGCCGCGCTGCCCCAGGCGCCCCAGCCCTATGCCCCCGCCGCCGAGATTTCGCCGGCCGAGGCCTCGCGCCTCTATCTCGCCCAGCGCGCGGCGGGCGCGTTGCCGGGCCAGCAGCAAACCGCCGCCCTGCCCTCGTATCGCGCGCTTGCGCCCGCCTCGCCCTACGCGCCCGGCCAGCAGCAAGCGCAACCCTTGCCCGCGACCTTGCCCGCCGCGCCGGCGCAGACCGTCGCCTCCCTGCCGCCCGTGGCGATGCCGGGCGGCGGCCTGTACGCGGCCGCGGGACCCGAGGCCCTGTTCAAGCAGGGCTACCAGCTCGAGATGTCGGGCCGGTTCCGCGAAGCCGAGCAGACTTACGAGCAGATCATGATGAACCACTCGAACACCCAGACCGCGATGCTCGCCAACGAACGACTCAACGGCCTGCGCCGCTTCACGCGCGAGACCGGCGTGCGCATCGCCGGCCAGCCCGGCGCGGAGCGGCAGAGCCAGGTGGTCGCGGTCAACGAGCCGCGCCTGCTGCCCGGCCACGCGCCGCAGGACCCCGCCTACAATCTGCCGCCGCCGCTCTCCGCCGGCGGCACCGGCGCGGGAGCGACCGCGGGCGAAGCCGGCGGCGGCATGGCGCAAAACCTCACCAACATGACGGTCTGCACGCAGAAGGGCCTGTACGACAAGGAGGCGCGCTGGTGCGGCATCGTGCGCGCGGACGACGGCAGGCGCCTCGCGGTCGAAGTGCGCGACGTCGTGCTGCCGCGCTTCGGCTCGTGGTCGATCGACGCCTCGACCTGCACCGGCGGCACCTCGATCAACTGGTTCTCCAAGGGCAGCATGGTGCGCGTGCCGCGCCAGTGCATGGAGCTCAAGGGATGACGCGGCGCGTTGCGGCCGCCGCCCTCATGCTCGCGGCGGCATCGTTCTCCGCGATCGAATCCGAGGCCGCCGATCCGGGCTTGAGCGTCCAGGGCGCGGGCGGCGCCTCGGGCGCGCGCCAGGCGCAATCGCTCGCAACCCAGGCTCTCGGCCTCGCTTCCGGCGCGGGCGCGGGCAGCGGCCCGATGCTTTACCTCGACCCCGCGCGCTCCGCCCGCACGACGGCCGGATTCGGGAATTTGAGCGCCGCCGACCAGAGCCTGGCGCTGGCGGGCGACAAGGTGTTCGAGATGATGCGCGCGCTCGGCGATCCGTCCGACCGCGGCGCGGTGCTGCAGCGGCGCGACAACATGTACTACGTCGGCATCGACGGCGAGGGCGGGCGCTGGTTCGCCTCGGCCGGCGAGGCGATCGGCTTCATGTTCCAGGGCATGGTGGCGAAATCGCAGAACTTCGGCGCCGCGACCAAGGCCAGCGCCGTGGGCGGCTGCGCCCAGGACATCCTGTGCGCGGTGTCGGCCGTCGCGCAGGACCCCTACGTCACGGTCGCCACGGTGACGCGCGGCAGCACCGTGACGGTCGCCATCGCGGGCGAGGGCTTCTCGAACGCGGGCGGCGGACCGAGCGTGGCGAGCGGCGACGGCATCGTCGCGCTGTCGGTCGCCTACGCGAGCGCCGAACGGATCGACGCGGTGCTCCAGATCGCGCCCGGCGCCAAGCTGGGCGAGCACTACCTCGCGGTGTTCAACGACGGCCTCGGGTTCCGCAACGCCGGCGTCTACAAGCTCGCGGTCAAGGACGGAACCGGAACGGCGCCCGCGACCCAGCAATCGGGCCGCGCGTCCGCGAAGGCGCTCGGCGTCGCCGCGACCGGCGAGGGACTGCTCGCGGGCGACGGCCAGGACCAATACTGGCGCATCGACGCGACCGCGGCGGGAACGCTGACCGTGGTTTCATCCGGCGGCGCGGATTTGAAGGGCACGCTGGAGGACGCGGGCGGCTTGGCGCTCGCGAGCGACGACGACGCGGGCGGCTGGTACAACTTCAAGCTCGCGCGCGCGGTCGCGCCCGGCACCTACTACCTGCGCGTCGGCCACTGCTGCGGCGGCGCCGGCGCGTACAAGGTCACGGCCACGCTCGGGCCGTAGCGCGGCGTTCTAGCAGTTCCCGTCCTTCTCCATCGTCCGCGCGCCCGCGGCGGGCGCGATGGCGCGGAGCTCCCGGAAGAACGCGGTCTGCCCGGACATGTCCTGGCGCGAAACCAGAAGCCCGGTCGGCACTTCGACCCGGACCGCCGGCGAAGAGGCGGCGCCGTAGGTTTCGGGCAGCAGGCTCATGCCCGCCAGCGCCGCGCCCCATAGGGCCAGGGAGGCGATCACGCCGGCAAGCGTCGCGGACATCGGCATTCGGTCCTTGCGCATGGCGCGTGCTCCTTTCATCGGTTGCCGGGGATTCTAGCACCGGCCCGCAGGCGCGGGGGTTCACGTCGGCGCACAAACGCGCGATCCACCTCACGCCGGCGCGAGCGGCGGGGCGATTCGGGCGGCGCGGACGGTTTCCGCGCGTTTCGAGCGACGGGCGCGGCTTGGGCGGCAGATCGGATCAGCGCCGTGGGCGAGCGAAGCGAACGCCGTGCGCTTGCGCGCGCGCCAGCGGGCTCAAAAGACGTTGTCCTTGAGGATGCGCCGGGGCTGCTGCACGCCCTCGGCCTGGAGCTTCAAGAGGTTCAGGAACTTGCGCCGCATGTCCTGGGTCACGTCGCGCGCGTCCTGGGCGGATGCGATCACGCGCGGCGTGATCAGCACCAGAAGCTCGGTCCGCCGCGCCTGGTTGTTGGTGGTGCCGAACAGGGGCCCGATGATCGGGATGCGGTGCAGCACCGGAATCCCGGCGCGCGACTGCTGCGAATCCTCGCGGATCAGCCCGCCCAGCATGATGGTCTCCGCGTCCTGGATCGCGACCGTGCTGACCAGGCGGCGCTGCTGGATCGTCGGCGAGTTGATGGTCGAGCTGGTGGTCTGCTGGACGTCGCTGACCTCCTGCGCGATGTCGAGCGTGACCAGGCCGCCGGCGTTGACGCGCGGCGTCACCTCCAGCGTCACCCCGGTGTTGCGGTACTGCACCGTGTTGACGATCAGCGGGTTGGAGGTCAGCGTCGAGGTGGCGGACTGGGTGATGATCGGCACCTCGTCGCCGACCTGAAGGCGTGCCTCCTGGTTGTCCAGCACCAGCATGTGCGGCGAGGAGATCACGTTCACGTCGGTGATCTCGGACAGCGCGTCGAGCACGAAGCGCACCCGGTCGGTGCCGTTGAGCGTGAAGGCGAAGCCCGGCAGCGTGGACTGCGCGGCGCTCGCCAGGTTGTTGAGGTCGGTGCCGCGCGTCAGCACCGCGCTGCCGTCGTTGGCGAAGCCCAGGCCGCCGTTGCTGATCAGGTATTGCAGGCCGAAGCGGAGCTGGTCGCGCAGCGTGACCTCGAAGATCGTGGCCTCGATCAGCACCTGCAGCGGCACCAGGTCGAGCTTGTCGAGCACGTCCTGCACCAGCTCGAAGTCGCGCGGCGTGGCCGCGATTAGGAGCGCGTTGTTCTTGTCGTCGGCGGTGATGCGGACCGCGCCGCCGAGCCGCCCCGGGGCCCCTTGGGCCGCGCCGGCCGCGCCCTGCGCCCCGCGCGCCAGCGCCGCGAG
>Ga0114930_10003387_pt1 | contig 13948 bp, 12 predicted proteins | sample AnhtaG_FD_87300 | JGI IMG/M metagenome (GOLD analysis project Ga0114930, IMG submission 87300) | Deep subsurface microbial communities from Anholt, Denmark to uncover new lineages of life (NeLLi) - Anholt_01485 metaG | ecosystem: Environmental > Aquatic > Marine > Oceanic > Sediment | place... | reverse complement strand
CAAGTCTTCATCCTCCATCAATCGCAGGACCAACTGGATGAACTCCTCATCCACGTCCTTGGTCAGCAGGATCTCCTCGCCGTCCACGAATTCCAGGCCTTCTGCCCCAATCTCGGTGGAGACAATCGCCCTGGAGCAAGCAGCGGCCTCCAAGATCTTCAGGCGGGTACCCGAACCCGAATCTAGCGGAATGAGCACAATGTCCGACGCCGAGAGATAGTCGGTCATATTAGGGTGAACATCTTTCCTCGTACTTACGAAACCTGTGAGAACCGTTCTCTCCTGTCGAAAGTTCACAAGCTGCTTATAGTTCTGGCCGATGACAAAGAAGGTCGTTGCAGGATGTTCGGCCAAGACAGCCGGATATATGCGTTCAGCAATGTAGCGCACCGCCTTCGCATTGGGGATCGTATCCAGTTTCCCCACGAAAGTCAGCACCTTTTCCTCTGCTGATAGGTTATGCCGTTCCCTGACCAGACGACGGCCCTCTTCACTATATTGGAAGATCTCTGGATCGGCGCAGTGGTGTACAACCTCGATCTTCTGATCAGGTACACCATAGATATCCATCATGAACCGCTTGTCAACATCCGAGACAGCGACAATCTTGTCGGCGACTCGGCAACCGAACTCCTCCAACTTGCGAAGGGGATAGGTCACGGCAGCGGAACTGTCGAAGCGCTCATACTTCAGGTACTCGACATTCTCCTGCACCAGTACCAAAGGCCTCCCGAATTTCTTCTTGAGGAAGTACCCCACCAGACAGGTGAACAATACCTGACACTGGATTATGTCGGCTCGCGTCTCGCTCATCAACTGATAGGCAGCTCGATAGTAGTGGGGGTTAAAAAGGAAGGACTTGTACTTATAGCGATCAAAATGGGATTCTGGACAGTAGCTGATGCTAAGGTTCTGGTGGAACAGGTCTATCTCACCTCCTTGGGAGAAGACACGACTTAGCAGGACGAACAGTCGGCTAGTGTCAGGCACATGCTTCATGATGTTGTAGATGTTCATGCTGTTTCCATCCACTGGAGGAAACACGTCACAGGGAACCAACATCAAGACCTTGCGTAGTTCGCCGGACACCGGCCTTTCCCTCACAAGACTAGGGATTTGTCGGCCAACTCCCCAGCCACCACATCAAACTTATCAACAACCCTCTGCTCCTTGACCCAACCGATCAGATCAGAGATGCCATCTTCGAAATCGACCTGGGGAGCAAAGCCCAGCGCCTCGGTGATCTTCCCGATGTCGGCAAAGCAGTGTCTAATATCCCCTCTCCGATACCGGCTGACGATTTCCGGCTCCATCTCCCTGTCGGCCAAGGTATCGATGAGCACCCGTGCCATCTCCAGTATGGTTAAGGCCCTTCCCGTGCCCACATTGAATACGTCGTAGTTGGCTTCCTCCCTCTCCATGGCCAGCGTGCTCGCCCGCACGACATCCCGGACATGGATGAAATCCCGACTCTGCAAACCATCCTCGTAGATGACCGGGGGCTGGCCATTCAGAAGGCGAGCCGAGAAGATCGCTGCGACGCCGGTGTACGGGTTGGAAAGAGCCTGGCGGGGTCCATAGACGTTGAAGAAACGCAGAGAGACGGTGGGGATCTCGTAGGCTCGCCCGAAGCACAGGAACATCTCCTCATGGTCCCTTTTGGTGATGGCGTAGATTGAACTGGGGTGGAGAGGCTTGTCTTCGTCCGTCGGCAGAGGCTGCATCTCCTCGTCACAACTCGGACAACGCATCTCCCACTTCCGCTCGCGCAGTTGATCGTCGGAGCGCAAATGTGGATAGGCAACGCCGCAGGTGTGGCAAGCATACTTGCCTTCTCCGTAGATCGACATAGACGAGGCTACTATCAGCTTCCGCACCTCATGCTCTTCGCCAGCCAAGATGTCCAGCAAATTGGCCCCGCCCAGAGTGTTGGCGTCAACGTAGCGCCGTATCTCGTACATCGACTGGCCGACGCCCACGGCAGCCGCATAGTGAAAGATGACCTCAATCCCGTCCAACGCGTCCTTCAGAGCAGTCCTGTCCCGAACATCGCCAACTATCAGCTCCGCATCTGAGTTGAGATAGACAGGGACCTCTGCTTGAGGGCCGTGAACCTGCGACTCAAGGCTGTCGAATACACGCACCTTGTAGCCCTTATGGACAAGGGTATCCACCAAGTGGGACCCTATGAACCCGGCACCTCCAGTGACCAGGACACTCACACCCTCACTCATTCAGATCCCCATTTCCAACGATGTTCCCCCTCCTCCACGGTCCGCATTACCTCAAGGGCAGTGATGGTCTTTGGCCAATCTTAGCACACCAACTGCGTTCTAGCAACCTACTTGGACTGCTCCAGAATCCGCCTGTAGAGCCTCATCGTGTCCTCTGCTATGGCTTTCCAAGAGAAGGATTTGGACAGCTCGGCAGCCCCGCGAGCCAAACGCTGCCGGACCTGAGAAGAAGAGGCGACGATGGCGATCTTCCCCGCAAGGGCTTCAGCGTCGTCAGCAGGCACCAGGGCCATGTTCTCGTGCTCGACGATCTCATCCACTTGCACTCGAGGATACGTGCTCACAATGGGCAACCCATGGGCCAGAGCTGCCATCAACGTGCCTCGCCTGAAGGATACCCCGTCGCGGTAGGGTAGCACGCAGACATCGGAGGCCCAGAAGTTGGCCGAGACTTCCTTCCCATCAACGTAGCCAGTCCACAGCACGCGGTCCTGCACATCCAACTCCTGAATCAGATTCTCCATCTTCAGAAGATAGGCAGCATTGGTGGGATCGCTGGACCCGACGCGACCACCGATCATCAGCAGCTTCACTCGACTGCCGGAGTGCACTAGTTGGGCCAAGGCTCGAAACAGGGTCTCTCCGCCCTTGCTCTCGTTGAGAAAGCCAAAGTAGCATAGCAAGGTTTCCCCGGGACCGACGCCCCACCGTCGGCGCCACTCCTCTCGCTCATATCCTGGGGGAGCCTGCGGTTCTATGTTGCTCCCAATAGGGTACATATGCAGGTTGCGGACACCATACCTCTCGGCTTCCATCCGATCCTCAACATTGGTGACGATGGTTGCCTCGCTGCCCTTCATCAACGCCCTGGTCACCCAACGTCGCACAGCGCCAGCCTTGGGGAACAGATAAGGGACCTTCAAGTCATGGAGGGTCACAAGGACTTTGGGCCTCTCACCCCCATAGCGAAGCCTCCAGGGAAGCAGATTGATGGCTGGATGCATCTGGTACGCAGCCGTCTGATACTGGATGTTGAGGATCTCAGGCATCGTTCTCTTCAGAACTCCCACGATCTGCGACCAGCATGAGAAGTCCCAGCGCTCCACCACTGGGTACAGCGTCAGCCGCAGGCGATTCCTCTCCAGAACTACGCCCTCCCCTGACAAGGCGAGGGTCCCGCTCGGCTGACTGGCCTTGATCGAGGATATGACGCTCACCTCGGCGCCCAGCCTGCTCAGAGCCAGGCCCACCTCCCGTGTGAAGTCTCCCACGCCACCTTGCATGGGCGGGAACTCCCCGCCAAGCAGACACACTCTCATCCTATCTCAACCCAGACCGCAGGACTTGCCAATAGGCGTCCATCCGCTGGCGCCGCAGAGCTCGTTTGTGGCCCACGAGCCATTTGAGCGCCTCAACCATCGTCTGCCACAGGTACGTGAGGAGGAGAAACAGACGCAGCGTTTCCCCCGTCCAATCGCCGTGGTGCTTCTTGAAGAAAAGCACCTTACTGCGTTGAAACTGTGCATGCCTCACAGGCAACACCTGCTCGCTGCTCTTGCCCACATGGTGGACGACACGGGCGGTGGGCAAATAGACGACCTCCCAGCCCGCTTTCTTGGCGCGATAGCACCAGTCCAGTTCCTCGGAGTACATGAAGAAGCGCTCATCTAACGTTCCAACTTCCTCCAGAGCCTCTCGCCGCAGCAGTAGACAGGCCCCGACCAGCCAGTCTACCGCCAGTATCTCGTCGTCCGAAGCATCCAGGACGTAGTAACGCCTCAGGATTCGGCTGTCGGCGAACCATGGCTGTATGAAGGTACTCTCAACATAGGCAGTTCTCAAGTCTGGAAAGCGCCGTCTCGAGGACTGAACCTGGCCGCCGGGATAGAGAAGCTGAGGACCCAAAGCCCCAACTCTCTGATGAGCGTCCATGTATGCCACCATTTCGCCCAAGGCATCTCCGACGACCTCAGTGTCTGGGTTCAGCAGCAAGACATAGCGACCATCGCTCACTGCGATGCCTTGATTATTGCCTCTGGTGAAGCCCACGTTCTCGCTGTTTGCCACCAGATGAATCTGGGGAAACTCTTCGCCGAGCATCTCCACGCTACCATCGGAGGAGGCATTGTCCACCACGACAAGCTGAGAGGAAAGCTGCCGACCTGTCCCGCATCCCAGAGATGAGATCACCGACGCGAGGCTGCGGCGAAGAAGGTCCTTTACGTTCCAGCTCACCACGACGATGGACAAATCATGAATGCTCATGATGTTACCCAAGTTGCACAAACCCCCGATGGACTCGGGGGTCTGCCAGATCTTCGTTCATTGACAATGCCCAGCGCGGAGAGATGAGAGCTCGCTCAACAATGTTTGGAGCCTCTGGCGCTGAGAGATCTCCGCGGCGCCGTCGCTATTCCCTCCGGTCCAGGAGGTAGTCGGCCAGGTCAAGCATGACTTGACGATACTCACTAGCCGGTAGATCACGAATAGCGTTCTTGGCCTCGGCCGTGAAACGTTCGGCCTCAGCCCGCGCCGACGCGATTGCGGGGGAACTCTTGACCATCTCAATCAAGGTTTGAATGTCCTCCTCCGCGGCCTGGGGCTCATCGAAGACGGAAGACACGATGTCATGACCAGAGTCGATCTCCAGGAAGAGAAGCAAAGGTAGGGTAGCGGTCCTCTGACGCAAGTCACTGCCAATGGGTTTCCCTAGCTCCTTCTCATCACCGGTGAAATCTAGGATGTCATCCAGGATCTGGAAAGCCATGCCCAGGTTGTACCCGTACTCGCGCAGCGCCCGCACCGTTCGTTCCGGAGCCCCACTCACGATCGCCCCCGTCTCGGCAGATGCAGTGAACAGAGACGCCGTCTTACTGTAGGTGCTCTGGTAGTAGTCCTCCTTGGTTCGTCGCCATCCTGCCCCATCGAAGGCCTGCCTCAACTCCCCGCCGCAGATGCTCATCAACGTCTGAGCGAAAACCGTGACTACAGGCACACTCGCGGTGGCCGCAGCCTGGTCAGCCGCTCGGGCAAAGAGGTAGTCCCCCACGAGAACCACCGCTCCGGCGCGAAAAGACGTGTTCAGTGTGGGACTGCCTCGCCTCAATACGGCGCCGTCCAGCAGGTCGTCATGAACAAGAGTGGCGGTGTGAAGCAGTTCTACCGAAGCCGCCAGAGGCACAACCGTCTCTTCATCGGCCTCGTGGAACTTGGATCCCAAGATGACCAAGGCTGGGCGAATCCGTTTGCCACCGCTGTCCAAGAGGGAGCTCAAGACAGGTCTTAAGAGGGGCTCCTCCACCTCCACGCACCAGCGCAACCTATCCTCGACCGCCTCTAGCTCCTGACGTATGGGCTCGAATGTGGACAGTATCTTCAATACTCACCTTCCCGAACTGTCAGCGACCGGTATCACCGTGGGACCATGGACTGAAACGCCACCGAGTCCCGATCTCCTTGCGGCGCGATGAACACGCTCACTGCATCTTCTGTCACCGAGGGTCATTGCAGCCTCAGCACCGTGCGGGCATTCTGCGTGGTTATGTCTGACATCTCCTGCAGCGAGATGCTTTTGATCTCAGCCATCTTCGCCGCGACCAACTTGACGTTGGCTGGCTCATTGCGCTTGCCCCGATGGGGATGAGGCGGCAGAAACGGACAATCGGTCTCGACAAGCAGTCTCCCTAACGGTATTTGGCTTGCCAGTTCACGCAACCGGCCCGCGCTGGGATAGGTAACAGGCCCAGCAACCGAGATGTAGAACCCCAACTGGCAGAGCTCCTCAGCCATGGCCAGATCGCCAGAGTAGCAGTGCAAGACACCGAGTGGACGTCGCAGGTTGCCCTTGCCTGAACTTACAGCTCTCGACCAATCTCGGACCATTGCTATGACATCTTGATGCGCATCCCGATCGTGAACCACGACCGGCTTGCCCACTTCCGCTGCCAACTCCAACTCCCGTCTGAAGACCTGGCGTTGCACCTCGCGAGGAGACCGGTCCCGATAGTAATCCAACCCTATCTCACCGATCCCCACCACCTTGGGGTGATCGCTCAACTCCCTCAGATCGTTCATCACCTCTAGGCCAACCTGGGACGCCTCGTGAGGATGCACTCCCACACAGGCCCACACGTTTGCATAGCCATCGGCGATGGCGACAGCCTGGCGACTCGAATTCAGATCAAAGCCCACGGTGACAATGCCGACCACGCCCTCTGCGGCGGCCCGTTCCATGACTTGGTCTCGGTCGTCATCAAACTGAGAGAAGTCGAGATGTGCATGTGTATCAATCAGCGAGCCCTGTGGCTCCGCAACAGCACTGTCCCTGGATATCACCACCTCTTGACTTCAGCCCCCAGAAAGAGGGTCTTCTGCTGCGAGTCATAGATGCTCAGCGACGAAATCACGTTCTCTATGTTACGGCGCTTTCTACTCGTCATCCTCTTGCATTCCGATGATCACGTATCGAAGGCTTATGGCGATCCTTTCAGGAGGGCCATATCCGCATCCACCATCATCTCTACTAGCTTCTCGAACCCAACCTCAGGCTTCCAACCCAGCTTCTCTCGTGCCTTGCTGGCATCTCCCACCAGTCGATCAACGTCCGCTGGACGAATGAATTGATGATCGACTCTCACATGCTCCTGGTAGTCCAAATCCACTAATCTGAAGGCGACTTCCAAGAGCTGCCGCACCGAATGAGTCTTGCCGGTCGCTACCACGTAGTCCTCTGGCTGTTCCTGCTGGAGCATTAACCACATTGCCCTAACGTAGTCCCCAGCAAAACCCCAATCGCGCTGCGCCTCCAAGTTCCCCATAGCCAACTCCTGCGCCAGACCTAGCTTTATGCGCGCGGCCCCGCGGGCCACCTTGCGGGTAACAAACTCCAGTCCTCGGCGGGGAGACTCATGGTTGAACAGAATGCCAGAGCAGGCGAAGAGGTCATAGCTCTCACGATAGTTGACGGTGATCCAATGTCCGTACACCTTGGCTACGCCGTAGGGACTGCGGGGATAAAAAGGGGTATCCTCGTTCTGAGGCACGCGTCGCACCTTGCCAAACATCTCGCTGCTGGACGCCTGGTAGAAGCGCGCCTCAGGCGCCACCATGCGCATCGCCTCCAACATGCGGGTGACGCCCAGAGCGGTGAACTCACCGGTCAAGACCGGCTGCTTCCACGAAGTGGGCACAAAAGACTGCGCGGCCAGATTGTAGATCTCGTCAGGTTGATATTCCTTCATGATATCCACGAGTGATATCTGATCCAACAAATCGCCCTGGGTCAGTATCAGCTTATCCTGAATGTGCTTGATGCGGTCGAAGTTGGTAGTGCTCGTGCGACGCACCATGCCGACAACCTGGTATCCCTTCTCCAGCAAGAACTCGGCCAGATACGAACCATCTTGGCCCGTAATGCCCGTCACTAACGCTTTCGTCATCGCTTTTCTCCGTTGCGATCCTCCTGGGTTCTCTCCCGCCAGTAGTTCAACACATCGACGAGGCTCTCACGCAGACTGATCGTTGCTCGCCAGCCCGTCCGCTGGCGAAACTTGGTGCAGTCGCTCACCACCACCGGCACATCGGTGGGCCTCAGTCGTGCGGAATCCAACGTCACTTGGATGTCGACCTTACTCATTTCCAGCAGCAAGTCCAACACTTCGCGAATCGAGTGGGCTCGCTCCCCCCCAAGGTTGTATACCTCCCCAGGTTCGCCCCGCTCAAGAGCCAGATGATAACCTCGCACCATGTCACGCACATCGGTGAAGTCGCGCCTCGCTTCCAAGTTGCCCACGTGTATCTGTGGCTCCCTGAATCCAGCCTCGATCTCGGCCATCTGCTTCGCGAAATCGGAGATGACGAACGAAGGACTCTGGCGAGCACCGATATGGTTGAAGGGACGCACCCTGATGATGGGCATGCCGTGACTGGCATAGTACTGATAGCCGAGCATATCTTGGGCGATCTTGCTTACTGCATAGGGGCTATAAGGCCGTAGAGGAGTGCTCTCGATGATGGGCAGCTCGTCCGGACCGATCATACCGTACTCATCGGCCGAACCCACGACAAGCACTTTAGGCCGTGTGTCTAGAGTGATCATCGCTTGAAGGATGTTCAACTGCGCTCGAACGTTGTTCGCTATGGTTTGCCAAGGATCGCGCCACGACACCGGGACAAAGGCCTGCGCCGCCAGGTGATACACGTGATCGGGCCGAGCTTGAGTGAGAATATCCGAGACCACATCAGGCTGCGCCATGTCGCCCACGACAAGGTTGAGCTCCTCCCTAATGTGAGCGACGTTCTGTTCATTGCTGCCTATGTCGGTGCCCCAAACCTCCAGATCAGTGTGAGCGAGGAGGTACTCGGCCAAGTGACTGCCTGCGAAGCCAGTAACACCCGTGATCAACGCCCTCAAGTCGTTCTCCCAAGTCGGTTTGATGAGAATCCGACGTATTATAACCCAGCTTGGCAGCTAAGTAAAGCCTACCAGAGCGTCACCAAACGGAGAACTCTCCCTTGGTCAAGCGATCTGTGAACTCATATATGTCGGCCAATTCTTGCGCTATCACGGCCTCAACGTCCCTTTGGATCGAGGCCAAGCTGACATTGTCCTTCAGGATGAGTTGAGCTGAGGCGATCAGTGGCTACTCTATGGGTTGTCCTATCTGACTACACAACCATACATAGACCTCGCGAATTCCCGGGTCCGACTAGTAGATCTCGTCGGCCATGAAGTGAGTCAAGAAGGTGTAGATCTTACCCACGTGACTGACCGGGTTCTTGCCTGCTGCTGCCTCCGTGCTCATGGGACGGTTCAGCGCAATAACACCATTCACCTTGTTACCTCGACCTACCTGACCACAATCGGCGCCTTCGGCCGAGGTTCCCAGGACCGTCAGATACATGCCCTCCTCGCCCCTGGTCTCGTCATCCAGGGTGTTCACATCCACACGCACTTGCTCGAAGTTACGTCTCTCTTTGTCGACAAAATCCATCGCGGCACGCCGGATCTCCTTCTTGCGCTGGAAGTATGTTTGCGGGCTATCAAAAAACCGATCCACGAAGCGCAGGTTCTCCGTCAACCACCTTTTCACTGTCATCTCAGCGATCTCACCTACTGGCACACGCTTTCCGCCCGCCTCATAGATGGAACGGTCGCCGAATACCAGCTCCATGGGTTCATCCACAGTGCCGCCACCTATCTTAGGGGAAGTCACACCCGCGACAAGTAACCCCTTATCTATGTTGTGGTGCGCTGTGTCACCGAAAGTGGACATGTATTCTCCACAGAGAGCCACCGAGATGTCCTCCATGATGGCATCGCAGATGGAATCAGGATGGCCAACGCCCTTCCGTTCCACGAGCTCCACGCGCTGCTCCTCAACCGGAACCTTGTCCAGGCTCTCTACTGTGATGTTGCCCATTCCTCTCCAGACCTCCTGATCTCCTGTTTTCCTTGTCGAGGGCAACCGGCCAAGGGCCTCTACGTTCCCTCCTCCCACGAAGATAGATATTTCTCTTGCTCCGGAGTTAGAGTATCTATCTCAAGACCCATGGCCGCAAGCTTCAAGCGAGCGATCTCAGCATCTATCTCCTCGGGCACAGGATAGACCTTTTTCTCCAGAGTACTTCCCTTCCTGATCAGATACTCGATGCCCAGAGCCTGATTGGCAAAGGACATGTCCATGACGGAGGCCGGATGGCCCTCGGCCATGGCGAGGTTCACCAGCCGCCCCTCACCGAGGAGCGAAAGGCGTCGCCCATCGGCCGTGAAGTACTGACCCACTCCTGCCCGAGGCTCACGGACCTCCACCGCCAGCTTTTCTAGGGCAGGAATATTTATCTCCACATTGAAGTGTCCGGAGTTGGCCAAGATGGCACCGTCCCTCATGACCTCGAAGTGATGCCTGTCAAGCACGTTGACGTCCCCCGTTGCAGTGACGAATATCTCTCCGATCTCCGCTGCCTCTGACATAGGCATCACGCGGAACCCATCCATCACCGCTTCCAGTGCCTTTAACGGATCGACCTCAGTGATAATAACTCTGGCTCCCATGCCCCGGGCACGCATGGATATGCCTCGCCCACACCAACCATAGCCAGCCACGACGAAGCTCTTGCCTGCCAACAAGATGTTCGTGGCTCGCAGGATCCCGTCAATGGTTGACTGCCCAGTGCCATACCGGTTGTCGAAGTAATGCTTGGTCAAGGCATCGTTCACCGCTATGATGGGATAGAGGAGCACTCCATCGCGTGCCATGGCCCGCAGTCGGATGACACCCGTGGTTGTCTCTTCCGTGCCTCCAATGACATCACCGATAAGATCCGCTCTCTCCTTGTGGAGTGTGGAGACCAGATCTGCCCCGTCATCAATCGTCACCTGAGGACGATGCTTGAGGGCTGCGTGGATGTGCTTGTAGTAGGTCTCGTTGTCTTCTCCTTTGATTGCGAAGACCGGTATCTCATCGTTGACCACCAATGAGGACGCCACATCGTCCTGAGTGGAAAGGGGATTGCTGGCGCACAGCACCAGGCTTGCACCCCCGGCCGTCAGGGTCTTAGCCAGATTCGCCGTCTCGGTGGTGATGTGCAAGCACCCTGAGAGTCGAACGCCCTTCAGAGGCTTCTCTTTCTCAAACCGCTCACTGACCAAGCCCAGCACCGGCATCTCCTGCGCCGCCCACTGGATGCGCAGCCTGCCTTGAGCGGCCAAAGATATGTCCTTGACATCATAACTGTCGGTCATGAAGCTTCTCCTTCCCTAATACCAGATCAATGTGTTTCTGGCCCACTCTACTGGCCACTACTCTTCCGCCTGGCCCCAGAGATGAACCACTGTCTCGAACCGCCACCGCGCCGCACCAACACAGCGGTAATCGGTCAACGATATGCGCGTCAGTTCGCATCGAGCGAGCGCCTTCTCAAGACAGTTCTCCTCCGCCCAGGAGCCTCAAGGAAGGGACAGTATACGTTGAACCCCAAACGCTCGTACATCCTGAGAGCCGGCTCGTTGTTCCGCTCCACGTTCAACACCACGTCGAGGGATTGAGTGAGCAACTCCTCCACTACCGCGCTACAGCAGACCGTTCCGTAACCCTGCCCTCTGTAGTCAGGGTGGGTGAAGACATTTCCCACAATCCCCAAACCATGCGTCCGCGAAACGAGGTGAGTGCCTGCGGTAGCCACTAGCTTGTCATCCCTTTTCAGACCGTAGAAAACGCCTTGCTCAACCTGATACGGCGCGAAGGCAACATCCCCTCCCAAGCGATAAAGTTCCTCAAGGCGGTGGACATGCATAGGTCCCAGCCGTGAGACCGGTCCCTCCACCGGGGCGAAATCTTCGGCGGCTAGTACCATGCGGAACATGTGTTCCAATCTCATGAGTGAATAGAATCTCTTGACAACGTTCAAGTGCTCCTGCTTGAAGGCGAAATGGGCCGTCTCAGTGTTCACTGCCTCATCGAGAATCGGTCTCAGGCCTTCCGCCTTGCCCATGACGAAGATGCGATCAGGAGGAAGACCCTTGAAGCGCAAGCACAAAGCTGTGATCTCCCCCCCATTGAGAGCAGCGTACCACTCGCACTCAAGGGCCAAAGGTGGTTCCAGATCTCCAATTGCGTATGCAGCATAAAGCCTGTCCCGATTCAGGAAACCCAGGATTTCCCTCTTACCCTCGATCCTCTTGACGGATAGACCCATCCTACGACAGCAAGTACCTTTTTCTCATCTCCCTGGACACGCCAGTGGTCAGAGCCAGGGCTCGCTCGGCATCCTCCACAGTCATGGTGCCCAGACCACAAGATGGGCTCACCAATGAAGCAGCGAGCAAATCGTCGAAGCAGATACCCTTCTTGACGAGCAGATGCATGGCCTGGCACAGGCGCTCCACCAGATTGGCAACCGTCTCCTGTTCCAGACTCCGCGTCTCGCGAGGCACAATGCCCCACGCGATGATGCCACCCCGCCTCAGGAAGCGCTCCACCTCCGCAGGATATAGCGACAGCGACTCAGCATAATCGTACGTATCGAAGCTGAGGACATCCGCGGAAGTGGAGAGGATGAGCGACCAATCAGTGTTGCCGCAGCAATGGATTCCCTTCAGACCTTCTATGCCGCCAAGTACCTCATCGATTAGAGCTATCGCTTGCTCTCGTGTCACGGCAACATAGGGTGAGCCAAAGGAAGCCATGTAGGGCTCGTCGAGCAGGACTATCGTCGTGGGATGAGATCGGCGGAGTTCCCTCTCCTGCCAGGCGGCTTTTAGCCGCAGGTGCTTGGCAACAGCATCGGCGAGCACTTCGTCATAGAGGATGGGACGTCTCTCGTGGTCCAGCACAGTCAGGCCCCAGCTTATGGGGCCAGTAACCTGTCCTTTCACAGCTTTGCAGGAATTGAACTTGCCCTTCGCCCATTCGACCAACCCTGCCGCAAACGTGGGACCAAAGCCATAGGCGTCGACATCGCTCTCCAAGTAGGCCTGATACAGACTCTCCAGATCCTGACTGAGATCTCGACTGCGATCGACATAGACGCGATTTTCCTCCACCACGATCCCCGGAAACCCCTCGCTGAACTGGGCATACATGTTTTCCAGGTAACTACGCTTCGGCAGTTGAGGCCAACCCGACACTTCAGGGAAACGCCGTCGTATCAGGTGGCAGGCCTCCTTCGGATCGGTGTGGGGTAGACTGCCCATGTTCATCGCCATCAGTTCGGGCTTGAAGTGCTGGCGCATCAGACCCTCCAACACGCACGCCTCACGGTCGACGCCCCTCCACGACCGAGCACAGCCCCTTCCTGAAAGGAGGATAGACGATGCCGTGTTCGGTGACTATGCCAGAGACGTAGCGATGAGGCGTCACGTCGAAAGCGGGATTGGCGACACGTACACCCTCGGGCGCAATGGGCTGGCCACAAACGTGCGTCACTTCGTGGGGATCGCGCTCCTCTATCGGAATGTCTTCTCCCGAGTCGATAGCCAAGTCTATCGTGGAAGTTGGGACCACTGGGTAGAACGGCACGCCATTCTCCTTGGCAACCACAGCCAACTGGTACGTTCCGATCTTGTTAGCCACATCTCCATTAGCCACCACTCTATCAGCGCCCACAAATACTATGTCCACTTCTCCCGCCTGGATGAAGTGCCCTGCGGCGTTGTCAGCTATCAGAGTCATGGGAATGCCTTCACGCATCAGCTCCCAGGCGGTCAACCGTGCACCCTGAAGGCGAGGCCGGGTCTCGTCAACGAACACATGGACTCTCATGCCCTGCTTCCAGGCTGTTCTGATTGGCGCCAGCGCAGTGCCGTAGTCCACGGTGGCCAGGGCTCCAGCGTTGCAGTGAGTCAAGATGTTGTATCCATCCTCTATCAGCTCGGCGCCATAGGTCCCCATGCGCTTATTGACTACGACATCCTCGTCAGCCAGAGCCTGCGCCTCAACCACAAGGGCCTGCTGGATCTGCTCAATGCCCTCCAGAGTCCCGTCGTCCATCCTGCCCAGCATCCGGTCCAGAGCCCAGAAGAGATTTGACGCAGTGGGCCGAGTATTGCGCAGCACGTCGGCCGCTTGTCTCACATCCGCTACCAACTGAGCTTTGCTCTGCGCCTTGCTGTGGACGGCTGCCAGAGCCAGACCGTAGGCGGCTGCAGCAACAATGGCCGGCGCCCCCCGGACATACATCTCCTCAATGGCCAAAGCTACCTGTCGATAGTCGAT
>Ga0114930_10003386_pt1 | contig 13950 bp, 15 predicted proteins | sample AnhtaG_FD_87300 | JGI IMG/M metagenome (GOLD analysis project Ga0114930, IMG submission 87300) | Deep subsurface microbial communities from Anholt, Denmark to uncover new lineages of life (NeLLi) - Anholt_01485 metaG | ecosystem: Environmental > Aquatic > Marine > Oceanic > Sediment | place... | reverse complement strand
TGCGGCTACGCGTGCCGCTGCCTTTAGGCCGCAATCTGTATCAGGCTGACAAGGGTCTGAAGAACAATCACCCGGCCGTCCGCGACGGCGGCGGGATCATCCTTGAGGCGAACTGCTCCGAAGGCATCGGACCGGATGCCTTCTTGAATCTGCTCCGCCGAGCTGGTGACTACAGCTCGGCACTAAGAGTCGTGGCAGAGAAAGGTTATCGACTCGGCGACCACAAGGCCGTCAAACTGCGACACCTGATGGACCCGCGGTATCGCGGCGTTCACGTAGCGTTAGTATCGCCACACTTGGCCGGCTCCGATTTGGACGGAACGGGTATCGAGGTCTTTCCCGAACCCCAACCGGCCCTTGACTGGTTGATTACCGTCGTCACCGGCTTCCATAAGCGTGGCCTGATCATCCAAGACGCCGGAATGGTTACGGTCACGCTGGGCACTGCGTAAGCCGCTCGCAAAGCACCCGAGAAGTCCTTGTGTGTATGTACGCGCTCAACGTCTTCAAATCCGGGACATTCGAGATCCAGTGCCCATAAGAGCCTATCCCAAAAAGTGTGGTACGGGTTTGCAACCCGTGTACTTCACCGGTTGGAAACCGGTGCCACAGGGGTTAATGGGAGGCTCTAAGCGGGGTGGCCAACAACAACAGCATTGCCGCCAACGGGCCACAATAGGGCTGAACCACCAAGGTCAATCAGACGAACCCTGATCGTTCCAGCGATCGACCGTGCACTCTGTGGACATGCCGACAAGTGTGGGGGCGCGCTTACCCAGTACGTCAAAGAGCGCTGCAAGCAGCGATGGATCGAGGTCTTCTTTGTCGGCTGCCGCGGAGAGAATCTCTCCGCACTCTGAAGGGGAAACCGCTGGCCGGTAGGGCCGCGGTGTACTGAGGGCATCGAGGCAGTCGGCTACGGCCACGATGCGGGGGAGCAACGGCAACCGGTCACCCTCAAGCCCGTCGGGATAACCCTTGCCGTTGGGCCGTTCGTGGTGCCAGCGGACAATCGATAGAGCGTCGCGAAACGCACGCAAAGGTTGGAGGATGTGGTACCCGATGATGGGATGGCGCTTTACCAGTTCCATCTCGACCTCGCTGAGTTTTCCCGGCTTGTTCAGAATGGAGTCGGGAACGGAGACCTTGCCGATGTCATGGACGATCCCGCCGATCTTTAACGCCGCCAGGCCCACGTTATCCACGCCGATGTGCTTACCGATCTCGACGGAATACATGGACACGCGTTCGACGTGCCCATGGGTGTAAGCGTCTCTCCCTTCGATAGCGGCGGCCAGGGATGTGATGACCGCCGTGGAATCCTCCAGCGAGTCGGTGGCCCGCTTGGCACGGAGAGCATTCGACAAGCGCAGCAGCATTTCCTCGGGTGAAGCCGGAAGTTGGATGCAATCGTCTGCCCCCGCTCCGTATACTTCGGCCCGGCGCTGGGCATTTTCAGACGGCAGCACAAATATTACGGATACGAAGGCCGTCCGAGCGTCAAATTTGATCTCTCTGCATAGTTCCGTGTAGGAATCAAATGATCCGTCAGGGGTCAGGACCACCAGGTCGATTCCCTGTTCAAAGCGAAGCCGGCGCAGCACCCCCGAAGGTGTCTCGGAACACATACATTGCCACGAATCGGAGCTTAGAATCGTTTCCAGCCGCGGCGCCGCCTCGGCGGGGCCGACTAGAAGGATACATCTTGATGTCGGAGCTGGAGGAACCATGTGGTACTCTCCACCTGAGGGGATCGGACCAACAAGATAATATCGTCGCGACTGCCGGGCACCTTTGCCACAACAAGCGCTCCTTTAATTAAACTGCCCGGCAGAGACTCTTCAAATTGCTTGGGTGCAAAGACGATAGAAGATCAAGCCGCAGGGAGTCCGCTATTCCGATAACCTGCTGACAGTCTAGGCTCACGCCGGCATCGGGGTTGTGCCCCCGGCGGACCTCAATATGGAGTGTCGTCGGCGCACGATCAGACTCGTGCTGCCTGTCCAATCCCGCGCATAGAAAGGGCATTCGTAATGAATCAGATTGCTGCCGAGACCGAGATGGTGAGTTCGGCGGGCGCTCTGGAGCAGGAGATCCGAGCTCGGATCGATTCCCTATCGTACCTGCCCACCACAGCAGCCGTCGCAATGAAATTCGTCGAATTGGGAAAAAACCTCGATGCTGATCCGTCCGATTATGCCAAGATTATCAGTGCCGACAGCTCACTCAGCAGCAAGATACTCGCTCTGGCCAACTCTTCCTGGGCCGGGGTTCGAAACAAAGTGACAAACGTGAGGACTGCGGTGAACCTATTAGGGCTCGGGACCGTCCGAACCCTGGCAATAAGCTACTGCATGACGGGTCTACACAACGAGCTGCGGCTTTCCGCCGAGGAGTCGCAGATGTTTTGGGAATCGTCCCTGTGCAAGGCGGTGGCGGGCAAGAAATATGCAAGCCTGTTTGATGCGAAGGTCTCCGACGAAGCCTTTGTCGCCGGGCTCTTTCAGGATTTCGCGATTACCGTCATGTATTCCACCGCGGGGGAAGTGTTGCTGCGGATACTACGGGATCCCGATGCCGGTGTTCAGATGCAGTTGCGCAAGGAACGTGGGTTGTTCCGTATAGATCATGCCGAGGTCGGCCGCATGCTGGCGCAGAAACTGGAACTTCCGGATCTGTTTATTGACGCAATAGCATTTCACCACAACCACCAGAAGCTCAGCGAATTTGTCGAGCAAGGGGCCATCGCGGATGCGACCTATGTTGCGTCTCTCTTCCCACATATGCTGAACGCATGGCACCGTGACGATGCCAACGCGCTACGGGCGTTCTTGCAGGAACATGCCCCTTCCACTGACCCAAAGGCGTATCTGACGGAGGTCCAGCGAGAGTTCGATCAGGTCTACAGCTTCTTCCACGAGGGCGGGGCTCCTAACACTCAACTAACCGAACTGCTGGAGCGGGCCACCCGGGAGGCTGCGGATAACACAACGGAACTCGTAGGCACGGTCAACGAACTCATGCAACAGGCCGCCAACATGGGTATGGAGATGAATGATCTTGTCAGGCAACAAGCCCAGCTCCAAGACAAAACCACCCGCGACCCGTTGACTGGCGTGTTGAACCGCGAAAGCTTCACGATTGACGCGAAGGAACTCCTGGCAAAGGCCGCTCGCTACGGAATCAGTTTCGCCGTAGCGTACCTGGACATCGACAGATTCAAGGCGGTTAACGACAAGCACGGCCACGAGTTCGGTGATCTCGTCCTGACGACCGTTGCTTCCGGAATTACCGAAGCGGTGCCCCAACACGATTTGATCGCACGCATGGGTGGAGACGAGTTCGTCGTTCTGCTCAACGACTGCACCGAAAAGGATGCAGCCCACATCGTCGAACGCATCATTTCTAATGCTGCAGCGAAGACCATCCACAAGGAAGGCCAATCAGCCCGGGTACCTCTGAGTGCGGGCTTGCTGTACGTCCATCCGTCGAATCGACAGCAAGAGTTCGATGCTGTGCTGAACACCGCCGACAAACTCATGTACCGTGCGAAGCGAGCCGGCGGAAGCCGGGTAGAGATCAGCGCCATTCAACCCTGAGATCGGGTCCGAAGCGTACTTCCACACATGGGCAATGCCATGGCGGGCATGCCAAGCGTAGTCCACCGTGTACCGGCCATTGGCGGACCACACTTACCTGGAAGTCAGCTCGGGCGCACAAATAGACCGCTCTCAGCACGCTACACGTTCAGCATGAGCGCACTTCGCCCCTCGGGGGTATCCTTCATATGCCGCCAGCGAAACGATGGGTAGTCAGGTCACGTTTTACCAACGCTGGCCGCGCCCGCGAAAATCGCCCCGGCCTCGAGATCGACCGGCACCTCCGGCACCTCCGGCACCTCCGGCATCTCCGGCAGCGCGCGGCCGCGCTTCGTTGACCGTCAGTGTCCGCCCGTCCAGCTCGGTTTGGTTGAGGCCTGCAATGGCTGCGGATGCTTCGTCATCGACGTCCATTTCGACGAAGCCAAAGCCCCGCGACTCACTCGTTTGGCGGTCCCGGACGATCGTAACACTGCGGATCGCCCCAAACGGAGTGAAAGCCGTTTCGAGGTTTTCCTCCGTCGTCCGGTAAGACAGATTACCAATGTAGATCTTCTTCAACTCTTGCTCCTGACATATTCGCGCTTAACGATGCATCCTCACGGTCAGCACCTAACGTGCCATATCTGATTACCGCCGATGGAAAGTCTCAGAGCCAAGGCAGACTGGCACGATTCCGATCGGTTGGCTAGAGGATAGCAGAGCCTCTTCAGCCAGTCAACTGGCAGCACACCCGGCCCGTCCTGCTACAGCCTGAATCCGACGGCAGATTCAGGCGATGCCCGGGCAGCGACGGAGCACAGCGCGAAGCACGACCGATACCAGCCCGAAGTAGTCCGCCGCTCCAAGCGGTGCCCGAACCGGCCGGCTCCACCGCCCCAGAGAGGCCCGCGCCGCGGATGGGGCTGCGTCGATCACACACCATCGCCCTGGCCCCCTAGAGGTCGCCGGGTCGCTGTGAGGTCGGCGCCGGTTTGTCCTTCTCGGGCCGTGCGGAGGTCTTCGATCTTATCGAGCTGGCGATCGAGTTTCCGGACCCGCACGCTGGTAAGCTGCTGATACTCCTTGAGTGCCGCCTCGAGTCGTTTGCCCATCGCCTCCATCCCCTCGACGTACTTCCCCCACTGCTTCTTGAAGTTGCCCAGTAACTCGAGAACCTGCTTGGAACCCTGTTCGAGGCGGAAGTTGTCAACCGATTGGCGGATGACAGCCAGAATCGCGTAAAGCGTCATTGGCGAAGACAGCACGACCTTGCTGCGCATCGCGTCGTCCAGCAGGGTGCTGTCCCGCTCGTGAATGAAGGCATAAATCTGCTCATTGGGGATGAACACCAGCACGTAATCAACGGTGCCGTCGGCCGGGTCGATGTAAGCGCGAGTCGTCACCTCCTTGATCCTTGAGCGCACATCTCTAAGGAACTGGGCGGTACTAGCGGCCCGGGAGGAATCATCCGGGGCATCAAGGACCTTAAGGTAATTGGACAGCGGAAACTTCACGTCCATGTGGACCCGCCGGTTGTCGGGAAGGAGAAACGTGAAGTCCGGTCTGGTGCCCTCCGTCACCTGCTGTTGCCTGACATAGTTGACTCCCTCAACGAAGCCGGCCAGCCGCAGCACATCCTCCGCCATCCGCTCCCCCCACTGCCCGCGCCGCTGAGGGTTGGCCAGCGCTTCGCGGAGTTGAGCGGTGGTTTCGTGGAGGCGGTTGGTGACCTGTGTTGCCCGCTCAAGTTGGCCTTTTAGCACGCCGTGGGCCTCGGCCCGTTGCTGCTCGATAGTCTGGATAACAGTGTTCAGTGTGCCTAGTTTGGCGTTCATCTCCTCCAGGCGGGCGTCGATCAGCTTCTTTTTTGTCTCGAGTGACCTCTCGCCGTCTGTGGTTTGCTGCTCGAGCTTGGTCTTGGCCAGCTTGAGGAAATCATCGGTATTGCATGCCAGTGCCTCGCGTGAGAGAGCCGCGAATGCGGTCTTGAGCTGCTCGATGGTTGCAGTGAGTTCCTCGGCCTTTTCCTTCTCCGTCTGGTCAATGAGCCGTTGGGCTAGTGCAGCCTCATGGCCACGGCGTAACGCCATCACAACAAGGACAAGTACCGCCCCAGCGACGATCCCCATCAAAATGAGAAGTGCTTCGTCCACCGCACGTCTTTTAGTAGGCGTTCAGGGTAGTCAACCGGCACCTGGAGACCGAACCACTTCGCTGTGTGCGGGCAACGCCGTACCGGTTACCGCACGGGCCAGTCGCCCGCGGAGCCATGGTATTGACGGACCTGCTCTGTCGCAAACAGCCCGCAACATGCCCGCGAAGTCAAGGTTCGACAGCAAGGACCAGCGGGCGTCAGACTCTCACGTGTCTCGCCGTCACAGGCATTACACACAGTAGGTCCCGCTTGGGCGGCAGAGTCGGAACCCATTCCGGCCCACCGTCGCAATCTGGACCCTTTATATGGGACCTGCTCGTTGCGTCCACGGACTGGCATGCTGAATGGGATCCACTCGGTACGGGGCGGATGCGTGCGTGCCGGAACGGAGAGGAGCTCATGAAGCGAACACTGGGATTGCTGATGCTGCTCGCACTGTCTGTGCTGGTCGGGTGTTCAGCGCCTGCGACCTATGCATCATCGAGCCGCGTGTCAGTGCAACACGTCATATTCAATCCAGAATGTACGGGAATCCCTCCCTTCGGTTTTGCCCGAATAGATTGGCCTTCAACCGTCGCCTTCTCGCACGTTGGGGAAGAGATCGACTACAAAGAGACGATCCTCGACTGGCAGGGCAGGTTCGGAGGTGATCTCGACCAGACCTATTATCGCCGCTTTGCATCGGTTCGCACCGGTCGGGCTCGCCGGTGACTGCGCCGATCACGATTAACATCGTCGCCAACCCCTCCCACCCAGCCAAGTCGACCAGGTCCGGAAACGAACCTTGATAGCTGGAACCATTTGCTGTACCATGACTTACGCTCGTTTGGGAAACCGCACGGGTGCTCAACCGGCGGCGACGGCCGGCGCATGAGTCCGTAGCGACCCGTCTTAGAAAGACCGCCAGGTCCCACGGGTCGCCAGTCCCTGACCCATGCGTCATACTCATTCATAAGGTTTTCAGCGCGCTAGGGTCTCGGAATGGCTACGATAACAAAGAAGGAACTCATAGACCGGATCGCGGATGAAGAAGGCTACAAACGGGTCATGGTCAAGCGAGTGATCCAGGCCTTTTTGGACGTGATTGTGAAAGAGCTCAGCAACGGCAACAGGCTTGAGTTCCGAGACTTTGGCGTTTTTGAGAGCAAGAGTCGGGCGCCACGTCAAGCCCAAAACCCTAAAACCATGGATAGGGTTGAAGTCCCCTCGAAACGCACTGTGAAGTTTAGAGTCGGCAGGGTCATGAAGATGCGCTTGGACGAAGCACCGGCGGCCATCGATGAGGCGACCGGCCTGGCCGTCGAATCCTCGGCACACCTGGATCCCCAACGTTCCTAAGCGGGTGCCAACCCTACCAGACGATATCGGACTTGAGTCTCCGCCCTCCGTGATTGAGCTGGGTACTACCCTTCCCCTCGCCGGGACCGCCAGTGCAGTGGCAGCCTTGTCCGCAAGCGGTCCTTGCTTGTCACCCGGTAACGCAGCCGTTGGAGGGCCGCAGCTCGACGACAAAAACCGTAAGGAAAATATAGGCTGCAACGCCCCATTCGGAAACGGTGGGGCTATAGCCCTGCCCTGCCTGTAGCGCTCAGGTGAGCAAATGCACGTTCCCGAGTCTGACGCACGTCAAGCCGGCGCTCTTGGCCACCGCCAGGCAGTCCGTCGCTTGGCGATGCGAGGTGGTGGGCAAATCACTCATCTCGAACGCGGGATGAAAAGCAAGCAACGCGTAGGGAATATCAGGATTAAGCTGAGCGATGAATGCTGCGATTTGGCTCACCTGCTCCGTTTCGACATATCCAGGCACCAACAACGTGGAGGCTATCAGTAGCGGCGGATCCGGGCGGCGGCTGATCCACCGGCTGAGATAGGCAAAGTTGCGCACAGTCCGCCAGTTCGTAACGCCGCACAAGGCCCGATGCAGGGAGTTGTCCCAGGCCTTGAGGTCGAATTTGATGCAGCCGCCACTTTCCACGGACAGCTCGACCATTTCTTTCAATGCGGAGCGTGAGACTGAGCCGTTAGTCTCCCAGCAGATTCGGAGAAGGCGGCCCTTGCGTTCACGCCGCGCCAGTCTCGCTGCGCTTAGAGCGTGCTCAATTTGGCAGGAGGGATCGCCGCCAAAAAAGCAAATGCACCGTGTTGTGGGCGTGACCGCCGCAGCCAGCTTCATGGCACTGTGCCGGGGTCCGTCGATGCTGTGCTCCTTGAACTGCCAGTTTTGACAGAACAGGCAATCGAACGAGCAGGCTTCATAGAACACAGCCAGGTTCGAGTATCCATGCTCAGGACCCGTTGTATCGGTGAAATCTGGATACCCGGCTGGGCCGGATGCGGCGCAGACCCAATCGGCCACACAGTTTGTCGGCAGAGGATCGTAATACCACTGGACAGCCGCAGATCGGGCGTCGCCGCCGGTGACCCGGCCATCATCGTTGCGCCGGACGCCGCAGTAGCCCACCTGCCCGGCTTCGATGCTACAAACGTTCATGCACCGTTGACAGCGAACGCCCTGCCGGTCCCAAGGCGGGCGCATCGGCAGTTGGAATCGCCGCCGCGAACGGGCATGGGCGGCCGCTGCTTGGGCGCGAGCCCGGGGCGTGTCAACCAGGATGCAGACCGCGCATAAGCTCAGAGCGTTGGTTATCTGATCTGATCGCGCATGACAGATCGCGCATTCGCCCATCTGATCGTTGTGTCAGGATCCCTGAAGTGTGACACCTTCCTTTTGGAGAGACGTTCGAGCTGCCTCCCGCACACCCCCGGCGATGTCCACCGCTCGTCGCGCCTCGACTTCGGTTACCGGTTCGTCGTGGGCCGGATATCGAGCTGTGATGGCAAACGGCGTCAGCTCCTCGGCATCGCTCAGCTCCTTAGCCCAATCCGACTGCTCCTGACACAGTTCCAATAGCCGTGCGATGTTGTGTGTGTAGGGGAAGTCGACACCTCGAAAAACGAGACAAGCTTTCAGGTACTTCTCAGCGCATTGCTGGGCGTGATAAGCCACCAGGCGATAAGGACACTCGTCTGGCAGGGTCAGAGTGTGCCGGGCTACACACAGATCCTCGTCAGCGTGCGCCGCCCATTGCAGAACTTGTGCCACGATTTCTTCACGAGGCACTGTCATATAGAACCTTGCCCTCCAGGGCTGCCGGGCGAGCCATGGTGCCCGGAATGTGGCGGTCGCGCTCGAATTCCTCTGGCGTCAACACGATGACATCCCGCGCCATTCCAAGCCCCTTGAGCGCCCGGTCCATCGCCACCATCAAATCCCGCCTTCGGCCACTGAACCGGCAGATAACCAGAAGATCGACATCGCTCCGGTCGTCCGCCACACCCCGTGCCTGCGAACCAATCAGGATGATACGCGTCGGATCAAACCGCTCCACCAGCCGTCGCGTTGCCTCTTGCAAGACCTGCTGTGCGACCATTACGGATTCTCCATGATCTTCAGCCAGCAGCTCACCGGCGCCCTGAATCATATACGGTTCCCGGATATGTTGCACGCCCTGGTCCGATTTCCGATTGCGGATAACGACCGACGGCACTTCCCGGAGTCAGTGTGACAGGGCGTGTTCCGTCGCGTTCTCACGTGAAAGATGCACCGGCGCGACACCAGGCGAGCCCCGCTCCATGACCCTCCAGCGTCCCTCACCGCTCCGCCTAGAGTGAAAGCGGCGATGTCCCACCTCGTACTGTGTTTCATAAGTCCTGCTACTACCTGAGCCGCGGGCTTCAGCCCGCGCGGTGCTCCGCGCAGGCTGAAGCCTGCGGCTCGGCGCGTGATCTATAGTCGTAGTATTTGTGCAACACGGTACTAGTCGTTTCCGTGCACTCGTTTCCTCGATTACACTGGCTTCATGCTGCAAGCGACATGCAGAGCGGGTGCCGTATAGTCTCGGGCGCCGGCCCGCATTTGATGGAGATCATGGTGGTAAGGCGGACACAGCGGTGGTCGGGTTTAGCGCAAACCATAGGGCCGGGGATCATGTACGCCGGGGCCGCAATCGGTGTCTCTCACCTGGTGCAATCCACGCGTGCCGGAGCCAACTACGGGTTTACCCTTGTCTGGGCGGTCATCGTTGTTCACCTGTTCAAATATCCGTTCTTCGAGTTCGGTCACCGTTATACGGCCGCCACCGGCGAGAGTCTGCTGGTCGGCTACCGGCGCGTCGGCCGCTGGGCGCTGATTAGCTATCTGATCATTGCGCTGGGCCTGAGCATACCGACCGCCGCCGTTTTGACGATTGTGACAGCCGGAATGGCATCGCAGACGGTCGCGGTAAGCCTCACGCCGATGACGTGGGGGGTGATCCTGCTGACATGCTGCGTCCTTGTGCTCGCCTCCGGTGGGTATCCCCTGCTAGACAAGCTGATGAAAGTGCTGATGGCGTTCCTGGCTGTTTGCACCGTGGTGGCGGTGGTGGCAGCCGCGGGTCATGGTCGCGTCGCGGCACCGGGGTTTGCGGTACCGGGGTTTGCGGCCCCGAAAGTTTGGGATGTAGCGGGCATCGCGTTTCTGGTGATGCTGATGGGTTGGATGCCTACACCAGTGGATGCTTCCGCTTGGCCTTCCCTGTGGATGCAGGAGCGCATCAAGCAGACTAGGCATCAGCCCACCCTGCGTGAGGCGCTGTTCGACTTCAATCTCGGTTACGTGAGTTCGCTGATCACCGCGCTGATGTTTCTGAGCCTCGGTGCATTGGTCATGTTCGGTACTGGGGAGACATTCCCCCAAGGAGCTGCTGATTTTGCCGCCCGGTTTGTCGGCATGTATACCAGCGCTCTCGGCGAGTGGAGCCGGCCTGTTGTCATCACAGCCGCCTTCACCACGATGCTGAGCACCACGCTGACGGTGCTTGACGGATACCCCAGGGTGTTGACCGCCGGGTGCCGAGTGGCCTGGCCCGGCGCCCAAAAGCTCGGCAAGGCGCCCTACTGGGCATTTATGATCGTTATGATGGTCGGAGCCTTGCTGATCTACCGTTATCTAACCAGCCGTATGTTGACCTTGGTGGACTTCGCCACGACGCTGGCATTTCTCTCAGCACCGCTGTTCGCCTACCTTAATTGTCGAGCAATTGCGGTTGGCAAGCTGCCCAAGGAGGCGGCTCCCCCAAAGTGGCTGTCCGTCCTCAGTTGGGCCGGTTTGATCTTTTTGACCTGTTTTTCGGTTCTGTTCTTGGTGGTGCGTTTTGGGTACGGGAGGTAGAGCGAAGCGGCAAAGGCTGATGCCGCAGTGACTTGTTGGTACGCAGACGAGCCCCACAAATCACAGGTTTTGCCTGGCCGAAATGCTCTGCCTGCCGACCTCTTGGCCTCGTTTCGCCGCGCCGCTAGAATACACCAGGTTGGACATGTCCAACGATGAGGTTGAGGAGAATGCCGTTTCACCTCTACAAAGTACGTAATGAAGGGGAAGGGCCGCAGTGGTTCGGAATCCATGTGGAATATGAGGAGGACCACTGGGTTTCGACGTGTATGGCCGTCGACCGGGACGGGAACGAGGTGGCTGACAGGGGGCCTGTTGCGCCGAAGTTCTATGGTGTCACGGCCGAGCAGGCGTGTCGGCGGATGGTGGACGTACTCGAAAGCACCTACGACGAGGTGATGCCGGCGTCGGAGGGAACCTGATGCCGATGCTTCGTGCATTTCTGACTGCTTATCCTTGGGACCTGATCGACGAAGGTGTCGCAACGGTCCTGGATCAGTTGCACGGGGAGATCGGCGTCACCGGCCTGTCGGTATGGATCGGGGTGCCGCCAATTGTGCAATTGCGTGTCCGTGAGGTGCGGCCGCGCGTCTATCGAACGCGCGGGGGCGTCTTCTTTCACCCGGATGAACAGCATTACACAGGCAGCCGGTGCAAACCCGTCGTATCGACATGGATCAGGGGGCGACAGCCGCTCAAGCACATCGCCGAGGCTTGCGCCGAGCGTGCGATGGAGCTTCGCGTGATCGTGTCTGCCGCGATCACCGGACGACTCTCACAGCGGTACCCCGAAATGGCCTCCAAGAACCTGTTCGGGATTGAGTCGCACGCCGGAGTGTGTCTTGCGAATCCGGATGTCCAGGCGTATCTAAGCGGTCTGGTGTCTGATCTGTCCGGACGTGAGAACATCGCCGGCGTCACGCTGTCGGATTTCGAGATCGCCTGGCCGGAAGCGTTCCAGGATGATCTGCGGGGCGCCAAGCCGCTGGGGCAAACGGAGAGGTCGCTGTTTGCCACCTGTTTCTGCGAGTCGTGTCATCAGCATGCCACCGCCGCCGGAGTTGACGTTGGCATGGCACGACGCTCAGTGCAAGTTATTCTCCAGAAAATCCTCGACGCCGGGTTGGCGACCGACTGGACACTCGATGCTGTTCTCTCCGACGATGCACCGCTGGCTGAGTACTACCATTGGCGCACCGAGGAGCTGTCTTCGCTTCTGAGTCGCCTTGTGAATTCTTGCAAGTGTGAGGTTTTGCTGGATCGGCCCTTTGCAGAGGCAGATCGGCAACACACCGATCCGGATCTCAGTCTACCTGCGGCTGTCATTACGCGACTTGATCATCCCGACAGGTTGGGCTCGGCTCTCTCATCAGCCGCCCGCCGCAACGAGCTCCGTCTGCCTGAAAGCCTTGCAATCGCTGCCCACGGACCCGAGCTGGTCGGCACATTATCGAGGGCTGTGGAACTCGGCGTTACCGGCGTGGAGATTGACAACTACGGTCTGCTACCCGACGCCGCCCTGACACCCATCAAGCAGGCAATCCGCTTCGCCAGACGAACAACGAGCGAATAACGGGTCGGGGGTTGCGGATGGCAATTGGGCATTGCGGATTGTCGATTCGCTGATAGCCGACACTGGAAGCTCGCTTCACCCTGCCTGTGACGCGTCCGCCCGCAGCATCGGATCGCGGCGGTCGATGATCAGGGTCTCGCCGGGTCCCACGGGTGGGAACCTGTCGAAATGCACGGTCACCGGTTGGCGATTAACGGCGATCAGACCGTATTGCAACCCGATGACATGTTCCAGGAGCGTGGCCTCCAGATCCGTGCACTGGATCGATTGAGCGGAAAAATCGGCGTCATGTCCGGGTATCTCGATGCGAACGACCTGGCCACCGGCGGCCATCACGCCGCGATGTACCTCGGTTTGGAATGCTTCAGGATCAACAATGACCTGCAGATCATGCCGCAGATGCCGCCACGCGAAGCGATCGCGGTCGCAGAACGTCTCACGATCATCGACAGTCGGCAGGAAGCATCCTCCAGGTGCGAACGCCGCAGACATCCGCGGAAGCCACTCTGCGTATCGCTGATAGACCCCTTCGTGGCTTGGGAGCACTACACCGACTTCGTTGCCCGCACACGATGCGACATCAATGAGCGCGGCTATATATCCACATTCCGCCGCGATGCCCGTCTTATCAAGTGGTGGGCGCGAGCTTCGTCGCCATCCGCCGCGAGCCTCCCATGGGGCGACCAAGGGGACCCAGGCCAATCGAAACTGGCCGGCCAGTTGCTGAGCATAGGGACAGTGGTACGGCCCCACCCGAACAAACTGCTTGAACCATACGAACGTGCCGTAAAAGCTCTCCATGTCGCCGGAGGTCAAGCCGGTGCGCACCAGGATCACCGGTTTGGGCTTAATCGGCCGACCGTATGATTGATCCTCCCGCCCGATGGTTACAAGCTGCTCGGTCACCTCCTCGATCGGCAAATCCGCATCATGTACCGCGAAGGGGTCGAAACGATCGGCCATATCCCGGATCGACTCGCGGAGCTCCGCCTCTGTCCGGGCTGGCACCACGTACTGCCCCAGGCTGTTTTGCGTCTGGCCAAGAACCGACAGCAGCAGATGCATCGGCAGCGCCGGCTCGCTGAAAGTCGACGCCTCCGCCTCGACCGGTTCGATATCCAGCACGAACAGCCCGCCGCCGGGCGTTTCCTTATGCAGGCAGATCGGTCGGTCCGAGGTGACATCCTGGTCGCACACGGATTCCAGCAGGGTCACGAAGTTGTATTTCTCGCAGAATGCCTTCAACCCCCCCGTCTTGCGAAAGTGGTTTTGGACGAAGCTGTTCTGCGTGCCGCCGCACCACGCGTAGGGAAACACGTCGTCCAGCGCGAAACCCCGCGTCGCGTAGTTCGCGAAGCTTACCTTCGCGTGGATCGGGTCATCCTCTTGCTCGACGCGACGGACGCTGAGCCCGCCCTTTGCGACCTGA
>Ga0114930_10003380_pt1 | contig 13972 bp, 9 predicted proteins | sample AnhtaG_FD_87300 | JGI IMG/M metagenome (GOLD analysis project Ga0114930, IMG submission 87300) | Deep subsurface microbial communities from Anholt, Denmark to uncover new lineages of life (NeLLi) - Anholt_01485 metaG | ecosystem: Environmental > Aquatic > Marine > Oceanic > Sediment | place... | reverse complement strand
GTGTACACGACCGGCGGCATGTCGAGCGACTCCTCCGGCGAGGCCGCCCGAAGGTCGAACTCCGTCACGTCCACCGGAGGCGGAATCACCGTGATCCGCGACGCTTTGCATCCGCACGTCACGAGGTATTCCCCGAGGCGCTCGTGTGGCACGATGACCCGGTCGGCTTCCCGCGGATAGCGCCGGTCCAGGCGCTTGCCGATGAGGCGCCCCAGGGGCCGGGAATGAGAGAGCACGTCGGCCATCGCGTGGTGGGCGTGGTAGACGATGGGCCGTTTGCCCGCCTTGAGCGCCACCTTGAGTCCCTCGTAGTTGTGGGCGTGGACCATGTCGATCCGTTGCTCCCGAACGACCCGGCGCAGCGTGCGGACGAGGCCGAAGTCGAGCAGGGGTTTCGCGAACGACGGGCCGGTCGCGGTCTTGCGCGTCCCCGGGATCCGCCCCGAACGGTGGATCTCGAGGCCGTCCGGATCGCTCCCCGCGCCGTGGGCGTATACGACCAGGTGGACGGCGTGGCCTCGGTCACGCAGGGCCACGGCCGTATTGCGCAGAAGCACCTGCGAGCCTCGCGGCATGGGGTACGGACACGCACCCACCACGGCGATGCGGAAACGCTCCGTGCGCTCGAGCATGGTGGCTTGGTCGTGGGTGGTCACGGCCCCACCACCCTGCGCTCGACGCCGTCACGTCCTCTCGGCAGAAACCGGCCCATGACCGGATTCTAGCAAATTATGCCCAGAGAACGCCGCGCCCGAGCATGAGGGCAACGGAACCCATCGGGCTGCCCGGTGATTGAATCACGGAACAGCGTACGCGTCCGGATGACATCATGCGCGCAACCAAGGCAGTCGGCTTGTCCGGCGCCACGCAAGGCGGCTATACTCGGCGCAGCCCGAGCGGAAGGTCCCCATGCGCTTCGAGTCCTTTGTAGCGTTCCGATACCTGAGCGGCAAACGCAAGAGCCGGTTCGTCAGCCTCATCACGCTCATCTCCGTGGCGGGCGTGAGCGTCGGCGTGATTGCGCTGATTGTGGTTATGAGTGTCATGACGGGCTTCGACATCGCCCTGCGCGATGCCATCATCGGGAACCGCTCGCACCTCACCGTCGAGGAGTGGCGCGGCACGCCCATCGGCAACCATGGTGAGCTCATCAAGCGGCTCGAGGAGCTGTGCCCGGACGAGCTGCTCGCGGCCGGCCCTATCACCCAGATCGAGGCCATCCTGCGCACCAAACGCGGCGACCAGGAAGCGGTGCAGGGCGGCTTCGTCGTCGGCGTCGACCCGGAACGCGAACAGCAGATTACCCAACTGGCCGACAACCTCACCCGGAAAGATGGGCGCCAGTTCGGCGAGGGCCGGCCGCCGGGCGACAAAGAGATCGTGCTCGGGTATCGGCTGGCCATGAAGCTCGGCGCCCGCGTCGGCACTCAGGTCCAAGTCTTCACGCCGCGCAGGACCGTCTCGCCCATGGGCCTTCGGGGCGCCCGGGGCGTCTGGCTCGAGGTCTGCGGGATCTCACAGGCCAAGATGTCCGATTTCGACAGCTACTTCGCTTTCGTTGACATCGACACGGCCTCCCTGCTCACCGGACAGACGGGCGTCGGCGCCGTCCACTGCAAGCTCACCGACCCCTATCTCGCCGACGTGGTAAAGGAGCGCATCGAGCGCGAGCTCGGGTTCCGGGCCATGACGTGGTACGAGAGCCAAGAGGCCTTCTTCGGTGCCCTCGAGCAGGAGAAGTTGGCCATGTTCATCATCCTCGTCTTCATCATCCTCGTGGCCGCGTTCAACATCACCAGCACACTCATCATGGTCGTCATGGAGAAGCGGCGCGACATCGGCATCTTGCGCACCCTCGGCGTCAGCGGCCCCGGGATCCTCAAGATATTCATGCTCGAGGGACTCCTCATCGGCCTCAGCGGTACGGCCCTCGGCGTCCTGCTCGGCACCTTGCTCGCATACAACCTCAATGCCGTGGCCGAGTTCGTCGCCGGCCTCCTCGGCATCGACCTGTTCAGCAGCCAGATCTACTACTTCGACCGCATCCCGGTCGCCGTGGTGCCGCGTGACATCTTCTGGATCACCGTCTGCGCCGTCATACTCACCTTTGTGTCGACCCTGTACCCCGCGTGGAGCGCCGCGCGGCTCGACCCCATTGAGGCCTTGCGCTATGAGTAACGTCCTCGAATGCCAGAAGGTCGTCAAGACCTACCACGACGGGAGCCGCGAACTGCGCATCCTGCGCGGCGTCGACCTGGCCGTCCCCGAGGGCCGCATCATGACCATCAGCGGCCCATCGGGCGTGGGCAAGAGCACCCTGTTGCACCTCATGGGCACCCTTGATCGGCCTACCGACGGCGAGATCCTTTTCCGCGACAAGCCCCTCAGCAAGATGCGCCGACGCGCCGTCAACCAAATCCGAAACAAAGACATCGGCTTCGTTTTCCAGTTCTACCATCTGTTGCCCGAGTTCACCGCCCTCGAGAACGTCATGATGCCCGCCATCTGCAAGGGCGCCCGACGCTCCGCGTGCAAGGACCGCGCCGTCGAGTTGCTCGACAAGGTCGGTCTTGCCGAACGCATGACCCACAAGCCCGGCCAACTCAGCGGCGGCGAACAGCAGCGCGTGGCCATCGCCCGCGCATTGTTCAACAGCCCCTCCGTCGTCTTCACCGACGAGCCCACCGGCAACCTCGACGAGCACACCGGCCAAGGCATCATCGAGCTCCTCTGGGATCTCAACGCCACCGATCACATAACCCTCGTCATCGTCACCCACGACGAGCAACTCGCCGCCAAAGCCGACTACTGGGTCCATCTCCACGAGGGCCTAGCCCACCCCCGAAAAGACTGACCCGCCCCCCGGTCGGGCCGTCTTGAAAATCGTCCCGGCCACGCGCATACTCACCGTGTCGGGCATGTTCCCGGAGCGGAAGAATGGACGAAGGCCGCCAGATACCGCCCCTGACGTGGGCTTTGCCAGGATTCCTGATTCAATCTTACGGTATCTTGGCGGGCTCACGCTGGCTGGGCCTGGTGGGTTCGGCCCTGTTGGTGGCCGGTCTCGCGCAGTATATCAAGACCAAGGGCTACCATCCGGGTTGGGGGCTTTGGGGGCTGGTTCCTCTCATGGGACCCCTTGTCCTCATCATCCAGCGTCCTTACTACGGCCTGGCCCGCGACGAGGCCCTTGACAACCTCGTCCTGGAGGAAGACCCGCACGTCCGTTCGTTCACGAGCCGCCGCCGCTTCACGATAACGGGCGGCGTGCCGTTGCTGGCCGTGATGGCCCCCGTCGGCCTGCTGCTTGTGGTGTGCAGCCCCTACCTGCCGCACGTCACCCTGTCTGTGCACCCGCCCAGGGCCATGTCTTCCACCTTCACCGAACATCCAATGCCCGAGGCCAAGGAGACCGACACGCCGCCCGCGATCCAGCCCGAACCGACCCAGCCAAAGGCCCCGGAACCGCAGGAGAAAGCCGCAAGACAGCCCGAAGAAGGCCCTGCCCCCGAAGCCCCTGAACAGAAACCCGCAGCCACCGCCCAAGACCCTGAAAAGGCCCCTGATGAACCGCCCAGCAAGTCACCGAAGACGCCGCCCGAGGCGCAACAGCCTGCGCAGGGCTCCCCGCAGCTTTCCTTCGAGGAGCGCTACCAGCGTGTCAAGAGCGGGATGACCTACGAAGAGGTCGTCGCCCTGGCCGGCGACGACACCATGCTGATCTCCGGGCGCCACGACGGCGACCGGATGGTCCACTGGCGGGGACCCGACGGCGCCACCTTCACGGCCCGGTTCCGCGACGGCAAGCTCGACCGGAAAACGCCCCTGCAAGAGCCGCGTGACAGCCGGCAACTCGAGCGACTGATCGAGGACATCGTGCAACTCGAGAGCGAGGGGCCCGAGGCCCCTCCTGAGGAAGCCCCGCTCGAGGGGGAGCCGCCGTCGAGGGAGGATGTGGCGAGTGCGCCTCGAATCGAAGAGCCTGGGCCGGCCCCCGAAGACCTTCCGGCGCCGTCAGCAGAGGCCGAGCCCCCCGTCATCGAGCCCGAACTGCCGCCAGAGCCCCCGAGCCGGGTCGTGCGTATCAGTGGCGGCGACAGGCCTTCTGGGCGCACCTCTTACAAAAAAATCAGGCTGCCACGCTTCACGCGACCGCTCGAACACGGCCCCCACGACGTCCACATATTTAACCCCACCTACTCGAGGGTGAAAGTGGGTGTCCGCTCGGGCAAGTACGGCAAAGACCTCACAATCGCCGCCTACGGAGAAACCACCATCTACGTCAACAACGGCAGCTACACGTTATACTACCTCGAGGCGCAAGAACCCGAGGAACTCCAGATCGCCGGCACCCTCACCGTGCGTTCCCCTGCCGCGGCCATCCGCGTCAGCCTGCGCTAACCCCCGCATATCCTACGCCTTCCGTGTCATTGCGAGCGAAGCGAAGCAATCCCCTTGCCGTGACGGGATTGCTTCGCTTCGCTCGCAATGACACGGCGGGTGTGAGATATGCGGGCTGACACCTCGCCAGCCGCGTTCAGAACTCCGTCCCGAACTCCTGTCGGTACAAGTCCATCACGGCGCCGTTTCGTAGCGAGACCGGGCTGAGCCGGACCGCATAGGCCATCGCACGCGGCTCGATTTGGTACTGCGGCAACGTGCCGGGGCCGCAACTGCCATTGCCCAGCCCGCATACCTCGAAATCGATGTTGAAGGTGACGAACGGCTTCGTCACGAGCGTAAACGTGTGTTTGGCCTCTTCGAGCGTTCGGATGTCGAAGGGATGCGCGCTGACCTGCACCAGCGGGGCGTCCGACGACGCCACGCCAAACGCGCCCAGGCCCAGCCCGTCTTCGTTGGCCAAAGCCGCCCAACGGACGTCGGTCTTATTCCCGTGTTCCTGCGGCATGACGTAGGGCAGGTTCTCCGCGGCCACCGTTTCGGTGTACATGCCGACGCGGCCGCCGAGCTTGCGGTCAGGGTAGGTCTCGTGCGGGCCCCGACCGTACCACGTCAAATGGCGGTAGTCACCCAGCAGACGCAGCGCCAATCCCACCCTGGGGAAGTTGGCCATTTTGGCCACTGGGTACACGGTCAGCGCCAGGACGACGTCGCCGCTGCCGTGGACGGTGTAGGTGAACGTGGTATCGAACGCGGCCGGCCCCTTGACCGCCCGGAACACGATCCGGGCCACGACCTGCGCGACGCCACCGGCCAGTTGCTTTGCCTCGAAGCTCGTCAGCTCGTGCGTGAGCGCGTGAAAGCCCGACCGGCGCCACTCCACGGCCGCGCCCGACAGTTCGTCGTTGTCCGTGGGCGCCCGCCACACGTTGAGCACGGGACCGCGCTCGAGCAGTTGCACCCCCTGGGCCTCCCACGACGTGATAAGGCCCTCTTTCTTGCTGAAGACGATGCGACTGCCGCCGCCTGCAAGCACGGCCTCCTCGTCGTCCTCCGACAGGGACAAGCCGGGCAGGGTCTCGACGGAGACGGGCTTCGCCGGGCTGCCCACCGGCAGCGCGAATTGCGCCCACGCCACCTCGTGGCCCTTCTCCGCCCAGAGCGCGTCTTCGGCCAACGCGAACCGCAGGGTCAGCCAGTACGTCGCGCCAGGCTCGGGCGCCAGCCGGTCGTAGGGGATCGTCACGGTCTCCTTGTCGCCGGGCGGCGTGGTCAGCGCCGGCAACTCGCCCTCCTGAAGCACACGGTCATCCGCCGACACCGCCCACGTGACCGTCAGATAATCGAGGCTGACGAAGCGGTTGCGGTTCTCGATCTCGACGGTGGCGGGGTCGTCCGTCGGCCGGACGCGCACCGGCTCGAGGATCTTCTTGTATTCCCAGAGCCCGGGATGCGGCGTGCGGTCCGAGGCCACCAGCCCGTTGCAGCAGAAGATCCCGTCGGTCGGGACCTCCCCGTAGTCGCCCCCGTAGGCGTACCACTCGATCGGGCGTTCCTCGAACTCGTTGAGGTACAGCGCGAGCGCCGGCCCGTCTGCCGGTTTCCCTTGCGCCGCGTTCCGGATCTCTCTGCGGGAGAGGACGCGGTTGTAGATGCGGGCCGAATCGACGGCCCCGCGCAAAGCGTGCCCGTGTTTGAGGTCCCGTCCGATGAACACCGGCTGCGAGTCGTGGTCAATCGTGCCTTTGTAGCTCTTGCTGGCCAGCGAGTGACCGTCCACGTAGAGCTGCAGGCGCTCCCCGTTGAAGGTGGCGGCCACGTGATGCCAGCCCTCGATCCAGCCGGGCGGCGTCTGCGCCCGCAACGTGACGAACCCGCGGTTGTCGCAGATCACGAACTCCAGTGTGTTCTTGTCCTTCTGCCAAAGCGCGTACTGCTGCTCGCCCTTGGTGATCAAAGGAACCTTATGCCGATCGACCGGACGGACCCAGATCGCGAGCGTCAATGCGTCCCCCGTCACGTCCAGTTCCGGCGACGGCGAAACGGCCACAAACCCGTCGGCGATCGCCTGGCCTTCCGAGCGCCCCTTCACGATTTCCGCGACCACGGCCGCCGGACAGTCCGGCCGCGCCCCATCGGGGGTCACCGTCAGCGTCTTGCGCACAAAGCTCTGGTCCGCCCAGTCCCAGATGAAACCGCCCTGCAATCGCTTGTGGGTGTCGATGGCCTCCCAGTACTCCTTGAGATTCCCCGTGCTGTTGCCCATAGAATGCGCGTATTCGCACATGACCACCGGCCGACCGTCATTCGGGTCCTGCGCCAGCTCCACGATCTTGTCGACCGTCGGGTACATCGTCGAGATCATGTCCACCACCCGCGCGTCCTCGGCGGGGTGGTAGTGGATGGGCCGTGTCGGGTCCACACTCCGGATGTGCTTGGCCATCGCGTCGTGGTTCGGCCCATAGCCCGACTCATTGCCCAGCGACCACGCAATCACGCACGGGTGGTTCTTGTCGCGCTGCACCATCCGTTCCGCGCGATCTACAAACGCCTCTTTCCACTGCGGGTCCTTGGCGAAACGGTCCCAGAAAAAATGCGACTCGAGGTCCGCCTCGTCAAACACGTAGAGGCCGTAGGCGTCGCAGAGCTCGAGCCAGGCCGGGTTGTTGATATAGTGCGAGGTGCGCACCGCGTTGATGTTGAACCGCTTCATCAACGTTACGTCCTGCACCATGTCCTCGAACGTCACCGCCTTGCCCCGCTCCGGGTGCGTATCGTGACGGTTCACGCCTTTCAGCTCGATGGGCCGCCCATTCACGTGGATTTGCCCGTCCTTGATCTCGACCTTGCGAAACCCCACCTTGCAGCTCTCCGCCTCGACCACCGCCCCGTCCGCGCCCGAGACCGCGATCACCAGCGTGTACAGGTGGGGATCCTCGGCCGACCACTTGCGCGGGTTCGCCACGGGCGCGCTCACTTCGACGGTTTGCTCCGTGCCCGCCTTGGCCGTGAAGGCCTGCGCCACCGGCTCGGCAAAAACCGCGTTACCCTCCGCGTCGAACAGGTGCAGGGCGATGGTCTCCCCCTCGCGCGCCTCCGCGTACCGGTTCGTCGTGTTGACGGCCACCTGCAACGTGGCGTTCGCGTACGCGTCGTCCAGTTCGGTCCGGACGTGGAAGTCGCGCATGTGGGTGCGGGACGGCGTCGCGAACAGGAACACGTCCCGGTGGATGCCGCTCAGCCGCCACATGTCCTGGTCCTCGAGGTAGCTGCCGTCGCACCACTTGTACACGCGCACTGCGATCGTGTTCTCGCCGGGCTGCACGTGCTTCGTCACGTTGAACTCCGACGGCATCTGGCTGCCCTGGCTGTACCCGACCTGCTCGCCGTTCACCCACACGTAGAACGCCGACTGCACCCCCGCGAAGTGCAGGTGCACCTGGAGGTCCTGCCAGTCTTCCGGCACGGTGAACGTCCGCCGGTACGACCCCACCGGATTGAAGTCCGGGTTCGTCAGCGGCACGTCCGCCGGCGCACACAGGTTCGCCACGTTCTTATAGACCGGGGTCTCATACCCGTGCAGCTGCCAGTTGCTCGGGACCGGGATGTCGTCCCAGTCCGACACGTCCGCGTCCGCCCCGTAGAACCCCCCCGGCGCCTCGCCCGGCACACGCGCGTACCGAAACTTCCACGCCCCGTTCAGCGACAAGAACCACGGCGACGCCTCCCGCGGGCCTTTCAGCGCCGAGTCCACGTCCGGGAATGGCATCAGCGTAGCGTGGGCCGCGCTCCGGTTCCGCTGGAGCACCTCGATGTTTTCCCAGTCATTCGGACCCTCGTCCTTTGACGCCTCCGCCGGCGTCTCCGTTTCCGCGAAGGCCCGGTTAATGGCCAGCAGCAGCAACACTGTCAGCAGCAGACAACAAACACCCATGGTCAGTCCCTCATTGTTCTCAACAGGCGTGCAGCCCCGTATTAGCCCCTAAGCATACGGCACACACCCCGCCCCAGGCAAGTCATCGCGCGTGCTCGGCGCGTCCCTCAGAGCCTGCGGTAGGTATCGAGCGTGAGTTGCGCCGTCCGGTCCCAGGTGAACTGCGCGGCGCGGTGCGCGCCTTTCTCGACGAGGTTGTCGCGCAGGGCGGCGTCCGTTGCGACGGCGCGCATGGCGTCGGCCAAGGCCTCGAGGTCGTTCGGGTCGACCTGTAGGGCCGCGTCGCCGACGACCTCGGGGAGGCTCGAGGTGTTCGACGTGACGACCGGCGTGCCGCAGGCCATGGCCTCGAGCGGCGGCAGCCCGAACCCTTCATACAGGCTGGGCCACACCAGGGCGTGGGCCGCGGAGAGCACGGCCGGCAGGTCCTCATCGGCCACGAATCCGGGGAAGTGGATGCGGTGGGCGTGCGGCGAAGCGGCCGCGGCAGCACGCATGGGCGCCACCTTCCACCCGTCGCGGCCGGCAAGGACCAAGTCGTATTCGCATTCGGCGGCGATCCGCGTGAAGGCGTCAATGAGGCGCACGAGGTTCTTGCGGGGTTCGAGCGTGCCAACGAACAGGAAGAAACGCTCGGGCAGGCGGTAACGTTCGCGCACGTCGGTTTGGAGTGGGGGAGGGGCGCCACGCCCAAACCCGGTTTGTGCGTGGTACCCGCAGCGGAACTCGTGGCCCACGCCGAGCGGGACCACGTCGATGCGGTCCTCGGGCACGCCGAGCAGCCCGATGACGTCGGCCGCCGTGGCCTGCGAGTCGACGATGACCCGGGCGGCGAGACGCGCGCTGCGGCGCACGGCGTAGCGGTAGTAGGCGGCCCGGTTGCGGCGGTACCACTGCGGCCCGCGTAGGAAGCTAAGGTCATGGACCGTCAGCACGGCCCCGTCCATGGCCAGTAACGGGCCGACGTTTGCGGGAAAATGGACTACGTCGGCCCCGATGCGTTTGCGCAGCGCCCGGATCCCGAACTGGTCCTGCCACAGCCGCCGGAGCGGTGACCGGCTGTCGACGAGCACACAGGCGTCTTCCGCACCCGCGGGCGGCGGCACGTGGCGCGGCCACAGCAACGCTACCTCCACGTCGTCGGCCAGGCCCGGCAACCGGCGCGCCAGTTCCGCGACGTAGCGGCCCGTGCCGCTGCGGTTGCCCGCTTGAAGCCCGTTGAGAAGAACCCGCATCGTCGTCGCCCGCTTCACCCCGTCCTCGTGCGCGAATCGTCTACCCGTAGGCCGCCTTTGCCAAAGGCGGCCTGGCTGCGGCAGATGACCCTCCGTAGGCCGCCTTTGCCAAAGGCGGCCTGGCTGCGGCAGATGACCACGCCGAGGCCGGGTTTGGCAAACCCGGCCTACCGCCGGCCTGGCTGCGGCAGATGACCACGCCGAGGCCGGGTTTGGCAAACCCGGCCTACCGCCGGCCTGGCTGCGGCAGATGACCACGCCGAGGCCGGGTTTGGCAAACCCGGCCTACCGGCGCCCTGGCTGCGCCCCACGACCTACTCCTCCTCGTCGTGGCCTTCGTCCTCGTAGTCGTCGTCCTCGTCGTCCCAATCGATGTACTGAGGCGGGCTCTCGCCCTGTCGGGCCACGATGCGGGGATAGCGGGTTCTGGGCGTCGTTTCGCCAATCGCCGCCACGTCGATCTGATGGCGCCAGTCGTCGCCGAAGTCGAACCAGTACCAGAAGCTCTGGTCCTCCTCGAGCTCGAGTTCGTCCAGGGTCGTGGTCGTCAAATCCCCCACCGGTTTGTCATCAGGGTTCGAGAAGAAGCTATCCTCCTCTACGGACAGCACGTACCGCGTTCCGGCCGGGTCGGTGGGGCCGTCACCGAACTCGAACTCGAACATGTGTTCCTCTTCGCGGTCGTGGGCCTCGAAGATGGCCCGATGGAGGTCGGCCAGCGTCTGGTCGCCTCGGATCTCGATGGTGCGTTTCACCACGGGGTTGGCCTTCGCGAACTCGTCAGTGACCAGGCCGCTGATGAGACACACCTCGAGCGTGTACAGCTTCTTGGACGCGGGCTGCCGTTTTTTTTTGGTCGCCATCTCGATCTCCCCAGTCTTCGCCCGCTCCGCACGAACGGGGTTAAGGCTATCTGCGGCCACAAGGATACGCAAAGAGCAAGGCAATATCCATGGCTACCCGGCCACCAGGTCCTTGTAGACCCCAAGGGTCGTGCGCGCACATGCTTCCCACGAGAAACGCCGGGCCTGCTCGAACCCTTTGTCCACCATGGCTTGGCGCAGCGCGTCGTCCTCCAGCACCCGCCGCATCGCCGAGGCGATGCCGGGCACGTCCCCCGCGTCGACGAGCAGGGCGGCCTCGCCCGCGACTTCCGGCAGCGACGAGTTGTCGGCCGTCACCACCGGGCAACCGCACGTCATGGCCTCGAGCACGGGCAGCCCGAAGCCCTCATACAAGGACGGAAACGCGAACAAGTCGGCGGCGCTGTACAGCGCCGCCAAGTCGGCCCGCTCGGGGATGAATCCGGTCAGGATCACCCGCTCCTCCAAATGAAGTGCCTCAATCTCCTTGAAGATCGCCTCGGCCTGCCAGCCCTTGGGACCGGCCAGCACCAGGTCGTGCGGGATCTCGCGCGCCAGACGACCGAAGGCCCGGACCAGCGCCGGCACGTTCTTCCTCGGCTCGAGGGTCCCGACGAATAGAATGAACGGCCGCCGCACGCCGAATCGCCCGGCCACCCGCCCCGCCGCCGCGTCACGGTCCAGCGCAACCAAGGACTCGTCAACCGCGCCATAGGCCACCTCAACGCGGTCCGGGGCTACGCCGAGGAGCCGCACCACGTCGCTCTTGGTGGCTTGCGAGCAGGTGAGGACGGCATCGGCTTCTCGGGCGAAACGGCGCACGCCTCTTGCGAACACGTTGGTGATCTTCGGACTGCTGTGCTCCGGCATGGTCAAGAACGAAAGGTCGTAGATGGTGACGACGCGCCGGGCCGACCTCGTCGGCGGCAGGAAGTAGTTCGTCGCGTGGTACACATCAGCGCCGCCCAGCAGGGCGTCGACGTTCGGCGCGTGCAACAGCGACCAGATGCGGTAGAGCGCCCGCGTCGGCACCGGCACGGCCCGGTACGCGAGCGTGCCGGCCAAGTCGCCCAGCTCGAGCGGGCGAAGGCCCGAGGCGAACCCGACGAACTCGCAGTCGCCGGCCACGCGGAGCAGGTGTTTGAGTTGGCAGTAGCAGTAGTTGCCGACACCGGTCAGGGGATGCCTCAGGGGGCTGATGTCGAATCCGATTCGCATCGGGGGCCCTTGCTTCTGCTAGCGCGTTGTAACATGTCCCATGCTAGCAGCTTATGGCGAGGGTTGTCAATGTCGACGGGATTCCGGCCGGGTCGTGGCGCGTGGCATAAGTCGATTTTCTGCAAAGGGTTAAGCCTGCCGGATGGCGGTCGACGGCGCGACGGACCGGCTTGACAGGTTTGGTGCGGTATGGTACACTCCGTTGAATTATTAGCACTCGATATGGCTGAGTGCTAAGGCCGGAGTCGATGGGTGCCGGGCGAAAGTGGCTTAAGCGAGCGCGAAGACCAGATCCTGCAAGCCGTGGTGCAGTGCTACATTACCACGGCGGAGCCGGTCGGTTCGCGCACTATCGTGAAGCGTTTCGGCCTGGATTTGAGCCCGGCAACGGTGCGCAACGTGATGGCCGACCTCGAGGAGGCGGGTTATCTGCAGCAGTTGCACACCAGTTCAGGGCGGGTGCCGACCGACCAAGGCTATCGGTACTATGTCGACCACCTGATGCGGGTCCAACAGTTGACGCTTGCCGAGCGGACGCGCATCGAACGGGAGTTGTCGGGCCGGCTGGAGGACGCCGACGAGGCCTTGCGACAGACGAGCCAGTTGCTCGCCCTCGTGGCGCACCAGGCCGGAATTGTCGAGGTGCCCGACAACGCGGCCGCGGAGGTGCGTTACATCGAGGTCATCCCCGTGGTTGCGTCGCGCGCAGCTTTGCTGATCGCGGACAACCACGGCCGAGTGCACACGGTAATGGTCCCCATCGAGGAGGCGCTGCAAGAGGCCGAGTTGACGCGGCTGAACAACTTCCTGAACCAACATCTGCGCGGCGTCACGTTCGATGACCTGGCGGCCCTGATGCAGGAGACCATGCGTTCGCATCTGCACGAGGAGCGGCGACTCGCCGAACGCGCGCTGCATTTGCTGAACCTCATGCCTGCGGGCCGTCCCGGGCAGTTGTATCTCGAAGGGACCACGGCCCTGTTTGAGCAGCCAGAGTTCCGGGACGTGGACAAGGCGCGTGAGGTCTTCGGCGTGTTGGAGGAGCGCGACCGGCTGGTTGAGCTGCTTCGCCGGCGGATGGCGGGGCGCGGTCAGGGCGTCCCGCAGGTCCTTATTGGCTCCGAGAGCCAGGAGCCGGGCTTTAAGGAAATCAGCGTGGTGGCCTCGCCCTATCGGGTAGGCAGCGAGACGGTGGGCGTGCTCGGTGTGTTGGGGCCCAGGCGGATGCCCTATGGGCGATTGACTTCGATTGTCGACTACACGGCCGGGATGCTCAGCCGGCTGCTGACGCGGCTGGCGGGATGAGACCGGCGGGCGACACAGTACGTGGATGGCATTGAGTCGGGAGTAGCATGAGCGCAAAGAAAGCAAAGAAAACCGAACTTGAGAAACGATTGGAAGAAGCCGCCGCAAAGGAGCGCGAACAGGCCGAAGGGGCGCCCGCTGAGGACGCGCACGCCGCGCCCGAGACTGCCGCGGACGAACGGGGCGAGGAGGTAGACGTTGATGCGCTGATCGCGGAACGGGACGAGTTGAACGACCAGGTGCTGCGGGCGCGGGCGGAGTTTGAGAACTACCGCAAACGGGTCGCGCGCGAGAATGACCGCCTGCGCCGGACGGCCGCGCAGGACCTGATGCGAGACCTGCTGCCGGTGCTCGATAACCTCGAGCGCGCCCTCGACCACGCCGACGACGACGCGCCCGCCACGGCCGGCGCAAGTGGTTTCGTCGAAGGGGTCCGGATGGTGCTCAAGCAGATGTGCGACGTGCTCGCCCGGCACGGCCTCGAGTCCATACCGTCGCTGGGTGAGCCCTTCGACCCGAACGTGCACGAGGCCATGGCGGTGATGCCTTCGGACGAGCACCCGGCCGACCATGTGGTCAACGAGTTCCAGAGAGGCTATCGCCTGGGCGAGTTCGTGCTGCGCCCGGCCAAGGTCGTCGTGAATGCGGCCCCGCCGCCGCCGGAAACGCCTGGCGCCCCAACCGAAACAGAAGCACCGGAACACGAAGCGGAACAAGTCGCCACCGAACAATGACGACGCGCGAATTGCGGCCCCCGGGCCCCAACGAACGGATATCGGAGGACCAACAGCGATGAGTAAGGTGATTGGCATTGACCTGGGAACGACAAACTCGTGCGTGGCCGTCATGGAGGGCGGAAAGCCCGAGGTGATCACGAACGCCGAGGGCAGCCGAACCACCCCGTCGGTCGTGGCGTTCACGAAAGACGGCGAGCGCCTGGTTGGCACAGCGGCCAAGCGCCAGGCCATCACGAACCCACACAACACCATCTTCTCTATCAAGCGCTTTATGGGCAG
>Ga0114930_10003379_pt1 | contig 13974 bp, 11 predicted proteins | sample AnhtaG_FD_87300 | JGI IMG/M metagenome (GOLD analysis project Ga0114930, IMG submission 87300) | Deep subsurface microbial communities from Anholt, Denmark to uncover new lineages of life (NeLLi) - Anholt_01485 metaG | ecosystem: Environmental > Aquatic > Marine > Oceanic > Sediment | place... | reverse complement strand
CCAAAAATAGGTTCAAAAGCTCCTCATCCAGATGCTCTACCTGGTAAGTTTTATCATTCAGATTAACCCTCAAGAGATTGCCTACGTATCCGCCCTTCACCTCCATTTGTCTCTCCTCTTCAGCTTTTTGAGTTTTTCTGTGGTTCCAAAACAGCCTTCCAGATAATTATAGCAAATTTTCTAAATAAATTCTACTTTCCCAAGCTAATGTATCTGGATCAGGTCCCCATAGTTCTATGGATAAATACCCCTGGTAGTTGATCTGCTTTAAAACATGGATGAACTTAGTAAACCCAAATTCTCCTTTTCCAGGGATTAATCTCTCGGAAGTATGAAAATTTGCATCTGCACAGTGCATCTGCACGAGATTTTTTTCACAGCTCAACACTGCATCCACAGGATTTCCTCTCTCCAAAAATAATTCCAAATTTCAGACTTTATTTCTAACAGTAAATTTTAGATCTTATTTCCAAAAGTTCACAAAGCTCTTTTAGTTCTTGAATATAATCTCCCATCACTGCATGGATATGATTCGACCCAAATGTTTCAATGAAGTATTTGGGTTCAACTTGCATCTTTACAAAAGCATGAGGCCAGGGAAAAGAAGTTTCTTTTAATTTTTCTCTTGGTTGCTCAATGAAATTCCCTTTAAAAATAGCCATCCAATACTCACCTTTTTTTCTACATAATCGTGCCAGTGTTGCCTCTCCAGCCTTAGATATAAATTGGGTGGAAAATCCTCCTGCCTTTCCCTGGATTTGAGGTCTAAGATGGACATTCTTTAAATTTACGGAAGGGTCATCTGAGTGCCCGGCAAACCAGGTAGCCATAGCACCACAGTTACAAAAAACATAAATATTTTCCGGTTGTATGATATGCCTCACATCCATGAGGACTGTAGACTTTCCCTCTGATAATAACTTTAATATCTGCATAGTTAAAGCACCGTTGTGATCTGCCTCACAGGCATACACCGTCGGTTCCTTTGGTCCTTCAGCGTCATAGGGATCATTCATCAAAGCACAGGAGAGACATTGGTTAACATACTTATCTCCTAATTCGGGCATGCATTTGACTCCGATAAAATCCAATTTCATCTCCCAGGTAATCTTTTTCACTGCTAAATAGGACCTAATTTGTCTTTGAAATTTGGCCTCATTCACCACTTTGCCATCTGTCTCCACATAGCCGCAATGATTCTTGAACCAATTTATATATCTATTTACTATTTCTGCTGAAAACTTTTCTGCCTCTCTTACAATCTCCAACTGGTCGATATGTTCAATGTCTACACCAAAGATTCTTTGGCATTGAGCCAGATCAGCTGTAGCACTATACATGCCTAAAGTTCTACCCCCGAAAACGCCGTAGGTCTGTCCTCTCATTTTATACACAACTGAAGAGGCTTTTATGAAAGAAGTTACCTCTTTAACTGTTTCATTCTCATTTAACTCTCCCCACACTCTCTTATGTTTGATTCCTACCTCATCTAGTGCAGCTCCGGCTAAGGTTAAACCAACAAGACCGGCTGTATGAGGCTTTTTATTAGTCAGCAGGAGAACCGGACAGTTTAGTTTTCTTGATCCAATAACTACAAGATGAGCTGGACCCCAGATGGGAAAAAAGAATATAACTGCCTCAGCTCCTTGTTTTTGTACTTCCTCAATTTGGCTCAGCATCATCTGTTTATTTCGAACAATTTGATCCTGATAGATCAAGTCAAAACCATATTTTTCCCGTAGGTACCTAACTGCTTCTAGGTGAGATTTCTTTGCAAAGTCTTCAATTTGCTCATATACTTCATCTCTCGAGTCTCCGATAGTTATCAAAGCAGGTCGGGAAGTCATCAAATCCTCCTTTTTGAAAAGAAAGTGAAGAGCTCTTTCAGCTTATCTACTTGGTCCTCTTTTATGCAAGCCAAAAGAGCTCTTCTCGCTTTTAAAGCTTTATACTTACGTCCAGAAGTTAGCAGTTACTCCTTTTATCCTATTCGTAGCGCTTCTGAATAATTTTGTCTACTTCCAGACAGGCATCACTAAGAGATTTTTTCACTGGCTCACACAGCTAAGATATCAGTTGGTGACACTTTCATTAACACCTCCTTGGTTGTAAGGTTAAAAAGTGATGTAGGAACCTTCTCTCAAGTCGCTGCCGGATATAAGCATTTGCGCATCCCCCTATCGTCGTAGCTTGAGAGTCCAAGGGGAGATGGCTGACGAGAAAAATAGCCTTGTCCCACGTCTAGTAAATCCTGGGCGTGGGATGGCACAGAGGTCTATCCTTGTCTCACCCTGGAACAATGATACAACATCTCGGTTGTTAATGAAAGAATGAATCCATGGGGTATTGTTAAGGTAGAGTATATACATTACTTTCTCCATCTATGTTAACATACCCAGAGGTCTCTAGTAAAATAACTTGACTCGTATTTCTTAGAGACCAATTAATCGAACGCATTTTTTTGCAACATCCAAAGATTGCTCTGCAATTTCAAGAGTCTTTTTTATATCTTCATCGGTGTGGGATAAACATGAAAACCAATGGTGTCTTGGATGAAAGAATATTCCTCTCTGTATCGTTTCGTTATAGAATGCATTCATTAAGCGCTTATCCTCTTCCGTACCTGGATCTCCTCCTTCATATATCTTCTCGTACCATACCTTCTCATAATCTTCTTTTTTTCCAAAAATTAAAAAAGGCATCACGGGTGCACCAATAACTTCCGCCTTTACTTTTTTATTCTCAATTAGATCCTTCAATCCGTCAGAAAGCTGTTTTCCAATTTCCCACATATGATCTATCGCATTAGTATCCTCTAGTTCCTGAATTGTTGCTAAGGCAGCTGCTATTCCAAGACTACTTGGGAAATAGGTGGCCGAAATTGTAGTCTTCTCGGCTGCCATCATGATCTCCTTTTTTCCCACGAGGGCACTGATAGGATAACCATTTGCAATCCCCTTGGAAAGCGTAGTCATATCAGGAGTTACGCTATAATATTTTTGCGCTCCTCCCAAACCTATCCTCGGCCATGATCGTACCTCATCAAAAATCAAGACAACACCGTAAGTATCTGCTAGCTCTCTTACGCCCTCTAGAAATCCTGGTTTAGGTAACTCGATTTCAAATGGCATCATAATAATGCAGGCAATTTTGTTTCTATTTTTCCCCAACACATCCTGAAGCGAATCCAAGTCGTTATACCTAAAAGTTACCACATCTTCGATGGTGCTTTGGGGAATACCTGCTTGACTTGGACAGCACCAATCATGCCAGCCATGATATCCCCAACGTATCACCTTGTTCCTACCTGTATAAATTCTAGCGATTCTTATCGCCGCTGAAGTAGCTCCCGAGCCAGTGTTAAGAAATAATACTTTTTCTGCACAGGGGATTATTTCAGTAAGTTTTTTGGCAAGCCTCAATTGCAGGGGATGAGTTAGATCAAAAAGAAAACCTTTCTTCATTTCTTGAATTACAGCTTGATCAACTTTAGAATAACAATGACCAAGGACAATTGGCCCATAAGAGAGCAACCAATCTATATATTCGTTTCCATCAACATCGTACACATACGACCCTTTCCCCCGTTCCATGAAAATAGGGTAATTTTCAACAAAGTTACTAGGGCGACGAGATTTTTGAACACCGCCCGGAATCAAAGTCTCTGCAACTTCGAACAATTCATGGGATTTTTCCAATCTGTTTTTGGTCATTTACTTCACCTCCGATAACATACCTTAGTGAAATCCTCCCCATCCACAAGGAGCTACGTATAAAAACCAAGGGTTCGGGCGTTACATCCTCTAATAATCCTCGCCATTCGTTCTACCCGTTGCCAATAGGAGTTTTCTAGCAAATCGACGTGGTCTCAAGGCTAATTCCTCCTGGGAAGGTAAGAATTTATACCTAACAAAGAACTTCCGACCAGAAAAGCTTCTGGAATAAGAGTTATGTTATTCCCACTCTTCTCGCCACTCCGGGCTCATGTTTCCTTTCGTCGGTTCTTAAGCAATTTTTCATCTTTGGTGGTATGATGTGCCTTTCTACAGGCATTTTTGCCTATGGTGAGAGAGAGCTCCAGTTGCCTGCTGGCGTTCTGCAATTGCATTGCCTCACCCGAGAATGGAAGACTCGACCGTTAGAGTTTTTCACTTGCGAGGCTACCCATGTCTCCATGTTATTACGACCCGATTCCTTGCTCGTTTTATCATGCTTGACTTTGTCTGAAGTTTTCATGAATAAGGAATCTATTCTTTTCTGTGCTATTCAGCCATATGGCTCTATCCTTTTGCTGTTTCAGAACTCTAACCCTACAGTCGTCAAGCACCTTCGGTAGAAAGACCAAATTTCTGTGAAAGCTTCCACAGAGAAAGGGTTATTATTTAACATTTTGAAGCTGTCTTTGTCCTAGACTAGAGTGGCCTACTCACATTCTCACCCTACGTTGGACCTTTATTTCCACCTTTTCCCCGAGAGAAAAAGTTGCACAACTTCACATCAGACTGAGCTACTTGGAAAGTCGGTGGACAGGCCTTACGAACTGGTCAAGAAGCGAACCCTAAACCGTACAACCCCTTCTTTTTAGACTCACAGATGACAACCTCTGCTTTTTCCAGAAAAGACTTTAACTTAACGGTCTTTTTAACGGTCTTTGCCTCTGGAGTATTTTTCTTTCACCCACCTTTCTCATTGCTCCCTTTTTTAGAGAAGATTGGATCATGTCCATATTTACTGTATTCTAATAACTCCCATACTTCCGCACCAATTCCACCACCCGGCAGTATTGTCCGAAACTCACATTCTCTGGCACTGAGTCGGCATCGCAACAATAGATGTAACCACCACCTTTCTTAGCAAAGGAAACTTTTGTTTTGATCTCATATTCAACTACAGAAGGATCAGTATTAGCTATAGCTCTTACGTCAATCCCCCCCATAAAGGTTAACCTATCGCCAAAATTCTTCTTTAACTCCACCAAATCCATTCCTGCTTTTACTTCCAAAGGCTGCAGGCACGCCAAGCCGTCCTCGATGAAGTAAGGAATTAGGTCTCGTACACAGCCATCGCTGTGGAGGATAACCGGTATTCCCTCAGCCTTAAAGTAATCGAAGAGATGTTTGAGGGTAGGGCGGAGCTGCTCCTCGAAGTGGTGAGGCGAGAAGAGAAGACCACTGCGATAGCCTAGATCACAGCAGAGCCAGGCTCCATCGAACTCAAAGCCTCCCTCCTTCATTATCTCGTACATGTCGATGACGAGCTTAGCGTCGGTCCCATACATATCGCGCACCCACTCAGGTTCGGTCGCTATTGCCCTGAGCAGTCGCTCTGAGGCCACATAGTTCTGGATCTTGTCATAGCCCACGACAGCAGTATAGCAAATGAACTTTCCCTCCTTACTGGCCTTCCGGCATCCCTTCACCCCTGTCCTCCTGTAAGCTCGGCGGGTTGCCCGAACCGATTTCTCGCTATGCGCGCCCTTGCAAACGCTTACTTTAGAACCTGCTAGGTCAACTTCCCACTCGCCACGCCAGTCAACCCTGTTCTGATCGGGCACCAGGCGCTCCTTTATCTTCTCCCAATCCTCCCGCCTCTTGCAGGGATAGTCAATAATCTGAGGAGTCGTGGAGTAGTTCTTGTGGTCGCGTCTTAGCCCACCAAAGGGAGTAGTAATGGTAATGTACTCCTCACTGTCGTCGATTATCTCTACCGAAAAGCGAGGACTGGTATCGGCAGAAAAGCAGACAATATCGTAATTGAAGTACTCAACTACAGAGATATCATCTGGAAGCCCCTCCTCATGCCAGCGCTCGATGGTCGGGATCCAAGGAGTGTCATAAATAGGTACTCTGTCCGTCTCTTTATGATTAAGTGCTAATAAAACTCGCTCCCGTGAAGTCATTTTCTTACTCTTTTCTCTTTTGAAGGTGCTGCGAAGTTCTGGACGCGTCAAATTTCCGTAAGACTTCTCACTAATAGATAAGCAGTTCTCCCCATAGACCTGTTGGGATTAGTTTTTGCGCGTATTTATGGATTTGTTCAGATTGTTCGTACTTATGATTAATTAATTTCTTCCCGTTTAGACGAAATCGTTTATCCGCTTTAACTCATTATTTTTGCAAAGTTCTTAATTTCTGGACTACCAAAGACAAGATTCATTTTTTAGTTTTTTGATACCACTAAACATACATCATCTTGCAACTTCCTCCAGTACTTCATCTAAGACTCTTAGAACTTCCGCCACTTGTTGCTTAGATATGTTTAAAGCTGGTTTGATCTTAAATACATTCCCATGGGGCCCCAGTCCTGATTTACCCAAAAGTACACCTTTTTCCTGTGCTTTCATCAAGATTTTACGTGTCTCATTGGGGCCAGGTTCCTTGGTATTCTTATCTTTTACAATTTCAACTCCAATCATTAGCCCCTTTCCTCTTATCTCTCCAATTATTGGATATTTTTTTGCTAACTGGTTTAAACCCTCGAGAAATAGTTTTCCCATTTTGTCCGCGTTCCCTATCAGTTTTTCTTCTAATAAAACATCTATAACTGCCAGGCCAGCAGCACAGGAGATTGGACTTCCTGCGTAAGTAAAACCCCATTCCCCTTTTTCCATAAAACCATATTTCTCATTTGTAATTATGCATGAAAGAGGAAAACCTGCTCCAAGTCCCTTTCCTATCACTAGAATATCTGGATAGACTTGGTACACGTCGGCTGCAAACATCTTACCACATCGGCCCATACCTGTTTGAACTTCATCGTAGATCAATAAAACCCCATTTTCGCTACAAATTCTGCGCAATTCCTGGAGATATCCCGGTGGTGGAATAATTTGTCCCCCATTAGCCTGGATTGGTTCTAATATCACTCCAGCTACTTTGGTATCGGCCTGGTGTTTAAGAGCATTTTCAAGAAATTTTACGCAGAGGAGTTTACAATCAGGATATTTATGGTCAAAGTAGCAACGATAACAGTAAAAATTAGGTATTCTTATGGGCTTGGGTGTGAATTTCTCCATCCCCCTTTTACACGAAACATAGGTAGGATAAGTATGACTTATGGCTTCTGTGATAAAGGTTCTCCCGTGATAGGCATGGTATAAGGTTACAAACTCCTGTCCGCCTGTATATCGCATTGCTAAACGCATTGCTCCTTCTATAGCTTCAGAGCCACTTAGTGAGAAGAAGACTTTATTGAATTTCTCTGGTGTTATCTCGATTAACCGTTGGGTCAGTCTAAGCATAGGAATATTGTCATACGTGAAGAAAACATCTTCTATTTGATCAAGCTGTGCCTTCACAGCTTTTATGACTTTTGGATGTCTATAGCCAGTGCTTAGAGTCCAGGCTTGAGCGGTGCAGTCAATGTACTCTCTCCCTTGGATATCCTTTACCGTCACTCCACTTCCTTCTGTTAAAATTAATGGGATACGATCCCAAGCCACCCCCAGATATTTCATGCTTATACTTTTCAATTCCCCAATAAGACTTTCATTTTTTGAACACATTGTGTTACTCCCCAGAAAAAGTTTTTTGGTCGCTCGTCATAATCTTTTGGTATCTTTGTATATTATGATTACAAAATGTTCTGTGGTTAGAATTTTTCCCATCAGCGAAAATACTTTATTTTGAGATAACCGCAAATAGACTGATTTTATATAGTTCCTACCTTCGGTAGGAGGAGAGGATCAAAGAACTTCTATTTTTGTAGCGTCCTTCAAGTCCTATTTTTTGATCTTGGCCCACCCGGTAATTTCGTCGATTTGACTAGCTACATCTTTCATGGCTGACTCCGGTGTCTTCTCACCGGCTATCATTTTGGAAACCTCGGATCCTATAACAACAAGGCATTCCAGCCACTGAGGAACTTTGGGACGCCAATAAGCGTTCTCTTCTCTAGCAGCTTTCAATGAGGCAAGCATTGCCTCTCTCAAGGACGGATTCATGTCCTTCACTGTGTCAGTGTCATATACTGAATATCTAGTGGGAGGGAAATACCCTAGGGGAATCCCTACTTCCTGAACTCCGGGACCCGTGGCCCATACAACAAACAACCACGCAGCCTTTTGTGTCACTTCCTGACTATATCTGTTAAGAGCAAGGCCGTAGCCTCCCCACATGTTAGCACTTCTACCAGTAGGTCCCTTCGGCAAAAGGGTATAGCCCAATTTCCCCACAACCTTGGATGTTTCAGGGTTTTCAAGATCGGGAGCATATTCAGACCAGGATGGAGCCATAGCAATTCTGCCCGCAGAAATAGCATCATACAGATCTACCCAATCCCAGCCGGGAGCACCGGGAGCAGAAGCACTTATCAATTTGTTGTAAAAATCGGCAGCTTCTATTGCTTCAGGTTCATTCAAAGTACAATCTCCCGGAAGGTCAGTCCCATATTTAGCAGCCCTTGGGCTTTTTTTGAAGTAGTCTCCACCAAAAGCTGCAAGAACATTAGAGAAATCACACTGGAGAGGGTCGGCTTGCTTAGCGTGGTGTCCCGTAGCCCATTTTACTTCTGTTATTACACCTTCATTTATTTTTTCATTAATCCACTTGGCTATTTCGTAATACTTTTGCCACGTAATATCTGTGGGTATCCAATCGTAACCCATTTCCATCTGGAACATAGCTCTGTAGTTTTCGTTTTCGAAAATGTCCTTCCGATAAATCAAGAACATATTACAGATATTGAGAGGCAGGGCTAAAACCCTAGTCTCGTCTACATAATATGCATTTCCAATCCAGTCTGCATCAGTAAAGTCATCTGGATCCAATGAGGGTAAGGAAGGATCGGCCGAAAATTTGCCAAGATTAACCAAATGAGCATGTAAGGGAGCGACTGTTTGATAGGGGTCGCACGAAAACACATTAATTTTCCCGCTGGCAGTGGTAAAATCAAGGATAAGCCTTGTGGCAATTTCTTCTAGTGTCAGTTCCGTCCAATTAACTTTAATTCCGGTGAATTTTTCGAACTCAGGTATCAATTTACTTATTGCCCAACACGGCGGGGTCGATTGAACTTCGACAGTAATGACTTCTCCCCTATATTGGGTCCATTTCCATAGATCATCCTTCGGTATCCACTTCGCTGTGGGAGGTAGCTCACCTGCCAAAACGTGCCCGCCGAGCCCAACCAGTATTAACAAACTCACACTAACCAAAACCAACTTTCTTTTAATTTTTAACATCCTAACCTCCTTTTAGAATTTTTTATCCTCTCCTCCACCCTTACAGTTAAGGTTACCTTTCTTGAGACATGGTTCAATTTCCTGTGTCAATTCCAACTAAGAAAAAGCAATTATTCAACACTTTTTCTTCGGAATTTTCTTTATCCCAGCCTGGACTGACCTGCCTATTTTCCACCCCCTTTTCGGTCTTAATCTCCAGCTTTTACCTAAAAACGTATCTATCACGCCTATCTTATTTTATTATAATCGTTTTTTTTTAACAAGGGGATAACTCAAAATTAAGGATGTAAGTTAGGTACCACCCCTCTTATAGCCTGTTTTTCAAGGTACTGAGCAATTGAGTCTGGATCTACCCTGAAATCTTTATTCTCCTGAAAGATAAGTTCTGACCAGTCATCTGTTGGAATATCAAGCCCCTCCAGCTGGATGGGAAATAATCCTTTGCGCTTCCCCCTGGGAAATTTTCTGAAGTTATGCCTTAATGAATAAATCAAAGTGAGCCTGTGCTCCATTTGGAACCGCTTCATTACCTTATACTGCGGTTTAAAGATACTAAATACAATTTCAGCTGCATTATTGGTATTATCTATCATCTTTTCAGGAAGCGTGTGCCTGAGAAAAAGGTTGCTAGAGTTTCTTTCGATAAACTCCAACAGGGGGGGTAACCCACTTCCTTTTTTCCTCAGTGTGAAAGAGCTTAAGCTCTCGTTTTATCTGGCCTGCCTGAGAGTATATCTTGTCTATATCATCTTCTTTGAAATAGGCACAAGAACCTTGCCTTTATCCTTATCATATAGTGCAAAAAGAACGTATCCTTGTTTTACAGACCATTTGCACAAAAGGCTCGATATCTCTTTGTTTTATTTGATAGCTCCCAAGGTTAAACCTCTTACCAAATATCGTCTTACAAGAAAACCGGCTAAAACAACAGGTATAAAAACTACACTACCAGCACAGGAGACCTGTCCCCAAGGTACCGCGCGATGTCCAGTTAAGAACCTTGCTGCGATTACCGGTAAGGTCATAGTATCCCCAGAGGTAAGAACAAATGCAAACATGTAGTCATTCCACGCAAACATGAAACAAAGAATTGCTGTCACGGCTATACCTGGTTTTACCAGCGGTAGAGCAATCTGTAAAAAGGATCCAAATTTTGTGGTGCCATCACAAAGAGCAGCCTCCTCTAATTCCTTCGGTATATTTTCAAAAAATCCCCATAGTAACCATGTTGCAAAAGCTAGGTTAATTGAGATATAAACAATTATCAACGCATATAGGGTGTACAGGATTTTAAGCGAGGAGAAGATAATATAAAATGGTAAAATTACAGCCACAATGGGAGCCATTCTTGTGGTAATCATCCAGTAGGCAATATCATGTTTTTTACGGATGTTGCCTCTGGCCAAAGCGTAACCAGCGAAAGAACCCAAAATAATCGCTATAGCCGTTGAAACTCCAGAGGCTATTATACTATTAAGAAGATGAGTTAAACCTCCTCTCTCTACAAAAAACTTAAAATAGTGTTGAAGAGTTAAATTAGCGTAAAAAAGAGTCGGAGGAACTGTATATAAGTCCTTAGCCGCTTTGAAAGAAGACATGGCCATCCAGAAAATTGGAAAATCAGCCCAAAATAAAAAAAGAACCACTAAGAGCGCTACTGCGGTTCTCGTCAAAGTTACCTTTATTTTTGATTTATGCATATCTTGCTCCTGTATGTGACTAATGCCGTTAACTTAACATGGACCAGACTGATATTCTTTCTCGATCTCAAGCAAACCATTAAATCTTTTAAAGATAATAGTCCACTTTACGCTTCTCGAGGGAATAGTCTTACAAAGATTATACCCAGTATTATACTGAATGCTAAGATTGTAAGAGCCATAGCTGACGCACGACCCAAATCATAAAAACGAAAACCAACCTCGTAGGTACGCATTCCGACAATCTTAGTGGCATCACCGGGACCGCCTCTGGTGATAATATAAATTTTGGTAAACCACCTCACCAAATCCATAGTTCTGATGAGCAAAGCAACAATAAAAGCCGACTTCAAAAGAGGAAAAGTGACAAATCGAAATTTCTGATAAAAGTTAGCACCATCAATCGAGGCTACTTCTAAAAGTTCTGGTGATATACTATTTATTCCGGCTAGCATTATAAGAACAATTAAAGGTGTCCATTGCCAAGTATCGATTAGTATAATCGAGGGGAGGGCAAGAGTACGGGAAGCAAAAAAACTGTTTCTAACCGATAAGCCGAGGTTTTCTAAGAGACCAAAGAAATTCAGTTCTTCTGCTATATAAAAGTAAATACCATAGGTCTCATTCAATAGAAATCTCCAGACCAAGCCTACCAGGACAGGAGCTAGAAACATAGGAGCGATTAGCATGAAGGTAGCAGCGTTTCTCAATATTTTGATCTCGCTGATCACAACAGCTATGAACGTTCCTAGTACTATTTGAAGTGAAAGCGCCACTGAATAATATTTTACAGTAAGCATCCATGAAACTGTAAAGAATGGATCGTTAAATATTTTAATCCAATTCCTTAATCCTATAAATACAGGTTTAGCTTCGGGAGTTAAAGGGAAATTCATGAAACTCATGCGTATCAGATACACAAATGGATATATGCTCAAAATGGCTAAAACTATTACCGCGGGAAGCAACATCCAAATTTCCATAGATATTTTTTTCTGCATACATTTCCTCTTTCGTCTCTCTATCTATAATTTTAACTTTTAAAAAACTTGTGTCTCAATACTTTTTAGAAATTTTAGTCCTTCTTCAGCAATACTATCAGGAGTGGGAGCTAAATCTCTCCAAACCGCAGCTTGTTTTCCAAACTCCTTCGTTGCCTGAAGGGTGAAAGATTCAATAATTAGCCATTTTTTGTAGCCGATTTCCTTTAGAGCCTTGAATACCCCTATCCAATCAATATGGCCTTTACCGGGAATACCTCTGTGGCTGGCACAGCAGTGAAAGTAATATAAGAGTCCTCCAGCAGTTTTTATCGCTTCATACAAATTATCTTCTTCTATGTTCATCTGGAAAGTGTCCAAACGTTTTGATGTTTGGATGACCAATTTCTCTTATTAGTTTCTTAGCATCTTCTGCGGTATTTAGGAAATAAGATTCAAACCTGTTTACCGGCTCGATAGCTAAGAATAACAAATATTTCTTTGCCACCTCAGCTGCTTTTATTAATCCTTCCTTATAGTAATTCCACTCATCAGAAGTTCGTGGTTTCCCGGTAAATCCTCCCTAGGGGGCGTATAGTACCCCGGCTAACACATCGCTTCCTAAATCAGTTGCTATTTTTACACATTCTTGTAAGAATTTTATTCCCTTCTGTCCTTTTTCTTGTTGGGAACTGGATGATGTTATGCTCCTCATCAAGACCTGTAGAACAGACACATTGTAAACCTGTTTGCTCTATTTTCTTCTTAATACCAGAGATGGGTAAAGAGCTAAGAAATGGGTATCCCAATGGAATTTCTATTCCTTCAAATCCCATCTCCTTTAGTTTGTCAAACATATCAAGCGGTTTTTCTCCAAACACCGGGGTCCAAATTAGGGCATAAACACCATACTTCATTTATTTTCTCCTTCTTGGGTCTCTTATTTTCCAGCTTTTAGTTTTCTCAAGATAGAGAGCTTGTTATCCCCATTAGAAGGTCACAATTTTTGTCTGGTAGAAGTAACACTTAACCAGAATCCAGAGTCCTGTTTATGAGCAGGTATTCTTTTTTTCATCTCTTCCGCGGGGACAAGCTCAATGGCAAATTTACATCTATCCCCTCGGTGCCAGGCCTCAAAGTATTCAATAGGAATGCCATCCTCAAGATAGCTTACACTTTCAAGGTAAACCAGGGGAGAGTCCCGAGGGACTTTAAGCATATCTGCCTCGTATTCACTGGCAGCTACCGCTTCCAGGGTCCTTTGACCATAGGAGATCTTTAGCCCATATTTTTCCCATAAAAGCTGATATAGAGAGCGATTGGTAAGGTCCTCTTTTTCCAACCCCGCACAAAGATCTGAGCGAACATAAGTGGTGGTGAACATAATAAGTTCCTTGTTTACTGATCTCAAGCGGGAAGTTTTTACTATTTTTTGTCCCTCTAGAAGTTTTAATAAGGTTTTTATCCTTGTGGGAGGCTCTACCAACTCATGCTCCAGAACTCTACTTTCCACTTCAAGACCTTTTTCCTTCATCTCTTGATAAAACCCATAGGTTCTCTGGATAAATTTTTCCTGCAGCTTGGGTTTAGCTACAAAGGTGCCCCTCCCCTTTTCTTTATATACAACCCCATCCTGACATAGTTTATTTAAGGCCTGGCGCACAACTGTTCGACTGACTCTAAAGGTGGAACAAAGCTCTGCCTCCGAAGGAAGGACATCTCCGGGTTTTAACCTGCCATTTTCTATTTTTTCTCTGAGCAATTGTTCCAGTTGGTAATAGTAGGGGACCGGTGAGATTTTATCTATCCTTTCGAAATCCATAATTACATGCTCCTATAATCCTGTGATTATATTTTACTACACAAAGAAAATTTGTCAACCCCACGCGTTAAATCTGTTAATTAAAAATTAGGGATTGTTCCAAAGTTATGTGATGACATTAACACCGTCTCTGATTTTTAAATAGCGCGCTTTTAAATTTTAGCTAACAGTTGATTAGGACTTTCCCCCAAAAATTTTTGGAAATTATGGAGACCACTCACGGGATTAGGCAGTATTAAGACTCGTAAACCTCCGGGTTCACTATGTACCTGGGCTTTCTCTCCTCTAATG
>Ga0114930_10003378_pt1 | contig 13975 bp, 6 predicted proteins | sample AnhtaG_FD_87300 | JGI IMG/M metagenome (GOLD analysis project Ga0114930, IMG submission 87300) | Deep subsurface microbial communities from Anholt, Denmark to uncover new lineages of life (NeLLi) - Anholt_01485 metaG | ecosystem: Environmental > Aquatic > Marine > Oceanic > Sediment | place... | reverse complement strand
TCTTCCAGCTTGACCTCTTCTCCACCGTTGGACAACTGGCCCTGGTATGGCCCCAAAACCTGTACACCGCCGGGCAAAGTATACCGTGACTCAAATGCCGCTTGATTGTTCACCACCACCAGGTAATCACCGGCAGGCAAACTGATACTGCCGAAGGTGTAATAGATACCTTCGGTGAATTTCACATTGCTCAACGACAAGGAGGTCGCTCCAATGTTCCTCAATTCGATATATTCAAACGCTTCGCCGTTGTAGGGACTACCTTCACACGGATCGGCCGGATGATACATAACTTCGGTGATGCGCAAATACCTTTGCTGGTCACTCGGATTGCCTGCGTAGGTGATAGTATTCACCAACATTTCACGGTTATCGATGAGGTTTATAGTCTCGCCCCAACTGGACAGATGTCCCTTGTAGTTTCCTTGCACAAATCGTCCTTGGCCCCCGGTGGGACTGGTCGCGCGGCTACGAAACGCAGCCACATTAGGAGAGACATAGAGGCTGCCGCCGGCAACGATAACAGTGCCGGGCAGAAATTCGTGCTGCACTCCGCCGGTCAGCTTCCAGCCGGAGATGTCCACTGCGTATGAATTTGGGTTGACAAGCTGGACGTACTCTTCGTCCTGGTTGCCGGAGGCCGGGTTGTAATCGTAACTACCAAAGCCGATGGTCGCGTTGGCCGGCTGGGCATTAGGAATTGCCGCTGAATATGAGCCGGCAATGTTGTAGCTGCCGACCCGGTCTATGTTATGCGTTACGAACAAGTGAGTTCGCCGAACAGCCAGGTAGTCATTCTTGATAATATTGATCGCATATTGGAAGGATTGGTCTCTGGGGTATCCGCCTTGCCCTCCCCAGGACCACGGATTGACCCACTTGAGATAATCACGGATAACATCCGGGGCCATCTGCGCAGCCAGCTCATCGATGTGGTTCTCAATAACCAGCTCAGAATACGGCGTACCCGGAGCCTTCAGCAGCTCGTCCATTACTGTGCGAAGCCTACGCAGATACATTTGCCGAACAGTCGCATCGTTTAGAAGGGCATTGATGAGCCCATTCCAATGGTAATTCCATTCCTTACAATCCTGTTTGCCTATGAAAGGATGTGAAGGCTTGACGTCGGTCGGCTTGCCGGGGACCTGATCGTCATCGGCGTAAATATAATCGTGGAAAGAGCTGCCTGTCCAGTTTGATCCCCACGTAAGATCATGGTCCCATGGCAAAAAGAACCACTCGCCGGAACCGCTCGAATCCCGGTAAAGATAGTGGTTCTTGTGCGGATGATCGTTTTGATGTGTAATTATGGTTGCGGCAAGATAATCCAGCGTAAGAGGCAAATTGACCTGGTCGAAGATGTTATTGTGCCTTGCAGTGCCCCAGGTGTTATTGATGCCGTTGCAGAAGCTGTCCAAATCGCTTCTGCCCTCCCACCGACGGCTTTTCTTCTCAGCAGAACCACCCGCATAGAACGTGTTGTACATCTTGTACAGGGCACCGTCGGGGTCAAACCCTTCGCGTTCGAGAAGCTCCTCCTCAGGCTCTTCTATGAAGATTTGCACGCCGTAGAATTCGCCATTTCGTTCGGCTCTCATTGGAAACGACACACTGCCTGGGCAGCCGCACCAGTCATACGCATCAAATGCGAGATTCTGTCGCAGATATGCCTTATCGCTGTGAGTGCTGTTCAGATTAAACTCGTTTACACGGGCAAAACGGGGATCGAAATTGAATTTACGTCCCCGGTTGAACCGAAACTTATAGTGCCTCTTTGGCATACCTGCCGTACTTCCCCCCCGGCGATGGATAACAATATTGTCGTAGAATTCTCCTAAGTAGTAAACGCAGCCACGCGTACCGCTGTCGGTTTCGGAGGCGCTAACATTTTCTACAAACCACTGAATCAGTGGAAGCTGGGTATGTATGTAAGGGTCCTTGACAACCGTGCCGAAGTACTCAGGCGAATTGGCTGGGAGCAAGAACGGCGGCTCACGACTTTCGATTCCCTCGGTATCTTTGGCAGTGACGTACCAGCGGACCATATTCCCGGCGCTATAGACTATGGAAGGAACGGCTGCGGTGTAGATGCCATCGTTGGCCACTGCGTCAGCCCCATTGCCGTCGTCCACCATCGGTAAACCTGTGCCGGGCAGCCAACGACTACCTTCTTGGAAATTGACGCGGCAGTGCAGCTTAACTTCGCTAACCGGATGAGAGGTTTCCTTCACTTCGGCCGTGATAACCAGGTCCTCGTCCTCAGCCGGCTGTGGCGGATTCTTGGTGACATGGCGGATAGCCGGGCCAAGGTTCGGGACAATCGGGCCGTTGGCTTGGCCGGGCGTAGCGGTGAAGAAGTAGCCTTCGGTGACCGTGGAAAAATCAACTGTGCCGGTTTTGTTTACTATGAGCTTTGGCAGCATCAGCAAGTCAGAGCTGCTTGGTCCCCTGTTCAGACCGTGGATTGCCAGCACGTTCGCGCCGAGCCGGAGATAGCTGATAGAGTGGGCCGCAAGCGCAAAGTCTACGAAGTTCACCGCGTCACTATCGTAGTGCCCGGCGGTGGCCCCGGAGTTCCAGGCAAGATCGTCCGGACCGGGAGCATTCTCGCTTTCGACAAGATGGCCATTGATGTAGGCGACAAATCCGTCGTCATACTTCATCAGAAGCCTGAGACCCTCTAAGCCGGCAAGATCAGTTACATCAAAGCGGATACGAATATAGACCGTTTCATTATTATTGCGCATCGCCGCGACATCAAGACCAATGAGGCCTCCATAGTCATATCCGACCCCGGTTGTCCCTTGGAGCCAGCCGCCATCGTTAAAATCCACGTCAGTCCAGCTCAAGCCAAGCGAATCGTCTTGCGGTGTCAAGGCTTTTGCGTCAGTGTACTCTGGGACAAGCACCTGTGTAATGCTTGTAGCGCCGTCCGCACCGGCCAGGCCGTATGAGATATCGCCGAATTGCTGTGGGTACTCATGGGCGTGCGCGATCGTTCTGCCATCGGGCTTGACCAGAGCCAGAAAAGCGGCGCTGCCCGTGAGCTTGAAGTTGGTGTGTAACTGGCCATCCGGGTCGTCACGGTCCTTGGAGGATGCAAAGACAGTCTTGAACTGACCGGGATTGATCTGGACGGGCGGGAATTCCCATTTTCTCAGGTTGTCGGTGCTATCAGTAAGATACCAGCCGTCAAGGCTCACGACTGCGCTTGTCGAATTATAAATCTCAATCCAATCGGCCGAATCACCGTCTTCGTCCAGAAGCTCACCTCTGCTCAGTGGTAGCTTACTGCCGTTGACCGCCATAAACTCACTGATGACCAGAGAGGTACGTATCTCATGCCAGTTCTCAGCCAGCAGGGCTAAGTCAACCACACCGACATCATCGTCGCCATTTAGATCGGCTGGGCTGCCCGGCGGCTGTAACCACTGGCTTGCGAAAACCTGCAGGTCTTCCAAATCGACTTGGCAGTCGCCATCCAGGTCGCCGACCGGACAATCGGCAAGCGCAGAACCAACCGAAGACAGGATCAGTGCCAAGACAGGCAGCAAGGTTTTCATCGATTCGAGCACTTTATATTCGTTTCATCACCGATGCTTGGTCCGCCGCGGCGGATTACGGATTGGACACGCCGGGTGAAGGGAAAGCAGCTTCCCAATTGATTATGTCGTTGCCATAATCAGAAGGTTCTTTGCGGGCAAGTGATGACCCACTACCATCAGCCTCAATCGGCCAAGGATCATCTCCTACAGGGTGCGAGCCGTCACTGTAATTCACGCGATCAACACGAATGTAATGACGTTCGCCGTCAACCTCGTCGCCGGGCTTGGAAAGCTGTATCTTCTCACCACCGTTATCCAGCTTGCCAACTCCCCACTCAAATACCTTGACACCACCACCAACAGCGCCAAACTCCGACCAAAATGCGAGGAGATTCCTAACTAACAAAATATGCTCACCCGCTGCGACCACAGTACCCAGCGGAAAGTCAAAGCTAATGCCTCCCTCATCCGTAAAACGCCACGGAACAAACTTGGTCTGCTCATTGTCCCACTGCTGCAGAACAACAGAACCAAGGCTGATATTGAGAAGCTCAACATATTCCGCATCACCATCGTTATACGGATGGTACATAATCTCATTGATAACTACAGGCCCAACTTTAGGATAAGCATTCGCCACGCCAGGAGTATTCTCACTCATAGCTATAAAGTTATACGTGCCTGTGCTTTTTTCATACCTGCCGAATGCTACAGCGGTCTCAGATGCGCCAAATTTCTCCTCTTCACTGTAGCCGGTCAACGCACCGTCTCGTCCTGAGTGTAAATACAGAGTCTCGCCGTTTTCGCTTAACGCAAAAGAAGAATGACAGCCAGGATCAGCTATGTTGCCAAAATGCTCATTCTGATAGAAGACTATATAATCGCATGGGTCAATCCAAGTCCCATCGGCTATCTCATACTTCATAAAATCATCGTTGTCATCGCTGAAGAACCAGCCGCCAATGTGAATAGGTGCGCTTGTGGTGTTGTGCAATTCTATCCAGTCAGGGGCCTCGGCATGCGCATGGGCGAGAATTTCGTTAATCTTTACACTGCCCAGTGCTGGAATCTCACCGCTATCATCCCAGCCGGGTGAGCCGCCGATATTGGCGCTTGGACGCCACGTGCTCTTATCGTTCCAGGCGTTAGGTTCAGTGTTGACCGGCTCCTTTACGGTAAGTGAGAAACCCATACCGTCGGTAATATCATACCAGCCGTCTCTATACCTGAAATTAAGGATGCTCTCACCTGCTGCATCTTCCAGCTCAATCCGCTCACCGCTGTTACGTAGACTGCCCGAATATTGGCCGGCTATGTTGAACCCTAACCCGTACTGCGCTGCGAATGCACTTATGTCTTTAACCACGAGGACATACTCGCCTGCTGCAAGCTCCATACTTGGGAAGGTAAAGTATATGCCGTTGGTGAAGCGCACCAGATTTAGATTGATGGTTTCTATTCCGATGTTTTGTAGTTCGATGAATTCGTCGTTCGGATCGTTGGCGTCCTGCGGATGATACATAATTTCTGTGACACGTAGGTTCTCCGCAACCGGGCCTACTCCAAAGATAGCATCGTTAAGGGCACTCCACGTACTTCCGCTCAACGCACGTGCCTTGACCTGCGTGGTTTCACTCAAAGTAACCGGAGCGGTATATCTAATTGCAGTGGGTGAAGCCCCGCTATCGTTCGGAACACCAGTTTCACCGGCAATCAGCTTGAGCGAGACCAGAAGGTCAGAGCTGCTTAAATTGTAGTTCAATGCGTGAATGGCCAAGATATTTGCACCTGCCTGCAAGGCGCTAATATCCTCCGAGACACCAACGCTCTCGAACATAACGGCAGCAGAGTCATCATTCAGGGCGCTTGCATTGGAGTTCCAGGCTGGCGTACCGGTGAAATTGCGTTTGTCGATTTCGACGCCATTGATATAAGCGACGAAGCCATCGTCGTATCGTATCTCCAGTGTCATGAAGTTAAAGCCGGCTAAGTCGTCGGCATCGACGGTAAACGGAATGCGGATGTAACAGGTCGTATTTTTGTTGTACATCTGGTCGCCGATGTCGATGTTGATAAGCCCTTCATAGCCGGAATTTCTCTCGTACCCGACTCCGCCCGGACTGCCTGTGGAAAGTGCCCAGGCCGAATCATCGAAAGCCCCGCCGCCTTTCCAGGCATCACTGATTGCCCGAGCCGGAACGAGCACTCGCTTATCAGCGTTCTCAACCACGAGCGTAGTGCTGCTGATAGTACCGCCGCCTGATGGCTCGGACAGGCGTGGGTCAGCCCCGTCGAGGGTATAATAGATCGTACCGTATGGGGCGGCCATCGTCAGATTGAAACCCTCGGTAACGTGACCACCCTGCTGATTGAAGACAGGCGGAGCAGCAGCGAATTCACGGCCGATCTCCCTATCCATCCATATCAGCCGGTCCTCGATCCAACCTTTCATCCAATTTATTTCCTGCTGGTAAGTGTTAGCGATATACCAATTTGGCCAGACATAGCGGCCGAGGATAGGCCAGCGTTGGAAGTTTCGCACCTGTGCCTCGTCCAGCAGTCCGGCGGCATCGTCGACGTTCTGGATCAGCCGGTCCGTAGCGAGCAGTTTCTGACGGAACCCGAACCATCGATCCGCATAACGCAGCCGGAACTCGGGATCTTCGAACAGGCGTCGCCACCAGGGATATTCGGAGTTACCAAGCAGGTTGTAGTACCACCCATCAGGTTTCCACCCATCGAGGTAATTTGCGTTGCCGAGTGACAGATTATAATCCCAAACGGGTCCCATGTTCAGCTTGCCGCCTCGATCCTTAAACATGTACGTGCTCAGCCGAAAGCCGTCTATATTCTTGGTCAGCTCAACAATAATGTGGTGATCGATGAATGAATCGACATCTATATACTTGGCATATCCATCGATAGGATCGGTGAAGTTGGATCCGTAAAGGACCGACTCAAACGCGTCCAGATAGCTCTTGATCCAGTTCTTCTGCGCCTGTGTGATCTCGTCCCCCGGTGGCTCTTCGTAGATCAAACGCTGGCCAGTACTGGTGCTGAACGATGGCTCGCCTGAGTCAAACTTGTCTTTCTTGATAATGTATCCGCCGCTAATCTGTGGCTCGGCATTATCGGAGGGTTCGAGTTTTGCAATGTCGACGCGATCTTCACCCTGGCCAATCTTCTCCATAAACACGTACACACCCACATAATCACTCATCGAGATGCCGCTGTGGTCCGTGTTTAGGAACATCTCAACGAACCGTGAGCGAACGGCATACCTGCCGATATCATTGCTCCATTTATACGACAGAAAATTCCGCATCAGTGACTTGTCGGAATAGGGACCTTGTAGGACCCAGTCCGATCCCGGAGGGAAACCCAGGATGGAGACATCCGTGTCCTGGTTATGTTCGTCCAGCGTCTCGAAGTGGTACTGCTTTTTGGGAAAACCCCTTGAGCTTTTGCCGCGAATATTGATGCCGGACCTTTCGCTGAAGTTGGGCGTATCGGCAAGCCTTGCCCTACCGTCAATGTCGGTATCGATGAACCAGGCAAATGACAACGTCTGCGTCTGCGTCGTTCCCCCCACGCTCTGACCAAGCGTATCGACAACAGCAATCGGCACCTTAGAGATGAAGCTCTGCGCATCAGCCGCCATGAAAATATACCTCTGTGTCTCCACACCACTCTGTCTCCACCCTGCCTTCCAGGTCACTGCTCGCAGCGTGGTTGTTCTGCTGATAGCAATAGAGCCGCTATAGACTCTACCCGTTGGCAGACCACGCGGATCATTGAAAGGGCTGCTGCCATCGACCGTATAGTATATTGTAGCTCCTTCAGTCTTAGTTCTGATTGCGACAGAAAACGGCTTATCGCAAACACGGCTATCGTGGCTGAATTCTGGATCAGCCGCAAAACCCTCGTAAATCCCGATGTTCTCCCCGCCGGGGGTAGGAAAGACCATAAACCGCCAATCAGTGCTGGCATTGGGGTACCGGCCGTAGGACAGGTCAGCTATCTGATCACCGAAGATTATGCTGTCGATCAGTGTCTTGCCATCGGTATCGAATAAGCCAAGCTCTTCGCCGCCAACGTTAAGTTGGAAGTTCGCATGTAGACCTGCGTCGCCTGTATCATTGTCTGCCCATATCAGCAGGTAGCCGTGCCCCGGGATGGTAGTAACAAATGAAACATCTTCGGGAATCTGCCACTTGGTGGGGATGGACAGATCGTCTGTTAGATACATGCCACCGATATCAATAGCATCATCGGACACGTTATGGATCTCGATCCAGTCCTCATACTCGCCCTGCCAGTCTTGGATGATGCTGTTGGAAGCCATGAACTCGTTGATCACGAGCGGCAGAGCAGTATGGGTCCAGTACTTAGCCAGCAGCGCAAAGTCAGCCATACCGACCTGCTCATCGCCGCTAAGGTCAGCCGAGCTTCCTGGCGGGTCCAACCATTGTTCAGCCAAGACCTGCACGTCCTGCAAATTGACTTCGCAGTCCTCGTTCAGGTCGCCCTGTGGACACTCAGCCCGCGCTCCGCCGCGGCGGACCAGCGGCGGAGACACCACCAAAAATACGGTTAACACCAACGTGAACAATCCTATATACATCCGTATCGCCATTTTCTACCTCTATCCTCCCACATGCACAGGCCCACTCCGCCGCGGTCCGCTGCGGCGGAGCTCATCTTTGCAATCCGCCGTGCTCAAAGCCCGCCATTCCGCCTCGGCGGACCGCAGGCGGAGAGTCCAGGTTACATAAATCAGACCTTCCTATTTTAACATATACAACACGTGTAAATCAATAGGCTCGTTAGATTTATTGACCTTTTCTAATTCTCGGCGGAAAGGTCCGCACAGACAAGTTCTTCATCATTTCGGATGTAGATGTGTTTGTAGGCAAATGCAGGATGGGACCAGCAGACCCCGCCACGCTGACTCAACTGCCCTTGTGTTGGGTTAATGAGTTTGGCTCGGCTAATCTCGTGAAATCCCTTGGGTGACAATTTGCTGATAATGAGCTCGCCGCGTTCACTCGCACGCCAACGGATACCAAGCTGCCGAGACTCGAACTTTTGTATTATGCCGCTTTCTCGCCATACACCGTCCCGATTGGGGCCCCGCCATTGCGGCCAGTCCCCACCGCAAGCCAAAGCATTGAACAACAGTACCGAGACTATCACCAATACCAATGTCCTTTTCACCATTATTACACTGCCTTTCTCAAACAAACATCCAACCAACGAACTTAACCGCCTTCGGCGGAACTGCTTTTACACAGGATTAACAGGATTTTGGGCATGGTTCAAATAGCTCAGATTCTGGGTCCGCCGCGGCGGATTGATTTGTGGCTCTATAGTGGGTGGCAGCCTCAAATCCGAAGGATTTGGGGATGGTTACGCCGCTTTTGGAGCTTTGCCATCCCCAAGCTGCGCTTGAGGCTGCCACCCAGGATTGAACCATGCCGGATTTTGTATTATTTAGCTGATCTTCTATCCTGTAAATCCTGTCTGAAAATACAAATTCCTATAAGATTAAATTACCACCGGCAGCTCGATCGCATCTCCGGCAAGTTCTTTGGTCTGAAGCCTGAAACTGCCTGGCGCTATCACCACATAAGTCCCTATACTAACTCAATTTGGCCGCTCAAGAAAACTCACTCGTGCTTGACCTCGCGCAGAAGAACGATCGCACCCCAGGGCATGTTGTTCTGCGTGATCTTGAGCATCAAATTATTGGGGCCCTTGTTCAGTGTGACATTGACCGTGTCGGGACTGGACGGGATGGGCCGAAAGCAGTTATTGGCGTGGACGACCTTGCCGTTGAGCCATGCCTTTACACCGTCATCGCTGTATATCTCAAGGCGCATGCTTCTTTGGTCTTGCGACTCGATTCTGGTTCGCAGATAAGCCACCCGCTGTTCGCCGCCGTTGAGTTCCTTCAGCAAGTCCAGATAGGCCGGATGTGTCCCGAGAGTTGAAACGGGCATCGGCTTCCATTCCACCTGAGCACCGGGAAGTTCCGGCCCAAACGGAATGTCGAACAATTGCAGACACCCCTTGCCCTCCTGCATATAGGGCCCGGCGACCTCCCAGTCGGTCAAGTAGTCCTTTATTGCATCAATCTGTCCGATGATTTTCCTGGCCTTGTCCAATACAAACGACGGCACATCCATGGCCAGGACCTGCTGCATCACAGCTCTGACCGGTCTGAGGTGTTGACGGTAAATATTTTGGGCAATTGTCGTGGCCGCCACGGCGGCTTCGGCTTTCAGGTCCCGATCATCCAGATAAGATTGGGCCGCAACAAGTGCTTCAATGCAATTTATCTCCGCCGTCTTGGCCAAGACTCTTTTCTTCTCGCTCAGCCCTTCTGCCAATTTCATGGCCGTCTTGCACGCGTTCACTTTCTGCGCGGGCGACAAATTGTCGGCCGTAGTGATCAGATTTATATATCCTCGAAGTGCTAAGACTCGATGAACCTTGTTGTTTGATGTTCGAGCGATCCGCAGCAGATCGTCCATCGGCTCACCCTTCGGCCCCACGGCGGGCCATCCACTCAAGCCGCGAACCGCAGCGTCTCGTATGCCTTTGTCTGCGTCATTCAGCGCCGACTTCAATACCGGCAACGCCCTGTTATCACCCAAATCGCCTAAGAGAGTCAGCACGGATGCTCGCAGTCCGTCGTCTTTTGCAGCGTCGAGCTTCTTCAGGGCAATCGCCGATGTCGATTCTCCTACCGAGCATCGCCGTGCAACCGAAGCGATTGTTTTTACAGCTTCGGCCTTGTCGCCTTGTCCGGCCGAGACGAGCAGATCAAATAGCGCAGCAACATCATCCGCTCCAGCCAGGTCCCGCAGCGCCTTATATGATGCGGTTCGCACCCTGGCGGTTCCGCCGGCGGCGGTTTTAAGAAGGACCGGTGTTGTCTCAACAGCATTTCGCAGGGCAAGAGCGGTTATGAGTTCAACCTTTGCCCCATCATCAACACTCTTCAAGTACTTGACTATAGCCGCATTGATATTGTCGCCTCGCAGAGCCTGTAGCGCTGCTCGCGCAGCTTCAAGCTCGGTATCTCGTGTTTTCGCGGCGTGCTCGGCAAGGAACCTCACTGTTGAAGCATCACCCAGCGTACCGGCCGCATCCAGCGCGGCAATCCGAACAGCTCCATCTCTACTATTGCAGGCCCCCATGACGGCGTCGAGTGCAGGGCTTCGACTGAGCTCAGCCGAATGTCCTCTGTCGCCACGAACGGCCAGCGCATGGAGCAGTGTGACCTGCGCATTGGGCCCAAGCTGAGGCAGACGGCCAGCTAAGGTTCGCGTAAAATCTTTGCCCGGAAGTTCCGCTGCTAAGTGCGTGGCCATCTGGATCAGGGCCTTGTCATCCGCCTGCGGCGGACTCAATGCCTCGAGAATTAACGACATTGCCTTTTGTGTGTCAGCCTGCGCAAGGCCCTTTAGTGCAGCGCCCCGCAGATGACCTGGCACGGATGAGCGAAACACTGATAAATATGTTGGCCATGCACGCTCTGGTTTCCCGTCGGCCAAGATTCTATCGGCACAATCCAGATAGGCGCGGGCCAGAACCTCCGAATCAACGTTAGCCGTCCGCTCTTCGTAATCACCTAATTGTTCCAGAGCAGACTCGGTACCGATGCGCCCAAGAGCCTTTATGGCCTCGACGGCAATCCGTCGATTAGCCGAGACCGTGAGTTTGCCCAAAGGTTTTATTGCAGCAATGCTCCGTCGAGTACCCAGCATGTTTATTATGCCGAGCTTTGCACGACCGGTGGTCCGCCGCGGCGGATCAAGAGCTGCAAGAAGGGCCTCATCAACCTTTGGGCTCTCTATGTGCGTCAGGACATACAGGGCCATGTGGCTCATTCTCTCATCGATAAGGTGTTTCGCCAAAACCGGTATGTGCTCGGCCGTGCCGGTCAGAGCCAGTTGGCGGCACGCAAACTGCTTGGCATCATAAGCCGCGTCGCTCGCCAGAACGCGCAGGAGCCCATCGTTGAGTTTCTTTCGCAGCTCCGCATCGGAATGGGAACGCACGGCCGATTCGCGCAGAAAATTCAGTGCCTCGTCGTCTTGCCCAAACTTGTGAGTCTTCAGCTTCTCTATTGCTTCGTCAAGATTTATCGCATAGGCAGAACTACCGGCCACGAAAAAAAGGACCATCGCAACTGTTACGTGCAAGAATACTCTTTCAAATCTCATAGTCTAATCCCCGTGTATGTCGAACGGCTATCGCACCGTCGTTTGTCTTGTCATATTGTGTACGGGCTTCGCATTTCCCGCCAAAGCATCCGGTCGGCTTCGGGATCGTTGACGAACTTTTCATTGGCCGGGTCCCACTTCAGCGGACGTTTGAGCCAGTACGCGATGTTGCCGAGGTGGCAGACGCTTATCGAGCGGTAGCCAATGTCGGCATCGCTGGCCGGACGCGTGCGATTACGAACGGCCTTTAGAAAATCAAGGTGATGGTCGCTGCTGACGTGCAGGTGGATTTCGTTGGGGCCGATCTTTTGCCGCAGCAGGCCTTCCGGATGTGTTCGTAAATGGCCCCGGTTCACTTCCACCCAGCCTTGGGTACCTTCGAACTTCACACCATTGCACGTGTTATTGCGCGTCATCGTCACGCCGTCGGCGTATTTGTACGTAAGGACCTCGAACTCTTTGCCATCGGGAGGAATGATCTCAACCGGCCCGCTGTCCTCGAAGCCCGTGCCCCACTGTGCGGTATCGAAATGGTGTGCACCCCAGTTGGTCATCTCTCCGCCGGAGTAATCTCGCCACGCCATCCAGCCAAGGACAGCCGGGTGGAACGGCCGCCACGGTGCCTGGCCCAGCCAGATATCATAATCGAGCCACTCAGGCGGCGACCCTTGCGCCGGTAGATTGCACACTCTGGGTGGCCCTCCAACATTGACCGTGACGTGCTTGAGCCGGCCTATGTAGCCGTTCCGCACAAGCTCGCATGCAAAGCGAAATTCCCGGGCCGAACGTTGTTGCGTACCTGTCTGGAATATTCGCCCGTGTCGTTTGACAACACGCGCAAGTTCGCGGGCTTCATAAACAGTAAGCGAGATGGGTTTCTCGCAATAGATGTCTTTGCCGGCTTTGGCAGCGGCAATCGAGACCGGCGTATGCCATCGATCTCCTGAGGCGCAAATGATGATGTCGATATCCTGCCGCCCCAGCAGCTCCTGATAATGCTTGTAGGCTGTGCAGTCATTATTGCCGTACTCCTGATCGACAATGAGCTTCCCCCGTTTGAGATTGTTCTTGTTCACATCGCAGACGGCCGCCACGTGCACACCGCGGGCCATGAATCCCCCCTTGGGGACCCAATTCGTATTGGGCACGTCGGGACCGGCGCTTCGCCAGCCCATCCCGGCGGTGCCCTGGCCTCCCATCCCGATGCACCCCATCACCAAGCGCTCACTCGCCGGCAGCTTGCCTCCCGCACCCAGCGCCGAGGTTGTAATCACATATCCGCCGGCGGCGGACCAAGTCGACGCAGCCGCTTTGAGAAACGCCCGCCTGCTCATCGCCTTGTCGTGCATACGATTGCCTCCTGTGCCAACAGCACATAGCCTAACCGAGATTTACCATTTACCATTGATTCCACTGTGTTGTTCTAACTTCATCGCCTTATATTACCAAATTTCCGCGAACAAAGCGACTTCTTCGAGCACTACGCATTCGTCATCGTCAACAATTATGGCATTCTTGCCGCCCATCTCCGCAACGACTTTCTTTACTGAAGGGTGATTTTCAGGTCCACCTGAGGTCCGCCCGGCGGCGGATTCTATAATTCGCAGTCCAACCTCCATCGAGCCTGTAAAAGCGATGAGACTGACCCGCGGATGGTCCACCAGATAGTCACCTATGACCGCCCCCCTTCCAGCGGTGTAATTGAAAACACCGTCCGGCAAACCCGCGTCCCGAAAAACCTCCAACAATGTGTGTCCAACAACGGGCGTCTGATTGGAAGGTTTGTAAATAACGCAGTTGCCGGCAACAATCGCCGCAGCGCACATGCCGCAACTGATAGCGAAGGGGAAATTCCATGGTGCGATTACAACCGCCACACCCTTAGACCATTCTTTTATAGTGTTGGAATATTCTGTTCAAGAACTTTTTTGGTTCTGGTTGCTCCGGGTTAGCTTTGTGTAAAGAAAAGATCAGTTTGTTATTGGAGACAATATCAGCTTTGATAGCGTATGGATCATTTGATATCGACCCGGCAGCAGAGGCGAAGCTTTTTGTTTTCAGAACAAGCAATCTCTCTCCCTCGGAAGAATGAGTTCTGCAAAATTGTAGGTTAGGCATATATTATTTAAGAAAATCCGTTTTTTGATTTTCTTAAGTAATCGCTTAATTATTTGTTAACGAACAACTTCCTGTCTA
>Ga0114930_10003377_pt1 | contig 13978 bp, 12 predicted proteins | sample AnhtaG_FD_87300 | JGI IMG/M metagenome (GOLD analysis project Ga0114930, IMG submission 87300) | Deep subsurface microbial communities from Anholt, Denmark to uncover new lineages of life (NeLLi) - Anholt_01485 metaG | ecosystem: Environmental > Aquatic > Marine > Oceanic > Sediment | place... | reverse complement strand
TGCTCAGAATCTAGGTGGCCTTGGGCGTCCTCCGGACACCAGTTTGTGGTAGATCAATGCGCTGAACACGAGTGGTGTGACCACAATGGCTGCCAGGAGTGAGGACCCCATCGCAAAGATGAGGGCAACGATCACGGTCAGGGTCACAATGACGGTGATCGGAACGAGCATCGGCACCACTACTGGAAGCAACCTGGGGGCGTTCCGGATCAAGGTGCGTCGGATTTGACCCCGCTTTGCTGGCCAGCGTGCTCTGTAGCGGTATTGCCTGTGCGTCTGTCGGACACGCTGATGGGCACGGCTGGCAGCGCTGCGAGTGGTGGCATTTGTTCGGGGCTGTCTTTTCAGCTTGAACAGCCGCGTTTCAAGTTCCTGGCGCATCTCCCTCGTGCTTTGGTAGCGATCATCCGGGCGAATGGTCATTGCTCTCTGGACAAACCCGGCCATCCATACCGAGATCTTGGGGTTCAACTCGTGGATTGCGGGCTGGGTGTCCGGGTTGAGGATTCGCTGTGACACGGGTTGCGGAGGGCGACCGGTGAGCAGGTGATACAGGGTTGCTCCGAGGGCATATACGTCGCTGCGGGCGTCGGTGTGTCCCGTGCCGACCTCATACTGCTCCAGCGGCGTGTACTGCGGTGTGCCCAATCCTCGAACGATGGTCGTGGTGCGTGGGTTGTGGGGATCGTAAATCTTGACCAGGCCAAAGTCCACGAGCGTCACCCGTCCTTCAGGGGTCACGATGATGTTTGCCGGTTTGATGTCCCGGTGCAGGACGTGATGTCGATGGCAGTACTCTAGCGCGTCCAGGATCTGCACCAGCCAGTCGCAGACCAGTCGCTCAGTCGGGCGTCTCTTGCTAGCCAGGATGTCAGCCAGGCTCTCGCCCTCGATATGGTCCATTACCAGGTAGTCGTTCTCATCGATGCTGAAATACTCGCTGACGTGAGGCAGGTTTCTGTGCCGCAGTTTCTGTAGGGCCTGCGCTTCCCTTTCGAACTGGGCACGGGCTGCGCCGAGCCTGGCTTCATCGGCCGATGGATCGGGATAGAGTTCCTTGATCGCCCGCGGACGTTCAAAGAGGAGGTCCTCGGCCCTGTAGACTGTGCCCATCCCCCCTTCGCCCAAGATCGATTGGATCTGATAGCGATCTTTTAGTACTTGTCCGATCTCAAGAGACATCGTTCTCCTCTTTCCGTGCGCGATCTGCGCCCGCCCGTAGTTCTGGGGCGGTCTGCTATCAAGTAGCCCGCCCACAGATAGGACAGAATCGCGCGTTGACGCTCATTTCTGCGCCACACGATGGGCAGAACCGTGCTCTTTCAGGTCGCGTCTGGGGGCGCCTGATCTTGACGCCGCACGTCGGGCAGGACCCAGCTTCAGGGGATAGGATGGTTCCGCACCTGGGGCAACGCAGACGCACGACAGTGCGCGTCCCGGCGCTCGGCGCGGCAGTTGTTTCTGTTGCCCGTTTGCGGAACCGCGCTCCGCACTTGGGGCACGACTCGGCGTCTGCTGGCACGCTGGCCTGACACTGTGGGCACTTGATGTTCCTGGCCGGCGCTTGCACCTCGAGTTCAGCCAGGTCTGCTTTCTTCTGCCGGATCTCGGAGCGCAGCTCGTCGATCCGCTCACAGAGCCGCGAGAGCTCCGGATGAACGATCTTGCCGGCGTCAAACAGGGAGAGTGTCTGGTATCCCAGGGCCTCGGTCAGTTGCTTCGTCTCGCCTTGGATGGCTTTGACCACGTTCCGCAACGAGCTCGTCTTGCGCCGGCGTTCCATCTCGCTCCATTGGCGGCGTATTCCTTCGAGCGCAGACTTGATCTGGCCTTTCTGATCTATCCCCGAGAGCACTTGCCCTGCGCCCTGTTTGATCGTTTCGATGATGTCAGGCATCTTGAGCCTCCACCATTAGATAGCTTTAGCAGTCTGACACTTGGCCCTACACCTATACGCAGGTGAGCGCACTTTGGTTACTGCTTCGAACTCCAATGGCCCTGTGAGGCCAGGTAGCCTGCGATCCGCTGCCGGCACTCTTGAAGCTCGTACTTTTTCTTTTCGCGCATAGAGCTTACGAGTTCCAGGCAGGTGAACGCCTGGTACAGCCTGAGCCTCTTCCAGAAACGGACCACTAGTTCTCCAAAGTCTGAATATCCGTCCAGCAGTCCTTTCTGGAAAGTCGGTAGGCCCTCAATGCCCCAGTTGAACAGCCTGCTCATGTCCTGCTCGGGGCTGCCGCCCTGAGCGCATTCGAATTCCAGAATACCGGTCACGTGATAACCGGTCGTCCCGCGCTCCACGATAGTGTTGTCCGGGGTATAGTCACCGTGAAGCAGGCACGCCTGACGGCGGCTCAAGAGTTCGGTGCGCAAGAAATGCTCACCAAGCGCGTCTGCAATCTCGTGAGGCAAAAGATCCTTGTTGGCACATTCCTGCAACCATTGTGTAGCCGTGGCAACCACGTGTGCTTTTTCGCTGGCGCGACTGAACCGATCCGGGACAAAGAACTCGCCGAATTCCTCCAGTGGGATCTGGTGAATGTGTCCCAAATATCGACCCATTTCGTATCCAATAGACTCGAGTTGCCAACTGTCCAGCGTGTCTATGACCACAGACAGAGGCTGTCCGGGCACATGCGTGTGCAGCGCCCAAGGATGCGGAACAAAGCTGGATGAATCGTCAAAATGCAGCACACGAGGGACGGGCACGCCGGTCTCCGACGTGAGCATGCGCAGCAGATGGGTCTCCTTCCACGGCGTGCGCTTGACACTGGGATTCACGTATATCTTGAGCACTCTATCCACCGTCGGGTTGGAGAGGCGTAGGTCATAGTTCAGATTGGGATGCTTGCCCGGAAACAGCCGACAAGACACGATGTCTGCACCAGGAAAGACGACGTGCACCAGTGACAGGATCTGTTCTTGCGTGAGCAGCTCCCCGGAGCTCATAGCTCACCGCTCCCTGACGGATTACGCGGCAAGGTCACTGTGAATCGCGTGCCCACGGCTGGGATGCTCTCCACATCTATTCGGCTGTTGCGGGCACGCACTATCTCTGAAGCAATGGCGAGTCCCAGCCCCACGCCAGGTTGGCGAGCGTCGACCTGGCGCGAGCGCGATTTGTCGACCCGGTAGAATCGCTCGAAAACGCGGGGTAGGTCGTCTGCCGGGATGCCACGCCCCGTGTCGCTCACGCACACAGAAGCCAGGTCACGGTTGGCCTCGTTCGCCAGACTCAACGTGACTCTGCCACCTGGATCAGTGTACTTGATATTGTCGACCAGGTTGCGGAAAACTTGCATCAGGCGGTCTCTATCGCCAGTGATAGACACGGACTCGGGCAACTCGAGCACCAGGTGGATGTTCCTTTCCTCGGCTAGTGGGGCAAACCGTTCCACACGAGTACGAAGCCGGGCTGCCAGACCGATGCGGCTTCACGACATAGAGATCTCGCCGCTCTCCAGGCGTGTCAGGTCAAGCAGTTTGTGCACCATGCGAGAGAGCCGCACTTGTCTGCCCGTCCATTGTCCTTCTGTATCGGCAACTACCGTACCTCCGGTGTCGCTCTTTTCAAGGATAGACCTGCTCAAATGCGTCTCTCTTGACCTGAAAGATATACACCGTAGCGTCGCGCACGTCGCCGTTTGGCTCGAACGAAAGCTGTCCCATGGGTGTGTCAACCGTCAGCGACCTGATCGCCTGGCTCACCCGGCCGGCGTCAAGAGAACCGGCCTTTTTGACCCCCTCGGAGAGGACCTGAAGCGCGCTGTAGCCGTTGATCGAATACGTGTCGGGGTTGCGATATTCGACCTGCTGGTACCTCTTGATCCAGGTCTCGTCCACCGCCTGGCGTGGACTGGGTGCAAACCCGCTGACGTACATGCCCTCGGCTGTACCCTCGGCCTCGTCAATGGTCGCCGCCAGGAATGCCCCATCAGAGGCCAAGAAATGCGCCTCGATCCCTGCCCCAACCACGGCGAACCGCAAGTAAGGCGCTTCGATCTCATAGCCAGCGTAAAAGATGGCGTCGGGGTTGGCTTGCCGGAGCTGTGCGATCTCTTTGTCATAGGATTCTTGTCCCTCAGCGACCTGAATCGTCACTGCTACCTCTGCTCCTCGGCCGGCGAGCGACCGCACCATCGCCTGCCCCAGACCAATTCCATATTCCGTGTCATTGTGTATTACGGCGATGCGCTTTGCCCCAAGGGTCTCGATCAGGAACTGCGCATCCACCTCAGCCTGGACGGCATCATTGGCGTTGACCCGGAAAAAGTTGGTGTATCCTTTCTTTGTAATGCTGACCTCGCTTGAGGTAGGTGTGATGACGATCAACTGTAGATCCTTGTAGGTCTCCATGGCCGCCAATGTCTGGCCGCTGTTGTAATGGCCGATCACTCCCAGCACCTGTTTCCCGGCCTCGACGTCCGCCTTGATCAGTTGTGCCACAGAGACGGCTACCTCGGAGTCGGACTCGTCATCCATAGGTACCACGACCACGCGATATCCCAAGAGCCCACCGCTGCTGTTGAGCTCCTCTGCCATCAGATTGGCCCCACCCAAGACGGTCTGTCCGCCGTTGGCCATGAATCCCGACAGAGGCGAGGCGACGTACACGTACACATCTCCCTTGGTGGGTACCCGGGTTACCTCGGCGGACCGGCAACCGGACAGAGCCAGTCCCAGCATCAAGGCGATGAGATCGAAGGCGATGAGATCGAAGGCCAGGAGTAACCTACGACACACGTGATGTGACTGCAAGAAACTGTGCTTCATTGGCTATGCACCTCCCATAAGAGTGTTCTCTCCCGCCTGTGCCTACGTCATATGTGGCGGATGCAGAACATCGTGCAACCGTTCGGCGACCCACGTTCCGTGTGGGCAGCGCTCGCGGCGAAGCCCTCGGTTGCCCAACGGTGGCGGGGCCGCAGGTGCTCAACCGATGGATGTCGCGCTCGAGTGATAGACCTCGTCCATGGCCTGTACCAAGTCGTACAACGAGCCAACCTGGTCTGCAATGTCTTCCCGCAATCGCTGCGCGCGGCCGCTGTCAATGTCCTTGGCTCCAATCAACTGCATCTGAGCGTAAATCGTTCCCATCGCGCTCAGGGTATCGTCGAGCTGTAGCTCGGCTCGCTCCATTGTGTTGTCCAGATGCTCCAACTGTACCAACAGTGCGCGCTTGTTGTCAATAGTCTGTTCCAACTGCGCTGTGACCTGAGCGTCGGTCTCCTGGCTCAGTCGCCGTTCCAGCTCTTCGATCTCATCCGGAATGGCGTTTGAATCTCGGTGCAAGACCTCGCTGCCTCGATAATGATCCAGGCGCCGAGCCAGGATGAACATGTTGCTGAGCCAATCAGAGACGTCACCGACGGTTGCTTCCAGGTGCGTGCGCAGCGCACCGTCGCGCGTATGTTGGAGCAAGATCTCCATCTGCTCTCGATACTCGAGCGCCTTGATGATCTTTTGGCGGTAGTCCACTGCAGCTATCTCGTTGGGGTTGAATTTCCTGTGAAGCATCTCGCTCACGACCCGCTCTCGCACGTCTGGATCGTAGACGCTGGTCATGACGATCAGTGCCTCAGCGATAATCCCCAGTACGATCCAAAACCACCAACGCCAGAACGGCAGGCCGCCACGAAATGGATCCCGGAAAAGCACAGCCAGTATCAGCGTAGCCGCCAGTGTCACCGCGCTTTCCCAGCGAAAGACGGCATACGAGAGCTGGGCTCTGACCGCCCGCTCACGTAGCTGATCGCTCAGGCTTCTGGGCTCTTTGGTAGGCATGACCCCCTTCGTTTTGCTCGGTGCGTATTGCGTATTGCGTATTGCGTGTTGCGTGTTGCGGGCGGACAAAGGCTGAATGCGCGACGCGGAATACGCGGCGGATGCAGAACATCCGACGGAATAGCAAACATCGCTCCTGGTGCAACTACTGCGCTAGAAATACGATGACAGAATCTTGTACAGTCGTCGGATCGTGTCCAGGTCCCCGGTATGATACTGTCCGCCACTTGACTCGGCCAGGCTGCGCAACGTTCCTTCGTCGGCGTCGGTGCCATAGCCGATGCAAAAGATGACCACCGGTACTCTGGTCTCGTTGCCGTGCATGATCCGTCTGATCAATGTGCCAAGCCTGACGCGCGAGTTGTTCTCGCGGCCATCGGTCATGACCACAATGGCATTGATTCGTTCTGTATCCGCCAGCGATTGCAGCCGGGCATACGCCAGGTCCACTGCATCGAGAAGCGCCGTGTCTCCCTCAGCCTCGAGGCCATCGATGGACTGGATGACATGCGCGCGACTGCGTTTCAGCTCGTCCAAGGGGACAACTTCTTTAGGCCCCGAAGAGAAGACGATGAGCCCCACTCTTTCCATGTCGCCTTGTACCTGATCCATGAAAACGCGCAAGGCTTGTTGAGCGTTTCTCAGTTTGCTGCCCTCCATACTGCCTGACACGTCCACCACCAGATACACGTTGGTGTGGCGTTTGGTGTACCACCACACATCACGCACAACCTGTACGACGCTAGGCGAGGGCATCTGCAAGGCAGTCTTGGGCTGAGTTGGATCCACGCCATTGGCTGGAGTCAAGGGCGATCCGGGCGCGTTCAGCGGGATGCCAAGATCGGTAGGCCGATATCCACTGTTCAGGATCTCGAGTTGGGTGTCGTATGATTTGATGAACTCGACAAAACGGCTGAACGTGGCGCGTTGCTCATCTGTCAGCCCTTCTGCTTCCAGCAGGGCCAACGGGTGGTCCTCCCACAATGTGCCTTCGACCGGGTAGACGGCCACCAAGCGTTCGCCGCTGGTGCGTGCGTTGTGATAGACGACGAGTTGCTCCTGGCACACAAAGGCATCCAGGTAGCTGCGTCCTTCGCTCAGCACCCGCTGGATGACCGACCACTCTCCCTCGCCGTAGTAGCGCACCGTCTTTTCGATGGCTGCCACATAGTCCAGCGTCGCTTGCCGCTGTGCATCGGCCTCGGTCAGCCCACGAGTTTTTCCCACTCCGGCATAGAACTCGGCCAAGGTTGCCAGCAGGCCAGCAGCAGAAGTGGTGGATGGGTGGCTCCATTTGAACCCAGGGTCAGATCTGGCCCGCTCTAGCAGGTCAGACCATCCCAGTGGCTTGTCTGGGTATCCCATGCTACGAGCCACGTCCTCCCACATGGCGATGACGATGGGCGAGACAGCATATCGCACCGTCTGCCCGACCAAGGGGGACTCGCGCCCCGTCCTCGCTGCCCACTCGCGGTCCAGGGTGTCTAGCCAGATCGAAGAGTCGGGCGAGATGGCCTGCACTTTGCCGTCTAGAGCTGCTTCGATCATGAGGTCTGGTTCGTAGAGCACAGCCACGATGTTGAGGCTTCGCCGCGAGACTTCGCCGAGCTTGGTCGAGGCGCGCTCTGCCGAACGGATGTCGCTCCCGGGTGACTGTCCCGCGTTCTGCGTGGACAGCCTGTTCGCAACTTGAGCGTTGAAGGATGACACCAATCTAACAAATGTCTCTTCCTTCTCGGGAGAGTAAGCAATGGTCAACGTGGATAGCTCCTGGGGCTCCACGGCCTCCTGGCCTCTCCTGGAAGAAGACAAGAGTCGGAATCCCAGCCAGCCGCAACAGCAGAGGGCAAGGCCTGTGAACAGGGCGATCACTAGCACGATGAGTACCTGATTTCTGTTTAGCTCGCGTGAGCTCATCGCGTTCTCTCCTCTCTGTTCACTGTGCGATGTTCAGGTCGAACCAGCGCAACAGGGCCAGCAAGACTTCCCGATCGGGGTCGTGCATGCGGGTGAAACGCGGCAATTGGGTCATTGCTCCCTGTTCTTGCCATTTGACGAACAGGCTGTCCGGCGTTTCTAGCGGCACCTGCAAGTTGGCCGGCCTTAATCCCCGCGCCAGGGCCTGCTGCTGCTGCTCGGGCGATAACAGGTACTTTTGGAATTCTAGCGCTGCGTTCTTTTCCAATGCCGATGTCTCTGGCCCCATCCAAACGGTGAACGGGAAAGAGAACCAGGTCAGATATTGAGGATACTCGATGATCAGCGGATCGGCCCAACGGGTCTGGATCCCCGCCATGTTGACCAGCAGATCGCTTTCCAGGAGCTGTCCGCCATCTCCCATCGAATATCCGAACAAGCCCAGGTCCTCGACCGAATATGCACTAGAGTAGTCGGTCACGGCGCTCATCAACTCGCCCAGCCACCTCTGAAAGTCGGGATCAGTGACGTCCTCAACGGTGATCGTCGTTTTGTCATAGTACTCACCTGCGGCGGCAACCATAGCCGACAGGCCGGCCGCGTTCTTGCGAGGATTGGGCACTACCAGCTTGAAATAGCCCCACTCGGCACACTCGGCGCAGGCTTCGCCGCCGATCTCTCGCCATCCCCCTTTGGCCATAGCAGCGTCGTGAATGATCTGCCAGTTGATGTCGCCATACCTGGCCTCCAGCACCTCAGCCCGGCTTCTGTAGATGCCCCAAGAAAAGAGCGACGTGGCGATCGGCCGTGCGCGGTACTCGCCGTCGGTGAGGAACACGTCACGGTCTCGTTTGGCCTTGTACGTTGCATTGACCAGATCGACCAGGTAGCGGTTATCGGGGATCCAGGCGGTGGGAAGAGGGTCCATCTCTTCGCGTTCGTAATAGCCCATGGCCGTCAGGCCGTCCATAGGGATGATGGCGACCTGGATTACGCGGCCCTCCAGACGACCGCCCTCGGTGTTGAACGTCTTGGCTGCTTCGTTGACCCACGGTTCAATCGGAATGGCGCAGGCGATCCGTACCTGGATTACCTCGTCCGACACCTCGGGCGTCTCCTCGCTTGCGCGCTGCCCTGAGATGCGTGGTATCTGTGTCACCAGCAGTCCGGCGAGAATGATCAGCACCGCAATGCCAATGATCACGAAAAAGATGACCCGCGTTCTGTTCATTGCCTACATCTCCCTCTGCTCAACGTGTGCGTCTCGGACGGCAACCACCAAAGACCCACCCGAAACGTCCCTAGAGCGAGCGCGGTCCAACCCTCGGTTGCCCAGCGGTTGCCGAGGACCACGATGCGATAACTGCGGCGGATGCAGAACATCGTGCAACCGTTCGGCGACCCACGTTCCGTGTGGGCAGCGCTCGCGGCGAAGCCCTGTGCGAACTACGTTCGCCCCCCAATCGACTGGTGCAAGGTGCTTTCGTCGCCAAAGCCGCCGCTTTCTTGGCACCTCTGGTCCAGCGGACGGAGAACGTCCGCGACAGTCACAGCTCTTGAGCAGGTACGTCGGATTCGCGCCCAATGCCCAGGCGTCGCTTGCGTGCCTCTAGCTGCCTCTGGATCTCGTCCACTTGCAGCAATTGATCCATTTGCTCGTCCAGTCTCGAAGCTCGGATATCGGCTGCAACGGTGGCTTTGTCCAGTCGACTGCGGATGCCATCGGCAATGCGTGCGATGTCTGCGTCCCCCACGCCGGCCAGGTCGTCCAGCGAGCGCAATGTCCTGGTGGTGATCTCTTTGGCTTTGGCCAGTTCCAGCAACGCCTGTACTTGCTCACGCTCCTGCCGTATCTCGGTCAGTCTGGCTTCCAGCTTGAGACGTGCGTCGAGGAGCTGTTTATACTCTTTCTGTTGGCGTTCACATTGCTCGCGGTACTCCTGGGCCATCTCCTGGACGCTGTTCAACCTACGCTGAGCGGCAACAGCCAGATCGTTCTTGCCGCGCTGCAATAGCGCGTCAATATCACGATCCAACTCTTGAGCTTTCTGCTGAAACTGGTCTGCCTTTCGCTTGAGGGTTTTGACCTGTCCACCCACCGTCGCCGCTGCGTCCTCCAGGTCCTCCAGGCTGTCTTGCACCTGGCGGATGTACTCATCCAGGACGGCGAGCGAGTTGGCCTTCAACGCTTTGTCCAATACGGCGTGCAAGCTGGCCGAGATCAGTGTCTGTGCTTTTTCCAAGAGTGTAGCCATGTGAACCTCCTGTCTATGTCTGTGCGCGGCAATCCAGGCCGAGCAAAGTTGGATCTATGGCGGACGGAGAACGTCCGCGTCTATCATACCATATTGTGCCGGGAAATGCTGACGCTTGCCCGACGATGAGCTGACGGCCTAAATGACGCCCAGCTCTTTGGCTACCTTTTCGAAGGCAGCCAGGCCAAAGTCCAGGTCTTCTTGACTGTGAGCCGCTGTGTTCATCACGCGAATACGCGCCTTGCCTCTGGGTACTGTAGGAAAGCCTAGCGCCATGGCAAAAACGCCGTTGTCGAACAGACGGGCGCTAAACGCTTTGGCCAGTTTGACGTCGCCCAGCATCACGGGCACGATAGGTGTCTGCGTTCGTCCCGTGTCCAGGCCCAGCCTGGCCAAGCCCGCTTTGAAGCACTCGGTGTTCTCCCACAGACGGTCCACCAGTTCAGGGTGCTTTTCCACATAGTCCACCGCAGCCAGGCAAGCCGCTGTGTCTGCCGGAGTCAATGCACTGGAGAATAGATTGGGTCGCGCTTTCTGGCGGATATAGTCCACCACTGTCTGGCGGCCGGCGATCACCCCTCCCATCACGCCAAAGGCCTTGGATAACGTGCCGATCTCTACGTCGAACCTGCCCTCCAGGCCAAAGTGGCTGACAATGCCCTTGCCGCGTCCCAACACACCCTCGCCGTGTGCATCGTCCACCATGGTCATCAGACCGTGCTTTTCTGCCACTGCATAGATCTTGTCCAGCGGTGCGACATCGCCGTCCATGCTAAACACACCATCTGTGACCACCAGGCCTCGACGGTACTGGGGGAGGTGCTCTCTGACCTTGACCTCCAGATCGGCGGGGTCGCAATGCTCATAGACGACGATCTTGGCTCTGGAGAGGCGTGCACCATCAATAATGCTGGCGTGGTTCAGTCGATCGGAAAAGATGACGTCCTGTTTGCCGGTCTCCCGGTCGCGTCCGACCAATGGCGGGATCGCAGCCTGGTTGGCACACAACCCACTCTGCACCAAGAGTGCGGCGTCGACTTTTTTGAAGGCTGCGATGCGTCGCTCAAACTCCAGGTGTAGGGCCTGTGTCCCGGCGATCGTGCGTACCGCGGCAGGTCCCACGCCCCACCGACCGATCGCTTTCCTGGCTGCATCTTTGATCTGGGGATGGTTAGCCAGCCCCAGGTAGTTGTTGGTGCAAAAGTTTAACACCTTTTTCCCATCCACGATCATCCAGGCGTCGGCCGGCGAACCCATGGTGCGAATGTTGATGAACCGTCCCTCCCGTCTGAGGGTGGCGAGTTCCTGTTCCATGAACGCGTACTTGTCTGCCATCGTTGGCTCCCTTCGATTGTGCAGAGATGCGGATGTTGACAAGAGGCACAAATTGTGCCCTGGGTCGTATTTCGTAATCCGGCGGATGTTGTGAATCCGCGGGTATTGCGTGATTTCGGGCGGACGGAGAACGTCCGGTCACAGTCTGCCTTCTGCGCACCGATGGCGCAGTTTTTGCAGCATATCTACGGTCATGCTTGCCAGGTCGTAGCTGGGTTGCCATCCCCATTCCTCGCGAGCTACGCTATCGTCAATGGTCCTGGGCCACGAGTCGGCAATGGCCTGTCTGACCGGATCAGGTTCGTAGACGACGGAGAACCCGGGAACGTGCTTCCTGATCTCTGCCGCTAGTTCGCCCGCCGAAAAGCTCATCGCGGCAAGGTTAAAGTCGGCGTGATGCTGGAGCTTGGAGAGATCGGCTTCCATCAGGTCGATTGTGGCCTTGATGCAGTCTGGCATGTACATCAGGGGCAAGACTGTATCCTGCCTGACAAAGCACGAGTAATGATTCTGGCGGATAGCCTCGTAATAGATCTCTACTGCATAGTCCGTTGTGCCGCCGCCGGGCGGCGTGACGCTGCTGATGATGCCCGGATAGCGTACGCCGCGCACGTCCACGCCGAACCGCCTGAAATAGTAGTCGCATAGGAGCTCACCGGCGACCTTGGTCACACCGTACATTGTCCTGGGACGTAGCATGGCTTCCTGGGGAGTGTCTTCGCGGGGCGTCTCAGGGCCGAAAGCGGCTATCGAACTGGGACAAAACAGGCGAGTCAGGCTACGTTCTCTTGCGATCTCTAGGACGTGATAAAGGCCATTCATGTTCACGTTCCAACAGAGTTGGGGGCTGGCTTCCCCGGCCGCCGAGAGAATGGCCGCCATGTGATAAATGGTGTCGATTCCATACCGGGCCACAATGGCTTCCAGACTCTCTCGTTGGGTCACGTCAATGAACTCGAAAGGACCCGAGTCACGCAGCTCTGGGCTGGGTGGGGTGCGGTGTCCGGCTGCTACGACATTCTCACAACCGTAGCGCTCGCGAAGAGCCATTGTTAGTTCGGAGCCGATTTGGCCGACCGCACCGGTCACGAGAATCCTCTCTAGATCGCCCCTGGACATCATTGTCTCCTTCTTTGACCATCCGTCCCAGATGCACTGGAATGAGTATAGCACAGCGACAACCTTTCGTCAAGACACGACACTGATGCGATTGCCCCGATCGCCGCCCCTGTACGCTTGCACTCAGTAGACGTTTTAAGTACAATACGATGGATCCGGTTCGCTTTGCAGGCCTTGAGGGCTGCTTTCCACGCGACAATGGGCGAGGCAGCTTTGGGAGGAGGAAAAGATGCGTTTTGAGAGATACCCGGGCAACCCCGTACTCTGCCCGAATCCCCTAAATGCCTGGGAAGCGCTGAATGTATTCAACGCGGCTGTGGTGCAGCACAACGGTCTGTTTCACATGCTTTACCGCGCTCAGGGAGTGGAGTACAAATCCTCCATTGGCTACGCGGTCAGCCTGGACGGATTTGACTGGTCACGCCTGGACAAGCCCGTGATGCGTCCTGGGGCCAAGTTCGAGACGCGTGGCGTGGAGGACCCACGTATCACGCAGATCGATGGCACGTTCTACATGACCTATACTGGCTACTCGGTGCACGGCACACGGGCCTCAATAGCCCGGAGCGTCAATCTGATCAACTGGGAGCGAACCGGCGTGGCCCTGCCCGACGAGGACAACAAAGACCACGCCCTCTTTCCCGAAAAGACCGGCGGCCGATATTGCATGTTTCACCGACGTGAGCCGGATATCTGGCTCGCCCACTCGGACGATCTGTTGCACTGGAGCGATCACCAGCGTGTGTTTGGACCCAGGCCTGGATGGGAGTCTGTGAAGGTGGGCCTCAGTGGGCCGCCGCTCAAGACCGAACAGGGTTGGCTGATCGTGTATCACGGCGTGGATGATGAGCGTCTTTATCGTCAAGGAGTGGCTCTCCTCGACCTGGGAGACCCAACCCGAGTCCTTTCTCGCCCTGCCGATTTCGTCCTCGAGCCGCGTGAGCCCTGGGAACACCTGGGGGACGTGCCGCACGTGGTGTTCAGTTGCGCCACTCTGCAGGTCGGCGATGAGCTGTGGATTTACTATGGTGGCGCAGACCGGGTGATTGGACAGGCCAGTTGCCCGATGGACGAGGCGATGGCCTTTTTGGGGAAAGAATGAGCGATGGCCGCGATGGAGCTTCCACTCACCAGCCTGGAGCTGCCCGATCCGATAGTGACCGCTGTGCTTCATAGTTCTTAGACGCCCTTCTTGTCGAAGCGAACGGTTCGCGTGTCCTGCTCGATCCCGGTTGGAACCGTCAGCGGCCCGTACAACTCGGGACGGCGGGTCTTGATCCACCTCTTGCCGGTGCTCACGTCGAGAAGCGAGGCATCGAGATCGGCGATGACCATGTCGTCGTCCGCTTTCCACGTCTCAACGAGGATGCGACCGTAGGGATCTATGATCATGGCGTTTCCCGTTCGTATTTCGTCGTCATCGACGCCCACACCATTGCTGAAAAGTAGAAAAAGTCCGTCATCGTGGGCGCGGGTCGGCAGCCAGCGCATCAACCAGCCTCTTCCCTTCGGGCCGCGCAGCTCAGCCTCGATGGCCTCGGGGTCGTCGTGGCGGTTCTCCCACAGCG
>Ga0114930_10003376_pt1 | contig 13979 bp, 11 predicted proteins | sample AnhtaG_FD_87300 | JGI IMG/M metagenome (GOLD analysis project Ga0114930, IMG submission 87300) | Deep subsurface microbial communities from Anholt, Denmark to uncover new lineages of life (NeLLi) - Anholt_01485 metaG | ecosystem: Environmental > Aquatic > Marine > Oceanic > Sediment | place... | reverse complement strand
TAGCTACCTTGACGGCATCCACCCGGCTAGTTTGTCCGCCGCCTATTCCCACCGTCTGCGAAGCGGTGGAGAATACAATGGCATTGGATTTCGCATGCTTCACCACCTTCCAGGCAAACCTGAGGGCTTCCGTCTCCAGGGGGGTGGGGGAGCGTTTGGTCACCGCCCTGATTTGATCGGGGTCCAGCAGGATGACATCCCTTTGCTGGAGAAGTAGCCCACCGCCTATATGTTTGAACTCGCATAGGTTAGTCGGAGGAGAGGGTGCAGGCGGAAGGAGGAGAACTCTGAGGTTGCTCTTCTGGGAGAAAACCTCGAGGGCAGCCTCATCAAAGGCTGGCGCCAGGACACCCTCAACGAAGGTAGAGGTCACTTCCCTGGCAGTGGTTTCATCGACCTTTCGGTTGAAGCAGATGATGCTGCCGAAGGCGGAGATAGGGTCGCATTCCCTTGCCCGCCGGTAGGCTTCCACCGGGGTGTCAGCCACCGCCACGCCGCAGGGGCTGTTATGCTTTATGATGACCACCACCGGCTCCTCAAACTCAAGACAGAGCCTCCGGGCTGACTCAAAGTCAAGCAGGTTATTGAAGGATAGGCTCTTTCCCTGGAGCTGCTTGGCTTCGGTCAGGAATGAGTGGTCTCCATTGAGCTGCCGATAAAGGCTGGCTTTCTGGTGGGGATTTTCACCATAGCGGAGCTCTTGAATCCTTGTAAAAGCTGGATAAAACAGAGCTGGAAAGAGAGGAGGGGAGGGGATGACCGATATCTTTTCTTCTTTGACCTCCACCCTCTCCAGAAAGTTGGCGATGACCAGGTTGTATTCTGCTACGAAGCGCATCGCCTTGCGTGCCAGGACGAGGCGAGTAGGGAAGTCGATACAGCCATCGTGCTGGTCAAGTTTCTTCAATATCAGGGAGTAGTCCTTGGGGCTAACTACAACGGTGGTGTGGATGAAGTTCTTGGTGGCTGCTCTGAGGAGGGCTTCCCCGCCGATATCCATATATTCCATCGCTTCGTCGAAATCTACCTCTCTGTTCCTCACTGCCTCGGCAAAGGGATAGAGGTTGACCACTACCAGGTCAATAAGAGGGATACCGTGGGTGGCTATCTCTTTCTGGTGGGACGCCTTACCCCGCAGGGCGAGGATTCCCCCGTGAAGGAGGGGGTGGAGGGTTTTAACCCTCCCATCGAGAATAGGTGGGAATTCGGTAATCTCCTCGATGGTTTTGACCTTTACCCCTTTCATATTCAATAGAGCAGCAGTGCCGGCAGAGGCGATAATCTCCACTCCTCGCTGCTGCAAACCTCGTGCAAAATCCACTGCCCCCTCTTTGTTAAAGATACTGATCAGAGCTCGATGGATTCTCTTCACCGATATGCTCCTCTATTTCCAATTTAATGGTTAAAACAAGAAAAAATTGATTGGAAAGAGATTTTCATACTTATTATAAAATAAGCCTCCTCTGCTGAGCTTGTCAACAAGATTTTTGCCAGACGGAGGAATTCCAAGACTATTGGGGTATACTTTGCTATAAATAAATCCAAACAAGAGAGAGATATAGTGTTCTATTTTTGTAGTTAATCACATGAAGAGGAGGGGAGGTCAGAATGAAAATCAGGGTCTCAGAAGTACAGGATTTTTTGCAGAGCCAGAAGCTTGATGGATGGCTAATCTACGATTTCCATCATATCAATCCCATTGCATATGAGCTTACCGGGCTCAGCGGGATGCAAACCCGTCGCTGGTATTTGCTTATCCCCTCCCGGGGCGAAGCGGTTGCCCTGGTCCATCAAATAGAGAAGGAGAACTATCCCGCTCTGGATGTCCGCAAGATGACCTATGTGGGATGGCGTGATATGGAGGCTAAGCTGTCCCGGATGCTGAAAGGGAGCCGGGTGGTGGCAATGGAGTACTCACCACGCAGCTCCATCCCTTATGTGTCCAAGGTGGATGCCGGCATGCTGGAACTGATAAAGGAGATGGGCGTGGAGGTAGTCTCCTCCGCTAATCTGGTGCAGTATTTTGAGGCTCGTTGGGACCATGACCTCTACCAGACCCACAAGTACGCTGCGGGGAAGCTGATGAGGATAAAGGATGAGACCTTTGACATGGTCGCTCAAAAGTTGACCAAGGGTGAGGAGCTTAACGAATATTCAGTCCAGCAGTGGGTGGTGGAATGCTACCGGAGGCACGGTCTGGTCAGCACAGAGGACCCGATTGTGGCAGTTAATGCCAATGCCGCCAACCCCCATTATAATCCTACCAAAGAGATACACCAGCCCATCAAGAAGGGAGACCTCCTTTTGTTAGACATATGGGCGCGCCAGGATATAGCGAAGAGTGCCTATGCCGACATCACCTGGATGGCTTATGCCGGGGAGGAGGTACCACAAGAATATAACGAACTCTTCTCGGTGGTCACAGGAGCACGGGATAAGGCGGTGGAATTCATCAAACAGAAGGTTGAACGGGGAGAGAAGGTCTATGGCTGGCAGGTGGATGATGTGACCAGAGATTTCATCAAGAGCAAAGGATATGGAGACTATTTTTTCCACCGGACCGGTCACAGCTTGGGATTAACCGATGTGCACGGCAATGGGGTGAATATGGACAACCTGGAGACCCGGGACGAGAGGGAGCTCATTCCCGGGGTAGGGTTTACCATAGAACCGGGGGTTTATTTGCCGGAGTTCGGAGTGCGGTCGGAGATCGATGTGTTCATGGGGAAGGAGGGCGTAGAGGTGACCACCTCTCCCCCTCAGGAGGCGATCATACCTCTGTTTGCCAGATAAGGAGCGATTGAGGGGTGGCGGTTCACGGCTACATTGGGGCAGGGATAATAGTAGTAGCAGAGATACTCATACTGAGGAGAGTGCAGCCGATAGCCACCTTCTTCACCCCCATTGCATGGTGGGGCTATATCCTTTTGGTGGATGCCATTGTTTACCGAATAAGCAAAAAGTCTTTAATAGTCAGCCGTCCGCTGGAATTTCTCCTGATGGTGCTCTTATCTATCGGGATGTGGCTCATCTTTGAGTTCTACAACCTCTTCATCCGCAGCTGGCATTACATTAACCTGCCTGCTCAACTGTGGATGCGATTGCTGGGATATGGATTCGCCTTTTCAACCATAACCCCGGCACTGCTGGAGACCGCTGAGCTGATAAGCTGCTTCGGGTGGGTGAGGAGACTATCCCAGCGGAGACTGCGGGATTTTACCTCCTGGCTTACCCCCCTCTTCTTTATCGGTGTGGTCTCGCTGATCCTTCCTTTCATCTTCCCCTCCAACTATATGTCCCCTCTGGTCTGGCTCGGTTTTATTTTCCTTCTGGAGCCGGTCAATTACCGCTTTAAAAGAGGTTCTTTGCTGAGGGACTGGGAGAAGGGGGATGGCCGGAGGTTGGTCTCCCTGCTGGTGGCCGGCTTCTGGTGCGGCATTTTGTGGGAGTTCTGGAACTACTGGGCGTATACCAAATGGATATATACCGTCCCCTATCTCCCGCAGATAAAGATATTTGAGATGCCGATATTAGGTTATTTTGGCTTCCCGGCCTTTACGGTTGAGTGTTTTCTGATGTATTCCACCTTGAGGTTGATAATCAAATCCCCCAGATACCCTCAACCTTTGAATATCTTAAGATGAGGCAAAAAATTTAATGAAAAGCTTATTTCTGGTTCCCCTCCTCATTTTAGCTTTTCTTCTGTGGCTTCCCTTTGAGGGAGTTGCCCAGCTCGCTGGTGAGAAAGGGTTTTCTTTTCAGGAGGTCGACCACTATAAGGTAGAAACTGACCTTTCCTGGTGGACGCTGGTGGGCATGTTTGGCGACTATGATACCGGGACTCTCCGCTATTCTCGATCCTACCTCCAGACCGAGAGTTATAAGCTCAGCCTGTGGACCATAGAGGGCAAGACTACTCCGCAACAAGATAGCAAAGGGAGAAATTACCGGGTAAGGCTCGTAGAGCGGCAGCTAATCCCCGAGGGTGTTGGGGGCTCTGTTCAGAGGGATTACTTCTACTTCTATCAGGCGAAGAAAAAGCTCAATGAAGAGTTCTTAGAGCTGAATCAATCTCCTCAACTGGAAGGGATACCCTCCCTTGTCCAGCACTTTGAAGGGAGGAAGCTGACCATCGGGGAAAGATATCAGACCAATACTCGGCTCAATAAAACCGACTATTCCGTAGAAATCCTTGTGAAGGAGATGGAGAGGGTGGAAATAGGGGATGTGAAATATTATGCTTACCGGGTTGACTTTGTTAGGGTGGTGGAGGTGAAAACTGGCAGGGTGGTGAGAGAGGGGGATGAGATATGTATCTGGTTCGCCGCCGAGGGGAGATACTGGGGCAAACCAATTAAAGCCAAAGTGAAGGTTGATCGGAAGAAGGATCTGGTAATCACCCTAAACCCGGACGGATAGCAGTGTTCAGGAGAATCCCTTATACTCAGGGGAGGGATTCCCTGAAGTTTTTATAGAGATGAAAAAGATATTTATTGATGGCAACTCCCTTCTGATAGATTCCTTTAAGCTGGCTTCCCTCGTTTGGAAGGATAATTACCGTCCCACAGTTATGGTGATTATCGGCAGAGGGGGTGCTCCCATAGGTATTGCCCTTCACGAGTTCTTCTGGTATCAGGGTTGGGAAGCAAGCCTGGCTACTATTAAGTCGGGAGCCTATGTAGGTTTAGAGCGGAAAGGGAAAGGGAGAATAGAGGGGGTTTCGGAGCTGGTCTCCCACCTCTCCCCGGATGACCGACTCCTTCTGGTGGACGATGTTTTTGATACGGGTATGACCATTCAACAGATAATAGGGCTGATCAAAAAGATGGGAGGGGACAAGGTTCCTGCTGAAATCAGAATAGCCACCCTTTATTACAAGCCCCACCGCAGCCAGGCAGGGCTTAAGCCGCACTACTATTTGAAAGAAGTTGACAGCTGGCTGGTCTTCCCCCATGAGCTGTGTGGCCTTACGCTAAAGGAGATAAAGGAGAAAGGGGAAGCTATAAGAAGGATTGTAAAGGACAATACCCCTGGGAGGGAAACACCGTCCCTCAGCTGATGGTGAAGTGGACAATCACCGAGAAGATGACGGGCACCGGCTTTCCATTGCGCATCCCTGGTCTGAATTTCCACTGCTTCACCGCCTCAATGGCTGATTCTTCAAACCCATACCCCTTGGCTGGGATTTGGAGCACCCGCATCTGGACCGGTTTTCCATCAATGTCAACTATTGCCTCCAGCACGACATCCCCTTCAATGCGAGCTTTCCGCGCCTCATCTGGATAGACGGGGTCTACCTGCTTTAGCAATTCAGGAGGGGTAACATTACCCCCCGGTCTGTAGGGACCCTCCCCACCAAACCATCTCCCTCCAGGTACCCCCTCAGGGACGCCAAACTCGTACTCTGTATCAACATCGCTGGTGTCGCTGAAGACCACATCCTCCTCAGGAAGGATTATCGGCTCTGGTTCATCGGGTGTGGGGTCCGGGATAGGGATGACATATTGCTTTTTCTTAGCTATAGGTACTCCCTTTTTCGGCTTGCCACCTCCACCTGCGGGAGGGAGTAGCTTGAAAGAGCGGATGGCTGCCATGCGGATGGGTTTCATCTCGGGCTGAGGCACCTGAACGGGCTTGCTGGGAAATACAATCCATAAAAGCAGCATATGGATAATTGTAGCAATGATAATAGAGACCTTAAGGGGTAGATTCTCCTCCTTCTGGCTCTCCTTCAAGTAGCGGAGGCTGGTGGGGAGCGAGTAATCATTCTCCGCCCCTGAGCCCCTCTGCCGGGATTTAACCATTTTCCGTCGGAAGAGAGAAGATATATTCATTAAGAAAGAACCTCCCCCTATGGGATTATTTGTCAACTTGGCGGCTGACTTTTAAAATAGAGCAATCCGCATCACCATGCTATGGCCAAGCTAAAAAAATTTTACCACAAATGCTTTCGGATTGCAATTGTTAGATGAAAGGGTAAAGACAAATATGAGGAGGCCAGGGCAACTATTAGGTTGAAAGAGCGAGCTTCCTGTGATAAAATTTTTTAGCGAAGGATTTGTCTGGTATATGTTTGGTTCTGCTTAATAAAAGAAAAATTGGAAGAGTTCTATGATAAATCCTATAAATAAATCAAACGAAAATCAGAAATCAAAAATCCCAAAAACAGGGAGGATCGGGAGATTAGCCAGAAACATTGAACAGGAGACCAATCGAGCTATTTTACTGAAAGTTATGCAAGATGTAGAGCGATTTCAATCGGCATCTGATAAAGCCATGAAAGCAGCATGGCTAAAGGGAGCTATCGAGATATTAGAAAAACTGGTTGATAAAGAGACAGCCGTTAAAATCATGGAATCTTGTGGCTTAGAATGCTGCAGCTCAGCAGTGAGAAAACGAGCAAAGCAATTGATCAGTAAGTCACAATCGATCGGAGAATTTCTCAATAAATTTAGTGCTGGAGGCTACAGATTTAATTTGAAAGATAACAACACTATAATTGGAACTTATAATAAATGTTATTGTGGGCAAGTCAAGCATACCAAAGAGACATTCCTTACAAATACTTATTGCCAATGTGGTGTTGGATACCTCAAGCAATTATTTGAATCTGCGCTCGATAAACCGGTTAAAGTAGAACTCATACAATCGATAATTACCGGAGCAGAGAGGTGCGAATTTGTAATTAACATCTAATGTTGGTGATTTTTACCACATTGGAAAAAGTGCCTTTCTGTTGACAACTGCGGAGAAATTTGAATTTATAGGAATTTCCTTTTAGAAGGTACAACAAGATTTCTCGTATGGAGTTGTTTTTCTCGCCAACAGATAGCCCGGTATTTATTAAGAGTTTTATCCAGGGATAGATTTTAATCCGATGCGTCAACTATGGGTAGCAACTTTCCTATTAGCAAGCGGCGTGCTGCTCTCCGCTTCGGTGTGGGGGCAGAGCTCTTTTGATATCAGGGTGAGAATAGACCCTTCCAGGGGAGTTCTCACTGGAGAGCAGAGTGTGGTTTTGACCAACACCTCCAACGGGGTGTGGGCGTCCCTCCTTTTCCAATGGGGTCTCAGCGCTTCAACCAAGCAGGTGGAGGAAATTATCGATAGGGGAGGGAACCCGCTCTCTGTGCGATATATCAAGCCAGAGGATAAGCTGACCAAGGGGGATGTTTTTCTTTTTGAGGTAGCCCTTCCATCCCCTCTACCCTCCGGGGAAGAGACCACCCTGAAGCTGAAATTCGCCGCATCCGGTTTGACCCCGCAGGAGGATGCTTATCTTCTTTCCGATACCTGGTATCCTAGATTGTACACCTCTGTCAAAGGGAGGGACACCGGAGCATCGGATGACCCCGCCTTCTTCAATGTCTCTCTGACTATCCCCTCATCATTCAAGGTGGCAGCTTCGGGCAAGGAGCTCTCTCGCCTTCAGGAGGGGGAAGGCAGGATTGGGATTGACTATGAGGGAGAGCTCCTTCGTGGGTTCTCTCTGATGGTGAGCTCCGGCTGGGAGAGGCTGGTTACCACCACCAGCGAGGTGGAGATTCAGTCCTATTTCCAACCGGAGTATGAGCATTGGGGCAAGAGGCTTGCTGCTATCGCCAGCGAGGTGATAGACTTCTATAGCCGAAAGTTTGGCTCTTATCCTTATAAGAAGCTTTGCATAGTTCCCGGCAGCAAAACAGAGGAAGGGGGGTATTCCACCCCGAATATCATCGTAGTTCATCAGAGCTTCGACAACATGGCGGCTGATTACGGTGTCTCCTTCGCCCTGGGGTTTTCCCGCTGGCTCATTGCGCATCTGATAGCCTCCCAGTATTGGGGGATTTATATAGTTGACGCCCCACCATTCCCCCCCTGGTTGACCAATGGGCTGGCGTTGTACAGTGACCGGTCTTATATGGAGTCTATTCGCTTCAGCAACCCGATATACTATAACCTGCTGCAATATTACCTGCAGGCGGCGGCAGAGGGGCTGAATACCACGGTTTTACGACCGATTGCCGAGCTGGAGAGCGAGCTTCCCGACTGGGAGAACATTGTGGCTAAAGGGAAAGCCCTGGCTATCGTCAATATGTTGGTTCATCTCATGGGGGAGAAGGAGTTTGATAGGGTGCTCATTCAGCTCTTGCGTCGTTATTATGGGAGGTTTGTCACGGCGGAGGATTTTCAGCGGGTGGTGGAAGAGGTTACCGGACAGGATTTAGGATGGTTCTTCGAGCAGTGGCTAAAGACGAATAAATCCCTTGATTACCAGCTGGGTGAGATAAAAACGAGCCCTGCTGGCAATAAATATACTACTACCATAGAGGTCAACAGCAGACGGGGAGGAGCGCTCATGCCGGCAATGGTCAGGGTCTCCCTGGAAGATGGGGAGGAGGTCTTGGAGCAGGCAAAAGAGCGGCAGAGGAGGGAGCGGTTGAAGATTACCACCACCTCCCCTCCCCGGCGAGTGGAGCTCGACCCGGAGGAAGTTCTCCCCGACATTAATCGAGCTAATAACTATATTGCTCTGGGAAAGGTAGCTACCGTTGAGGAGCTGTTTAAAATCGACCAGTTTTTCCAGATTGGAGAGCTCGCGTTAGCCAGGAGTTTCCAGCGCGAGGGGAGCTATTTTCAGGACAGGTTCAAACTAAGGGTGAAGAATATCACCAATAGCGAGCGGGGTCTGGGGATTGTCATTTTAGCCGAATTCGCCAATATCCGCTCCAAGGGGAGGAGGAGCTTTTTCCTTAGCCTTGCATCTTATGAGGAGCGTGTTATCGAAGACTACTATCTCATCCCGCGAGGAAGTGGCAAGGTCAAGATACAAGCCTCTTTTTATATGGTGAAGGATGAGAGGGAGTTCAAGCAGATAAGCCGCAGCCAGCAGCCCGACCTCAGGAATAACTATATAATAATTATCCCTCCCAATGCTGGTAGGTGAAAACTATGAAGAGATTTATACCCGCGTTGGTCAGCCTGATGGTTCTCTTTCTGGGCTTCGCCTCTCTGCAGGAAGAGGAGGAAAGGCTATCTATTAAGATAACTGCTCCCCCAGCCCGCTCCTTCCCCACCGGGAGGGTGGAGATTGCGGCAGAGGTGATTTCTCCGAGGAGCCCTGTGAAGCAGGTGGAGTTCTATGTTGACGACCGGTTAATCGCCTCTGTGAAGCAGCCCCCTTACAGGTGCTGGTGGGATGCTGGAGAAGCAGCTTCTCGCCATGTGATAGAGGTTTTGGTTTTTGATACCGAGGGGAATTTTGCCCGCGATGTGCTGGTTCTGGGGGAGAGGGAACTCAGCTTTCAGGTGGAGGTAGACCTGGTTCCGGTCTATGTCACGGTTACCGACCGGGAGGAGAAGCTGGTACCCAATCTGGAGCAGGAAGATTTCATCCTTACCGAGGATGACATTCCTCAGGTGATAAGCCATTTTAGCCAGGAAAATGTTCCACTTAGCATGGTGGTACTCATTGATATCAGTTCCAGCATGGTTGGCGCCCGTATGAAACGCGCCCAACAAGCTGCCATGGATATGGTTGAACGGATGATAAGCGGCGAGAACCGAGCAATGGTCATCGGCTTTGATGACCGTGTCTATCTATTCCAGGATTACACCGACAGCCCGCCACTCCTCAAAAGTGCAATTAACTCGATGGAAGCCGACGGAGGGACTGCCCTCTACGACGCCATCGCCCATACCATTCGAAAGCTTAGAACTATGTCGGGGAAGAAAGCCATCATCCTCCTATCTGACGGGGACGATACCCATAGCCAACTCATATTTGACGATGTGCTGGACTACAGCGCCCACTCAGATATACTGGTCTATGCCGTCGGCTTGCAAAGGCTCACCTTCTCCCAGACATTTATCAAGGATACCAATGTAACTATCAATCAACTGGATAGAATCTCCTCCATAACCGGAGGGAGGGCGTATTTCCCGAGCTTCATCGACCATCTGCCCCAGATTTACCGCCAGATAAGCAGGGAGCTTCAGAGCCAGTATTCCCTGGCTTACCGTTCTACCAACCGCAAGAAAGACGGCACCTGGCGGACTATCCAGGTCAAGATACGCAACCAACCAGAGCTTATAGTCCGCACCCGCAAGGGCTACTATGCCCGTCAGCGGTGAGGGAGCTTGCATAATATGTCGCATCGAGATTCCATAGTGATTCGCCAGAGAGGTGCAAAGACCCTTTATCTCCTCATCTTATTTATTTTTCTGGATCTGGGGCTTTTCCCGGTCCTTTCTGCAGAGTCGACTATAAAGGCAATTTCCTCCGTTATCCGCTGCCAGGTAGATAAGCAGGAGACGGTGGCTAAGGTCCTCCTTCGCGAAAATAAAATAATTCAGGGCAGGCAGAAGATGACCCTGAACTTTGAGGACAAAAACCTCCTCTGGGTGGAATTTCATATCGATGGCAAGCTGATTGCCACTGACAGGGAGCCTCCTTATGAGTTCTCTTATGATTTCGGCGAAGCTCCCCTGGAGCACGAGATAGCGGTAATCGGCTACTATCCAAGGGAGACCATCTATCTGACCCCCTCTCCCTCCGAAAAGAAGGAGGAGGAAGCTGTCCCCCCTCGGGAACCAAAGGGGCTGGAGGTGAAAATCACATCTCCCCTTCCCAACACCTATCTGTCGGGAAAGGTAACCATATCCGCCGAGGTCTCCACCCCGCCGGGAACATCGGTCGAGCGAGTGGAGTTCTATGTCGACCAAAAGCTGGTTTTCACAGACCAGGAGCCGCCTTATCAGTTCTCCTGGGATGCCGGGCAGGAATTTAACCGCAAAATAATAGAGGTGGTGGCTTATAACAGCGAAGGAGAGAAGGGGAGCGACCTCATTGTCTCGCGCGATTTAGAGGGCTATCTCTTTGAGGCAAGGGTGAACCTGGTGACCCTTGATGTCACGGTCACCGACAAAAGAAACAAGTATATCTCCGGTCTGGATAAGGATGATTTCCGAGTCTATGAGGAAGGGGTTATTCAGAAGATTACCCATTTCACTCGGGAGGAGCGCCCTCTGGTGATAGGCTTGCTCCTTGATAGCAGCGGGAGCATGGAAGGAATTAAGATGGTTCGGGCAAAGGCAGGGGCGGTAAAGTTTATCCATACTCTGAAGGAGAACGAAGAGGCATTTTTCATCGATTTTGATAGCGAGGTTAAGGTCCTTCAGGACTTCACCAGCGATAAAGGGAAGCTCATCACTGCCATCGACTCCACTTATGCTGATGGGGCTACCGCCCTGAATTTAGCCCTCAAGGAGGGGATAAAGAAGCTGGAAGATAAAACGGGAAGAAAAGCCATTATCCTGCTTTCTGATGGGTATGATACCGTGCAGGAGATGACCGAGGAGCAGGTGCTGGAGGCAGCCAAGAGAGCCGAGGTCAAGATATACTCCATCGGGATTATAGAGAGATGGCTCACCCTACCAGCCCCCTTCAGGCGTCAAACACCCTTTGAGGAAAAAGGGCTGGGTGAGATAGTGCTGAAGTCGCTCTCCGATTGGACCGGGGGAGAGGCTTTCTTCCCCCAATCGGTGAGCCGACTGGATAAAATTTACTTGCAGATTGCCCAGGAGCTCCGCTCTCAGTACGCTCTGGGTTACACCTCCATTAACCAAAAGCAAGATGGTAGCTGGCGCAGCATCAAAGTGGAGCTCACCGATAAGAAACTGAAAGCCCGCACCAAAAAGGGTTACTACGCCCCTGAGAAACAGCAGCCCACCGAAAAAGAGAAGTCATTCCTTTCGCCATTCAGGCATAATTAGTATCAGCTTATAAAAGGCGGAAGTGCCTTGCTCTGAGAAGAGGAGGCTATCCCTCGAATAGAAAGAGAGAGTTCTTCTTATCTTCTCTTCTGCTAAGAGTAAAATGGGGAATGCTAATCTATATATTTGCCGATGATTAAGTGGAGTTTCTTTCTGACCTCGGCAGGGATATGCTCTTTATCAGTGACAATGGCATACTTCAGGGCATCGGCGCATTGGCAAGTTCTTGTTGGTGGTATCCTGGCAATTGCCCGGGCGATGAGCTGTTTAGCTCGCAGGGTGTTTTTCTGCATTATCTCCATAACAAGCTCGGCGCTGACCGATTCTTCAGTCTGATGCCAGCAATCATAATCGGTTATCGTGGCGAGAGTGGAGTAGCAGATTTCAGCCTCCCGGGCAAGCTTCGCCTCGGTAAGATTGGTCATTCCGATAACATCTGCTCCCCAATGACGATAGATATGGGACTCTGCGCGGGTGGAGAACTGGGGTCCCTCCATGCAGATGTAGGTTCCCCCTTTGTGGATGGAGAAGCCCATCTCCTCGCCGGTGGTATAAAGAATCTCGCTGAGGACGGGGCAGAGGGGGTCAGCAAACTCTACGTGGGCGACGATTTCATCGCTGAAAAAGGTAGCCGGACGCCCTTTTGTGCGGTCGAAGAACTGCTCGGGAACCACAAAATCCCCCGGCTTCCTATCTTCCTTCATGCTCCCTACTGCGGAGACCGAAATGATGGCCTCCACCCCCAACATCTTGAAGCCGTATATGTTTGCCCGGTAGTTTATCTCTGAGGGAGAAAACCGGTGTCCCGCTCCATGGCGGGCTAAAAAAGCAACTTCCTTGCCGGCTAAGGTTCCCACCATATAATGGTCCGAGGGCTTCCCGAATGGGGTGGAGAGGGCTCTTTTTCCTGCCCCTTCCAGTCCTTCTATCTGGTAAAGTCCGCTTCCCCCGATAATACCTATCTTTAGTTGGCTCATAGAATAGCTCCTTGGCCGGAATTAAAACCTATAATGCAGAGTCGTCACCTTTTGAAGTCTGACAGGTGCTTTAAAAGTTGAAGCCAAATCCAGCGGTGAAGGTGACCTGTTGCTTGATGAAGTCGTTTAAGATCTTCTGATATAACCCTTCAAATTTTAATGAGAGAAATTCGGTCATGTAATAGTCCACCCCACCGCCAATTATCATCCCCAGGCTATTGTCTCTCCAGTAAAGGGGAAGGGGTTCTTCGTCCTCCGTAATGGGCAGTAGCCCGAAGATGGTCTGGCGGAAAATGAACTGGTATAATCCCACCCCCGCACACATATAAGGAGAGATTTTCTTTTTCCCTGCGGAGACCACCACATTGAAGTAGAAGTACTGCTGGTCAATCTTTACATTATCAACCCTATAAGATATGTAAGAGCTTAGATATTCCATCAGGTTGGGGATGTCTAACAGGAGCCTATCGGGACCCTGTAGATTGGTGAAGCCAGCCCCAAACCGTAAGCCAAAGATGGGGGAGAGAGAATACTGGAAGTCAATCACCATAACGGCGGTGGACTCGTATTCTTTGTCCAGATTTGTCAGATAGCCGACCCTCCCATCCAGTTTGTACCGGGCAGTTTGTGCCCAGGATACTGCCGACAGGCTTACTATCAGCAGCATACTGCCCACCAGCCTCGCTATTCCCTTTGTCATCCGCTTCTACCTTTCTTTTTAACGAAATTATAATTGGAATTGGTGTTAATAGCAAGAGAATAAGCGTCTCAGCAAAGTATTATATTTCTCTTCTTTCTTAGAATCGTGGTTTTTCCCTTAAAATTAAAGCCCGTCAAAGGGGGTCTGGGATGAGAGTTCAGCAGGTTGAAGAAGAGCAACTTTCTAACAGCTCCCGGGCATGCCGGCGAGTGGTCTCGGTGATGGTCTCCCCTCCTAACATGCGAGCTATCTCCTCAATCAGCTCATCTTTATTCAGCTCCCTGATAAGGGCTCTGGTTCTACTCCGATGGACTCTTTTTTCGACAAAATAGTGCTGCTGAGCGAAAGCAGCAATCTGGGGCAGGTGGGTGATGCAGATTATCTGGTGGACTGAAGAGAGGAGGCTGAGCTTTCTCCCCACTACTTCTGCTACCCGTCCCCCAATTCCGAGGTCAATCTCATCAAATATTAGGGTTTTGAAAGTCTCGGCGGTGTTTATGGTGCTTTTAAGAGCTAACATCAATCGGGATATTTCCCCTCCTGAGGCT
>Ga0114930_10003375_pt1 | contig 13980 bp, 8 predicted proteins | sample AnhtaG_FD_87300 | JGI IMG/M metagenome (GOLD analysis project Ga0114930, IMG submission 87300) | Deep subsurface microbial communities from Anholt, Denmark to uncover new lineages of life (NeLLi) - Anholt_01485 metaG | ecosystem: Environmental > Aquatic > Marine > Oceanic > Sediment | place... | reverse complement strand
GGACATGATGTGCATATAAGTTGTGTTATAGGTGCGGCTAAGATTTTAAAAAGATTAAAAGAAAAGTTACCCGGAAAGGTAAAATTTATCTTTCAGCCCAGTGAAGAGGTGCCACCGGGTGGAGCCTATCCGATGATTAAGGCAGGGGTGCTTAAAAGTCCAGAGGTGAACGGAATATTCGGCTTGCATTGTGATTCCAATATCCCGGTTGGCAAAATCGGGGTTAAAAATGGTCCGATGATGGCTCAGGCAGATGGTTTTGACATTACCATAATGGGCAAAGGTGGGCATGGAGCCAGGCCCCAGGATGGGATCGATGCAATAGTGGTAGCTTCAGCCGTTATTCAGGCTTTGCAGACCATTCCCAGCCGCAGGATAAACCCTTTGAAACCTGTGGTCATAAGTGTGGGGATAGTTGAAGGAGGAACTGCTCGTAATATCATCTGCGATAAGGTGGTTTTAAAAGGGACCGCCAGGACTTTAGAGAAAAGTATAACTAAAAAGATACCCAAACTATTAGGAGAGATTATCTCTGGTATAACCAAAGGTTATGGTGCTGATTTTGAGTTGAAATATTATGATGGTTATCCGGTGTTGGTAAATGATCCCGTTATGACAGATCTGGTTAGAGATTCGGTCACAAAGTTGTTCGGAAAAGAGGCACTTTTCGAGATAAAAGAGCCGATGATGGGGGGTGAGGATTTTGCCTATTTTCTGAATAAGGTTCCAGGCTCATTTTTAAGGTTGGGGATCAGAAATGAAAAAATTGGTGCTGTCTATCCCTGGCACCATCCCAAATGGAAGGTGGATGAGAAGGCTATAAATATAGGTTCTGCTCTTTTAGCTCACGTAGCTTTTGATTTTTTGTCGAGAAAAAAATAGGAGGCTTTCCCATTTTTGTGGCAAATTTTTGCGTTTTTTAAGTAGGAATGAGAAAACCCGCGTAGGGGCGGAGTTCACCTCCGCCCTAGTGGATTTGAGTGGAGGCCTTGTAAAATCTGGGTTTCGCAAAGCTCAACAAACTCCACACCTATGCGAGTAACTATAAGTAGCTCAGGCAAAAGATGAGGTTCTTTCTCAAAATGAGAGGATGAATATCAAATCCCCTCTCCCCTTGTGGGAGAGGGTTAGTCCGAATTTGTCCAGAATGGATCCATTCGGAGATCCATAGGAGGAGAAGGGTCACCCTCCCCTTACCCCTCCCATCGAGGGAGGGGAAATCAAAGGAGTTTTGCAGGGTTGGCCCGCCTCTGGCGGATGCTTACGGGAGCTTAAAAGCTTTAACCTGGTTTACCTAAAGGTGAACACTCCAGCTTGACCTTTTAAAGTAGTTTTTCAGAGACCTCATAGATAAGAGGATTTTTAATGAAAAGGATTAAGATTTTAATTTCAGTTTTAATATTTGTTTTTTCGCTTCAATTGTTTTTTACTTCTAGTTCCTATTCCAAACCTCCTTATAATCCTGGTGATTGGGTAAGCTATACGGTTTTAAGATATGTTACCTGTATCGGTTATGATTTTAACCATATTTACTTTGGAACCACCGGTGGGGTATCAAGGTATGATTTTTTTGCTAACCAGTGGTCAGAACCTATAACCGAAAGCGATGGGCTCTTAGATAACCGGGTGGAGAAGATTGCTTATGATCCGGAGAGAAATATGCTCTGGTTCAAAACCTATTCTGGAGTTTGCAGATATGACCCTGGTTTTGAGGAATGGTATTATGGAGGAGATTTTCCTTATGAGTTGATGCATAAAGACTCAGTCAATTTCCTCTTTCCCTCCTTCTTTATGGATTTCGGTTATTCTTTTTTCCCGGAAGGTTATATCATCGATATTTACCTGAATAGATATAGAGTTACCAACTACCTTTTTGACCAATGGGGAAGCCTGTGGATTGGGACCTGGGGCTTGAATGCGGGAGTAGCTTCTCTGCGTGATTTAGAGCTTAAGATGTTCCAGACCGGACTTTATAATCAGGATGTCAAGGCTCTGATTATAGATGGAGACAATCTCTGGTTTGGAGGCAGAAGTTTTTTCTACAAAGAGGGTGGAATAACCAGATACAATCTTAAAGACAAAAAATGGGATTATTTTGAATCCTCCTCCTTGCAGGAACTTTTGAATAAAGATGTTAGCTGTATAGAAAAAGATTCCCGCTATATCTGGTTCGGGACGATAAATGGGCTGTTACGATATGATAAGAAAAAGGACCGCTGGAGCTCTTATGATAACTTCAAAGGGCTCTGGAATAATGAGGTTACAGCTTTAAAATCTGAAGGGGGGATGCTCTGGATTGGAACTCGTTGGGGGTTGAATTTTTATCTTCCCAAAAGAGATTCTATCGTCCGGGTTAAAGATGAACTGATTAAAGGTGCTTATATCTATTCAATTGAGGGGGATTCAAACTTTATCTGGATAGGAACGGACCGAGGGGCTTTTCAGCTAAAAAAATCCGCAGGTGAATGGATTCGCTTCAAAACTCCTGAAGGGATTTTGAATCAGTGGGTAAAGGCGGTCTACAAATATAAAGATGAGCTCTGGTTTGGAACTACAGATGCGGTATTAGGTATAGATCTGAAAACAAGAAAAAGATGGATCTACCAATCACCAGTTAACTATCCTGGCCCAGAGGTGACCAAAATCGTCTGCGATGAAAAAAATCTCTGGGTAGGGACAATTTTGGGGGTCTGGAAGTTAGATAGAGAAAAGGGTATCTGGAAAGGATTTTTTAAAGAGGACGGGCTTTTAGAAAACTATATTCAGGATCTTCTTTTAGATGGGGAATATATCTGGTTTGGAACTCAAAGAGGTGCCACTTGCTTTTACTGGAACAGTCCTTTTAGGATGGATTAGTCCTTAGAAAAGGAGCCGTAGGAATGGAATTAAAAAAGATAGGTGAATTCGGGCTTATAGAGTTAATCCGAAAAAAAATCTATACCAGAGATAAAAGAGTGGTTGTAAATATAGGGGATGATGCGGCAATCCTAAAGAGTTCAGCCAGTAAGCTCTTAGTTTTCACTACTGATACCCTGATGGAGAAAGTCCATTTCGATTTGAAGTATTACTCTTTTAAGGATTTGGGCTGGAAGTGTATGGCCGCTAATCTAAGTGATATCGCAGCTATGGGAGGGACACCTTTAGCCGGGCTGGTTTCCTTGGGGCTTCCGCAAAGGATAAAAACAGAAGAAGTTCTGGAGCTTTATTCCGGAATAAAAAGCCTCTCTTCTGAATTTAGGTGTCCTATTGTAGGCGGGGATATATTTTCTTCCTCTCGAGCTTTGGTTATAACCATTTCCCTTTTAGGAGAAATTGAAAAAAATCTGTTTAAGACCAGGTACGGAGCAAAAATCGGAGATTTAATCTTTGTAACCGGTGATCTGGGAGGAGCTGAGGCTGGGCTTAGGGTTTTGAGAAATTATTCAGGGAAGAAGAAAATCCCCTTTAAAAGTTCAGCTGTAAAAAAGCATCTTTCCCCTTATCCTAAGATAGGGGAGGCAAAGCTTTTAGTCCAGAGTTTGAAGATAACCTCGATGATCGATATAAGCGATGGTCTATCTTCGGATTTATATCACCTCTGTGAGGAAAGCGATAAGGGTGCTTTAGTCTATGCAGAGAAAATACCTATAAGCCAGAACACTATAAAGACTTGCAAATCTTTAAATCTTTTACCTCTAAATTTAGCTTTAAGCTCGGGTGAGGAATATGAGCTCCTTTTTACCTTAAGCTCGGGGGAAGAGGAGAAGCTGAAAAAAATAACTCGAGGAAAGTTTAAAGTTAGCCTGATAGGAGAGATAAGGAAAAAAGAGGAAGGGGTTAAGATTTTGGGCCAGGATGGCAGACTCAAAAGATTAAAAAAGACCGGTTATATTCACTTTTAAATTTTCCTTCGAGAATCTTTTTAAAAAGTTCGTTGCGTCCGTTGGATATTTTTTTGAAGTCAGACTGAAAGTCTGGCTTACCGATCTCAAGATGCCTCAAGGTGCATCTGCACATTCGCATAGAACCTTACCTCTTTCCCCACTCCTTAAAGGAGAGGGGGAGGGGCGTAGGGGCGACCCGTCGGGTCACCCCTACTTTTTGTCATTTCCTATGGATCTCCGAATGGATCTATTCTGGACAAATTCGGACTGAGGGAGCGAAAGCGAGCGAAGAATCTACCTTAAGAAAAAACTCGACAGATTCTTCGCCCTGCGGGCTCAGAAAGACATTTATCTCTCTACCCAAAGGCGGGGGACTCCTGGCAATGGCAGGCGGTAGGAGCAGGTTTGAAACCTGCTCCTACACGTCATCTGTATACAATCTACCTCTAAAATATATCCAGCAAACAAAAAGTTGTTGACATTTGATTTCAAAACATTACTTTGCTAAAAAAGTTGGGGTGAACGAGGCGCAAGTATAAACTCCCCTTGTTTGGCAGGGGAAAAGGGAGGTGGGGTAAGGTATGGAGAAAAATTTTCCAGAATGCCTTAAGTGCAACAAAGGAGTGCTTTTACCTCTCTCCGATTACGGCAGGGAGGGTGCGAGCATAAGATATAAAGCCTGGGTCTGTTCAAACCCGGTCTGTGGTTTTTCCATCCGCATAGATAATGGTGAGATAAGCTTTGGTAAGAGCATCGGGATCTCTACTAAATAAAAAACTTTTAGTTTTCTAAATGCGTTTCGTTCCTTCTCAACTTTTTTTAACTATTATCCGAGAAACGGATCCATAGGACCAGATGTGGGAAAAACTTGTAGATAATCTCTGGCTGAAATTGGGGGCAATCCTTTTAGCCTGCCTTTTGTGGTTTCATGCTTCAACTGATAAGTCTTATGAGTACACCTTCAGCTATAGCCTGGAATTGATTAACCTTTCTCCGGAACTTATTCTGGCTGAACCTTTGCCAGCTGAGGCGAAGGTGAAAATCTACGGCAAAGGAAAGGAGTTTTTGAAGTTTCTCCTTTCAAAAGAAAGAAGCTTGAAAATCGATGCCCGGGAATTTTCCAGAGGAAAGATTGGTCTTCAGCTAAAAAAGGAGATGATAGATATCCCGGAAGGTCTGAATCTATCTGTGATCGAGGTTTTATCGCCTAAGGTTCTGAAGATTAATTTACAAAAGGTTGAAGAAAAAAAGGCACCGATTGTCTCCCAGCTTTCTTTTTTTCCAGAGGAAGAGTATTTTATGAAAGAAGAGGCAAGATTTATTCCTGATAGAATTAGAGTTAGAGGTCCATCAGAAAGTGTTCGGAAAACCAAATTCATTCTGACCCAAAAGAAGGAATTTCAGGATTTGAATAAATCTTTCTCTGGAAGTATAGACTTGATTCCCCCTCCCTTTTTTAATCTCAAGATTTCCCCCCAGAGGGTTGATTTTTTCGTGGAGATAAAAAAGGGGGAGAAAAGAAGGCTGGAAAAACTATCGCTCAGACTTTTGAATCTACCCAGAGGGCGAAAGGGGAATCTTTCTCCCCGGACCATCAATTTGGAGCTCTTAGGAGAAAAAGAGGCACTTGAAAAACTTACCCCTGAAATGATAAAGATTAATATAGATTGTCAAAGTTTAAAAAGGGGAAAGATCAAAGTTTCTCCTCTGATTCAACTTCCAGAAGATATTCTTCTTTTGAATTTAGAGCCAGACAGTTTTAACTTAGAGATCAAGTAGTATGCTTGTCTTAGGGATTGAGACCTCCTGCGATGAGACGGCTGTGGCTATAATTGAGGACGGTCAGAAGATCCTTTCGAATGTGGTTTTCTCTCAATGGGTTCACAAAAGATATTGGGGGGTAGTTCCTGAGCTTGCCTCCCGGGAACATATAAAAACCATTCTGCCTATTCTTAAGACCGCCTTAGAAGAGGCTAAGATAAGTTTAAAGGAAATCGAGGGTCTAGCGGTTACCTGTGGTCCCGGACTGGTTGGATCCCTTTTGATCGGCCTTTCCTTAGCTAAGGCTTTAGCCTATACTTTAAAAATACCCTTTGTAGGGATAAATCATTTGGAGGGGCATATCTTTGCCAATTTCTTAGAATATCCTCACCTTACACCCCCATTGGTTTGCCTGATAGTCTCTGGTGGGCACTCCACTTTGGTTTATGTCAGAGCTAAGGGAGATTATAAGGTCTTAGGACGGACCAGGGACGATGCTCCGGGCGAAGCATTTGACAAGGTAGCCAGGGTGCTTGACTTAGAATATCCTGGAGGACCTTCTATCGATCGAATAAGCAAAAGGTGCGAATCTTCAGGGATAAGATTCCCGCGAGCTTTTCTGGAAGAAGGGAGTTTAGATTTCTCCTTCAGCGGGCTTAAGACTGCTGTGGCTCTTTATGTGTCTAAGCTATCTTTGCAGGAGAAAGAAAAGCAAAAAGCCTGCATAGCTAAAGGATTTCAGGAAGCAATCGTGGATGTGCTGGTAGAAAAATCCTTAAAAGCCGCTTTTGATCTTAAAGTAAAAAAGATCGCTTTGGCCGGCGGGGTGGCTAACAATAGTTATCTGAGGCAAAAATTGAGCTCCGAAGCAGGTAAAGAGGGTTTGGAGCTTTATGTTCCTTCTACCATCTTGTGTACTGATAATGCGGCAATGATAGGTGCGGCTGGACATTTTCACCTTTATAAAGGAGAAAGCTCTTCTTTGGAACTAAATGCCTTTCCACATCTTTCCCTGGAAAAAGAATAAACTTTTTCAATACTTTTTACCCCTTCGTTTTTTTGCTTTCCTGATAGAATTTTTTCTCCAGGAATGTCGATAAAATATATAAGCTAATCTAAAAACTTGTTCTAAAATCGAGTCAAGTATAGTGGGTATCTTTAGTAAAAAAGATATTTTATTCAAAAATAAAGAATGGGTTTTGGACTTTTTAGGTGAAGAGGTTCTGATCCTTGACCTAAACTACAAAATCCTTTATGCCAACAAAAAATTCTTGGATAACAGAGGAAAATCTTTGCCTGAGATTATAGGGGGATTTTGCTACCAGATTTTTCATAACTTTGATAAGCCCTGCCAGGTGATTGATAAAGTCTGTCCTCTGAATGAAGTTCTGAAAAGCTCGTTGCCGACAAAAGTTACCCATAAAAAGGGGGAAAGATATTTGGAGATATGTGCTTCTCCTTTAAAGAATAAAAAAGGGGAAATTATCGGTATAATTGAGTTATTTAGAGATGTAACGGAGAAAGAAAAAGAAAAGAGAGAGTCTGAGGAAAAATATAAAAATTTAATCGAAAAATCCAATGATGCCGTCGCAATCCTGCAAGATAATCAAATAAAATTGGTAAATCAAAGATTGGTTGATTTGATTGGTTATAGCCGGGAGGAGTTAAAAACGCTTGATTTCAGAAATGGAATAGCTCCGGAATTCAGGGATATGGTGATAGATAGGTATACGAGAAGACAAAGAGGGGAGGAGGTTCTAGATCATTATGAATTTGCTCTTTTGACTAAAAATGGCCAGAAGAAGGATGTGGAGATGAGGGTTGCCCTTATAGAATATCAGGGAAAGGTGGCCTCTTATTGTTTTTTGAAGGATATAACAGAGAAGAAGAAGGCTGAGACTGAGCTAAAAAAAGTTAAAGACTATTTAGATAATATCATAAACATCTCTCAGGTGGCCATAACGGTGATTGATAATGAAGGGAACTTCCCCATTTTCAATCAGGGGGCAGAGAGGCTAACCGGTTATAAGGCCGAAGAGGTTATTGGCAAAAAGAGGGTTTTTGATCTTTATGCTGATAAAAGGGAGGCTGAATATATTAAGAAAAAGATTTTGGAGAACGGGCTGATAGAAAACTTTGAAACCACTTTGCTTAAAAAAGATGGGAGCCAAATCCCGGTGAGCATATCGGTCTCCTTATTAAGGGACCAACAAGGGAAAACTATCGGTTCCATCGGAATCAGCACAGATATCACCGAGCGCAAGAAGATGGAGCAGATGCTGAGTGAGTCGTTGGAGCGTTTTCAAGATGTAGCCGCAAATAGCGGCGACTGGATTTGGGAGGTAGATGAAAAGGGATGCTATACTTATAGCAGTCCTGTGGTCGAACAAATTTTGGGGTACAAGCCGGATGAAGTGCTGGGCAGACACTTCTATGACTTTTTTCATCCGGATGACAGGGAGGAACTTAAGAAAGCCGCATTTGAGGCTTTTGATAAAAAAGAAGCCTTTGTAAACTTTTCAAATCAAAACCTGCACAAAAATGGTCATACGGTTGTCCTGGAAACGAGTGGAATCCCTATTCTGGGTGACAATGGGAAATTGTTAGGATATAGGGGAACGGATCGTGACATCACCGAGCGCAAAAAGGCGGAGGAGGCGCTGCGGGAAAACGAGGAGAAATTCAGGAACCTTGCAGAACAGTCTCCAAATATGATCTTTATCAACAAGAAGGGTAGAGTAGTCTATGCCAATCAGAGATGCGAAGAGATTATGGGATACTCCAGACAAGAGTTTTACTCCCCTGATTTCGACTTCCTTACCTTAATCGCACCAGGGTGTATAGATTTAGTAAAGTCAAGTTTCAGCAGACATATGAAAAGTGAAGAGGTCGCTCCATTCGAATATACACTTATTACCAAGGAAGGAAAAAAAATAGAGGCGATACTCACAACAAAATTGATAACATTCAAAGGAGAGAATGCCTTTCTGGGAATAGTAACAGACATCACCGAGCGCAAGATGATGGAGCAAAAGATAATCCAGGCAAATAAAGAGCTTTCAGCTTTAAATGCAATTTCCTCGATGGTCAGCCAATCTTTGAACTTAGAGGTGATCTTAAAAGAGACCATGGATAAGATTCTGGAGGTAACAGATTGCCAGGCTGGAGGAATCTATATCCTAAATCAGACTAATAAAGAGTTAGAGTTAAAAGTCTTTAGAGGTCTTTCTGCCGAAGCAGTTAAAGGGGTTGATAAATTGAAATTGGGGGAGGGGTTTTCTGGGAGGATAGCCTTAACCGGAGAGCCTATAATGGTTGAGGATATAACCCAGGACCCCAGGCTAACCCGCTTGGTTATGAGAAAAGAAGGGTTACATTCTTATTTAGGAGTTCCTTTAAAATCTAAGGGGAAAATAGTTGGCACCCTTTTCGTTATCACCCAAAAGGGTCGAAAGTATAACTCTGAGGAGGTTCAGCTTTTGCTTTCTATAGGAAATCAGATCGGTATGGCTATGGAAAATGCCCATCTTTTCAAAGAGGCTGAGCAATGGATTATCCAGTTAGAGGCGATAAGGAATATCACCAATAGACTAAATAAATTGAACGATGTTAGGAACGTGGCTTTCGCGGTTATGGATGAGATAAAAAAGGTGATAGAATTTGATAACTGCAGGGTCTTTCTTTTGAGTGAGAACAGAGAGGAGCTTATCCCCATAGCCTTTGGAAGTGAGGTTGAGGAATATAAAGGGGAGACCGAGGAGGTTTTACGCCTTAAGATAGGAGAAGGGATAACTGGCTGGGTGGCCCAGACCGGGGAGGCACAGGTAATAGATGACGGGGAAAGGCATCCCCGATCCCGGCATGTCCCGGGAAGTCCTTATGTGGATGAATCGATAATTGCCTCACCCATGATTTATGAAGAGGAGGTCAGGGGAGTTATCACCCTGTCTAAATTGGGATTAAAACAGTTCAATCAAAACCATTTAACCCTTCTGAACATATTGGCTAATGAGGCTGTGGTGGCAATTGAAAATGCAAAGCTCTTCGAGAGCTTAAAGCAGGCTTATGCCAAGTTGAAAGAGGCCCAGGAGCAATTAATTCAGTCTGAGAAATTAAGGGCTTTAGGTGAGATGGCCGGTGGAGTAGCCCATGATTTCAATAATCTTTTAGGTGCTATCTTAGGAAGAGCACAGCTTTTACTCCTCTCCACCCCGGAGGCAAAGACCAAAAAAGGTCTTAAGATAATTGAAAAGGCGGCCTTAGACGGGGCGGAGACAGTCAGGCGAATTCAGGAGTTTACCCGATTAAGGGCAGATGAAGATTTTATAATGCTTGATCTTAACGAAATCTTGAGGGAATCTTTAGAGATAACTAAACATAAATGGAAGGATGAGGCTCAGAAAAAGGGGGTTTTAATCCAGGTAGAAACTTCCTTAAATAAAGACCTTTCTCTGGTTGCTGGCAACCCCTCAGAACTGCGGGAGGTTTTTGTCAATATGATCTTGAATGCGGTCGATGCCATGCCAAAGGGAGGAACTCTTTCCCTTTTTTCTGAGTTAAAGGAAGATCGTATTCTGGCCTGGGTAACTGACACCGGGATAGGGATGTCCGAGGAGGTCAAAAGGAAGGTCTTCGACCCTTTCTTCACCACCAAAGGTCCAAAGGGGAATGGATTGGGGATGAGTCTGGCTTATGGGATAATCGTGCGGCACAATGGAAAGATCTCGATTGAAAGCCAGGAGGGGAAAGGGACTACCTTCACCGTGGAACTGCCTGAAGGAAAAATCGATGACAAAGAAAGGATTCAGGATAAAATATCAGAGGGAACCCGGGCTGAGAATATATTGATAATTGACGATGAACCCGCTATCCGGGAACTTCTTTGCGATATTCTCCAGTCGAAAGGGCACCGGGCTGTGGCTGTGGATAACAGCTTAAAGGGGCTTGAGCTTTTTGAAAAAGAAGACTTTGGGATTGTCTTTACTGATCTGAGTATGCCGGAGATGTCCGGCTGGGAAGTGGTAGACAAGTTGAGGTCTTTAAAGCCGGAAGTGGTCATCGTAATGATCACTGGCTGGGGAACTCAGGTGGATAGCAAGAACTTAAAAGCTCACTCGGTGGACCTTTTAATGGCTAAGCCTTTTGAGGTAAAAAAGCTTTTTGAAATCTTAAACCAAGCCCAGGGGATTAGAAAGGATAGAGAAAAGAAGAGGGTGGATGAGGTTACTACTTATACGAATGCATCTTGAAACCAGAACGAGGTTCTAACCACAAAGAGGTTTTTAAAAAACTACTTTAGAGAAGTAAATTGGAGTGTTCACCTTTAGGTGAACCAAGTTAATCCGCCTAAAGCGGATTTGTCTTTTCCCCGGTAGCGTTGCCACTCCTGTGGCAACGGATTATAGAAGCTCTCGGATTATGATAAGTTAGTCGGAAAATATTACATAAAACACCTTTACTTGATTGAGAGCCGTGACTGAAAATTGCAACGGCTTTTCTTTTTTATTGACATTTGCTCATTTAGAGATAAAATTAGGTATAAAAAAGTTTTATATGTAACAATCTGTTTAATTTCTATGGGAATTAAAGGTAAATCGCCAGAAAAAATAGCTGTGGCTTTTGAGATCGCCTGAAGAGAAGAAAGAATCCTAAAGATTTAGAGGAACACAGCAAATAGGTTTCATCAATTAAGAAGATGATTGGATCAAATACATAAGCCATGAAAAAGTCTAAAGCAACGAATAACCGGGCAAATTATAATCCAGGCGGTAGCGTTGCCACTCCTGTGGCAACGGATGAACGTCCTCATCCTAGAAACGGATCCATAGGACAGGAGTGAGGACGCTACAGGAATAAAGGAGTAAAGATGGAAAACATTACCCAGATACTGATTACCTTAGTTTTAATCTTCGCCTCAGCTAAGCTTTTAGGTGAAATCTTCGAGAGGTTTAAGCAATCTGCAGTGGTGGGGGAGATCTTAGCCGGGATAATCTTAGGACCACAGGTTTTAAATATGATTGGCACCTCAGAGATATTTCCAGTTTTGGCGGAGATCGGAGTTATAATCCTGCTTTTCACCGTAGGGCTTCAGACCAAGGTAGAGGAGATTATGAGGGTGGGGAAAAGCTCCTTAGTGGTTGCGGTCTTAGGGGTGGTTTTCCCCTTTATCTTCGGGTATCTTTATACCCTGATCATAAATCATACCACAGTGGAGGCTATGTTCATCGGGGCGGCTATGGTGGCTACCAGTGTGGGAATAACCGCCAGGGTCTTTGCGGATCTGGGTATTATAGAGACCAAGGCGGCCCGGGTTATCTTAGGAGCAGCAGTATTGGATGATGTGATCGCTATGGTCGTCTTAGCCATTGTCACCGGCATGGGGAAAGGGACTTTATCTTTAGTCAAGATAGGTTTGATTAGCTTAGAGGCAGTTGGGTTTATAATCTTTTTGATATTAATAGGGCGAAGGATAGTTTACCGAGTGGTTCCCCGGGTGGCAAGATTCCGCACAAAAGATGCGGTCTTCTCCTCAGCTATCCTTTTCTGTCTTTTTCTCTCCGCAGTTGCCAGTTACATAGATCTAGCCGCTATCATCGGGGCTTTTTTAGCCGGGATGATCCTTGCAGAATTGAACCCGGAGTTCAATTTATCAGTCAAAACAGAATCCCTATATAATTTCCTGGTCCCCTTCTTCTTTGTCATGTTGGGGACCTGGGTTGATCTTTCTATCTTTAACCAGCCTGCTCTTTTATGGGCCGCTTTAATCATCACCCTTTTTGCCATTTTAGGGAAGCTTTTAGGGTGTGGTTTGGGTGCTCTTCACTTGGGAGGTAAAGATGCCTTAGTGGTAGGTTTTGGAATGGTTCCTCGAGGAGAAGTAGGGATGATTATTGCTTCTATCGGTTTGAGTATGAAAGCTATCACTTCAGATCTTTACACGGTGATCATATTTATGGTGATGGCAACTACTCTTTTTACCCCCCCGATTTTGAGGAGGATTGTTTTAAGAAAATCTGAGGAAAAACCCCCGGATGGTGAAAAGATAGAACCAGAATAGAGATTTTAATTTTTAGTATATTTTGCAACCAGATAAGAAGCTCAAAATAGCTTTAGGTGCCCTTGTAATTGTGATCGGAATTGGCACCTTGGGTTATAGCTTAATAGAGGGATGGGACATCTTAGATTCTCTTTATATGTCAGTTATAACCATATCCACTGTGGGGTTTAAGGAGGCATATCCTCTTTCTTTAACTGGCAAGGTCTTCACCCTATTTTTTATCATCTTCGGTGTGGGGACCACCCTTTTTGCTGTAGGGGCGGGAGCACAATTTATGTTGGAAGGACAGCTCAGGAGTATCTTAGGGAGGAGAAAAATGAGTAAGAAAATCCAGGAGCTCAAAGATCATTATATAATCTGCGGATACGGAAAAGTGGGTCAGCAGATCTACAATGAATTTTCCAGCCGGCAAGTCCTCTGTACAGTGGTGGAAAAAGACCCGCAAACAGTGGAGAAGGCCATCAAAGATGGGGTCTTGGTGGTGCAGGGGGATTCCACAGAGGATTCTGTTTTGGAGGAAGCTGGAATTAAGAGAGCCAAAGGGCTAATCTCTGCAGTGGCTTCAGAGGCGGATAATGTTTTCATCTCCCTTTCTGCCCGGGAGCTTAACCCTGATATATTTATAGTGGCTCGAGCTGAAACAGCCGAGGCGGAGAAGAAGCTTTTAAGGGCTGGAGCAAATCGGGCCGTTTCTCCTCATACCTTAGGAGGAACCAGGATGGCTATGGCAGCTTTAAGGCCTCACTTAGTGGATTTTATGAAGGTTGCCATATCAGCAGAGGGAAAGGATATAAGGATAGAGGAGTTAGAGGTGAAAGAAGGAAGCTCTGTTTCAAATTTAACCTTGAAGGAGTGTGAACTGAGACAGAAGGTGGGGGTGATTGTATTGGGAATCCATAAAAAAGAGGGCCAGATGCTTTTTACCCCTTTCCCGGATTCAAAAATAGAACCAGGAGATATCTTAATCGCTTTTGGGAAAAGAGAAGATTTGGAGAGATTGGAAAAGTTAACCAGTAGCTAAAATAAAAGGGTAATTATATGCCGGAGATAAGACAGAATCGAGCCACCAAGGAGTGGGTGATAATAGCCGCGGAGAGGGCTAAAAGGCCAGGCGATTTTAATCCAAAAGAAGAGAAAAAAATCCTTCCGAAATTTGATAGGGATTGTCCTTTCTGCCCGGGAAATGAGCACAAAACCCCTCCGGAGCTTTTTTCCTACCGCCGGGCAGGAACAGAGAGGGATAAGCCCGACTGGTGGATCAGGGTAATTCCCAATAAATTCCCGGCTTTGATCCCTGAG
>Ga0114930_10003374_pt1 | contig 14004 bp, 16 predicted proteins | sample AnhtaG_FD_87300 | JGI IMG/M metagenome (GOLD analysis project Ga0114930, IMG submission 87300) | Deep subsurface microbial communities from Anholt, Denmark to uncover new lineages of life (NeLLi) - Anholt_01485 metaG | ecosystem: Environmental > Aquatic > Marine > Oceanic > Sediment | place... | reverse complement strand
TTTAAAAAATGGGTTGCAAAAATAAAAATTGTAAAAAGTGTTTAGAATCTAAAAATGATTCTAATTCTCAAGTAAGGGATCATCATGACTGTGGAACGTGTTCATCCAACATCAACTGTGCTCCACCGTACAATGGTTTTGGACCAGAGCAATGCCCGGATTTACCGCCGTATCAATTGCCACAACCGATTGGTTATCCCAATTGTGAACCGTGTCCGTATTATCTGGATGGACCGTCTGAAGATATCCATGCTAATGGATTAAAGGGTATTGCGGCCCGTAATCGTCAGGCGGTTTTACGTAACTTCCATGATTACATTACCTATTATGAACGGGATTGGACTCCGGTTAACGTTAATGATAAGACTTGTAATCCGTATGGTCCGTACCCCCAGGGACCGTTCGATAAGGAGCACATCGATTCGCAGGAGGCCTGCCGTACAGCGATGTGTCGTAAGCATGAGGATGCTCCTTCTGCTTATAAACAGAAGAAGTATCCTCGGGCCTATATTGCTATCAACGCTGTTAAGTTGCAGAAACCCCCCGGTGGTGAAGAAGGTATTAAGGCGTTCTTCCGTATGATGCGTATAATCAGTTCGCATATGTGTATGGCTACCGCTGGTCACCCTGGATTCTTGGGTTATGACATCATCCGTCAGACTGGTAACTGTCCGGCTATGCTGCGTTGGGCAGTTGATGCTGATATGCTTGATGAGATGTCGGACTTCTGGATGGATCAGTATACCGTATGGCGCTCATATGAGGACCATGAGGATTTCCACGAACTTTTTGAAGATGTGGTCATGATGGCTTGTATGCATTGTGGTATGGTTATGACTGAAGGTCCGTATGAGTATACCTACGCGGTTTTAGATCGGTACTTACCGCGGGTGGTGTCTAATTCGACCTATAATAGGTATTTAACTAACCCTGATCGTAATTCGGATGATCCTGCTAAAAGGAAGAAGGCTGAATTATTGGTTGATGGTTATGCTGTCGATACTGGTAATATTACTAACGTTCAGATGTTCTTTGATGTCATCCCTGGCCACGAGGATATCTTCGAAACCTATATTAATCAGGTATTCCAGAATTTGACCAATACCGGCCATTGCCTTGGATATTTGGTTGCTCGTAATGTTGGTATGAATACTTCTGGTATTGCGGCCTATAAGATTAAGTCCATGTATTGGGAATTCATGGATAGTTCGGGTGTCCGCCAACTGGAGGAGAACGCGACCTTAGCCGAAACCTTCCCAGTTAACCCCCGTTATTTAATTCGTTCGGATTGGACTGATGTTGAGGCGATTAAGATGTACCTTTCCCAAGTCCATACCGATCGGCGTAATTTGTTCCCCTTCTCGTTGGGTGTATTAGATCGCGCGATTAGCCGCCCGGATGTCCGGGTGTCGGTACCGCATAAGTCTGACTATCGCTGGTTGGAATATCTTAATAATACTATGACGCCTAAGTACGATTATACTTGTGATTATCTGGCCAATTTGGCCTTTGCCCCGGATCTGTGTGAGAACAAGTGGTTCTACTTCTTCGGTTTTGAGCGTGATCCGTGCACTGGTGCCCGTCTGCGTGATGATGGTGGTCATCTGATCCCGGCGGCCCCTGATCATATTTTGCCGTTGCTGCCGGGTCGGGATCCCAATGACCCGCAGAATCCTAATGCGTTTGGTCCTAATCCTTGCCCTTAATTTAATCAGTGTGAACAGCGTTAAAAAATAAAAAAATATATAATATTTTATATAATATTATATAATATTTTATATAATAAAATAGTTTAAATATAATTTAAATATATAAAAATGAATATTGGTGGTCAATCGCAAGCGGGAAGTTTATTACCCGAAAATATATCCGAATATTTTAATTCGGATGATATTAAACATTCAACATTCTTAAGTGCATTAAGTCAACATAATTATATCTGCCAAACTGAGGCTGAGGGTACTTATAATATTAGCGATGCTATAAAAATGTTTAAGAATTTTGAGCAACCATTGACATTTATTGAAAATATTAATGATATTAATACCTTGCGGAGTTTAACGGCTTATTTTATTTATAATACCGGATTAGCTCGGGAAAATAATTGTAAATGGACTGATTATTTTCAAAAATTTAATAATAATTTATATAGAATTATTGATAACCCCAATGATACTAATACTATTCAATCTAATAATCCTATTTTAAAATCTGATAATACTGAACTTAAATTAGAATCAAATAAAGGTTATTTAGTTGGTACTGATAAAGATTGTGATTTTATTATAACTGGAAACCGATTATTAGGAAGAATTCATTTTATTATTGTATATTCGGCCAAATCCAATAAAATATTAATTATAGATTATGTTACCATATTTGGAACAAAAGTAGATTTTAAAAATAAGACTTATTTTTCGGATATTAATGAACCCCAATTGATTATTTTAAATATCAACTCAGATTGTAAATCAGCTAAAATTAGTTTAGGTAAAAATAATTTGCAATTAATTTTTTAATTTTATCTTTAAATATAAAATTTTATATTTAAAAATGGCTGATACCAATAATATTAAACAATTATTAAATAGTGATTCTGAAGAAGTTAAAAGTTTATTGAAAAATTTATTAAAAGAAGTTGTAGATGAAAATAGTAAGGAAAAAGAAGATGATAAAAATGACAATACCTTAAATCCGTTAGATATTCAATCTACAGGAATTAGTAGTGCTAAAAATATTCCTAAATCGGATGATTTAGAATCTCGGGCTAAAGAACAATCTAAACGTAATAGTTTACAGGATTTAGTTAGTAAATATTATTTACCAGATAATATTACTGGTAATGATCGTAAAAAGTTTATTAATTATTATATTAACTTAATAAATACTGAATATAATACACGCAAAAAAGATGTCAGATTTGGATATGGTAATGATAATAACATGTTTTTTGCAGGTTTATTATTTGCAACTTTACCCATGCCTAAATTTATTGATTTTCGAGATCCAGATATTATGAAAGTACTTAAAAATAAAATTCTTTCTTCTGGATTAGCAATGCAACTGGGTCAAGCATTGGAACATAATCCAATGTAATAATATATTATAATAATTCATTTTTAATAATCATAATCTTCGGAATCAGGATATGGTTCAATGTAATAAAATATTATTTTATGATCTAAATAATGATTAATTAAATTCCATATTTTAAACAACATTTTTTAAATATACTTAAAAAATATTTTAAATCATTTTTAACTAAAATATATTTTAAGTATATAGGGCTATTATAATAGCAATTAAAAAACTTATTATAGCTACAATAAACCATATTTTTATATAAATTATAAAAAGCATAATACCGATTATTAAACCTAATATAATACTTATATTTACATAAATATTGGATTCTAATTCAAAATCAATATTTTTACTGATTAATAACTTAATGCCAACATAATTTAATAATATGGCTAACCATATTGGTATCGTAAATCCAAATATTAACCCAAATATACTATTATTTATGATATTCATATTTGTCATATCATTAAAATTTTTTTAATAAAATATATATTTATTTAGATAATAAAATTGAAATACAAATTTTTACAAAAATATATCAAAAATTTTTTAATAATTTTAAATTAAATTAAATATGTGTGGAATTTGTGCTTTACTTAACGCTAGTAGTTTACAAACTGGTAATTTTTTACATCATTGTAAAATTCTGAACCATCGTGGTCCAGATTTTTGTGGTTTAGCCCATTGTAATTATACTGACACAAATGGTAAGACTGCCTATCATATGTTAGGTCATACTCGCTTAGCCATTGTGTCACCGAACTCCGGAATGCAGCCCATTTATAATCCGACCACCGATAGTTTATTAGCGGTTAATGGTGAAATATATAATTATAAACAAATTTTGGCTGAACATTCCAATATTAGTCCAGTAACGGGTAGTGACTGTGAGGCCATTATGATCATGTTTAATAATTTTACTCAAATGACTTCACACGAAATCATAACTAAATTAAATAAATTACGAGGAATGTTTGCTTTTATTTTAATTGATAAGAAAACCGGAGCCTTTTTAATTGCCCGTGATCCTATTGGTATTATTCCATTATATTATGCTTTCGGACATAATGGTTTATGGGTGGCTTCTGAATTAAAGGTAATTAAGAATTATTATTATGGTGATATTTTTAGTCCGGGACACTATTTATATTATAATCCAACTAATTCTAAAGCAACAAACGATAACGGTTCTTTAAATATAGTACCATATTACCAAGCCCGTATTGATAATGGCTGGAAATTACATAATTGTAAGTTATCCTATGATAAAACCAAACAAATATTGTTACAAAAATTACAAGGTGCCGTTAGATCACATTTGATGACAGATGTACCATTTGGTTGTTTATTAAGCGGGGGTTTAGATTCCAGTATTATTGCTAGTATGGTTGGACATATTATAGATAAAGATACCACTTTACATACCTTTTCAGTCGGTTTAGTGGGTAGTCCAGACTTAAAGGCCGCCCGAGAAATGGTTACTTATTTAGAGCAATTTTGTACCGTTAAACATCATGAAATTAATTTTACTGTACAACAAGCTATTGACTTACTATATATAGTTATTTACCATTTAGAAACATTTGATTGTACTACTATTCGGGCCTCTACTCCTATGATTATTTTGGCTATGTATATTAAATCCATTAATATTAAAATGGTATTAAGTGGAGAAGGTGCGGATGAATTGTTCGGGGGTTATTTACATTTTAAACAGGCGCCCAATAGTTTAGAATTGGGTCAGGAATGTGAAAGATTAATGTTAAACTTACATCGTAAAGATTGTCTGCGAGCCAATAAAAGTACTATGGCTGCGGGGGTCGAATTACGAGTGCCATTTTTAGACACTGATGTAGTTGATTTTGTAATGAGCATTAATCCGGAGTATAAGATGTGTTCAGATAAGATTGAAAAACAATTATTACGGGAGACTTGTAAAGATTTATTACCAGAGAGCATTTATGCCCGGCAAAAAGAACAATTCTCGGACGGAGTTGGTTATAATTGGGTTGATAGTATTAAGGAGTATGCTGAACAGAAATATCCTCATTTTAATATCGATGAAGCTTGTAATATTTATCCAATTAAAACACCTCGTACTGCGGAAGAATTTTTATATCGTAATATTTTTAATGAAATATTTGAACCTAATGAAATGACCATGATGAACTGGATAAATAATACGGTCAGTTGGGAGAAAAGTATTTCCTGTAGTAGTGAGAAGGCTTTACAATGGTCTAAAGAATGGCAAAACCGGGCTGATCCCTCTGGTCGGAGCTTAGATCACCATAATAGTTCTTAAAAAAAAAATATTATATAATATTTTTTTATATATAGTACTTATTATATAATATTATATATTACGTATTATAAAAAATTTTTTTATTTATATATTACTTATTATAAAAAAATTTTATTTATATATTACTTATTATAAAAAATTTTTTTATTTATATATTACTTATTATAAAAAAATTTTATATTTATATTACTTACTATAAAAAATTTATAATAAATTTTTTATATTACTTAGTAGTTGATCTCTCAATCGAATCTACATCGGTCTTAATTTGATCAATATCTTGTTGAATTGTACCAATATCATTTTTAACCCGATTTAAATTCTGATTCAACTTACGTAACTCTATAGTATGTAATAATAATATAATATCGGTGGTAGAAATTGGGCTGGATGAATTGGCACTAATAGCATTTATCTCATCAATAATACTATTAATATCCATACTTTATTTCTAAAAATATTTCTAACTATTTATAAAATAAATAATATTCTAAATCAATTTTTTTAATCATAGCCAGATAAATTTAATTGGCGGGCCAGTAGTTCTTCTTCACTGGCACTATAATTACGGCTTTCCGGGGCAATATATTCTACGCCCAACACTTTAAAAATATCTTGTTCGCTTACAATTGGTTTGGTCTGCTGGTCAAGGTCAATATAATTAGTAATATCTTGATTAGAATTAGTATCAATTAAACGATATTCATTTAAACTCCAGCCTTTACTCAAGGCAATTTTTCGCATTAAGATATTAAAGTATTGTGAACCAGTAAAATAAAATAAGCCAAAAGGATATTTTTCTGGTTCAATATATAATAAATCTAATCGTACTGCGGGTTGATTTGGTAATTGGGCTACGGCCAAAGTCTTTTTAGCCCCCTGAGCTAAAATGGCTGCTATATTATTATTTTCACCTAAGGAAATACTAGGTATTAAACCACTTTGTATTAAAATATTACTAATATCAATTAGATTTATACCAGGGATACTTTTAATAATAATATCAATATCCCCTGAATTAGGTAAGCCTCGACGATATGATCCCGCAATTTGCCATTCAACTGGTGTAGTTAATTGATATGCTTGCTGAATATAATCCATAATTTGTTGTATAAAATTCTCTACTTGTTCGATATACTGCCGAGGGATACGCTGTTGTAAATCATTATAAAAATATAATGCGATTTTGGAATTAGTATTTAAATAATCCAGATAATTTTGTAAGTCGGCAATATTTCGTACGCCTAAATCATATAATTGATTAGCTTTGACTGGACCAACCCCGTGCACAGTTTGTAATTGTTTAAGCGTATTTTGTTTATCGATATTTTCTGGGCTAACTTGTTGACCGGGGCTACTACCCAGTAATGATTGTAAGCGCTCGGATGTGCCAGTAGTTAAGAATTGATCAATTTCTTTAATGCTGCTGGCTCCAATTTTACTAATTAAAGATTTAGCTTGTTGACCGGAAGTTATAGCAGTTAAATTATTCTTAATTTTAATGGCTAGATCATTAAAAGTTCTACTCCGAAATGGATCTTGACTATCTTGGGGTTGCTTATTTTTATATAATTGTGCTAATTGAATTAAAAAATCAACTAAGGGCTGATTTTGGGGATTAGCAGCCATTTTTAAATTGATAATAAAAATCATTTCCTATTCAATTTAAAAATATTCTAAAATGAATATTCTCAATAATGTTTCTAAAATTTATTATTCGGATTTTTTATTTAAATATAATATTATAGTATGGTATAAATTATTTACCTTAGATAAAAATTTTTATGATTATTTTTTAACTACAATATTACGTAATCGCAATATATTATATACTAATCTTAAACCATTATTTCATGAAATACTTTTAAATAACATTTTAGCAATAAAAGAATATAAATCCAGACTAAGTGTATTAAAATTTTTGGAACCCTATAATACCAATAAGAATTATATTATAATTATAACTAATTTAATGTTACTAAAAAATTTTACTACTTTTATTAATATAATTAATTTTTTACATAATTTAAATACTAATAAAGATTATAATCCAACTATAATTAATATTATTAATATTATCACTAGTACAGATAGTGAAAATAATAAATTAGATAAAATTAAATTTATTGAACCATTAAATATTAATAAAGATTATAGTTGGGCTATTCTCTATGCTAAAAACAGAAACTATTTAGATATTATTAATTTTTTACAATCTAAATCTATAATTTAATAAATAATCTATAATTCACCATAATTTTTATCTATTTTAAGTAAGCGATTTTGCTTATAATCGCTAATATATAATACTATACAAGTTAAGCAAAATAAAATACTAATACCTATTATATATACTATCGCTATTAATACAAATCCAAGTAGAAAACTAACCCAGACTAAATTCCAATCTTTAGGACAGAAATCAAACCCTATTTTATAGCTTAATTCACAGGTTACCACTCCCACAAATATAGGTATTGCTATACAAGAAATTAATATACAACCTACCGTAAATAATATCATCACATATTTGGAAATATTTACCGCCATAGTTATTTTTATATTTTAAATAATACTATTTAAAATATTTTTTTTATATATAGTAAGTTATTTTTTAATTTAATATATAACAATTTAAAATATTTTTTTAATCTATTTTCCATTAATAATTTTCTGACACTCGGCTTTAGTCCAAACACTCTTTTTACCTCCATCATAAGCTTTGACATAACCCCGCTGCAATAAATATGCGCTTAGACACTCGGATTTATCATTTAAATACACATCACCTACCATACGTCCTCCGTACTTGTCGTGGCTATCCAATTTGATATATTTAATCTTATTAAGCAACAAATCACTTACATGTTGTTTAGCCTTCAACGCGGCTTGTTTCTCAAAATCTTGTTTAGTGCGAATTTCAGGGGCATCAATACCCTTAACTCTAATTTTCATCCTAATAGGAACATTACCACATAAGAATACTACTGTGACAGTATCAGCATCATAAACATCGATAATTCGGGCTAGCATGATTTCTTGGCTAAAAGGTACTTTGAGAACGGTATTAACATCTAAATCTTGTAAAATTTGACGATGATCAATACTATCCTTAGATGTAGACTGAATATTAGCCGACGATTTAGACTTGCTGTGTTTTTGACCCATTTTATTTTTTTTATATTAAAATTAATTTCGAAATCAATTTTATTTGGAATTAATTTTAGAATTAAATAAGTTTGTTAATTCTGGATCATTAATAATTTCTAGTTCGTCTTGTATAGCTTCCAGATATATATTATTAATTTCATTAGTATATAATAAAAGATTAGTTAATATCTTTTTATATAATAAATATTCTTTTTGTACAAATGCTAAGCTTAAGGCCTCTTCATAATCATAATCATGATAAGATTTGGGCATATAATCAATTAATTTATTTAACATAGTAATATTTTCACTATAAACAAAATTATTAATAATATTATTAATATAAGGTATTAATTGATCATAGGTATATTTTTCAATTATTCTATTGATTATATCCACAAAATAATCAGCTGGTTTCATATCATCATATACAATTTCAGAAATTATTTTAATTGCCTGAATATCATCCATTTTATTTAAAAAATAAGTTATAATATCAATATAGTCGTTAATATCTATATCATTTGATGCAATTTTATTTATTAACATATTCAACCCTATACTAGGGTCAGGATTTACTATTGTAATAAATAATTTTATTAAATCTTTAATTTGATCGTTAATAGGAGAATTTAATAGCTCAAATAATAAATCTTCATACTGTTCATAAATAATATTATTTTGATATATATAAGCTAATAAATATTTAGCCATGGTATATTTTTGATTATATACTGCACTTGCTAACGTTGTTTGCTCATTATTATATTGAAATGTAGTATTAAGTGAATAACCATTTTGTAATAAAAAATTAAGCATAGCTATATCACCTTTTGCGATTGCTTGATGTAAAAATTCAGCATTATTAATGTTATTTTTAATAAGAATTTTAATTATAGGTAAAGTTAAATTATCACTATGAATAATATCATTGTTAATATCATCTGATGATAAATATTTTAGCATATATTCTACCACTTGGGGTAGATTATCCGCAGTAGAATCATATATTAAATCATTATTAATTTCTATATTAGTTTTACTTAATATTTGATATTGTTTATAACTATTAACTATTTTGTTACGATATAAAACATTACCTATACTAAGATATAAGCGTATTTTTATTAAATAAAAAAATATGCGCGGTTTATTTCTAATTAAAAAATTTAAATAATAATCTTGAGATATCGCATTGAGTATATCCATATTATTTTTTTATATATAAAAAAAATTATTATTTTTTTATATATAAATAATAAATATTATTTAATATCCATACCGTTTTAAAGCGCATATTATTAGTAAAGCTACTAATATCACAAGTATTATTACAGCTACCACATAAATTTCTTTTTGGGTGGATGATACCACCCCCGGACAACCCTGATATTCTCTAATTGGGACATGGGATAACTCGGGGTATAAGGGTACGATTTGACCCATCCCAGCTTGTAATAATTTTTCTATCTCAGATTTACTATCATCTATACTAACTTGGATAGTTTTATTTTGATTAGAATTGGACATGGTTATTTTATTTATACTATCATTAGTACTGGACGTAGATATTTGACTGATACCATTTGACTTATCCGACACCTGATTTGAATTAGGTATTTGACCTATATCATTTTCATATCTCTCCGGATTAAAATATTCCACTTTACCACTTCCCTCATTTATGATACTATTCCAATCCGGATTTACTACCAAGGGACATTTCATGTAATGTTGAGTAAAGTCTAACCCAATTACCACTATCGGTATTTGTAATTCCTTAGCTAAGGCGTACCAGCCCGAGCGCCATTTACTTTTCTCGCGCTTACCTTCCGGATTAAGCAGTAACCAATATTGATCTTCAGACTTAAGTTGTTCTACCGCTTGCTTAATAAAGCCGGCCCCACTTTTATCTTTATTACCGGCTTCTAAACTATAGGAAGTGCATAATGGTTTAAAATATTTAGGAAACATTAAATTACCAGGAAATTTATTGGGCAAAGTTTTATCCACCGTTACCCAAAATTTGCCTTGAAATTGTCTATAATGTAATACATAAGCTAATAAAGTTACCAGATCCCAATGGGTAGTATGCGGGAATAAAAATATGGCTTTCTTTAATTGACTTAATTTAGTAAACAAAATCGGATCAATTGGATCCCAACCAAATAACTCTAACATTTTATATTTATTTTTTAAAATAAATTTTTATTTTTATTATTTTAAACTTTTATTACTAAAAAGGTTTAAATAAAAGGTTTATTTAATTAAAAAGAATAAAAGGTTTTTTAATTAATATTAAAAATAATAAAAATGTATACTTTAATCATTAAAGATATTTTTAATAAAGATCATGTGTTTCCCAATAAAAATATTGAGGAATGTTTACCTTTAAAGCAAACCGCGGAACAATATGTTAAACAATTTTTGGCTGCGACCATTATTAGTGCTGATGGCCAAATAATTAGTAAATATGTACCCCAAAATTTAAATCAGGCCGGTAAGTTTAAGCGCGAAGATTGTATAGTTAAACCCCCTAAGCAAAAAGATAATATTAAATCGAATAAGATCGGTAAAAAGGTTAATATGACTGAACCAAAAATTACTAGAGTATCCGTTCCTAAGGATTGTGGAACATCTTGTATTGGTATTGGATCAATTTTACCGGATATTAAATATAGTTGTGATTGTGAAAACGAATCTAAAACTATTAAGAATGACGATCGCAAGATATGTAAGTGTGATGATAATGAACCGGATCAAAAGATAACTGGATCTAAATTTGATGAATTTACACAAGAATATAAACGTGATTTTAAAGCAACATTATCTTCGGATTCGCCGGGGCCTGAACGAAGTGCTAAGCTTAAAAAGATGAGTGAACAATATCAAGCTAAAATGGCAACTTTACCTAAATGTAGTAAAATTATAGGTACCCAGCTGGAAAATGAGGATTTTTTAAGACCTATTGACGAAATTTTTACTACAGAACAACCAGATACAAAATCTGAAAATAAATCACAAGATGAAACTCCAAATGATTTCTGGTCTAATTTTAGTAATATGCCCGAATTAGTTAATATGGCCAAGAATATTAGCGCGGCTCCGGATACTAAACGTATTAATTGGCAGGATATTAATTTCAAAAATGTATTAATTGTATATTTGGATTATGTTATTGATCATTATAAAGATGATGCTAAATGGAAAAATAGTATTCCATATATAGTTGTAGTAAAAGAATGGTTAAAATCTGAAAAACAAGATTTATATGTTTTAGTTTCTAATTTAATCAAAGTTAAGATGCCTGCCGCCTAATCTTGATTATAATAAAAAAACTTATATATTTTATTATTATATAAAAAACTTATTGTTAATCTAAATTCCAGAAGATTTATTTAGAATATAATAATAAAAAAACTTTATATAATTATTCTAGAAATATCTCCGATTTAAATTCTAAACAAAATAAATTAATAGAAAAATGAATCATTAAACTTTATTTAAAACTAGAAACAAATGTTAGCCAAATTAATTTATTATATAACAAAATATCGTTCCCGAAAGCGAGATAAATTATATCGGGTGTTAACGGTATATTTTGAAATATTAAAGATTAAATCTAATCGTTGCTATAGAATATTCAAAAATATGTTAATGCATGAAATTGTTATGTATCAAGTATATAGTGCGGCTAACTTAATTAATCATATACTTAAGTATCCTAAATATATTACGTTAAGTAATAATAATAAGGATGATATATTTAGATATTTAACCCCTGATAATAACTTAATCACCACGCTATCATTGGATGATGATTATCAAATTCCAACTCATTATCTATTTGATACTACTAATAATTGGCGTACTAATTCTACCGGCAATGATAGTGATGATTTTGTATCAATGTGTACTAAAGTATATTCCCAACAACATATCTATGAAAATGTTCAGGCTAAATTTGTATGTTTTAGACATAATAGTCATATCCCGCATTGTTCTATCGTTAAATTACAACAACCAGCCTTAAAATTTATTGAAGCCGGAAATGCGGGTGGTAATTCATTATTGTCGGAAGCCTATTCAATTGATTTATTTACTAGATATTATGGAGCTAAAAATATTATTTATGAGAATGATATTGAGTATTGGTTTAATACCTGTAGTATTATTGATTATATTGCTGATATAAATGATCAGCGCGTTGGAGTTTCAGTAACCCGCGCAATTAACTATCAAGATACTAAAAATTTTACCGTACATAATGCTATTAAACTACTGAAAAAGAAATTATATGGCTTGTTAGTGGCCCGCAATGCCGTGATCTCAGAGCAACGCTATTTACACTCCATATTACATATTTGGGCTTATAATGAACAAGTGGCCAATACTATTCAAGAAGTGTGTAAAACTATTGATTTACATAAAATGGGTCCCGATGTATATGGTAATGTTATTATTGTAATTAGTGTATGTGATAATAATGCTATTTATGAAAATCATAATGTAGTATTTAAATATCTGTTGGCCGATTTATAAAAAAATGAATTTACATTTTTATTATATTTTTTATTAAAAAAACTATTTTAATTTAGGTTTATAAATTAGATAAAAAAAGGTAAAAATGTATACTTTGATTATCAAATCAGATAATGGTAGTGCTGATCGGTTGATACAAAGTACTGTGGTGGAAGATTTTTTGCCGTTGGATCAAATTATGAATGGGAAATATGCCTATGGTGCGGCTAGTGCTATTTTGATCAATATGGAGGGTATTTGTTTGGCTCGCTGGAATACATCGGTAATATTTGATATTGATAAAGTTAATGTTCCTATTTTACCGGATAGTAGTCAAGATGAAAATAAACCTGTGACTGAAGATACTGATGATACCGAACAAAGTGATACTACCAATAATGATCCAGCTAATATTTTATTTAATATTATTAATAATTGGCAAGATGATAAAACCAAAGTTAAACCTGATACATATACAACGATGCTCAATGCTATCAAGGTTATGGCTAATATAAAGCAGGTTAAACTCGAAAATATGGCTGATTTTATTGATTCACTGTTTAAACCTTTTATGGAAAATCCGACTGATAACTAAAATTAAAAAACCTTTAAAATAAAAAACGTTTATTTTAAAAATAAGTTGTATAAAAATAAGTTGTATAAATGATATTATTTTTATTGGTAAGCTATGTATTTAGTTTACAAACGGTAATTGAAGCCGGTAATAGTGTATTAATTTCGTCTTTGGGACAATATACCAATATTGAATACAATTATAGTGTTACTGGTCCTTATCCGGTATCAGCCTATATGTTTAATAATGAACAAAATTATATTGATTGTGTAAATAATAATTATATTAATTGTGTATATGATAATTTGGGCAGTGTAATTAATAAAACGAATGCTAAAATTGCTAATTTTTATTGTGGAGATGATTGTTA
>Ga0114930_10003373_pt1 | contig 14004 bp, 12 predicted proteins | sample AnhtaG_FD_87300 | JGI IMG/M metagenome (GOLD analysis project Ga0114930, IMG submission 87300) | Deep subsurface microbial communities from Anholt, Denmark to uncover new lineages of life (NeLLi) - Anholt_01485 metaG | ecosystem: Environmental > Aquatic > Marine > Oceanic > Sediment | place... | reverse complement strand
CCGCGATGCTTGACTTGGGCTTTGCTGCGTTCGGTCGTCCGAGTTGCTCTGGGGGGACGCGGTATGTTGTTGTCTTGGCACGGGGGCGTGAGGTCGTCATTGTCGCTGATCGAGACGAGCCGGGCCGACACGGTGCGGTTCGGCTTGCCACCACACTTCACCCGCACTGCCTGAAAGTGGACATCATCTCGCCGCCACCCGGAGTAAAAGACGCTCGTGCCTGGGTCGGGGCAGGTGCGACGAGACAAGACATCCTCAGGACCCTTACGCACGGCGCTGTATTCAGGCTCAGTGGCGGGTCGCGAGCGCGGGAGTTGGTGCAGCAATGCTAGAGCGTGAAAGCAACACAGGCCTCGTAGGCCAGCGCCTCGGCGTAGAAGTGCCTCATGAATCCGAGGGATGGGAGCCGCCGATCGCATTCGGCCGATTCAACCTTCCTGAGTTCCCGCTGGAAGCGACACCTGATGAATTGTGCGCATTTCGCGAGTTCTGCGCAGCGGTGGGTGAATCGTACCAAGTGCCAGTGGACCTGCCTGCCCTGCTTGGATTAGCCGTGGGTGGGGCTGCACTTGCCAAGCGCATCGAAGTCCATGCTCGCGGCGATTGGCGTGAACCTGTCAACCTGTTTGTCGCGGTTGCCATGGAATCCGGGGAGCGGAAAAGTGCGGTCTTTCGTACCGTATCTGCCCCGATAGCCCATTACGAGCAGAGAGAAACGGAGCGCCTTGCCCCGATCCTTGAGCAGAACCGAACCGAGCGCGAGATTCTTGCGAAGTCACTAAAGGACGCCCAAACAAAGGCTGCCAGGGCAGCAAAACAAGAAGACCGAGACATCAAGCGAAGGCGCGCACGGGAGCTGGCGGCCCAGTTGCAGCGAATGGAAGTGATCCTCGCACCGCGCTACATCGCTGATGACGCGACGCCCGAGGCCTTGAGCCGGTTGCTGGCCGAGCAAGGTGGTCGCATGGCCCTGCTCTCACCGGAGGGCGACACGTTCGACCTGATGGCGGGGAGATACAATGACCGCGGGCCCAACCTCGGTGTGTATCTCAAAGGACATGCCGGTGATGACCTGCGTGTCGACCGTGTGAGCAAAGATCGGCCGCCGGAATATGTTCATCGCCCGGCGCTTACGGTTGGGCTTGCGGTGCAGCCTGATGTCTTACGTGGGCTAATGGAGAAGCGAGGTTTCCGGGGGCGTGGGCTGCTCGCTCGATTCCTATACGCCCTTCCCACATCCTTGGTTGGACACCGCAACTTGCGACCGGAGCCGGTCCCAGAGGCAACCGCTCGGGCGTACGCCGAGATGATGCGTACCGCGTTAGCGCTAAGACCGGCTGTCAGTGGCGAGGGCAAGCCGTGTCCGCATGTGGTCCGTGTCAGCGACGACGCTCTGGCGGAGCTTGACCGTTTTGTCGCGTGCACCGAGCAGGAGTTGCGTGACGGTCGCACGTTGGGTTCGATGCGTGATTGGGGCAACAAGCTCCCGGGCCTAGTGTGTCGGATTGCGGGTATTTTCCACGGCTTGATTCACGCAAGAACGGACAACCCGGCACAATACCAGGTCGACGCCGAGACCATGCTGTGCGCCCGCGCGATCGGTGAATACGCCATCGTACACGCACAGGCAGCGTACTACGAAATGGGCGCGGACCCTGGGATTATGCTCGCGCGTCGTGTTCTGTCTTGGCTGGTGGAGGAGAAAACCACGGTGTTCTCACGACGGGACGCCTTCAATCGGCTCCGAGGCACCGTACACCGGGTAGACGGTTTGAACGAGCCCCTTCGGCTGCTCAGGGAGCACGGTTATGTTCGGGAGGTGCCCTGCGAACACCCAGGCCCAGGACGCAAGCCCAGCACTCGATATGAAGTAAATCCAATCTTCCTGGCGCAGAATCCGCACAATCCGCAGAATTGCGAGGAGGACGTTGGTTCTGCGGATTCTGCGCAATTTGCGCAGGGGACTTAACTAATGCACTCCACCCTGGAGCGTCTGCGCGTGCTGAGAGCTGAGGGGCGGCTTCCCAAGCTAGGCCCGTCAGACACGAGCGCCGTGTACGCGGGAGGGTCTGAAGAACTCACACCTGCTGATCTGCCGTCCGATTGGCGAGTCGAGTGGGAAGAGCGAGTGGCGATCCGTGAATACGAAGGTGGGCAAGCCCGCGAACACGCCGAGGCCGAGGCGTTCACCGAGATTCTGGCCCGGATGCGAGCGGCGGGAAAGCTCGGTTGACAGGATATGCCGTAAGCGATATCATTGTACGGTATGGAACGGAAGCGACGAAAGCAGGCAAGCATGATTGCAGAAATTCACAAGGCATTCTGTGCAAGCGGTTTGAATCGGTTTGAACTCGCCAAGCGCGCGAATGTACCGTACAGCACAATTCACCGTTTCTTGGGCAAAGGCCGTGATATTAAACTCTCAAACGTGCAGCGGCTCTGTGATGTGCTCGGGCTTCGGCTGGCTCCTGACGAACGAAAGCGGAGGTGACGTATGGCAACGGCTTATCGCAGGCGGCATCGGAACCCCAAGGGCAAGCTCGTTTCGGCCCGCATGTGTACGGTGAAATTCCGGGACCCTGTGGGCGTCTGGCGGGAAGTGCCCGGCTTCACTGACGAGAGGGCGTCCGCGGAACTTGGCCGCAAGCTCGAACGACTTTCGGCGCTTCGGGCTTCGGGCGAGCAACCGGACCCGACGCTCGCCAAGTGGCTCGAAGGCCTGTCCATGAAGTTACGCAACAAGCTGGCGACGTGGGGCGTGCTCGACCTGCGTGCGGTGGCCGGGTCGAAGCCGCTTGCGCAGCACTTGGTAGACTATAGACAAGCGTTGCTCGACGGCGTAGCTTCCCCGAGACAGAAGGGCCCGGCGACATTGAAGCACGCTGAGACGGTCGTAAGGCGCGTGCAGACGTTGCTTAACGGGATCGGCGCACGGTTCCTGTCCGACGTGAGGGCTGAGGATGTAGGCCGCTACCTTGCCGAACGGCGCACCCAACAATCCGCGAATTACGAGAAACGGAAGCGGCTGTCCGTGCAAACGTCGAACCACTGGCTCACGAACGCCCGGGCATTCTTCAATTGGTTGGTGCGCTCGAAACGGGCTTCTGAAAACCCGATTGCCGGTGTCGCCAAGATTCAAGTCACCGACAAGGCCCGCAAACTGAAACGCCGCGCTCTGGAGCACGACGAAGGGGCGGCGCTGCTCGAAGCGGCCCGCACCGGCCCGGTTCGATTTGGGATGCCCGGGTTGGAGCGCTACTGGCTCTATCGGCTGGCGTTGGAAACTGCGCTGCGTAGCGGTGAACTGCGGCGGCTGACAAGGGCAAGCTTCGAGCTGGACGGGCCGGAACCGTTCGTGTGGCTCTCGGGTGACGACACCAAGAACCGGAAAGGCGCCGAGCTTCCGTTACGCCCCGAGACGCTGGCGGAGCTTCGCGTGTTTCTTGACGGAAAACACGACGCCGCACCAATGTTCCCGAACATGCCCGCGGACTACGATGTGGCCGCCATGCTTCGCGGAGACTTGCGAGCCGCCGATATTCCCGACGAAACCGACTCGGGGCGGGTGGACTTCCACAGTCTACGTGTGGCCTGTCTCTCGTGGCTGGCCGACGCAGGGACCCCGCTACGCACCTTGCAGGAATTCGCCCGGCACTCGACGCCGACCCTCACCATGAACGTGTACGCTCGGACGCTTCGCGGCTCGCTCGCAGATGCCGCAGGTCGGCTGCCCGACTTGAGCCGTCCGGACCGCCAAGCCCTTCGAGCAACGGGAACCTGCGACGTGCGCCCGGACGCCGGGGCGAGCACGGGCTGCGGAATTGCACCACCCATTGCACCAAACGCTGCTCATTCCGATTCACCGGGATGCCAGAGCCTGCACTGTGCAACGCACGCGGCGCACGCTGACGAAGCGGCCGCAAAACCTACTAGAACAGGGGGAAACGAGCGCACGACGATGCACACGGAAGCACCGAACGGCACTAGGGGCGAAAGCCACCGGACGGATTCGAACCGTCGACCTGCGGTTTACAAAACCGCTGCTCTGCCGACTGAGCTACGGTGGCAAAATCGTTTAGTCTCAACCTTCTTGCCGTCAAAAACGGGTATTTTCGTCGTTCCGCCCTTCCCGACTGACAAACGCTCGTGAAATCTGAGACTAAACTGAGACTATACCTGAGACTAAACTCTTATCAAAGATGCCGTTATCCTAAGTGCCCGGGCGGAAATGCCCCGGTTTCAGCAGAGAGCCACATCCCGGGCACTTTGGATAGAACTCGCTTGAATGATGCCGCGCGGAGAGCTATGGGGATTCAATCGCACCATGGGGCTCGGGCGGTATGGTTCGAGCAGGCTGGAGGGGTCTCGGGGGGACTGGCTGCCGCTCACAGGGTCCCGAGCTAGAATGGCGAAAAGACGCCATAGACCAGCTCTCTTGCAACGGCGATACTCACGGTTAACGTGAAGAGGCTTGTCCCGGCGTTCCGAGCTGCTAAGGAGCTTAGGAGGGAGAGTCAGGTGCAGACGGAAAGCCTTTGACCGGCGGGTGCATCCTGGCTTGTTCCCGTTAGATGCAACCGAAGCGGTGCGGCGCCAGCACGCCCGGTTGTAACACTCGATTGCTACTTTCGTTTCGCGTCCGATGGATTTTCGGGGGGGATTAGCATCCCGAGCAAATCGCTTGTGAGTGTGATTACGGCGGTGATCTGACATTCATCGGTTGTTTTGGTCAGTGCTCATTGTTTAGGAGGAGTTATCATGAGGCAGTTGACGATTCTTTCATCGGTGTTGGTATTGTTGGTCGTCGGCGAGGCTGTGTTCTCACATGACGTCCGTCCAGCGACAGGTTCTTATTGGCAAGCGAGCTCCGACACGGTTCTCGGCGTCACGGCGTCGAAGCCGGTCAACGCCAAGGTGCTAAGCGCGCGAGACCCGAGTTTCCCGCTGCTCGGGCCGCGTGACGCCACCGGTGACACCTACGTCGCGGCCGGGCTCGTCCAGGACGCCAATAACGCGTGGTATGTGGACGATTATCCGGACAACCACACCTTCGGCACCGGCGAAGAGAGCGCCGGGGCGAACCTGATCTCCAGCGTGGACATGCGGATTGTAGGGGCGGACTTCGGCCCCGGACTGCCGGGCACCAATCTTCTTCAGGTCAATTACTTCACCGTCGACAGTTCCGACATCGTGCCGGCCGGCTCTATCTCGCCCAACGAACTCATCTACAACGCTTGGCGCTTTGACGTGGGTACGGTCGAAGGATTCACAGACAAGATCAACTGGACCCCAAACCCCGGCTTCACCGTCGTCGACTCCGGCTTCTGCGTGGTGATTGACGGATTGATTGAGGGCTGCTTCGATCTCATGGTCCATGATAGCGATGCCAACGGCGTCTCCGGGGTCGGCGTCGTCGGCCTGGAAGGCGGGGCCGACATTGCCGGATACGGCGTCGACGAGATGATCATGTACTGGGAGATCCAGTTGACCCCATCGTGCGGCGACGGCCACCTCGACCCCGGCGAAGAGTGCGATGACGGCAACACCGACCCGGGTGACGGATGTGACGAGAACTGCCAGGTAGAATGGACGGGTGCCTGTTGCCTGCCCGACGACACATGCGTTACACACCTTAGCGAGGAGTATTGCGTTGGGCAGGGCGGCACGTATGCGGGTGACGGCACCCCATGCGCCTGCTCGGCTGAGCCACGGGTTCCGGCCGTTTCCGAATGGGGCCTCGTCGCCCTGACGCTTCTCGTCCTGGCAGCCGGAACACTGGTCCTCGCCCGTCGGCGACCAGCTACGGCGTAACCTGCATTCACGCCAATTACACGGGCCGCTCGCATTTGGGCGGCCCGCTTCTTTCGCACTTTTGGTGAAACATTGCCGAAATGATCCGATTGGAGACGGGCACTCTGCGATATCTGCTTAAAACCGGCGGTTCAACAGTTGCTGGTTACGTCCTGGACAGCACCTTCACCAAGTTTGTGGGAAAACCGGTTTGGGCGCCTCCTGACACTGAACGATCAGGATAAACCGTGTGACTACACCCACGGTCTATATGGCCGTGCGCAATTGTGCGACACCGTCCTGCTCATTTCACGGCGCGGGATGAAGCCCGCGGATCGGTCGCGCTGCAAGATTGCGCACGGTCATTTAGGTCTGCAAGTGGCTGGCAATGGCACTCACGAGTGTTCCCGATTTGAGTGGAGGCAATCTCCAGCGCCCGCGCCCAAAGCCAGCACGACCGCTGCCTGGGCATGGAGACGCGTCGTGCAATTCACGGCTTACAGAACGCGAACAGAATGATCTGAGGATGCCATGGTTGCAGGAGCGAAAGGCGAACTGCCCGAGCGCAAGCGTCGCCGATGGCCAGTGCGACGACGATTGGCCTCCGGGATTTCCAGCCAACCCCTTGCGTTAGGTACATAATCCCGGACAGGTACGCTAACCTTCGCGTTCGGCGTGATTTACGTCAATTCGGGGGGACTGGAGCCAGGGGGACTCGAACCCCCGACCTTCTGCATGCCATGCAGACGCGCTCCCAACTGCGCCATGGCCCCGGCAGCGGTGATTATGGCTCTACATCGGCATGGTTGCAACACCGCCTTTCCGATCGCCCCCTGGCAGGCCAGATTCCTATGATGGACGCGAAGGTCATGGTACCAGCCCGGTCAAAAACGCGGCGCTAACGCCGTGCAGGTGTGCGCCCGCCGGACCAGGTGGCCGGCCCGCCATCAGCGTGCCAGAGTAGTTGTAGTCGCTGTTACCTAGAGCGGCTGACGAGATGCGAGGTAAGGGACACCGCGGGCGTTAGCTCATCCCTCACCAGCAGACGTCACCGTCCGATATCGTCGGTGCTTTCGTGCAGGCGCGCATCCCATAACCCAACGACCGGGCTTTGCCCAAATCGGCTCCTGGCGTACAATGGGATCTTAGGTGGGCGCGACCCGGAGTGTTGTTGTAGATTAGCAGTGCCACACGGCGTCACTGAGGCGGTGTGTTGCTCCTTTGGAGATCGTTAGAGTGCTAGTTGCGCAAAAGCCGGCCCGAAAGACTGAAGAACCCGCCCCTCTGGTGAAGCGTTTTTTGGACTACCTGTTCATTGAGTGTGGGCTGGCGGGTTCGACGGTCACGGCCTATCAACGCGACCTGAGGGAATTCTGGAAGCATCTTGGCCAGCGGGAGGTGGACCCGGGTGACACTTCGATTGACGATGTACAGCAGTATCTAATCTGCTTGCAGCGGCGCGGGCTGGGTTTGGTGTCAATAGCCCGGCACCTGGCTACTATCAAGGTTTTCTTGCGCTACCTGTTCGCGGAGCGTGTTCTCCGCCGGGATATCGCCTCGCTCATCGAGTCGCCCAAACGCTGGCGATCCATTCCCCGTGTGTTTCATTACCCCCAGATCGAAGCTCTTCTCGACGGCCCCGATCCGGGTGAAGAATTCTATTTGCGCGACCGGGCCCTGTTGGAGCTGCTCTATGCAACCGGAATGCGGGTTAGTGAAGCCGTCGATCTTCAACTCGATCAGATTAACCTGGATCTCGGATACGTCCGTTGTATCGGCAAGGGGCGCAAGGAACGGATCATCCCGGTTGGCCGACCGGCTATCGAGGCGGTCAGGGAATACCTGGGGATTCTCAGACCTCGACTTCTCGGTGACCGGCACGCCACGGCGCTGTTCCTTTCGCGGACCGGTCGGACGCTCGACCGTACGAACATGTGGCGCCTGGTCCGCAAGTACGCCGCAGCAGCGGGGATCGAGAACCACTTGTCGCCCCATACGCTGCGCCATTGTTTCGCTACCCACCTGCTCGCGGGTGGGGCGGACCTGCGGATTGTCCAGGAACTGTTGGGCCACGTCGATGTGACCACCACGCAAGTTTACACGCACGTGGACGAGGTCCAACTCAAGCATGTCCATCGCAAATATCATCCAAGGCCCTAGAATAGCTACGGCGGCCTTCGAGCACCGGCTGCATCCTGATGGATCGGGACGCCGGATCGATGCACGACGCCGCTTCAGTAGGTCGGCCTTTGTCGCGGATCGAGCTTGACAACTCGACGGACCTTTCCGACGCCCGGCTGCTGACCCTGTGTAAACAGGGATTAACCGGCTGGGCGGTGGGGACCATCACACTACGCGTTCGCTACAGCCGCGGTGCTGATTTCTCGGGTACATGCTTCTATGGAAGGAGGCGTGTCCATGTGAACCTTGGTCGGCATCTGGTTTATCCCTATGCCATGGAGACCAATCTGGCCCGGGCGAGAGGAATCGGTCGCAGGTGGTATAAACCCATTTACACGTTGGACCTGAGGGACGGATATCAGGTCGCCCTGTTCGTCTTCATGCATGAACTCTATCACTTGCTGGTCAAGCGGGCCGGGCGAAACACCCGCCAGAAGGAGTCCATGTGTGATCGGTTCGCCGCCCGGTTTCTGGTGGATCGCTTTGGGTTGACTGTACGCATGCCCGACCGGAAACGTGTTGGCCGCGACGAATGGGACTTTCAGGACCTCGACCGGTTCGTCGCGGGGGCGCGCGATCGGCGGGCCGCTCGGCGGTCAACCGTGGGTTACGTCGGCGGATCGCCCCAAAACCTGCAGGAACAGTTGTTGCTGTTTCCCCTTTGACACTTGGCTGGGGATGTTACTTCCGACTGCTTTGCGCGCTGACTTCCGTATCCCACGAAGGTGATACGGGTGATACGGATGAGGAGTGCGTTCCGGCCCGGTTGAGCGCGACGCCCAACGGCGCGATTCGCTTGCCAAGCGAACAGAAGTCGGATAGATCATCAAGTCAGGCAGGCTACATCGAGCGGTCCCAACCAGCCGCCAGGGACATAAGGCGTATCGGTCTTAATGGGAGCATCGGAGCCAGGACATGCCGGATCGCGCGATCCTCGAGACGTTTCCGAACCCGCATCCCACGCACGACTATCTGATCGAGCATCATGTCCGCGAGTTCACTAGCCTATGCCCGAAGACCAGTCAACCTGACTTCGCCAGGGTGAGAATCCGTTATGTCGCCGATGCGGCGTGTATCGAGCTGAGAAGCCTGAAACTCTACCTCCAGACGTTTCGAGACACGGGGATATTCTATGAAGACGTGACCAACGTCATTCTCAACGACCTAGTCTCTTGCTGTCAGCCGAAGTGGATGGTCGTTGAAACCACCTGGAGCGTGCGCGGTGGTATCCATACCGTGATAACCGCACAGCACGGTCAGCCACTCCCAGGCATATCCCGCTGATCCCAAAGGTATGTGCGGTGCGGTAGCCTTCATAGCTCTGGGCGATTCGCCGGGACCGCAGGGCCACCTACCATCGTTGTCAGACCCCAAGCATTTCGAGCACGCGCTCGTTGGATGGCAGCGTCGGCCTCATAGCCCGAATCTCGGAGGGTGTCCACCAGCGGGCTTCGGCGATCTCGCTTTTGGCGACTCGAAGCTCACCCCCCACTTGCTCGACGCGCCAGACGGCAAGGACATACTGCGTGTCAACGCGGACCGAGCCCACGCGCTGTGTCGGCACGACATCGATGCCTAGCTCCTCCGCTAGCTCGCGCTTTATGGCTTGGCGCGGGATTTCGCCGGGTTCCACGTGACCGCCGGGAAAGCACCAGTAGCCGCCCAGCGGAATCCCAGGTGCTCGACGGATCACCAAATAAGTCGGACCCCGGGCAAGTATGCCGATCACCCCGCGGCGGACGCGTCGGTGCGCCAGTCGGTTGCCGGTACGTAGCATCGCTATCGCCCCTCCGGTCGGATCTAGCACCAGGTGGGCCGGATGTCATCCTGACCATAAAAAGGCGGCGGGCAAATCCCGCCGCCTCGAAGTACGTTCTCTATGCTACCGGCAACGGACCTACGGATATATCAACGTGTCGGTAGAAGCGAACATGTTCGGGCCCTGGCCGAATGCGTCCTGCCCCGGATAGGGGTATGTGATAGGAGACGTGTGAACCGTGTCCCCGTGAATACGGTTGTAGCCTTGGGCCGTACCCCACTCTTCGGTCATGACCGTATAGATGTTGTCGCTGTCGATTCCGACGGCCGGGGTCCGATTGAAAGATGCATGACCGTCGGCATACAGACAGTTCTGTCCCTCGCCGTTACCTGTGCCGCCGTGGTTGAATGAGTTGAACGGACGCCAGGTTTTGGGTGAGTCCTCGGTGTCGATCATCCCGCGATTGCCGACGGCCCAGTCAGGGGTGTACGCGGGCGTGTAGTACGGGCCTTTGTCAGCAGCCACGATCTGGCGGTTGTCCATGCCCTCGCGTGGCCGGGTGTCCCGCGGGCCAAAGGGGACCTGATACCCGTAGCTGATGTTCTCGTACGTCTCGAAGTCGTAGTACAGGTCGAGGTTTTCGGTCTCGTCTTGCGAGTCGCCGCCGCTGGGGCAGATATACTGCTTGACTGTGATGTCACCTGACCGGACCATCATCCAGTAGGCCCGTGTGACCGAAACTGCCGTACTGCCCGCATTCGGGAAGGCCGATGTCTCCGATGTGCTTTCGTACTCGCGGTCGAAACCTACCTCGCCTTCGTCGGACGGTGGCATGCTAAAGGTAGTATCCTCCTTGAGGTAATCGATGCCATCCTCATCGATGCTGCCACGCCGGAAGGGCGGAACCATCCACTTCTCGGCGTTATCGTTAGCGTAAATCTTGGCTGACGTACCAACACCTTTCACGTTCGACGCGCAGACCAGACGTTTGCTTAGCTCCCGAGCGCGCGACAGACTCGGAAGCAAGATAGAGATCAGGAGCGCAATGATGGCGATAACCACCAACAGCTCGATCAGCGTAAATGCTTTCAATTTTCGTCTCACCGTTTTGACTCCTCTGCTGGTGAACTCACAACGGGCTTGCGGCGACTCTCGGTACCGTCCGGCCGACCAGCCGCCGGACCGCACCTTGGCGATTCACATGCTCAGCCGCTAACCAACTGTTCCTAACACTAGACCCACGCACATTGCCATTTCTGCGTCGCACCGGCGCAGCGCAGAACCACGACTTTTGCAGTGCAGACGTCGACTTCCGCCCGGAAAAACTCCCCGGAATCACACACAGCAATCCCAGGCGAATGAATCCCGTCGTGCTGATCACCAGGATCAGCCTTCAGTCTGCCGCAACATGCGACAGACAAACCGATAGACGGAAACCTTTTGGTGTCGTGGTGGCGGTGAGAGGAGAATTACAAAAAAAGATGCCGTGACAATATTAAGATAATAACAATGATTCAGGTATCAGATACTAAATCACCGCCCAGCCGGAACACCAGCTCGGCCATCTCTCGTCCACTTCACTATTTATAAGTCTACTCGGACCTCCGCCCCTTGTCAATCAGTTTGCGAACAAAAAAAGTTCGTGTAGCCACCCGGAGCCAACATCCAGTCCACCGCCGTTACGACTCCAGCCGCACCAGATCGATCCCATGCCACAGAGCCGTCCCAAGCCCACGGCGGTGGGCTGTCCCAAGATAGCCCAGATCTCCCCCTGAGAGAGCGATAGGGCTAAGTTCGTAGCCCTGCCGGATTTCGTTAAGTATGGCTAAACCTACCGTATCCGTCGCCACCGGGTCCAAAGAGGCGAGCAAGATGCCCTCATCGCTGATAGTTGCCGCAGTGGCCTCGGGTCCGCCGTCGTAGACTACACGCAGGGCATCCACCAGACAGAGCCGGAGTCTCGAACGGATGGGGGCGGCTGCAACAATGTCCGCGATATACGGCGAACACCCATTCCGGTGGTACCTGGCCGGATGCTTGATCAACCCGTGGGAGAGGTTCTTAAGTGTGCAAGTCAACCCCGCAATGTTGTGCGTCTTGAGGAACGGAACATCGATGACCGCGGTGATCTGATCAAGCACGGAGGCGAATTGGTCGGCCCCGCTTCCGAAGTCGGTTGTCGTAGATGCATAGCCGTGTCGTGCCGGGGTGGTTTGATGGCGAGCCTCGGTGCCTTCGGGTGCCTCGATGCAGATGATTTGCTCAGGCCGCCAGCCAGCCTCGACGATCGACCCGATGAGCACATCTGCCAGGACCCTGGTGGTTGCGATGATTTTCTGTCCCGAGCGGTTGAATTTGAGCCCGATCACGTCCTTTGGCTTGAGGATCGACCGCCAGGCTTGGCCGATCGTAGTCGTAACCGTAAGAGACATCAGTGCCTTTTGCAGCATTTCGCCCACGAGTTGACGATGGACTTCAGGTCCCAGCACTGCGCGTGGGCTTTGCACTTGGACGACGCGTGAACGGGGCATACCAGGCGGCATCCGCAGCCCGGCTACGCCTGTCGCACCTTGCCGAGGCCATAGCAGCGCTCCACCGGTCACAGACGCAGCAGCGGATATGAAACGCCGGCGCGAAAGGGTTGTCTCCGTTGGATGGTGCTCGCGGCCCACGTCCAGCCACTCCTTACGCTTCTGTTAGGCTGTCACCCGGTGAAAGTTGTATCGGATTGCCAAGACCGATAGCTGAGCGAATGATAAGGCGGTCCGGGGAGGTGGGCCTTTGCTCCTATCCTGTGTTCGTCGGTTTGGCTGATAAGTACTTGTAAAATAACAAGAGGCCGATTGGGAGCTTGTCACTACACGGCCTCCTCCCGGTCCCGGACACGGCTTGGCAGCAGGCCGGCGTCGACGTGAAGGCCGTACAAGACCTCATGGGACACGCCAGCGCAATCACCACCTTGAAACACTATGCGGGCGTCATGGACCAACAGAAGCGAGACGCCATCGAGCGGCTACGTAAGGCGCTGTGATGCCGATGTTGTGTCCACCAAATGACCACCTGTTTACGTCGCAACCCGCCGTCGCAGGAGCACCAGCGTCCCCGCCGAGAGCACAAGCAGCGTCATCGCCAGTAAGCCCCATGTGGAGACAGCGGGGATCGGCGTCATATGGAAGCGGGCCGTCAGGATATCCTGGTCATTTCCAATTCCCCCGTGGTCCTCGGCGGAAACCCATGCAGCTACCCAATTGCCATGGCCGTCAGTAGCAAGTCGGGGGTGGTTGTCATTGCCGAGGTCAGAATATGCGTAGGCGTTAAGAATAGCGGGAGGCGCCCAGGTTGTGCCATCCATGCTATAGGAGACAAAAAGGTCGTTGTCGGGGCCGGTCCCACCATAATCATCTGAGGAAGCCCACACCACTATAAAGCGACCGAGTCCGTCCGCCACTAGGGAGGGCATATTACCGCTGGGCGTGAACATCTTAGGGATACTCCAGTTCGCTCCGTTGTTCGTACTGCGGGAGAACCAGAGGTCGTCGTGAGGCGTTCCTCCATCGTCGTACCTGGACACCCACACCGCCACCCAGGTCCCCCGGCCATCCGTGGCCACCGTACTGACAAACTCATCGTTCGTATCGAAGGCGGCGTCGGGAGCAATCGGAACCGGATACGTCCAGGTTGCACCGTTGTCCGCACTGTGGGCAAGGACAATGTCCGGATCAGTGCCGATCGTCCCGCCCAAATCCCCGTCCGTCCCCCACACCGCCACCCAATGCCCCTGGGCATCGGTTGCGAGCCTAAGGGACCAGTCGCTCCCGCTGCAACCATAGGCATCGCCGTTCAGGGCGGCCGGCTCTGTCCAAGTGGCACCGTTGTCCGTACTGCGGGAAAACAGATAGTCCCAGTCCCCGCAGATCGTACCGTCGAGGTCGTATGAAGACGCCCACGCCACCAACCATGTCCCGCGATTGTCCGTGGATATCACCGGGCCAGAATCGCTGTCCTGGAAGGCTCCGTCGCTTGCGGCCCAGGGATTGAATGGAGTTGCTGGGGACCAGGACGCGCCGTTGTCTGTGCTGTAGGAGATTAGAATATCCATGTCTGTGCCGATCGTTCCGCCAAGGTCATCCCAGCTCGTCCAGACCGCCACCCATTGTCCATGACCGTCGGTCGCGACATCGGCCCCCCAGAGCCCGTCGGCACCGGAGTCAGTCGTGGCGTTGCTGTTGATCGGCGCTGGGTCGCTCCAAACCGCTCCATTCATCGTCCCGTGG